>BNJV01001581.1_pt1 | contig 115099 bp, 170 predicted proteins | sample 8540591 | NCBI WGS metagenome assembly BNJV01 (sample SAMD00202457, study PRJDB9452) | human saliva metagenome | host: Homo sapiens
ACTTTTATAGTTATGGATACTTTTTCTGTAGGATATTTTTCACTTTCTGGACAAGAAAAACAGTAAACCTTTTTGATTTACTGTTTCTGTGTTAGTTTTTATTAAAAATTGTTTTTTTACAAAAAGCTAGGATTTTTAGTTATCCCCAATGTGGAATAATCAATTGAAATATAAATGCAACTATAACGGATATTCCTAATTCTAAAACAAATTCTTTTTGGCTTTCTATACAAGATTAGAACACCTATTATCCATGTTATAACCTCCATAAGGTCATACATATAAAAAGCCTTGTAGGGGATTAAGATTGAAAAGCCTGAGCAAATAACACTCCAATAATTGTTCCAGAAAGAACAGTTGCAAAAACCCCTTTTCCTTTTGCATACCAGCACATGTATGCCATAAAAAAGGATACACAAGCAATCACTACCCATATCATCATATAAGTTTTCGGCAGAAAATCTAAAACATAATTGCAATATAAATAATACCCCATCAGCATACTAATCAAGAACGAAAATGTGTTAATAGATGCTCTCAAAAGGAGATTTAGAATAAAACTGATATTATTGTTCCAAGCAAAATCCATATAGATAATCTGCCAAAATAATTTACAACATTAAGTTGTTGAAAAATCATTAGGGAAATAATTGCTTGCTGTACCATCAATCCATTTCTGAAATACTCCAAGTGCAAACCCAAATAACATGAACCCTACCGTTGCCAATATATATTTTTGAAGTAACACCTTTTTGAGGTATTCTTATTTTTTTCAAGAAATACTTTCATTTTCTATTCTCCGCCAAATTCAAATTTTGTTTATATTAAATCTTTATAGCATTTTTTTCACTTAGTATTATAGTTCTAACTCGTTTTTCTTTACCTGTGATAGTCGCTTTTTCTTGTTCCTGTAACTGCTCTATACAAGTCTTAACTTTTTCTGCTTATTCTACTTCTTCTCGGTATCTTTTTAATGCTCTTGTGAGTCTTATAATTCTTATCTCGTAAATCGGTAATGCTCTCTTTTAATTGATTGATACTTGTAATGTTTTTCTCTTTGAGTAGCTGATAACTTTCCATATATTTCTCTAAGTCTGCATTATTGTTATCTGCGTTTTTACGGATAAGATTTTTCCAAAGATTGACAACAAGTTTTTCTTTGGGTAGGAGGGTGGACTTTGTATTTTTCGTTTTCTGTTTTTCTTCTTTTGCCAATTCCTCTTATCCAATTTAACAAGGCTTTTTATTCTTCTTGAGATTTCTTTTAAAATCATATTTTGATGTTTGATTTCTCGGTTGATATTCCCTCTATCTGTAGCTATGCCTTTCTTCTCCATTTGGGTTGCTGACACTCCTAAATGAATGGTCGGTATTTGTTCTATGCCTTGTCTTTGATAAGAACGATGATCCACTTTGTCCTGTATGCTGTTTTCTTCAAGATATTTGTTTGTAATGTCTGCCCATGCTTTTCGCCACTCTTCCGCTTTGTCTTACTCGTTCCAGTCTGTTGTATTTATTTTTCTTGTTTTGTAATTACCATTTTTGAGTTTTTACCTTTTCTCCGTTTTTATCAAGGATATATTCCTTTTTGATTTTGCTCTCCATGTTGTATCTTCGTTTAGTGGTCGCATAGTAAGTAAGATATGGCAATGTGGGTTTCCATCATTTTTATCATGTAGAGCAATATCAGCACACATTGGAAATTCGTGTGACAGAACTTAAAGCTCTGATTGCTACCGAAAAGGAAAGCAGTAATGTGGACGGTTTTCTCAATCGTAAGGAAATACACGGATATTAAAGGAGCTTCCCCCGGAACTTATCAGGGAATTCGTAGAGAAGGTCTATGTGTACAAAACTGAACGTGTGGACGGCTTTAAGATACAGCGCATCCGGATAGTGTGGAACTGCATCGGAGAGGTTGTACTTCCACATAAGGAAAAATCCCTTAGTAGCACCGGCTTTGGCTCTGCTTTTTTTGTTCGATTTTTTCTTGCGCCGATTCTTTTCTTTGTTCACTTCTTTTTCATAAAATAGAGATAGTATGGCTTGACTCTATTGTATGAAGGAAGAAGTATCATTAGAATGATAGGAACAGATAGAACAAAATGCATAAGAATTTGTACAGCATACCCGTTGCTTACAGAGTATAGGTAGAACTATAAAGTAAATAGATTTATAAAAGTGTAAGTAAAACAGAAAAAGTGTAAGTAAAATAGAAAAGAGGAAAAGATTGAGTAAACAGGTATATAGCGGAATAGGCGGTCAGGCTGTAATAGAAGGCATCATGATGAAAAACGGAGAGAAATACTCCGTTGCGGTTCGGAAGCCAAGCGGAGAAATCGACGTTATGGAAAGCGAGTACCTTTCCCTTACGGATAAATATCCTTTTTGAAGCTCCCCTTTTTAAGAGGAATCATTTCTTTTTACGACTCCATGGCTTTAGGAATGAAATGTTTAAGTCACAGTGCAAGTTTTTTATGAGGATGATGAAGGCTCTGAGCCGGGAGCTGTTGAAAAAGCAATGGGTAAAAATCTTTGGCGATAAGCTTGAGCAGGTCTTATCGGCTCTTGTGATGGTCTTCTCCTTTGCTGCTGCAATTTTTATTTTTTTGTAGCACTTCCGACCATATTGCTTAATTTCTTAAAGACAGTCCTCCCGATTGCACCGATGCTCGCCTTTTTGGAGAGGGACTGATTAGATCTCGATTTTTGTCTTGTATATCAAGTTGATTTCGGGCAAAGGATATCCGAAGAACCTTTGAGTATCACGGAGCGGAGCATAAATGTATCAATTGTGTGGAGCATGGACTGGATCTTACAGTGGAAAATGTTCTTCGCTCTTCTAAAGAACATAAAGCGCTGCGGGAACGAGCTTCATCGTCTATGTCATGATGATTTCCATTTTTCCTCTTTATGTTCCTGCAATTTTGACAGCCTGTGGTTGAAAGTACTGCGCGTCTTCTTCTTGATTCCCGGTCATTGCCGGGAATCAGCTATGAAGTCCTGCGCCTCGTGGGTACTCGTGGACAATCCCTTTACACAAAGATTCTTTTTATTCCCGGGAATGTGGATGCAGGGGCTTAACGACAAAAGAGCCTGACGCCGAGGAAGTGGAAGTCGCCATTGCCGCTGTGGAAAAGGTATTTGACTGGAGAGCCTTTCAGAAGGAATACTTTTTCGAGAATGCTCATGCTGGAAATAAGACAACTTAGAAAATCATTCCATAAGCGAACGGTCTTAAAGGACATCAGTTTTTCCGTTCGACGTGGAGAGTTTTGTGTTTATTGGGAAATAACGGTGCGGGAAAGACAACGATATTAAATTGCATTCTTAGGATGATTAAAGCGGATGCAGGACAGATTCTTTTTGACGGAAAAAGAGATAGGAAGTTTTTCCCGGGCAGAGTATTTTTCCAAGGTCAATGCCCTGCTGGAATCCAGCTCAAATGTTTTATGATTATCTTAGCGGAAGGCAGAATATCCAATATTTTGCCGGTCTCATGAAGATGGATGAGAGAGAGTGAGAAAAATCGAGCGATATGTTCACTTATTAGAGCTGGAAAAAGGACCCGGATAAAAGCGGTTGGGGAGTACTCTTTTAGGTATGCAACAGAAGTTGGCTCTGGTTATCGCACTCATGTCTTCCCCATCCTTTTCGTTGTTGGATGAGCCCACTCTTGGCTTGGACATGCAGAGCAAATGGACTGTAGTTCGCTTGATTAAGCAGTTGCAAGAAACGGAAAAGATGGCAATGATTCGACGACTCATCAGATGGAAGTGATACAGAAGATGGATAGCCGAATCCTCCTTTTAAAAAGACGGTCAGGTCTGTGATTTCGATAAAACATCCTATGCGGAGGAAAAATGTTTATACAATTTCTTTTATGGAAGACAATATGCTGAAGCAGCTGGATGTAAAGGGCTCGTTTCAAGAGATTGTTGCGGCTTATGGCAGTAGAATGGAAATTGTGGAAATCAGAAAGAAGGAAAGGGAGCTCGAGGAAATTTTTGATGGAGGCTTTACGTGAGGGCTCATTAAGGCGGAATTTAGAAAAACAATAACGGAAGCCGTTCGATATTATCCGGACTATATTGTCGGCTTTTGTTACGGATATCTTGTTTTTCTGCATTGTACTATATACAGAGGGAAATCAGCTGGAGAAGCTTTTAAGCTATACGTTATGGATTTTGGTAAATGGCGTTATAGCGGAAGCTTCCGTTGCCATTTCCACGGAAAAGCAATTGGGAACCTTACAGAATCTGATGATTCAGCCTTACTCTATCTTTCAAATCATCACGGTGAAAACCGCAGTTTGGTTTGGTATTCATTTTCTGAAAGCTTTCCTGACTTTGCTTCTCGGCTCCATTTTTATAAAAACGCAAATCCCGCTGCACTTAGAGTACTTGTTTATTCTTTTTCGTTTGTCTTGGCAGTATGGGCTTGTCGTATCTCTTTTTCGGCCCTTACTCTTGTTTTTACAAAGACAGCCTCTTTTGTGAATATATTCGGCTACGTTTTACTGTTTTTGTCCGGGGTAATCACACCGGTTTCTCCCCACTTTTCTTATACCAATCCCTTTGTCGCAAGGAGTAAGATGTCTTAGTGCCCTTTTGCAGCGGCAGGAGTGAGCCAAAAGATTTTTACTTCTCTTTTTGATCTGTATGATGTGGCTTTTTGTCGGGGGATTTCTATTTACTGTAGTATTTAAACGAAGTAAGCAATTCAGGTGGACCTATTAGTGAAGAATCATAAAGTGAATTTAGAAAACAACTGATGCTGTTAGTTCAGAAAGTAATCGTAAGCTTAATACGGAGAAAAAGGATAACATGAATTTAGGGAATAAACATGAATTCAATCCAAAAAGGAGGGCTTCTTCTCTTAAAAACTGCTTTTTGGGATAGCCTTTCAAAAGAGAGCATAGCGAAAGAGATTTTTCCTTGCAGGACGTGGAGCGATTCGCGCTTCCCCTTTTAGAAGAAGCGGGGATTGCGGAAGGAATGGATTTACGCTTCTTATGCAAGAGGCCTTTCTTTTGGAGACAAAAGACTACCTTTTATGGAAGAGAGAGGCACTTTCTGCCTTCTATCGGAAGAGAGAAGCGCTTTCTGTTTTATGTCAGAAAAGTACTCCGGAAGAGCCTGCGGATTCTCTTTCTTGTTTTTCCGGAGCATTGGATTCCGCGCTTACTTGTTTTTCTCTTTTGGAGAAGCGCTTAGAGCGCATTCCCCTTTCGCAGATTCTCGGGAAACAGGAATTCTTCGGTCTCTCCTTTTTGGTGAATGAAAATGTATTAAGTCCTCGGCAGGATACGGAGTGCATAGTGGAGCGGATTCTTCAGGTGGAGAAAGAGAAGGGGAAAAAGCGGCGAAAAGAGTAAAGGCATTCCCGGTCGTTCCACTTTTCCATTCGCAGATGATGCAAATGAAACGAAAAGCAACTTTCCGTTTTGGATCTCTGTACCGGTTCGGGCTGCATCGGTCTTACCTTGTTAAAGTACTTAAACTGTAAAACCATGCTGCTTCTTGATAAGTCGGATAAGGCTCTGGAAGTTGCAAAGGAAAATTACAGGCAGCTCTTCTTGGAAGAGGAAGAAAAGGATAACAAACGTAGAGAGGGAGCATTTAAGGGAACAAAAGAATCGAGTTTCCGTGTATTTTTCCGGAATCGGATCTGTTTTCCGTCCCTTCCTTCCTTTATGGAAGAGAAGGGGATTTCCGTTTTGATGTTTTGGTTTCAGAATCCGCCTTATATCAGGTCTTCCGTAGTTCCCGGCTTAGATGAAGAGGTGGCTCTTCATGAGCCGAGGATGGCCCTGGACGGCGGTACTGACGGCCTTGATTTTTATCGGAGAATTGCGAAGGAAGGGAAGTGTTTTCTACTTCCGGGAGGCAGAGTCTATCTGAAATCGGCTATGATCAGGGTGAAAGCGTGAAAAGCATTTTCCAAAAAGAAGGCTATCGGGAAGTAGAGGTTTTTCAGGATTATGAAGGTCGAGACAGAGGGCTTTATGCCGTCAGTCTGTGAGGGCTTTTATGCCGTCAGTCCAACTTGACACAAATAAGACAATCCATTACTATTAGTAAGGTTATTTTTATGCGTGAGAGGAAGCAGTTTTCTAAGGCATAGAGACCGACTTTTTAAGGCGCTATCACCTTAAAAATAAAAGGACACGTGTTTTATGCAAAGGATTTGCATAAGAAAGAGAGGGTATAATGAGCTACTTAGAGATTGAAAAAGGTCCTTGGAAGAGAAATTATTGACTCCAGAGGAAATCCGACTGTTGAGGCAGAGGTTATTTTTGTCCGATGGAACAGTGGGAAGAGGAACGGCACCTTCCGGCGCATCCACAGGAGAAATTTGAAGCATTAGAGATTAAGAGATGGGGACAAGTCCCCGCTACGGCGGAAAGGGCGTTTCCCGAGGCTGTTGAAAATATTAACACGGTAATCAATGACATTTTTAATCGGTATGGATCCGATGGATATCTATGCAGTGGATCGCGCTATGATCGAGGCTGACGGAACGAAGGATAAGTCCAAGCTCGGTGCCAACGCAATCCTTGCTGTTTCCATTGCTACCTGCAAGGCTGCAGCAAATGCCTTAGATATTCCTCTTTACCGTTTCCTCGGCGGTGCAAACGGAAATCGTCTTCCGGTTCCGATGATGAACATCTTAAACGGCGGTGCACACGCTACCAACTCCGTAGATACACAGGAATTTATGATTATGCCTGCCGGCGCTCCTTCCTTCCGTGAGGGTCTTCGTTGGTGTACCGAGGTATTCCATGCACTCCAGAAGATTTTGAAGGATGAGGGAAATACCACTGCAGTAGGAGATGAGGGCGGTTTCGCACCGAACTTGGCTTCCGATGAGGATACCATTGAGCACATTTTAAAGGCTATCAAGGCGGCAGGATATGAGCCGGGTAAGGAGTTTCGTTCTGGCTATGGATGCCGCTTCCTCCGAGTGGAAGAGTGAAAAGGGTAGGGCTTCTACCATCAGCCGAAGTCCGGAAAGGACTTCACTTCCGATGAGCTCATTGCACACTGGAAGTCTTTGGTTGAGAAGTACCCGATTTACTCCATCGAGGATGGCCTGGATGAGGAAGACTGGGAAGGTTGGGAAAAGATGACCAAGGAGCTTGGCGACAAGGTGCAGCTCGTTGGTGATGACCTCTTTGTAACCAATACCGAGCGTCTTTCTAAGGGAATCAAGAATGGCTCCGCTAACTCCATTCTCATTAAGTTGAACCAGATTGGTTCCGTTTCCGAGACCTTAGAGGCTATCAAGATGGCACATAAGGCAGGATATACCGCAATCGCATCTCATCGTTCCGGTGAGACGGAGGATACTACCATTGCCGACCTGGCTGTTGCTTTGAATACCTGCCAGATCAAGACCGGTGCTCCTTCTCGTTCCGAGAGAGTGGCAAAGTACAACCAGCTTCTTCGCATTGAGGAAGAACTTGGTGAGGCAGCTTACTATCCGGGATTTGCCGCATTCAACAGAAAGTAATTTGCCTGAGTGTGCTTTGGAAGGAACTGTCCTTGGATATTTGCTTTCAGAGCGCCATATGAAAAGGGAAATGAAAAGATAGAAAAGCCTGCATGGAGTTTGAGAGAACTCTGTGCAGACTTTTCATTTATGACGAGATATTGCTCGCAGAGCGTGTGATGTCTCGTTATGAACAAAGTGACACAGGCGAAGCCTGGGACATCTCGTTAATGAAGGTTTTTCCAAAAGCCCAAAGAGGGACGAGATATTTCAGATAGGTGTTCGGATTAAAAATATTTCATTAAATATTTAATATTTCTACATGGACTTAATAGAAATATAGCGTAAAATACAAAGATGGATTTAAATACTTCGAAAGTATTTTTACAGGCTTGCAGGAGGTGCAGATGAAAAGAAGCAGAATGGTATTTGCAGCATGTATGGGACTTGTGCTCTCTTTCTTGGCAGGGAGGATGAGCGCTTATGCAGGAGAAGAAGGTACGGAACTTCAAACCAGTTCTTCCAATATTGCGTCAACGCACGGAACTCAATCTGCCGGAGCGGCCTATGGATATGGTGCAGAATCGGCAGACGGAGCAGATTATCATTGATCAGATTGCGCTTCGTGAGCCTTTTAAAAGATGTAATTCTTAATGTTCCAAGAGATAGGATGAGGGTGCAGGAAGTTGACCTTAGAGGGAAGAATCCAAAAACTGAAGATACATCGGAGAGGGATGCTCCGGACAAGTTCATCAATGTAGACGATATCTATATTTCTTCTCCTATTTATTATAGGAAACCTGATGGGACGGAGAGTCTCCGAAGTACATGGAGAGAATTCACTCCCGGAGATTATCATTACGGATTAGAGCTGACCACGACAAATCCAAATTACTATTTTGAGGCTTCTTTAGTGAATTCTTTTACCTTGGAAATGAGTAATAGGGAAAACCCCAAAGAGCCGAACTATCATCGACTTATCATTTTCTCATTGTGGGAGAAAATGAAGAAGGAAATAACTTTGTTTTGCATCTTTCTGAGAAAAATAGTTATCATGTAGAAGAAGACTATCCGTTTAAAGAAATCAGGATGTTTCTTCCCGGAGAAAGATTTACAGTATGGAAAATTAGGGACGAGGTACCCTATACCACATGGAGTAAAATGGGAGATGGCCTGATTGATGGAAATGGAGAGGAAACAGAGACGGAGTCTCCATTCCGCATAGGGCGAAAAATAAAAGTAAGATGCGAATATGCGTTAGAGGATGTTTTCGAGGGCGGATACTATGGAAGCGGATCGAAAGATCACAAGACCGGGAACTTATCGCCGTGTGCTTCGCAATTTTACATTGAAAATGAATTCGATAAGTCACTATCGTCTTACTTTCGGCGGTTTGGACGGCAGTCTCGTAACCAAGTTTTACATCAATGATAAAGAATGGAAGATTGATCCGAGAACAAGTTCTTTGGATTCAATCGATCCAGTGACAGGAAGCCTGAAAGTGACCTTGTATGACCCGGACTACATCACTCTAACGGGTGCAGGTGGAAATTCCGGTGCGGTTCTTCTCATGGCGGCGGTTCCGGTAGCTCCTCCGGCGGTAGCAGTGGTGGCAGTTCCTCGGGTGGCGGCTCATATAGCGGCGGCAGCTCCTCAGGTGGAGGGGCATTCAGTGGCAGCGGATCCGGCGGAAGTAGTGGCGGCTCGGGGGTGGTTCTTCTGCAATCTTTAGCGGAAATCCTGCCGGACAGGTTTTGGGTGCGGACCGTTCTCTTTCCAATGGGGAATGGGTGAAAGATGAAAAAGGCTGGTGGTATAAGAGGCAGGATGGAAGCTATCCGAAGAGTAGCTGAGGATATGAAGCCTACAATGGAAAGTCCTATTGGTATTATTTCTTAGATAGCGGCTATATGGCAACAGGCTGGGTAGACTTGAATGGCAGTAAAGTACTATCTCTTCCCGGGCTCCGACGGTTGGATGGGAAGAATGCTGACCGGATGGCAGTGGATTGACGGTTATTGCTATTACTTCGGAACGGACAGCGGAAAGAACGAGGGCATCTCTATCGAAATGAAAAAGACGCCGGATGGTTATCAAGTGGATAATGAAGGCAGATGGATAGAGAACGAGTGTGGTACAAGTAAAGAAATAGAATTGTGTTTGCCTTGTGAAAAATGATAAAATAAAGAAAAATATGTAAAAGGAGGCAGATTATGGGATTTTTGATGAATTGGGAAAGAAAATTTCAGACGCAAGTCAGGATGTTATGCAGAAGGGGAAGGAAATGGCAGATACTGCCAAGTTCAACTCCATGATTCACGATGAAGAAAAGAAGATTACCGCGGTTTACAGCAAGATCGGTAAGAAGTACTTTGAAGATTTTTAAGAATGCACCTGCTGAAGGCTTTAAGGAATTCGTGGATGAAATTCATGCTGCTCAGGCGAAAGATTGCAGAAATTCAGGAAAAGCTGAATGCCTTAAAGAATGAAGGCAAGGCTGCCGCTGAAGCTGTGGCTACGAAGCAAAAGAAGCTGTAAGCAATGCTGCCAATACTGCTGCAAACGTTGCGGAAGGCGCTGCCGCTCAGGCGGTAAACAATGTACAAAACGCTGCGGAAGGCGCTGCTGATGCTGCCGCTCAGGGCGGTAAACAAAGCAGAAACTGCGGTAGAAAAATGCAGTCAATGAGAATCAGTCCACAGGACAGTAAGACAGCTTAGCAAGGGGAATAAAAAGATGAAAACAAAATTAGGAGTATCTGCCGTTTTAGTTGCTGCAGGAGTTTATATTCTTGCGATAGTGGGAAACTATACCGCAATATTGTTGGCGCCGGTTATATTTTTCTTGTGGAAGACAATGATTGGCTTAAGAAGTCTGCATTGAAGGCTGTGGCAACCATGCTGTTTTTCAGCTTTCTGCTGAGCGTGCTCGGTCTGGTTCCGGATGTTGTAAAATGGATAGGAACCTGCTTTACCGTAATCAGCCTTGATGTGAGCACCTATGCATTTACTTCATTTTGGTCTTTGATTACCCAAGCTATAGAAATTTTCAGAACCTGTCTCTTCCTTGCTCTGGCATTTAAGGCATTGAATCAGGCAAGCATAACGGTTCCGTTTGTGGACGAGTTACTTTAATAAGCATTTTACGGAATAAAGCTTGGCTTTTTCCGATGAAATAAAGGGAAGAGTTTTGCAGAGGTGGTGTTTCTATAAGGAAACATCACTTTTTGCATCCGTACAACTTGTTGACTAGTTAAAAATCTATGCTAGACTAGAAACGTTCTTAATAATTTGTCGGGATGCTTAGTTCGTAAAGGAGAGTCCATGGAAAGAAAACCATATTATATTACCACGGCGATTGCCTATGCTTCAGGGAAGCCTCATATCAGGGAATACTTATGAAAATTATTCTTGCAGATGCGATGAGCTCGTTTTAAGCGCTATGAGGGATATGATGTATTCTTTATGACCGGAACCGACGAGCACGGGCAGAAGATAGAGGGGAAGGCGAAGGATGCCGGAAAGACTCGAAGGAGTTTGTTGATGAGGTAGTGGGAGAGATTCGGAGTATTTTTGACTTGATGGATACTTCCTACGATAAGTTTATGCGTACAACAGAGCCCTATCATGAGAAACAGGTGCAGAAGATGTTCCGAAAGATGTATGAAAAAGGGGACATTTATAAAGGGAAAATATGAGGGCTGGTATTGCACGCCCTGCGAGTCTTTCTGGACAGATTCGCAGCTTGTGGACGGAAAGTGTCCGGACTGCGGACGTCCTGTGGAGAAGGCCAGTGAGGACGCATACTTTTTCAGGATGTCCAAGTATGCCGACCGTTTAATGGAGCATATTGAGTCCCATCCCGAGTTCATTCAGCCTGTTTCCCGTAAAAACGAGGATGGTGAACAACTTTTTAAAGCCGGGTCTGCAGGATCTTTTGCGTTTCCCGTTCTTCTTTTACTTGGGGCATTCCTGTAGATTTTGATGAGGAAGAATGTGGTTTATGTATGGCTTGATGCACTTACCAACTATATTACGGGCATTGGCTATGATGTGGACGGGGAGCATGGCGAGAAACTATCGAAAGTATTGGCCGGCGGATCTTCACTTAATCGGAAAGGATATCGTTCGTTTCCATACGATTTACTGGCCCATTTTCCTGATGAGCCTGGATATTCCGCTTCCGAAACAGGTATTCGGACATCCCTGGCTTCTTACTGCGGTAGGAAAGGCTGATGAGGGGCACGAAGATGTCCAAGTCCAGAGGAAATGTAATCTATGCGGACGATTTGGTTCGTCTCTTCGGAGTCGATGCGGTTCGCTTCTTTGTTCTGCATGAAATGCCTTTGAAAATGACGGTGTCATTTCCTGGGAACTGATGGTGGAGCGCTATAATTCTCAGCTTGCAAATATCTTAGGAAATCTGGTAAAGCGTACCATTGCGATGAGCAATAAGTATTTCGAGGGAATTGTGGAGAAAACCGATGCAGTAGAGCCTGTAGATGCGGATTTAAAGAATACGGTGCTTTCTCAGGCGAAGCTTGCGGTTGAAAAAATGGAAGAACACAGGGTTGCCGATGCACTGACCGCTATTTTTGAGATATTCAGACGTTCCAACAAATACATTGACGAGACGGAGCCATGGGTTTTTGGCAAGAGAAGAGAGCTTGCGCCACGCTTAAAGAACGTCCTTTACAATTTAACGGAATCCATTGTAATCGGAGCTTCTCTTTTGGAAAGTTTTATGCCGAATACGGCGAAGTCGATTTTGGAGGAACTCTCCACGGAAAAAAGAGCCTTTACACAGCTCGATCAGTTTGGGCTTTATCCGTCCGGAACCAAGGTTTCCGAAAATCCTTCTACCTTTATTTGACAGAAAAGGATTGGAAGAAATCGAGAAGGAAGTGGAAAAGATAACGGAAGAGCAGATTCGCAAGGCCTCCTTGGAAGAAGAAAAGCTGGAGAAGAAAGACGGAAGCAGGATTCTGCAGCGGAAGCAGCGGTAGAAGGTGATGCACCGAAGGACAGTAATCCCGTGGTGCTTCCGTATAAAGACGAAGTAAGCTATGAGGACTTTGAAAAGCTGGATTTTCGTATCGGAAAGATTCTTCATGCGGAGGAAGTAAAGAAGTCCAAGAAGCTTTTGCTCTTTAAAGTACAAATTGGAGAAGAAGTTCGTCAGATTCTTTCCGGCATCAAGTCTGCCTACAAACCGGAAGATTTAGTGGGAAAGAAGGTTATGGTACTTGTGAACTTAAAGCCCAGAATGATTGCCGGCTATGAGTCTCAGGGTATGCTTCTGTCTGCAGCTTTTGAGCAGGACGGAGAAGAGATTTTATCCTTGATGACTTCTTTGCAGGATATGCCTGCAGGAGCGGACATCGCATAATATGACCAGGTTAAATGCACTGGATACAAAAAGAAAGGGGGAGGAGTTTCAGCGGATTTGCTGAAGCTTCTTGCCCTTGTTTCCATGACGATAGACCACTATGCCGCGATTGTAATTTACAATGGCAACTTATACGGCTTTGATTCGGAATACTACCAAATGGCTATAGCAACGGAAAAAGGCATGCAACTAATGCGGATCTATCATATTTTTCCGTACCATTGGAAGATTGGCTTTTTCGATTTTTGCCTTTCTGCTAACAGAGGGCTTTATACACATGAAGGACAGAAAAATATTTTCTTCGAGTTCTGTTTATGGGGCTTTGTGCGGAGATTCCTTTTTGACTTGTGCCTTTTTCAATCAATGGTTCGACTTTTTCGGCACAAAAATATCAGGCTTTACCCTAGCGCTCGGCATTGCAACCATGTTCCTGATGAAAAATATCGTAGAAAGCCCTTCCTGAAATGGACTTCGGTACTGGGCTGTGCCGCTCTTTCTGAACTTTTACACTTTGATTACGGAGCATTGGGCATTCTTTTGATTGCCGTTCTGTATAATTTTTCGTAAGGAAAAGGCACTGAATCGCTTCGGGAGCCTTTCTTTCCAGTGCTGTTGTCTCTTGGGAAACTTCGGTGCGGCTGCATGCAGCTTTCTTCCTATTTTCTTCTATAATGGAGAGAAGGGAAGACTTCCATGGGGAGAGTTTTGTACTTTTATTATCCCTTACATTTGATATTTTTCTATTTGCTGATTTATTTGGGAGCGAAAATCACGGCTTAAAGGGGGAAGAAGATGATGTTGATACACATTGTCATTACAATGATGAAAGCTTTGATCAAGATAGAGAAGAACTATTGCGTAGTCTTCCGGAGAGGGTGTAGATCGAATTTGTGAAATCGGATATACCCCGGAAAGCTCGGAAGAAGCGGTTCGGCTTGCGAGAGCTTACGTGGACAGTTCTCTTTCCATTCATAGCGTAGTCGGTATTCATCCCGAACATGCTGCAGTATGGAGTCCCGAGCGACGGCAAAATAGAAGCGCTAAAGCAAGGAAAAGGAAGTCGTTGCCATCGGAGAAATCGGTTTGGATTATTTTCGCCTCGATAAACGTTCTAAAGTACAAAAAGAGCGGGATGAGGAAAAGAAGAGGAGAGGGAAGAGGTCCAGGAATGTTTTTAATCCGGAACCGACAGTGCAAAAAGCTGTTTCATCGAGATGCTGGATCTCGCCAAGAGAAGAGACCTCCCTGTCGTGATTCATTCCCGGGATGCGGCATTAGATACTTTCCGAATCATTCGGGATCAGAAGGGTTTCGTAAACGGAGGGATTGTGCACTGCTTTTTCTTATCCGCTTGAAGTGGCGAAGGACTTTGTTTCCCTTGGAATGATGCTGGGTATCGGCGGCGTTTTAACTTTTACGAATGCAAAAAAATTAAAGAAGGTAGCCGTGGAAATTCCTTTGGATCACATAGTTCTGGAGACGGACTGCCCCTATATGGCACCGGTTCCTGTTCGGGGAACGAGAAATCATTCCGAAACCTGCAGTATGTGGCAAAAACTTTTTTAGCGGAATTGAAGGGAATCTCCGTAGAAGACGTGATTCGGAAGACGGCGGAAAACGGAAAGCGGGTATACAGAATAAAAATAAGATATTGAGGCTTTTTCCCGTGTGGTGATAAAAGGCCATCCGGAAGAACTTTCGATACTTATTGGAAATAAAAACTTCGGAGACTCCACTCAGGATTACCCACGGCACATGAAAGGTTTACCTTAGTGCTGCTATGTTCCCATCCTGACACGGTTCGGTATCTTCCATTGCGTGGGGCCCAAGCTTCATTGCCCCCGAAGCAGTAGAAGTATAACGGATTTTAGGAGGCTTTGCAAGTTTTTATATGAAGCTTGAGAATCCGAGGACAGAGCCGCTAAGACATAAGATAAAGTACTAGGACATAAGACAGGTAGCTAAGACATAAGACAGAGTAAGAGGGAAGTATGCAATTTTCGGAAATGATATTTGTCGGGGGATTTCTTCCGCTGTTCCTTATCTTTTCGTTTTTAAGAAGGGATATAAAGGGAAAGAATATGGTCTTTCTCTTTTTTTCTCTTCTCTTTCTTTTGTTTCAGGGCCTCATTTCTCTGTCTATTCTTGCGTTACTGAGCTATTACAGCTTTTTTATCGGAAAGCGAATGGAGAAAGGAGAGTCGGGTGTTCTTTGCGTTCTCCATATCTTGCTTCTTCCGCTTCTTTTCTTTAAGTACAGTATCTATATGTCAGCTTTACCGTTTTGGCTAAAAGGGTTTATGCCTTTTGGAATCTCCTTTTTATACTTTTCGACTGATTACCTATCTTGCGGATTGCAGAAAGGGAGAGAAGGCGGAGGAGAATTTTTCCATTTTGCAATGTATGCCTTTGCCTTTTCCGGTTCTTTCGCAGGACCTATCCTTCGCTATAAGGAAATGCGGGAGGAGATAGAAGACAGAGAATGGGATTTTGACAAACTTTCTCGCGGTTTATATCGCTTTTTCCTTCGGACTTTGGAAGAAGCTTCTTCTGGCAGATTCTATGGGGAAACTTTTCCAATTCTTTTTCTTCCCTTGGAACTTGCAAAAGGTTTATCAGGCAGTGGAAATACCCCTGCCGTCTTTTATATGGCAGCTTTTTGTCCTCTCTTTCCTTTATGTTACAGATTTACTTGGATTTTTCCGCTTATACGGATATGGCAATAGGAATCGGAGAAATGGTAGGCTTCACCATTCCGGAAAACTTTCACTATCCTTATGAAGCAAAAAGCGTTCGAGATTTCTGGAGACGTTGGCATATTTCCTTATCTCTTTTCAGGATTATATTTATATCCCTCTGGTGGAAACAGACTTTCTTTCCCGAGGAGAGTGCTGAATCTTTTTCTTGATTTGGATTCTAACGGGAATGTGGCATGGAGCAAGCTTCAATTTTTATTCTCTGGGGATTGTATTTCTTTGTCTTAATCGTGTTGGAACTTATGGGAAGAAAAGCCCTGCATCGTTTGGAGGCTTTGCGTCCGGAGTGGAAGGAAAAAATGACTTCCTCTCGTTTGAAAGTTTTGAAAGAGCCGGTTTTACACATTTATACCCTCTTTGCAGTTTATCTTTCCTGGATTCTTTTCCGTTATCAGGATTTTCAGGCATTAAAAAAATGTTCTTAAAGCACATCTTTTTCTAAACACGGAAGCATTTACCGATGAAAAGACTTTGCTTTTACTGCGAAATCATATTTTTTTGTTTATTCTGGCCAATTTTTTCTCCACAAGTTTTTTTAAGAAAATGGATGAAGCCTGGAGAGAACTTATGATGCGGAAGACTTGAAAAGAACGGAAAGTTAAGCGGGAAAGGGAAGGCTTTTACGGTATGGAGGATAATGACGACGCAGAAGAAGAGGGTGAGGTTGTGCGTGAAGCGAGTGGACCTGCATTCTGCGAGCCTGCGACCGGTGAAGCGCATAGGCGTCACCTTCTGGCTCTAAGAAAGATTCAAATCAAAACAAAATGGAAAATCTTTCTTTTGGATTATGGTGAGATGATTTATTATTTTGTAAAGCTTGCACTGGCACCATCGGCACTGGCACTTTCCTTTGCGGCTATGGCAGGGGCAAAAGCTATACGCCGTTTTTGTATAATCAATTTTTGATGGTGAAGAAAAGAACGTGAATCGGAAAAATCTTTTCTTTTTGAAATGCGGAAGGCGAAAGAATGGATAAAATTAGAGATGCAAGCTGGTGATGAGTTAGAGATTCAGGTCAATCATTCAATAGAGAAAGTCGGGGAAGAGGAGATATGAAGTGGAATAAAGAGAAAGGAAGTCTATATGAGGCGGCATCGGCAGTTGTCCTGTTTCTCTTTCTTTTTGTGCTATGCATCATCGGCATGATGCTCCCCTTACGGAAGCGGTATTCTAACGAGGAAAAACGAGAGCTGAAAGCCTTTCCGAAATTTTCTTTAGGAGCAGTGTTGAAAGGAAGTTATTTTCAGGATATTTCTGAATGGTACCAGGACAGTTATCCCGGAAAAGAAGGATGGCTCAGCCTGGAAGCCAAGGTAGAGGGACTCTACGGCTTTCAGGGAGAAGCGTTGTACGGTGAGGGGAAAAATGTAAAAGAGAGCATTCCGACAGAAGGGGAACTTGCAGAAACATTTTCCCTGGAAAAAGAGGAGGAAAAGAGTTCGAAGGAGAAAGTGACCGTTGAGGAGACACTTTCTGCGGCGGATTCCGAGAATCAGAATGCGGAAACGCTTAAGAAAGTGGAAAAAACGGGAGAGGAGAGCGAAGAATCCGAAAAAAATCAAAATTTTGAGACGGATGCAGAAGGAAATCTGGAAATCAAGAAGGCGGATGCCAATGTGGAATTACAGGGAGAGACTGCGGGAAGTATCTATCTGAGCGGAAAAGAAGCCTTTGAATTGTATTATTTCAGTGAAAAGGGAGTACGAAGCTATGCATCCCTTTTGAATACTGTGAACAGTCTTTATCCCAATTTGGAAATTACTGCCATGATGGTGCCGAATTCGTTCGGTGTTCTCTTGGATCCCAAAACGCAGGAGAAGCTGGCTTCCTCGGGGATGGATCAGGCGATTTCCTACACCTACAGTCTGATGGATAAACGTATCCATACGATAGATGTATTTTCTCTCTTTATAAGCACAGGTCGGAATACATTTATTTCAGGACGGATCACCACTGGACACAGCTAGGTGCGTATTATGCTTACGTGGAATATTGTAAGGTAAGGGGAATCAAAGCCTTAGCTCTGGAGAGTTTTTCGAAGGCGGAATATGACGGCTTTTACGGTACGTTTTATTTCTATATGAACCGTCCGGAGGCTTTGAAGGCGAATCCGGACAGTGTAATCGCCTATACCGGAGCCGAAAATGATATGCATTTTCAAAGTGCGGACGGAAAAGAAGGAGATGCCAAACTGATCAATGATGCATCCAATATGCTGCCGGGGAATAAATATAATTGTTTCATGTTGGGGGATCATCCTTATGTTGAAATACATAATGAAAAGGGAAACGGAAATCTTCTGGTGATTAAAGATTCCTATGCCAATGCTTTTGTTCCCTTTTTGGCACAAGATTACCGGAATATTTATGTGGTTGACTACCGTCATTATGAGAAAAAGCTTCCGGAGCTTATACAGGATAAGGAAATCGGAGAAATTGTTTTTGTAAATAACGTGATGGGAATCGGAGAAAGCCAGTCCAAGAAGATACTCTTTATTTCAAGGCTAGACAATTGTTGACACAAGTTTTCGGATACCTTAGAATAAATACGTTAAAATGATGAATATGGAATCTGAAATTTCGCAAGAAAATAATTGCTTCGCATATTTGTACATTAACAAACGAATATTAAGGGAGGTATAAACAGTGGACCCATTAGGAATAGCCCTTGTGGTTATTGTGGCGCTTATCGTGGGAGTCATCATGTTTATCCTTGGACAAAATAAACAGCGGTCTATCTATGCAAAAACGGTGGGAAGTGCTGAGCAAAAGTCCAGAGAAATTATTGATGATGCCATCCGAACAGCAGAAAACAAAAAGAGAATCCTTATTGGAAGCGAAAGAAGAGGCTTTAAAGGCCAAAAATGAGCTGGATAAGGGAGATGAAAGACAGAAGAAAAGAAGTTAATGAGCTGGAAAGAAGAATTTTTAAAGAGAGAAGAGAGCTCGAGAAGAAGGCGGCGAGCTTGGAACGAAAGGAAGCGGAACTCCTGCACAAGGAAGAAGTTTTACAGGAAAAAGAGGGAGAGGTTGAGCAGCTGCAGGCACAGAAACTTGTTGAATTAGAGCGGGTATCCGGACTGACCAAAAGAGCAGGCAAGACAGGAACTTCTTCATTCCGTGGAAGACAGCATTAAGCACGACACCGCTTTTAATTATTAGAGAGTATGACGCAAGAGCCAAGGAGGAGGCGGAGAGGACAGCCAGGAATATATTGTTGAGGCGATTCAGCGTTGCGCGGCGGATCAGGTAACGGAGTCTACCGTATCCGTGGTTCAGCTTCCCAATGATGAAATGAAGGGAAGGATTATCGGACGCGAGGGAAGAAATATTCGAACCTTAGAGCAACTTACGGGAGTGGAACTCATTATTGATGATACGCCGGAAGCGGTGGTGCTTTCCGGATTTGATCCTATTCGAAGAGAAGTTGCCAGAATTGCTCTGGAGAAGTTGATTGTAGATGGACGAATTCATCCTGCAAGAATTGAAGAAGTGGTTGAAAAGAGCAGGAAAGAAGTAAATGATACCATTAAGGAAGAGGGAGAATCGCCACTTTAGAGCTGGGAATTCACGGTATCCATCCGGAGCTCGTTATGCTTTTGGGAAGAATGAAATTTCGTACTTCCTTCGGACAGAATGCATTACAGCATTCTATGGAAGTGGCTCAGATATCCGGTCTTTTTGGCGCAGGAGTTGGGCTTGGATACCCGTATGGCAAAACGTGCCGGCTTGCTGTCACGATATCGGGAAAGCCATTGATCATGAGGTGGAAGGAAGCCACGTCGATCTGGGAATTGAACTTTGTCAGAAATATCATGAGCCGGAAGTGGTAATCAATGCGGTGGCATCTCACCACGGAGGTACGGAACCGACTTCCATGATTTCCTTCATAGTAGCGGCGGCGGATGCCATTTTCCGCGGCAAGACCGGGGGCGAGAAGAAAGTCTTTGGAGACCTACACCAATCGTTTGAAGGAACTGGAAGAGATTGCCAATTCCTATAAGGGCGTAGAGAAGTCCTTTGCTGTGCAGGCGGGTAGAGAGTTCGTATTATGGTCGTTCCGGATGAAGTCAGCGATGACGATATGACCATTATGTCAGAAACATCTCTCAGCAGATTCAAGACCAGATGCAATATCCGGGCGTAATCAAAGGTAAATATTATTCGAGAGTCCAGAGCAGTGGACTATGCAAAGTAGGAAGGTCTTTATGTCCGGACTTTTAGCATGAGAGTATCGGTATCGGCGCAAGGCCCATAGGGGCTTTGTGCCGTATTTTATAAGAGGGTAATGCATGAGAGAAGAGAATGGAAGGGATAGAGGCAGAGGAAAAAGGAAAGCGGAAGTCGATTTTGCGCTTCTTTGGAAAAAGTTTTTTCTTGTTTTTAACGGGATTTTTAGCCCTCTTGACCCTTTTGGGATTCTTTATTTTTATTCGTCCGGAATTGAACAGACTGCGAACCATTGCCTATGACAAATTGGCGAGTGGAAATCTGAAAGACTTGACCAAGCGTTCGGACACCATAGTCTTGGATTATGCGGGAAATACCCTGGGAACCATTAATGCCGGGCATTTTCGTTTATGTGACGATAGATCAGATTTCTCCTAACCTGCAAAATGCCTATATTGCACAGGAAGACCGCAAGTTCAGAAGCCACCACGGAGTAGACTATATGGCGACGCTGCGTGCTGTTGTGCAACTGGTTAAAAACAGAGGGGAAAAATCAAAACAGGGCGGTTCTACCATTACCCAACAGGTAGTCAAGAATACCTATCTCAGTTCAGAGAGAACCTATACCAGAAAAATTGTGGAAATGATTTTGGCGCAAGAACTGGAAAAAAGATATACCAAAGCGGACATCATGGAGATTTACTGTAATACGAATTTCTATGGAAATAACTGCTACGGTGTTGAGGGCGGCAAGCCAATTCTATTTTGATAAAGCGGCAAAGGATTTAACGGTGGAAGAAGCAGCTACTCTGGCAGGAATCTCCAATGCGCCTTCCCGTTATGAACCGGTCCGTCACCCGGATCTTGCATTAAAGAAGAGAAATCAGGTCTTAAAAATCCATGGAGACTGTCGGTTATCTGTCAGAAGAGGATTATGAGGCTGCAGTTGCTTCGCCCTTAACGATTTCCGGAAACAGTCAAAAGGGAACAGACGAAGATTACTTAAATTCGTATGCACTTTATGCGGCAACACTTCGTATGATGGAAGTGAATCAATTTTCCTTTTACCTATCATTTTTCCACTAGGGAGGAAAAAGAAAATTATCAGGAACAATATGAGGAGAGTTATGCCTATTACAATAGAGAACTTCGGGCAGGCGGATACACCATTTATACATCTTTGAACCCGGAAATTCAGACAAAGGCGCAGACACTCTTGGATGAGGGACTTGCCAAGTTTAAAGAAGTGCAGGAGAACGGTAAGTTTTCCATGCAGGGGGCGGCAGTTATTATAGATAATAAGACGGGCTACGTTGTGGCTACAATCGGGGGAAGAGGTACGGAGGATAAGTATAATCGTGCTTATTTGAGTTATCGTCAACCCGGTTCTTCCATTAAACCCCTACTGGATTATGCGACTGCCTTGGATTTGGGAATTTACAATGCAGCAAGTCTTGTAGATGATCACAAGTGGGAGGATGGACCCTCCAATTCCGGAGGAAATTATTTCGGAGAAGTGACTTTGAGAGAGGCTTTGAATCGCTCTTTAAACACGGTGGCGTGGCAGATTCTGGACAGTGTCGGAATCTCCGACGGATTAGAGTATCTGGAAAAAATGCAATTTCTGGGAATCAGTTTAAAGGATTATACAGCGCCTGCGGTATCCATCGGAGGGTTTACAAACGGTCTTCGAATTGTCGATATGGCACGAGGCTATTCTACGTTGGCCAATGGAGGAATTTACGAGGATAAAGACCTGTATCGTGAAGATTACGTCGGAAAAGGACGGCGTGGTCGCAGATGAAAACAGCTTAAAAAGACGCAGGTATATACTGAAGATACAGCCTTTATTATGACGGATATTCTGAAAGGACCATGACTACGGAATATGGAACCGGAAGAGGACTGAAGTTAAAAAACAAGATGCCGGCAGCGGGAAAAACGGGAACCAGTAACGGTTCCAAAGACACCTGGTTTTGCGGTTACACGAAATACTACAGCATGGCTGTTTGGGTAGGACATGACATTCCCGTAGAAATGCCGGGCATTTATGGGGGCGACTTATGCGGGTAAAAATTTGGAAAAATGTTATGGACGTTTGCATGAAGGACTTGGATCCCGAGGATTGGGAAGTTCCTTCTACTGTTGAGAAAGAAACAGATCAAGACTCGGGGATTACAGACTATGTTTCTCGAACTGCAATGAGAAAAGGAGAAGAGGAACGCAAGAAGAGAGCGGAAAAAGAGAATAAGCAAACCGTGATTCGGCAATTGGAAGAGTACAAGAATCTGCATGTGGATACGGTAGAAGACATTTTTCACCGCAAGGACTCTTTTTTGAAAGAGACTCGTGATCTTTTAAATGATATTCCGGATGAAAAATTCAAAAAGAATACCAGGAAAAACTTTTTGCCAGACAAAAGGATTTTTTTGAAGATTGAAGAACAATGGAAAGCGGAAATAGAAGCATATCTTCAGAAAAAGAAGAAGAATCCTGGCTTGCTGAGTCTCTGGAGGAAAGTAAAGCAAAGGAGGAAGAGGAAAAAGAACGGTGCGAACAGAGAGGCTTTTTCTATCCTATTTAAGTTCTTTACAAAGTTTGGAATATCGGGATGGAGACATCGGAAGCCTTTAATTGCAGACGCAACAGACAGTCTGCATGAATTGGCAGGGGCTGAGGACTATGCTTCCCTTAGCCAACAGCTGGAGAAAGCCATTACAAGAGTGCGGAAGCTCCCGTTAAAAAGAAGAGGATAGCGGTGGTCCCGGAGGAAGCAGCAACTTCTATGACGGCCCCGGAGCAGGCAATTATTTAGGGGAAAGGGATAGTGAAAACGGTCCCGGAGTCAGCCCCTAGAAAGAATGGAGGAGGAAAATCTAAGGATGGGTATATATTTGATAGAGGCCGCCACTAAAGACTATCTTTGGGGAGGAGAGCGCCTGCGGGAAGAGTATCATGTAAGCAGTGAAAAAAGTCCTTTGGCGGAGGCTTGGCTTCTGTCATGTCATAAGGATGGGGAGAGCAAGATTTTGCTCTCCAATTCTGCCAAGCTTCCTCTTTCTTCTTTCTTGCAAGAGAATCCGAAAAGCGTAGGAGATATGGGAAAAGAATTTCCCGTATTTCCTATGCTTATTAAATTGATTGATGCCAAGCTGCCCCTTTCTGTCCAGAGTTCATCCGGACGATAAATATGCGGCTTTACAGGAAGGAAGTCTTGGCAAGACAGAGGTCTGGGTGGTTTTAGAGAGAGAAGAAGGGGCATTCCTTTATTATGGTTTTAAGAGGGAGTACAGTAAGGAAGAAATACGAAAAGCAATAGAGGGCATTTTTCTGACGGAATACTTGAATAAGATTCCCGTAAATAAAGGGGATGTTTTCTTTATTCCGGCAGGCACTGTTCATGCAATTGGAGCCGGGATTTGTATTGCGGAGATTCAAGAGAACTCAAATTTAACCTACCGGGTTTATGATTATGGAAGAAAAGATAAGGACGGAAGGAAAGGGAATTACATATAGAAAAGGCCCTTTCCGTTATGAACTGTAAAAAAACGGAAATCAGGGACTTAACTTCTTCCGAACCCGTCCTTCCGGAAAAACGGTGCAGAGCGACTTGCTTCATGCCCTTATTTTACGGTAGAGCGTTGTTCTCTGAAAGAAGGAGAATGCCATAAGAGAGTAGTGGGAAAGGAAAGCTTTCTTTCGGCCATTTTAATAGACGGAAGCGGGAAAATTGTCCGGAAAACAGAGGGAAAGAGGATGGAAGAAGGATCCTCTTTGGAGAAGTACACACAGGAGATGATTGCAGAGAAGGGAAATAGCTTTTTTTATTCCGGCAGGAAGCGGAGAAAGTGGAATTTTACGGAGCGGGAAATTGGCTGTTTAGTTTTTGGAAAAGTAATGGAGAAGGGATAAAAAGGATAAGGCTATGAGAAAATTAAAAATACAAGAACTTGTTTTGGCGGCACTTATGACGGCTGTTTTAGCGATATTATCTCCTATTTCGATACCCATCGGACCGGTGCCGATTTCTTTGGGAACCTTTGCGGTTTGTCTTTCGGTAACGATTCTCGGCAAGAATTTAGGGACAGTTTCGTACTTGACCTATCTTTTGCTGGGTTTGGCAGGTCTTCCTGTATTTTCTAATTATGAAGGCGGTCTTGCTAAGTTGATGGGGCCGACCGGAGGCTATCTTATCGGGATGCTTTTTCTTAAGTCTCTTGGGCGGTTTTTGGGTGGATCGTTTTGCAAAGAAGCCGATACTGCAGTACCTGTTCTTTCTTCTGGGTATTCTTCTTTGTTATATCATGGGAACGTTGTGGCTTTCCAAGGTTCTTTACTTGGGCTTTATGAAGGCATTATCTGTTGGGGTTCTTCCCTTTATTGGACCGGATTGCATAAAAGTCTTCTTGGCTTTAGTTCTGGGACGAAAGGTGAAAGCGATAGTGATGAAACGGAGCGGAGAATGCTAGAACAATTTTCAAGAACCGAACTTCTGTTGGGAAGGGATGCGATAGAAAAGTTGAGCCGCGCCAAGGTGATTGTGTTTGGAGTAGGCGGTGTGGGAGGATATGCAGTAGAAGCCCTGGCAAGGTCCGGGGTGGGCAGGATAGATTTGGTCGATAAAGATACCGTGAGTCTTTCCAATTTAAACAGACAGCTGATTGCCACAAGGGATACGGTAGGAAGAGAAAAAGTTGAGGTTATGGCAGAAAGAATCCATAGTATTAATCCGGATTGTGAAGTTCATCCATACTGTTGTTTTTACCTTCCCGATACAAAAGAGCAGTTTGATTTTTCTGCGTATGATTACATCATTGATGCGGTCGATACGGTTACGGCAAAGCTCTCGTTAATCTATGAAGCGAAACGGGCAGGGACTCCCGTTATCAGTGCCATGGGAGCCGGGAACAAGCTGAATCCCGCGGCGTTCAAGGTTTCCGATATTTATCAAACCAGAGTATGTCCCTTTGGCCAGAGTGATGAGGGAGAGTGCAAAAAGAGAGGAATCAACAAACTGAAAGTGGTTTACTCGGAAGAAAATCCTCAGAAACCGCAGACAGATAGAGGGAGTACCCGGGTCGGTGCCTTTTGTTCCCCCTGTTGCGGGTCTCATTTTGGCTTCGAAGTGGTGCGGGACTTGCTTATGTTTTTATAAATATTGGACGAAATTTCTAATGGTAACTTGGACAAGCAAGAATAGGTAATAGTGATGGAGCACGAACAAAATCAGGGACGGCCAAAAAAAGGAATTCGTAAATTTCCTCGTTCACAACAAGATAAGATAGATTTTAGCCGCTTGGAATTAGAGAAATATATTGAATCTCATATAGAAGAAGCGATTGAAAAGAGATGGATTAAAGTTTATCTACAAGTAAATATTCGGGGCTTATCGAGGAGAGTGTGCGGCGCAGAGGCACTCTCTCGTTGGAATGACCCTAAGTACGGGATGATTTACCCGGGTGATTTTATTCCTGTCTTGGAAAAATGCCTTAAGATTCATCTCTTGGATTTTTGTTTTTTTGAAGAGGTCTGTCGGAATATTGCCAAGAGGAGAAACAGAGGAGAAGCGGTATTTCCGATATCCCTGAATTTCTCAAGACTTGATTTTTGATGTGGAAAGATTCATAGACAAGTTGGACGACCTTGTAGCATTATATAAAATTCCGAAATCCATTTTACATGTTGAAATTACGGAATCCGTAGTCATGCATAATGAGGGAGTATATGAAGTTTGCGGTTCGGCAACTTCGAGAGCAGGGCTATAAGGTTTGGATGGATGATTTCGGTTCAGGGTTACTCCTCTTTGAATCTTTTTAAAGGAATTTGAATTTGATACCTTTAAAATTGATATGCGTTTCTTAAGCGATATGGGAAAAGAAGTCTTTAATTATTATTTCTTCTATTCTCTATATGGCGAAAAGAAATCGGTATTCATACCGTTGCGGAAGGTGTTGAGACAGAGGAGCAGTATCAGTTTTTGAAGGCTGCGGGCTGTGAACGTATGCAAGGTTATTGTTTCGGAAGGCCGGAGCCTATAGAGAACTGGCTGGCGGAACGGATAGAGGAAAAATGGAGTAGAGACGGTGAGGATACCTTTCTTTATGATCGGGTCGGTTTAGTCAATATTTTTAAGTCCTACTCCCTTTGTATTTGATCGTTTAGATGAGACTCCCACCATATATGGTTTTGAGACGGTTCTACCAATGGCTTTGGTTTCGGAAAAGGCAGGGAAAAAAATCACGCACTTGAATTGGACAAAACCTTATAAAAAGACGATTGAAGATTTGGGATATGAAGGTATCGAAGAATTTCAGGGCGTCTTTAAATGATGAAAAAGTCCCTGGTGGTGGAAAGAATCAGAGATACAATCAGCTTGGCCAAGGATTCTTTTGGGAATTGAAACGACCGACTTTATTTCTCGGGGGCAGTATTGTCAAATACAGGTCAGAAGAGTAACCAGTAAGGGAAACAGTTATATTTATCTTCTGCGAATAGATATTCTGACGAATAATGATTCTTTTCAGAAATTAAATCACTTGGATAATAGCTTAAGACCCTTTGTATTCCATGTATGACACGGTTATTCTTCTGGATTTGCAGAAGAATGCCCTGCTTCCGATTTACAGAACGAATGCAGCGGAAAAAGATAGAGGCGAGCAATGATTTAACAAAAAGATTTGGACAAATATCTCCATAAATATATTCATCCGGATGACTTCGCCCGTTGTCGGGAATTTTTCAATCCCTCGGATATGTGGGAAAGGCTTGGAAGCAATGGAGAAGGCTTTGTATTGTCTTATTTTTCGGGCAAAAAAACAAGGAGAAAAAGTATGTTTTGGAAGCGCTATATCTTAATACGCTCTGAGGAGGCTCAGGACGAGAGGAGGGTGATTTTCGGCATTCATACTTTAAACATGGAAAAGCTGTCTTTCATCAAAGATGAAGCGCAGATGTTTTTATGGAAAACCATGAGGAACAGCTTGGTGATGCGGAAATGTTTCAGTAAGAGAAAGGAAGAAAGAACGTTTCCGGGAGTCAGAGCATTTTCTTGTTGCTAAGACTTTTACTTTTTCTTTTTTTCAGAGGAAAAGAAGACGGGAAGGAAATCCAAAATGCCATAAAGCAAGATGGCAACTTCGATAAGAATAATGCAGGGAAGAAGCTCTATCAGGGTTGTCTTGCCCTTCCAACCGTAAAGTATTATGGGAAATAAAATCATGATAAGGAGACAGAGAAGAATTTTTCTTGTTTCTAAGAACTTGCTTTTAGTGAGGAGAAATGGGGAGGAATCCATTTCTCCTTTTTTTCATAACGAGTATCGCTTGCAAAAGCATGAGATATCTCGTTTTCGTCTTTCCTCGGAAAAAGAGGGAGTCAAATCCGAAGCAACGGAAAAAGGAGTAGAACATTCTACTTTTTTTCTTGTTGCTTACCCATATATTCCGAATAGCTGCAGCTTGACAAATCCAACTCCTGCACAGAAAGCGATTTATTGGAATCCGGATTTTTTCAGACTTCGAATCGGTTTTGTCTTACGGAATCGGCGGGTGATTTTTTTCGGTTTCTTTCGAAACCCGCTTTCCGTAGAGGCAGCTTTTCCGGAAGAAGTCGCATTTGACATCAGGGGAAGACGAGAAAGGAACACCGAGCCTTCCTTCCTTATTCACGGTGCAATGTAAAATTTGCAGGATGCGAGGAAGTTGTAAATGTTCCTTCTTCTTTTCCTGTTGAAGAAAATAGGCGGATAAAATTGCTGCTCATCTTCTTCATCCACATGGTTAAAAACATAATCAATCAGTTTTTCAGCTCGTCCTCCAATACGTTTTTGTGGAAGGAATCAGTGGAAAGAGAAAAGCGGAATTTTTCCGCATCATAAATAATTTCTTCTACATCGAGTCCCAGGATTTCCGGAGAAAGAAGAAATTCTTCCAGATGGAAAAGTGCGAAACGAATGGACTCGAATAAAAGAAAGAATATGACTTAGATTCATTTTTATCCGAAAAATAGTCCAGCATTCGTTCATAGGGTGAAAAATTGTACTGAAAGATGTCTTCCTGTTCTTCTTGAATCAGACGAAAGGAAGTGTTCCCGGTATGCTGCATTGTTGAATGATTTTTTGCTCATGGCTATCCTCTTTCCAGACTTTTCCGTAAAGATAGAGGTAGCTGTGAGTAAGATCTTTTTCTACTCTTAGAGAACTATGAGACATGGTGATTCCTTTCTGATTCGAACTTGGACTTTATGCAAGGCTTACGGTTCGGGATTCACTTTGCTTTCCCTTCTTCTTTTCGCAAGAGATCTTCCACGACAGATACAAAAGCGGGTATAGCATTCCACCTTATAAAAATCCTTATTTTTACCCAATCTATGACTTTCTATTTCACGACTGTATTCTTTTTCGCTTCTTTCCTTTACGGTACTATGCAGGAAAATACAGCACTGCAGGAGAAGTACGATACAAACAAAGCTTAGGAAAAGGATTAGGCTTGTTTCAATACTATGCATAAGACTTCCTTTCGGTTTAAGTACGGGGAGTAAATAATAAAACAAAGAAATAAACTCCGGCAGGAATAAAACAGGGAATAAAGGGAAAGACATATTTTTTCCAGTTTTTTTATTCATCTTTATAGAGAAAGAGAAAGAGAAGCATGGAAACCAGCGCCGAACAGATAAGTCCGGATAAGAAAAAGAAACAGAAAACTTTTATAGTTTAAATAGAAGGCACAACAAAGAAGAAATAATCCGTCTCCGCACCCCAAGGCACCTTTTTGAACATTTGGCGAAAAGGAAGAGAAGAAAGGAAAAAAGAAACGGATAAAAAAACTGTAAAGGAAGGGAAGAGAAAGTTGAAAGGGAACCTTGAAAGAAATCCTGCCAAAGGGAGAAAAGAAAAAGGATTCCGACCAGGGGAATAAAAAGAGAAGGAGCAACTTTAGGGAGAGACCTTTTTCGAAAATCCCAGAGAATGGAAAAAGAAAAAAAGAGTAAAATAGAAATAGTTTTTTAAAAAGAAAAATAAAGAAGAGTATTGACATGATGACTCCTTAATCCGGGACTTTTAGTTTCCGCATCTTGGACAGGGATGCCGTCCCTCGGAAAGAGCTTGACTGAGTGGAATTTCATGTATGGAAGAACGCATGGCAGGACAGTCGGGACTGCTGTGATATCGTCTTCCTGCAGCGGTATAATATACAATTGCACTGTTTAAGGAAGGTTTGCAAGCTTTTACAGGGACAGAATTTTTCCGCCGTATTTTTGCACTACTGCCATCAATCATTCTGGGACTACAACTTAAAAAGTCATTAGAGATATAGCTGCAATCCCTGCTCCTATGATAGACAAGGAAGGCCCGTTGATTACATAAACCATTTCTTCCGGAGGCGTAGTTTCTTCCTCATCCTTTTTCCCACCTTGCACCCTTTACACCTATCCAGGCTCTTCTGTGAGCTACGATTTCTTGGTAGATGGATTTTTATTGATGATGGAGAGCGGAATCAGTTCTTCATATTCCAAGTCAAGAAGAATGTCCTCTTTTGTAATATGGGATTTCCAGGCTCTTATATTTGTCATGCCTTCCATTTCCACTTCGACGGGAAGTGCCAAGTCCTCCAAGGCAGTTTCTCCGACGGTCAGGATTTCTATTAATGTGTGGAACATCATTCATCTCCGTCTTTAAAAGACCGTAATGTTCCAGGTACTTATACATGCTGACACAACGTGCATTTTTCTCAAAATAGAGGAAATTTTGATACTCCGGTTTAGAATAAGGGCAGAGTCATCAGCATGACCATTGAAAGAATAAAAATGCTCAAGGAGAGAGAGGCCTCTATCGTCATGGAGGCGGAATAAGATTTCATAGGGGCTCCTTTAATGGCTCAGATTTTTGTATTTATAGTCAGAATGTAAGACCGTTTGGTATCTTTCTCTCCTGTATTTACGCCAATCATCTCCAGGAAGCCCTTATGATACAGGCTGTGCCTGGATTTCCGCATCCGTAGAGAGATAATAGAGACATTTATCCATCCGGAAGGAGGCTCTTTATCCCGGATACTCGTCTGTATGTCTTTTTCCATACAGTAAAGCATGGAGTCGTTTATTTTGGCTTGTGACAGTAAGCCTTTTGTGAATAAGGATATACGAAGGTAGTCTTCGTAAGACAAGCCTATATTTTCTCTTGGGATTTCTTCACCGGAAAGATAGGGATAGAAAATCTAAAAAGATGGTTCAGTGAAAGACTCCACGACTCTAAACTGTGCATGAGGGGAACGCTCATCATTTAAGAGTTCCTTTACATCAAGGAGAGACTGGGCGAAAGCCCATATCCCAATTACAAATGCGCTAAAAACCGCAATTACGACAGGGTTTGCAGTGATTGCCAGAAAAGCTTGTGACAAATTCTTCAACAGCTTCCAGTTTTTCGGGATCGGACATAATGTGGATAAAATTCATAGACTCTCTAAAGGCTAGAAGAGAGGTGACCTGTGCGGACAGGTTTTTCATAGTCGCTTTTCTTTCCATGCAGCAGGTATTCCACCTCCAAGCCTTTTGCATTGCTGTAAGGAGTGGTATGGGCGGATTCCTCCTTATGATAGGAATGAAAGAAACGGAGGAATATTCCCCAAGCAGTCCGACTTTGTATGGGATTTTGCAGCGGACTCGGTAGAGAAGAGCGGAGGAAAAAGATTCCTCGGTAGAGGGGCATTCTTTTTCCGCTTGGGAGGAGACTCCAAGAGCTTCTTTTTCCGATATCGTGAATACTTTCGAGGATTCTTTTTGTTTTTCTTATTGATTTGCGTGACGGCTTCTCCGTATACGGGCATGGTAAGGGCTTGCCATGTGGAGATGGTGTCATTGTAAAGTTGTCAATTTCTGCTTGCAGTCCGTTATCTTCATCATAATCTTCCTCCTCTTTTCTCTTTCTGCGTCTTTCCCTCTCTTCTTCAATATATTCTTGAAAGCGCCGGACATTCTCCTCGATTCCTTCTATTGCAGAGTCTAAATTCTCGCATTGCGCGGGAAATCCATCAATCTTTTGCCGGACTCTTCCGCCATCATCCAAGTAGTTATCATAACTTTTCAATTGTGTTTCAATGGCGGCAATACCGTCTTCCTCCAAATTTTCCTTTTTCTGCGGAGAAGTCATTCCATAGGGCTTCCACCTTGGACTTTTAAAGAGTTCTGCGCAGGCGTCGTAAGAGTTCACTGTATTTTTCAGGCTGTTTAATGTAGCTTTCAGAGAAGACGAATAGCTGAAGAAAAGGGAAGCGTCATGAGCTTGTAAAGAATAAAGAGCATAGTGCTTTAAGGTCTCCGTTTTTTACAAAAGCGGTCAATATTGTTAATGCAGTCTTCAAGATACTCCACATCGTAATGATTTAAGGCATATTTTTCCTGTAATCTTTGTATGCTGTCGGCTTCCTTTTTCTTTTTTGGAAGCCTCTTCCAGAATAGAGGGAATATCCGTACCGTTTTTCTTTTTCTCCCAAAAACTCTATACAGTCTTTTTGCCAGAAGAGCAGGCATATACTCCAATATTTCTTCTTCAAAATAATGACTTTCAGACAACAGTCCCCTGCCGGTAAAGGAGAAACCGTCTTTTTTTCTATTTTTGCCGGAAATAGATTCCTCGCATCGGAATAAGGTTTGATGAAGCTTTTGCAGCTCTTCTTTGAGTAAAGTCATCATCTCTGAATTCCAAAGCATAAATACGGTAGTTTTCCCAGAGAGGCCTGTGAAATTCTGAAAACAGAGATTCCATGGCGCTATTCAGGGCGGTTTGCATATAATACTTCTGTGCGATTGTCCTGGCTGATTCGGTAATGGTCAGAATGAGTGCGGCAATCAACACAAAGCTTAGGGAAAGGAATACCGTAATGGAGGCGGAATAATTCTTTTTCATGATTTTTCCTTTTGCCGGCGGGGCGGATGAATGAGGTACTATACGTTTTTCGCGTTACTTTCAATCTTTTTAAGATATCGTTTAAAACTTTCTGAATTCTGTCTCGGAAGATGACAACCAGAGAAATAAGCACCACAATAATTAAGACCAGCTCTATTGTGCCGAGGGCATCATTTCCATGCAGCAGTTCTTTTCGCTTTTTCTTACACTGCTCCCAGCGGGAAAGGAGAAAAGCATCTAAGGAATATTGCAGTTCTGTCAAGTTTTGTAGTAGCATAAGGACCTCCTTTTAAATGGGGCAAATATTGCCGTTATTGTTTTGCGTATTTTTACGCAGGTGTATTACAAGGCGAAGAAGATCGCTGTTTACCGAAGTCTTCCTCGCTGTAATGCTTCTTTAAAAGAATAAAAATAAGAACGGTAAGTGCTTTAATCTATAAAGTAGATCAAGACTTTTTAGAATAAATAATTAAAGGCTTTTTAGGATAAAGAAGTCATGGCGGGATAAAGAATCATCATCATGATGATAAAGAGTTGCATAAAGAGGGGGAGTAGGAGTTTGGTTCCTGCTTCTTCGCCCAATCTTTTTGCAGTTGCTTTTCTCATTTCAAAGGCTTCCTGCATTTCTACCTGCAATTGCAGGCGAAGGTGTTTGCTTCCGTTTTTCGATTTTTGTTCGATTACACTGATCAATTTATTGTAGGGACGAAGGAAATTCGGCCGGAAAAAGGCGAGATAGGCATTTCCCTCACCGATATTACTTTTTAATTGATTTAAGAGAGTGTGCAGCTCATCGTAGAGAGGATGATTTTCAAGACCGCAGGACTCTACAAGATACTCATATTGCTTGCTGATTTCCGTGAAGGCATTACGAAGGGAGACCGGCACCGAGATATACAACCAATTTGGAAACCAGTTCGGAATAGTCGAGTTCCAGAGAGTTTGCCCGTTTTTTCAAGCTTTCTTTTTTCTCTTCTTTGTCTTTTAAGGGGAGAAGAAATGCTGCCAAGAGTCCAAGAAGTGGAATGTAGAGATAAGCACGACTTTTCTCTTCCGAAAAATGAATTCTATGTCCTTCTATTTCTTGAGGAAGGTGGAGCTCTTCCGTGCCTCTTTTCTTCTTGGTTCAGTATGGATATTTTTGAATCAAAAGATCTCTTAGGTTTTTCCAGGAGTTTTTCTTCGGGAAGAATGCGAATCGGAAAAAAATATAACGAGGAGAGTAATAAAGATAATCCTCCGAATCTCGAACATAGTTTTTCTAAATCGGCATTGGTCTTTTCTTCTTTCAGGGGGTAAGATGATTGTATTGAGTTTAAGCTCAAGTTCTCCTTCTAAAATCTGATTTTGAGCAAGCATTTCATGATGGATTTTTCCTCTTTCTTCCAAAATAGAGCGATAGCCCAAAATAAGATCCAGATTATGTTCCGAGCTAAGCTTTTCTTTTCCGTTGATTAAAGCTGTTGGAGAAAAGGACCAAGAGGCTTTTGACATTTTTCCTCGGGAAAAAAAGAGCTTAATTGGAGAGAGGATTTTATACCGTCCGAGCTTTCTTCTTCCGGGAGAATGAGACTCTCCATTCTGTCATGAAGCTCGGAAAAAAGTTTATCCGCTTCTTCCTTGGTATAAATTCTGGGCGAGACGGTAATATTCAGATTTTCTTTTCTTTGCGGATTCAGACCTTGAACTTGCAAGGGGAGACTGTATTCCGAGCCTCCTATCCCTCTCGCTTTAAAGTATAGCCGGACTGTATATGGCTTTTCTTCCTGCGTCTTAAGAAAGACGACGGAAGCGAGTAGAAGAGAAAGAATAATAAGGAGAGCTTGTTTCTTTAATATTGCCTCTTCTTTCGGACTGAAGGATTGTAGAAATTGATGCAAATATTGAAATAGTACATTGTTTTTCATGGGTTCACCTTAAGAAGCAGGATTCAACGCCTTTTAAATATTTCTGCGGCCGAATTTTATCGCATTAATATTTCTTGTGGATGGATTTTTGGGTATTCCTGTAGCCAAGTTTAAATGGGAATATTGATGATTTTTTTGAGAGAGGTAAATCGCAAGGAGGTAGATGAAAAGAGCGACAGTCATGACGATTCTTCCCATAACGGAGTGATATAGAATATGAAAAATCCGGAGAAGATGCGTTTAAATACAGAATGATAAAGAAGGGAATGCAATTCATGATTTTTCTGCTCAAAACGTTTTGCGGCACTGAGTGTCAATATTTCCTCATGAATGCTCAGTTTGTCGTGAATGATGGAACTACTGTGTTGAATAATTTCCGAGAGTTCTCCTCCGGAACGTTTTGCAACGAGAAAAAAATCTCCGAGAAGTTATGAATATCATCCAATCCCGAACGCAGGGCAAAATTCGAAAAGAGGCTCTTCCAGAGGACGATTCATAGCCAGACTTCGTTTAACTTGTTTCAGTTCTTCGACCATATAACTGTTTTTCACCAAGTAGAGCGGATAAGTCAGGAATGGCGGCAATCAATGCATTTTCAATAGAATACCCTGCACTTAAAAATGAATTTAAAATAGAAAGCATTTCTTTAAACTGAAAAAGCAGAAGCTCTTGTCTCTTTTTTTCGCAGTGCCTGACGAAAGAAAAACGGAATCAGGAGGCCAAAGGGAATTAAAAATGAAAAAGTAAAACGAGATGATAGAAGGCATAAGAAAAAGGCAAGAAGAATACCAAGAATTTTTACAAGAATATAGAGATATTCTCCTAAAGAGATTTCATACTGCCTATAATCGACGGAGGAGTTTTTCTTCACGAGACAGATTCGACAATTTTTCCAGAACTTCCCCATTGTATTGATATAAGGTCTTAAGCTGAATTTCTCATTCTCCACTCCTGTCACTTCGCTGATTTCCAAGACTCGCCGTTTGTGATCTTTGCTTCTCCCCAGATGACCATGATTTCGATTGCAGAGGCAATCATGTTTCAGAATAGAACTTAAGGTAGATCCGCCCCTTGTAAAACCATCGTTTCCATTCGACGCAACATGTCCCTGCTTGTGTTGCCATGTCCTGTAGAGATACTGCCGTCGTGCCCGGTATTCATGGCGTTCAGCATATCGAGACATTCTTTTCCGCGGACTTCTCCGACGATAATTCGGTTCGGACTCATTCGAAGAGAAGCCTTTATCAGATCGGAAATGCTGACTGCCCCTTCGCCTTCGGCATTGGCATTTCTGGTCTCCAGAGAAACCAGATTCTCCACCTCCTGAATTTGTAATTCCGCACTGTCTTCTATCGTAATAATTCTTTCTCTCTGGGAATATACTGTGATAATGCATTTAAAAAATGTTGTCTTTCCACTATTTGTTCCTCCGGAAATAAAGATGTTATAGGAGGCCTTCACCAGAGACTCCAGAAATAAAGCGACGTCTTCGGTAAGACTTCAAGCTGAATCAGTTTTGCCATGGTGATGGGCTCCGGGAATTTTCGAATGGTCACGGTCGGTCCCTTCAGTGCAATCGGAGGAAGGACCACATGAACACGCGATCCATCTTCCAATCTGGCATCAACGATGGGACTCTTTTGTATTGACTGCACGGTTTTATTCTGGAAACGATTTGCTGGATTAGATCAAAGAGTTGTTCTTCACTTTGAAAGGAGCGGTTCCACTTTTTCCATCTTTCCCTTTTTCTACAAATATTTCCTTTGGACCGTTAATCATAATTTCTGTCACATTTTTGTCGTCCAACAGTTCGGATAAAAGATCCAAGCGACGAAAGCTGTCAAATACGGCGGTTCTTAAATACAGCTTTTCCTGTAAACCGATGTCCCGTCTGTTTAGTAAGGCGCTGTCGATTTGTTGGTAGAGGTGAGAATCGGACATTTGCCTTTCTTCAAGATCGGTCAGCAATTCTCTTTTTGATTTCCTGTTTAATATTGTCTAAGGCCAACATGTTTCCTCCTAGAGAATCATTTTTCTATATTGCTCCTTTTCTTTATCTTCCTCCTCATAGATATAGCGAAGCAGGAGGGATTCAGTATAATCCTTTTAGGGAAGAGGACCGAAAATACTCTGCTTTTCCCTGTGCGGGATTGCACCATTCCGTAGAACCTATAGCAAAAGGAATTTCGCATTGTACAAACTTTTCAGAATCTCTTCCGCAAGATTTTTCAGATAGTTCCGGAAGAAGGCTAATTTCTCTTTGGAAATTATATCGGGGAGTATGGGCATAAAGATTTTTACACTGCGGAAAAACAATCCAGGTATTTACTTAAGGAGCAGTCTGTGTCCAGGACCAAGGCAGAAACCCCTGCATCCTCTGCCAGCTTTATCCAGAAAAAGAGCAAGCTCACGAGAACTTATACTCTGGATATCTTCCGGAGAACGGACGGGGAGAATGGTGGAATAGCTCCCTCTGTCGTAGCTTAATGCTTTGATAATTAAAGGGGCTTAAGGTATTTCTCTTTAAAGTGATAAAGAGCCTCGGTTAAGCACTCCCTTTCTTTTGCTTCATTACTTTTAAGGCTTGAAATGCCGGGAGAATCGGACGACTGTTTATAGGCAGAACCTGACTCGGAAAAGGAAAGAAACAGTGTTTGTCTGTTTTTCCCTAAAACTTGCGCTATTTCATAGGCTAAGGCGGTCTTTCCCGACCGTCCCAAGGGACTGTAAATCATAAAAATATCTGCTCTTCCCTGTCCCATTGTTCTCTAAGAGGGCAAGTTCGCCGTATTGTAAAAGAATTTCTCTCATAATCCGATCGGCAGATTGGTATTTATAAATTGAGTTCTCTTTTTTCTTTTTGGAAAGAGGACTTTCTTCTGTTAAATAAAAGCGTCCTTCCGGACTTGGGGAAAAATGCAAAGACTTTGCATTCTTTTTCCGATAAGAGAAGGAGATCCGAGTTTTTCTTTTTAAGAAACTCCTCCAGGCGTTCAGGAGTACTCATGGGATAAATTTGAAAGGGAAGTTTTGTATTTTGCCGTAGGTAGAGACTTAATCTTTTACAATACAGCTCGTCTTCATCATAAATAGTTAAAATTTTTTTCCATAGAACTTCCTTTCCTATAGACAGATGAGAAATCGGTTTCGTTTAGCTTAACAGGGGAATGGCTGCCAAGAATAAGGCGAAGGCAAAGGGAATGTCTTCTTTGAGATGATAAAAGAGCAAAAAGGAAAAATACAGGAAAGAAACAAGAGGAAATACTTAGATTAATCGGGAGCAGGGAGAGGAGGAGAGAGATAATTTCCAGTCTCCTCCTCCGCTTCCCAGTAAAATAAAAGAGGGATAGCTTAGCAGAAGAATCAGAAAAAGAAGAATCGGGAAAAGAAGAATAGAGTGTTTAGAAGAGTCGCTTTGCAAAAAGACAGAAGAAGCATAGAAAAAGAAAAAAAGAAAAAGAATTGCTTGGGGATTCTTCTCCAGGATGTCTTTTAAAGGCGGCATAGAGTAGGAAAAAGTAAGAGGACTTCGTAATGAGAATGAAGCATGGCTACCTCCTCTTCGGAAGAGTGTTGTTATCCCTTCCTGTACTGGCTTCAGTATAAAGCGAGCATTCCGGAATGCCTATACTCGATATTCGGATATTATTTCTTCATGGATATTATCCTTAAACGGATAATGCGGAAAAGAGAAATAATGATATGATTTCGGAAGGAAGATTGCTTTTTGAAAGAGAATAATGTATATAAAACAAAAACTGTGCTCCATTCACAAATTCAGACAGAAAAATTGTATAGTTTTTAAAAGTACGAGTGATATAATAAAAGATTTACTATGTTATGAAAAGTAGGGGAAATAAGGAGTAAAGAATGCAAATTCGTTTGGCAAGACAGGAGGATATTCCGGAGATTTGTCATATCTATGAGTTGGCAAGAGAACATATGCGGGCTGAAGGGAATACAAGTCAATGGAAAAAGTACCCGAATGAAACAATGCGTTAGAAGATCTTGCAAAAGCAAGCCTTGTACGTTCTGGAAGAAGATGACATTCTGGGAGCCTTCAGCTTTTTACAGGAGAAGAAAAACTATCGGAAGATTGAAGGTGGAGCTTGGAGAAAGGCGGAGCCTTACGGTACCATACATCAGGTAGCTTCTTCGGGGAAAAGGAGAGGGATTACGAAAGCCTGTTTTTCTTATTGTCTCGATAAGATTCCTTATCTTCGTATTGATACACATGAAAACAATCTTTCCATGCAAGCGGCTTTTAAGAAATTTCGGTTTTCATTATTGCGGAATTGTTTATGTGGGAGGGACGGAAGCAGCCGCCTCGCCTTTGATTTTATAAAAGGAGAACCATGCTATTCATAAAAAAAGCCTTTTTATTGGGAGTGGGACTGTCTATGGATGCAGTGGCGGTTTCCATGGCAAATGGTTTAAAGAATCCGCAAATGAAGGAAGAAAGAAAGTTGTCGATTGCCTTTTCCTTTGGCTTCTTTCAGTTTTTTATGCCGATTTTGGGCTTCTTTTTGGTAAAAAGTTTTGCCGGATTTGCACCGATTGTGATGAAATATGTTTCGGTGATTTCTACGCTTATTCTTTGTTATCTCGGGGCGCGAATGATTTTAAGCGGATACCGGAAGAAAAAGAATAAAGAAACGGAAGAAACAGAGGGAACCTGCTTTTTCAAGCTGTGGGGACCTCGGTCGATGCCTTATCTTTGGGCTTTACCTTTTCGCAAGATTCTATCCCGAGTATTTCTTTCCGCCTTGATAATAGGCTTGGTTACCTTTATCTTATCTTACTGCGCCATACTTGTCGGGAAAAAGTTCGGTACGGTTTATGCCGGAAATGCGGATATCCTGGGAGGAATTGTACTCTTGGCTGTAGCTGTTTTATTGTAAAGAGGAGACAGGAAGAATGGAGTTTTTCAGGGGAGCTCTTAAGCTGGTTTAGGGAAAATGGAAGAGTTTTACCCTGGCGGGGAAAAGAAAAATGCATATTATACTTGGCTTTCTGAAATCATGTTACAGCAAACCCGAGTGGAGGCGGTAAAGGGATACTTTTTCCGCTTTATTGAGCGTTTTCCCGACATAAAAAGCCTTGCCTTCGCGGAGGAGGAAGAGGTTTTTAAAGCTCTGGGAGGGGCTGGGATATTATTCCCGTGCAAGGAATCTTCACAAGGGTGCAAAGATCCTGTAGAAATTTGACGGAAAATGCCGAAAGACTATGCGGATATTCGTTCTATTCCGAATTGGAGAATACACCGCAGCAGCGATATCTTCCATCGTTTTTCGGTGAGAAGAGGCCGGCGGTAGACGGAAACCTTCTCCGGATTTTTCCCGTTGCGAGCTTTACGAAGGGGATATTCTTTCCAAAAAGCAAAAATTTGCCGCTTTTTCAATATTTTTCAGGAGAAAATGAGGATTTTCCGGGAGATTTTAATGAGGCACTCATGGATTTAGGGAGCAACAGTTTGCCCTACCGAAGGGGAAAATAGATTGTGCTTCTTGTCCGATATCCTCTTTTTGCAAAGCGCATCGTGAAATCGGAGGACTATCCGAAAACGGCGGACAAAAACCCAGGAAAATAGAAAAATACAGTATTTTTTGTCTTCCGCGAGGGAGATAGAATCGCGCTTGTAAAGCGCCCTAAAAAGGTGTTCTTGCAGGGGCTTTACGCCTTTTATCAAGTGGCGAGCCATGTAAAGCAAAAAGGAGGCTCTTGAAGAAGCAAGGAAACTTGGCTTTTTCCGCCTTAAAAACTACGGGAACTGGGAGCGACAAGACATATCTTTACCCATAAAGAATGGGACATGATTGGCTACGAAATAGATTTGGGGAATTTCCGGAAGCGGTGGTGAAGGAGGAAGGATTCCGATTTTTATACGAGGGAAGAAATAAAAACAACTTGAGTATCCCTTCCGCATACGGGTTTTACAAGAGTTTTTGTGCTATCTTAAAAGGAGTAGTCCATGGAGAAGCAATTCAAATACATCCGACTGTATAAAAGAAATCCGAAGAGATATTGTGGAGGGACGCTATCGTTTTCAGGAAAAATGCCCTCTAAAGCGTATTCTTTTCGGATACCATGGGAGTATCGCTCCTAACCGTGGAACACTGTTATGCTCTTCTGGAAGAGGAAGGCTATATCGAGGGGAGAAAGAAGCGGCTATTTTGTAAGCTACCAGGACGGTTTACTTTTTCCGGTAGAAGAGAAAGAGGATCCGGTTCAGGCTCTTTCGGAAATACCGGGGCAGGGCAAGGAGGAAATGAGCTTCTCGATTATCAGTAAAACGATACGAAAAGGTACTCGGGAAATATGGAGAAGAATTGCTGCGTCGTTCTGAAGCGCAAGGAAAATATTTTTCTTCGTACAGCATTGAAAGGATTACTAAGGAGGGCAAGAGGTATTTTTGTAACGGAGGAGCAAATTCTCATCGGCTCCGGAGCAGAGCATCTCTACTCTCTTTTAGCGCAAATTTTTAGGAAGAGGGCAAAGCTTTGCGGTGGAGTCCCCCTCTTATGAGAAAATGCAGAAAATCTATGAAGCGAAACGGAATCGAATTGGAATTCCCCGGAAATGGGAAAAAGGAATTCACAGTGAGGCTTTACGTAAGGCAGCCGGATCCTGCATGTAACTCCGTTTCATAGCTATCCGAGCGGTGTTACCGCTACTGCGGGAAAAAAAGGCGGGAGTATCTGGACTATGCCAGACGAAAAACGGATTTATCACAGAGGATGACTATGACTCGGAGTTCTCAGCTCTGGGAAAGCCGGAAGACAGTCTTTTTCGATGGATGAGAGAAATTCCGTGTACTATATCAACAGCTTTTTCTAGGACGATAGGACCCGCTTTCAGAATGGCTTACTTGCTCCTTCCGAAGGAGAGAGTGGAAGAAGACCTTCAAAAAAATCTCTATTTACAGCTGTTCGGTTCCGGTTTTAGAGCAATGCTTGCTTACGGAGCTTTTTACAGGAGGAGAGTTTGAAAGGCATATTAATCGAATTAAAAGACGGAGGAGAAACAGTGCGACATTTTAAAAATTGATTGGATATGGTACCTGCCCAAAAGGTTTTTGTACAACTTACTTGCCTTTAGCGCGGCTGTTTTTCTTTAGATCAAATATGGAAAAAGAAAAATTAATCGGGAGAAGGAAGAAAATTTTTCCGAAGAAATTAAAAAGGCACGAGAGGAATGATAGAGATTCGAAAAAGCGCATAATCCCGGATTCTCTATGGGAAAACTGGAGAAATATCCGAAGCTTGTGGGCTTTGTATCCATTTTTGCAACCGGCTTTCCTAGCTTTACCTTATTTCAGCTATACCGTTGGAGACAACTTCTTGCTACAAAAATCGGAACGGCCCTCATCTTTGGGCGGAGCCGGTTCCAATACTCTTGACCGGATAAAGAGACGGTAAAGTGACGGATTATATCCATATTCGGATAGAGTGCTAAAAAGCAATCGTTAATCTGGCGAGATATGGCTATGGTTCTCTCCTCTATCTTCTGGTTTTTGTGGAAGGCTTGGACCACATAATTTATAGAAAAATTTCTTTTTTAAATAAATAGTAGAAAAATACATGTTCGTTTGGTATTATGAGGAAACAACAGGAGAAGTGACAGTATTTTCATCAATGAGGGAGGAAAAATGAATAGTTTATTTTTCGCGGTACCCTGCTTTGGGTATTTTGGGTCTTTTGTTCGCGCTTTTTCAAGGACAGAAGATTCTGAAAAAGAGATTCCGGAAATGAAAGAATGAAAAAGAAATTGCAAAAGGCCATTGCAGAAGGTGCAGAAGCATTTCTTTTTGCAGAATATCGGATCCTTCTTTTTTTTGTTTGCAGCTTATTTTTGTGCATCGGATTCGGAACAAGAAGCTGGCTTAGTGCGGTAGCTTTTGTTTTTGGAGCACTGCTTTCCACTTTGGCAGGCTACTTCGGTATGCGTTCCGCTACGGCTGCCAATGTTCGTACTGCAGAGGCCGCAAGACAGTCCGGAATGAAAAAGGCGCTTTCGGTAGCTTTTTCGGGCGGTTCCGTTATGGGAATGTGTGTTTCCGGCTTCGGCATCTTTCGGAGTGGGAATTTTTACCTTGTTACGAAGGATGTCGGCGTCCTTTCCGGTTTTTCCCTTGGGGCTTCCAGTATTGCTCTTTTTGCTCGTGTAGGCGGAGGAATTTATACCAAGGCGGCTGACGTCGGGGCGGACCTGGTTGGAAAGGTTGAGGCCGGAATCCCGGAGGATGATCCGAGAAACCCTGCAGTCATTGCCGATAACGTAGGAGATAATGTAGGGTGACGTTGCCGGTATGGGGAGCGGACCTTTTTCGAGTCTTATGTGGGAGCCTTGGTTTCCGCTATGACGCTGGCTTCCCTTTTAGAAGGAAAGTCGATAGAGTGTGGCTTTCCGTTACTTTTAGCGGGGCTCGTCCTTACTTGCCTGCGTTTTGGGCAGTATTTTTGGTGCTTGCTCTCGGAGGAGAAAAATCCGAGTAAGGTTTTTGAAAATGGCAAGCTATTCTTCAGCGCTGGCTGTACTGGTTTTTGCTGCTGAGCTTTCTCAATATTTCTTTGGAAACTTCCATGCGGCTCTGGCTGTGATGGCCAGTTTTAGTTGCGGGTCTTGCTATCGGTGCTATTACGGAGTATGTCACTTCGTCCGCTTTACAATCCGGTAAAAGACATTGCGAAAGCGAGTCCGAAAACCGAGTCCCGGCAACGAATATTATTTCCGGTATGGCAATTGGTATGCGTTCGACCGCTGTTCCGATTTTGTTGATATGCGTAGCAATTTTTTGTTTCTATCATGTGCTCGAACTGTACGGTATTGCGCTTGCTGCCGTGGGAATGTATCCACTACAGCCATTACGGTTGCAGTAGATGCTTACGGTCCGATTGCGGATAATGCGGGAGGTATTGCAGAGATGGCGGGTCTCCCGAGGAAGTAAGAAATATCACCGGATCAGCTGGACGCTGTGGGAAATACCACGGCTGCGATGGGAAAGGGCTTTGCCATCGGTTCTGCGGCACTCACCGCACTCGCTCTTTTGCTTCCTATGCGCAGATGCAGTGGGCTTACAAAACATCAATGTATTGGACAGCCGTGTATGTATCGGGCTTTTTGTCGGCGCAATGCTTCCCTTCCTCTTCTCTGCATTTACCATGAGTTCGGTGAGTAAGGCTGCTTTCTCTATGATTTCCGAGGTAAGAGAGACAGTTTAGAGAAAACCGGGATCATGGAAGGTACGGAGAAGCGGATTACAGAACTTGCGTGAGCATTTCCACCAGCATGCGGCTAAGAGATGATTGTTCCCGGTGTTTCTGGCTGTGCTTGCTCCCGCTTGTAATCGGCCTTTTGCTGGGGGCAGAGTCTCTGGGCGGCCTTCTTGCAGGAGCTCTGGTGTCCGGAGTTATGATGGCTATCTTCATGTCCAATTCCCGGCGGCGCTTGGGATAATGCGAAAAGTACGTTGAGGAGGGACATCACGGCGGAAAGGGATCGGAAACCCACAAGGCGGCAGTAGTGGGTGATACGGTTGGAGACCCTTTAAAGGATACATCCGGACCTTCTATCAATATTCTCATCAAGTTGATGACGGTTGTTGCTCTGGTGTTTGCTCCGCTCATTAGTGGCAGTTGGTGGAATATTATAGAAAAAGCAACAAAGCAAAAATATATAGGATAGTAATATACAAAGAAGAGATATTTTTGCTTGTATATTTTTAATAAAAATCCCCAGGTAGAAGTCTCTGCTCGGGGATTTTTGTATAAAGCTTTACGAAAAGCTGTGCCATATCCCTTGGGAGGAGGAATGGAAATGAAAAAGAAAAACTAGGTTTGGTACCAAAACTCATTATCGCAATTATTCTCGAGTATTTTTAATCCCGGCGTATGCACCACTCGGACTTTGTAGTCTGATTGTGACCTTGTCCGGAATTTTTCAGTAATTTTTAAAGTTTGTAATTCCTTTAATGATTTTGGCCTATCGTCAGTATGTGGGAGTGCGGATCTTTCTCAGGGGCGGAAAGCTACTGCTATTCACGGTGATTCTGGCATATGGCTCGCACGCTGATTGGAGGAACGATTTCTTATTTGGTCTCTACTAATTTGTTTTCCAAGCTTTATGTCGGCAGATGCAATGAAGCAGATTCAGGCGACGGCAGATCAATCTGTGGCATCTTTTTCCAGCATCAGTATCCCGCCGATGTTTGATACCTTGTCTGCCGTAGTTCTGGCTTTTATCTTGGGACTCTGCTTATCCACAATGCGCGGGAAGGAAATCGGGTCTACACTTTATGATGCAATGAAAGGACTTTCTCCGGCATCGATGATGAGGTTTTACACAAAGTGATTATTCCTTTGCTTCCGCTATATATTTTGGGAACTTTTGTGGACATGACCCGTTCCGGAAAGACCTTTGCTATTTTGTCTATTCTTTGGAAGGTATTTATTGTTGTAATAATCATGCACCTTTGCTATCTTTTTGTGCAGTTCATCATAGCGGGGACGATTTCAAAGAAAAATCCGTTTACTTTGATGAAAAATCAGATTCGGGTTATACTACGCGCTAGGAACACAGTCCTCCGCGGCGACAATCCCGGTTAACCTGGAATGTGCAAAAGCATGACGGCATTTCGGAACAAATTCGAAACTTTCGTCGTTCCCCTTTGTGCAATATCCATATGTGCGGTTCCATGATTACGATTACGGCTTGCGCAACGGCAGTTTGCCTTATGAATCGGATTCCCATCAGTCTATCCACCGTGGTGCCGTTCATCATGACTCTGGGTATTGCGATGGTTGCTTCTCCAGGGGCACCAGGGCGTTCCATCATGACGGCTTCCCTTCCTTTATATGATTTTGGGAAAAGAAACGGGAGATCCGAACGGACCGATTTGCGCAATCATGGTTGCCCTTTACATCACGCAGGATTCCTTTGGAACAGCTTGTAATGTGTCCGGGGATAATGCAATTGGAGTAGTGGTCAATGAGTTCTATACAAGAATGATTGCACGAAAAGAAGTAAATAAAGCGGAATAAAGAATTCCGCGTATGCGGTAAGAATGGAAAAAGGGGTTGTGAAAAGGATGGATTTCAGGTAAAAATTATAATCTGTTCTTTTTGCAACCCCTGTTTAAGAAAAAGAGGTATACAGTGAATGTTTTTAATATTATCGGACCGATTATGATAGGACCTTCCAGTTCTCATACGGCCGGAGCGGTAAGACTCGGCAGAGTTGTAAATAAGCTCGCGGAGGGAGGAGAATTCAAAGAGGTAGATATTGAATTGTCCGGCTCCTTTGCCAGAACCTACAGAGGACATGGTACGGATAGGGCATTATTAGCCGGCATTATGGGCTACCATAGTTACAACGAGGAAATCCGAGATGCTTTACAGATTGCAAAGGACAGAGGAATAGATTATCGTTTTATAGAAAATGATATTCCGGGAGCGCATCCCAATACGGCGAGAATCCATTACACCCTGGATAACGGACAAAGCGGAGTTGTAGAAGGTGCCAGCATCGGAGGAGGAAATATTCGGGTGGATTCCGTAAACGGCATGCGTGTCGATTTTTACGGGAGAAAATAATCCATTCTGGTCCTGCATAGGGATAAACCGGGTGTGATTGCCGAAGTTACCCATATTATGTATGAAAAGTATAAGGAACTGAATATTGAAACTTCCGGCTCAGTCGTCCCGAAAAAGGAGGAACGGCTCTAATGACTATCGAAATTGATCAGTTACCTCCGGAGGAGTTGATGAAGGATATCAATCAATTAGCAAATGTGGAAAATGCCATTTTGATAAGGGCAATATAACAGTTTTGGGCTTAGTAACAGTTTTGGGCTTGGAAAAGCAGGAAAGTAGAAAGCCGGGAGAAAAATGATTAAATATACGAGAGTATCAAAGAACTCTGCGATACGGCAGAGAGGCAGGAATCAAAATCAGTGAGCTTTGTCTCAAAAAGGATCAGGCGGAACAGATGCAGAAGTCGGAGGAGGAAACTACTCCATCATGGAAAGAAATTTTGAGGTGATGTTGGAGTCCGTCAGTAAGGGAAATGATCCGAACCTTCGTTCCACCTCCGGTCTGACGGGGAGAGGAAATAAGATGTTAAACTATGCCGAAAAAGACAGGCGGAGGTCTTTCAGGAAAAGTTTTTAACCAAGGCTATCAGGAGAGCCATGTGTGTTTTCCAACTGTAATGCCGCGATGGGAAGAATTGTAGCAACTCCCACGGCAGGTTCTTGCGGTATCCTTCCGCTGTAGTATCCATGTAGGAGGACAGAGGATTCTGCTAAGAGGGATGTAGTGATGTCTATTTTTACGGCAGGAGCCTTTGGAATGGTGATTGCACAAACCGCATCCATTTCCGGTGCGGAGGGAGGCTGTCAGGCGGAATGCGGTTCCGCATCGGGCATGGCTGCAGCGGCCCTCGTGGAGCTTATGGGCGGAAGCCCGAGTGCCTGTGGAGATGCTTTGGGAATGGCTATTATCAATCAAATGGGACTGGTTGTGATCCGGTAGCCGGACTCGTGGAGATTCCTGCGTGAAAAAATAGAAACGTCTCGGGCGTGATGATTGCCTTTTCCAGTGCAGATAGTGGCGCCTCCGGAACAGATTTAAAGATTCCGGTAGATGAGTGCATTGCCGCCATGAAATCGGTAGGGGACATATGTCTTCCAGTCTGAAAGAAACTGCGCAGGAGGACTGGCAGCCAGTCCTACAGGTTTGGCTTTAAGAAAAAGGTGTTTGGGGCTTTAAGACAAATTTTTAATATTTTGACTACCAAAGATAGGCGGACAGTGTAGAATAGGGGGAAAATACTTTTGGAGGAATACATGAAGAAGATTAAACTGTTTTTAGTGCATTGCTGTTAGCGTGCTTTTACCGATGTCTGCCTCATGCCTTGGATCGGTTTGTTGATGGGAACGTACGGAAAACGGGATTCCTCTTTCCGGAAAGACTGTGGAGGAGGCTAAGTCCCTATCTGGAAGGAGAGTACAGTCAGAAATTATGTTTTATATATTAAGGGAAGAGATAAGGTAGAGGAAATCAAAGGATCCGATATCGGCTATCAGCTTTCCGCGGCAACGAATTTAGAGGAAATCCTGAAAAGAGAAGAGGAAAAGAAGGCTTGGAACCCAAAGCGGACGGTCGTTATGATTTTTCCTTAGAAGGCAGCTCCACAAGATTTGATGAGGCAGCTAAAGGAAAGGCATTTGCACAGCTTTCCGTTTTTAAAAGTACAGCAAAGAAAACTGCCAATGCTTATATCCAAAAAGACGGTACATACAGCATTGTTCCCGAAGTAGAGGGAGATTCTTTGGACGAGGCAAAGTTCTATGCGAATCTGTACTCCGCTCTGCAGAGGGGAGAAAATACTCTTGATTTAACACAAAGAGGGATTTACGACACGGTGACAGTACATAAGAGTGATCTTGAGCCGAAAGCTGGAGGTTCTTAAACGTCTGGAGTCCGTAGAAATCGTGACCAATATTTTAGGAAACAAGGAAGTTCTTTCCGAGATACCTTAAGTGATATGGTTTGGGAATCAATGGAAACGGAGTTATCTTTTGATGAGGCTAAGGTTTTGGCCTATGCCAATTACTTGGAGGAAAGTGACGGAAACCTGAAATACGGTTTCTTTTCATTCTGCCAGCGGGAAGGACATTGCCATGCTGACTCCTTATGCTCTTCATATCAATGTACAGGGAGAAAAAGAAGCCTTAAAGCAGGCTATTTCTTCTTTTAAGACGATGGAAAGAGAACCGGTTTACAGCTATAAACCCTGCGCAGTATGACAGCCCCAATTCGAAACGACTTTTGTGGAAATCGATTAAGTTTACAGCATGTTTATTACTATGAAGGCGGGAACTCGGTTTGGGAAAGTCCCACGGTAACCGGAATGTTAAGCGGAGACAGAGCGACACCGCCGGGGATTTTTCTTGAAAAGGCAAAGAAACGAATAGAACGCTCCGTGGCAAAATGGTTAACGGGAAACCGGAGTATGAAGCCCACGTAGACTATTGGATGCCTATTTAATGGAGAATCGGCTACATGATGCATCTGGCGTTCCAAGTTCGGGGGAAATATCTATGTCAGAGGCGGCTCCCACGGTTGCATTAATTTGCCGAGAAATAAGGCGGCAGAGTTGTATAATCAGATTCAGAAGGGATGCCTGATTGTGGTTCATGAGTAGTAGACGGTCGCTTTCGGGGAAGCAATCATTTAGTAAGCGGGTGAAAAATGAAAAAAATAATAGAGTATTGCTTAAACGATATGTAAGCATGGTGATCGGGGTATTTATCATTTCCATCGGGATAGCTCTGTTTAAAGAGTCTCATCTCGGGAAATGATCCGATTTCGCTTTGAATATGCGCATAGCGGAGATATTCGGCATTCCTATGGTTTTCAAAAATCTGTTATGCAATATTCTGTTCTTCCTGATTCAGTTTATTTTTCGGAAGAAAATACATTGGGGCGGGGACTTTTGTGAATGGAAATTTTACTTGGTTATATCGTAAGCTTTTTCTATGCTATTCTGCTCCGAAACTTTGGGCCGGCTGAGGAACACGGTCTCATTGTACAGATCGTTTGGGCTGCAGTTGCCGTGGTGGTAACTTCTTTGGGAGTATCTCTTTACCAGACTGCTGACCTCGGATTGCACCGTATGACTATCTTTCCCGGGCTTCGAGATAAGACGAAGAAACATTATTTTGCCTGCAGAATGTTTACGGATGGAATCTGTGCTTTGGGGACTGTTTTCTTACAGGTGGGTTGGTCGGCATAGGAACCTTGATATCCGCATTCGGTCTCGGACCGGTAGTGCATTTCTTTTGATACCCATGTATCCGAAAAATTAATCGGTTATACACCGAAAGGAAAAGGAAGAAGCAAGCGAGAGACTGCATTGAGGGTATAAAAAGAATCTCCTCGGTAAACTCTTAATTTTGATTAGAAAAAGCTTAAAATGTCATAAAATTGTAAAAACACGGTATGAAAGCGTTAAAAACAGCTTTCTTTCGTAAGAAAGCGTTAGCGAATCTTCATACTGTGTTTTTATTTTTCGCCATAAGTTCTCCCTAGAATGATAGCGTATTACGATATCGGGCGTTCTTTTTACCCGGAGAAAAGAGTAAAGGAGATTTTTATGCAGAAGTTGAATGCTAGTTTGTGTACAGCAGGGGAAGAACCCAAGCGCTTTGGTCGGAAAGGAAGGCATTCTGTATTGCAAAGGACAGGAACCTTTGCACTGGGAATTGCGGTATTTGCTGATTTTCTTCCGTACCTTCTCTGTCGTCTGGCGGCACCTTCGGAGCAAGATGATATCTTAGTTTTCAGTGAAGATGGAGGAATGGTTTCTGGAAGACCAGACTCTTGAAGTGGTTGTAGAGGATAATCTAAAAAGGAGACAGCAGAACCAAGGGGCAGCAGGTCGTTGACTATGCTTCACAGTTTATCGGACGTCCATATCGATATGGCGGCTTGAGCCTTCTTCACGGGTCGGACTGTTCCGGATTTTTGGTAGGTGTATTCGGGCATTTCGGGATTTCTCTTCCACATTCTTCCGGAGCAATTCGTTCCGTTGGCACGAGTGTAGGCTCTCTGGAAAACTGCGCTTCCCGGCGATATATTGGCTTATTCCGGTCATGTCGGTATTTCACCGGGAGAAGGAAGAATGCTTTCCGCACTGAATTCTCGTTCAGGTGTGACGATTGAGTCGGCTACCTATAAACCGATTAAATCAATCAGGAGATTGTTTTAAATTATTTTATAAAAATATAGGGCGAATAATTTATACTAATTCGCTTTTTGCCGATACAGTATATATACTGAGTAAGTATCCTTCGGGGTAAAGTGTGTGAGATATAAAGAGAAGAAGTGAGCTTTGTTTATGTTCTTCTATGGACAAGAGGCTTCGGTATCCTGAAAACATTGGGATGCCGAAGTTTTTGTTATAAACCCATTTTTCTATGTGGGACTTATTGTTTTCATCAAAGCATATTTTGTCCCATAACTCTATTTTGCGGCCTCGAGCTTCTTTTTATCTGCTAAGTCCTTACTCTTTTCTGAATATCTCTTACGGTTCTTCCCCCGCTATTGCTATGTTTTTCTTTTTCGCCGATAGTCTTAGGAGAATAAGATGGGGAGGGTAGGAATAAAAATGGTTTTTCAAAAAGCAAATGAGCGGTTTTGCACAAGGAAGTCCGTAAAAACAATGAAGCTTTGCTTTACATCTATTTTCCATGATTATGCTGAGTTGTGCTTTCACCAAAGCAGCGCATTTGCCGTTGGACCGGGAGATTTAATCGGAAAGGACGGAAACTGTGGCGAGTACGGGATGCTGTAGAGAGTACGGTAGCGATGAATATGCAGGTTGGTACGGCTATACCAATCAGGATGGTTCCGATTTTCTGTATTTGGAGAAAGGGAACAGAGGTTTCAAGCTTTCAAAATGAGAACGGTCCCACGAGACTGGAATGCGCAAAGAAGGACGGGCTCGACTTTGTTATGATTCGGCTTGCCTACAGGACAAAGGAGGATGTTTATTTTTGATGCGAACGTAAAAGGGGCGCAGAAGGCCGGCATCAAAGTCGGCGTTTATCTTTGTTCGACCGCAAAAATATGAACGATGCGATGGCGGAAGCCGATTTGACCTATAAAGCCCTACAAACTGGAGTATCCGGTTGCTTATGACTGGAAGTGGCATCCATGCTGTCTGAAGGATTGAGTAAGCGACGATTTGACGGATATGATCAATGCATATTGCAAGAAGGTGGAGGACGCCGGTTTTTATTCCTATGGTCTATGCAAACCGTACCTGGCTTACAAAATACATGAATCTGTCCAAGATTTCTTATGACGTTTGGTTTTGCGGCTTATCCGGAAAAATCGGGTCTATGTACCGGTAGGAGGGAGTAAGACGACGATATGGCAGTCCAGCGAAAAGGGTGTGGTAAAGGGAATCAAAGGACAGGTCACCACTGAATTTTCCTGGAAGGTATATGTGGGGCGGAAACCCTTCCCAGAAAAATGCGGAAAAGAAGTAGCGGGTCGAATTCGGCAGTCCACTTCTTCGGGCACTTCACAAAAGACATCCGGAAATCCGGAGAAAAGCTTCTACTACGGGAAGCGAAACGGTGTTGACAGGTACAGTTGTTTCCGGTGAGGGACCCGGAAAGGAAGCGGCAAGTATAGAAAATGGCTGGGTACAGACTGTGCCCGGACAATGGAAATACATGGAAAACGGTAAAGGCGACTACCGGTTGGAAACAGGTAAACGGCCTGTGGTATTTTATGGATGCACGGGGAATCATGCAGACTGGATGGTTATTCCAAAATAATCTTTGGTATTATCTGAAGGATTCGGCGCAATGGCAGTGAATTGGCAGAGAATGTTAATGGGAAATGGTACTGGTTAAATCAGGACGGAGCCATGAGAACAGGATGGAAATTCATTAACAACCTGTGGTATTATATGGAAGAATCGGTGCAATGCTAGAAAATACAAGTCGGACCACTAACGGGGTGGAATATCGCTGATGCAAACGGAGCATGGATGCCGTAAGCGTTTAAAAATATATAAAAACAGAAAACATAAGGAGAATTATGATGAAGAAAAGGATCATCTTGATTTCCGCACTTTTATCGAGAATCTTTGCGCTTCCCGCTTTTGCGGAGCAATTGGTAGGAAGGTGCAGGTGGACATCAGCCCCAATGAGGATTTAGAACTAGAAGCCGGTGCAACGTATTCCAAGCCGGATGCAAGAGCGATGGATAGCGGATACGAGGTCAGCAACTTCTCTGTTGACGGAAAGTACAATACTCCCAAAAACCCTATACCATATACGATAACCGTGAAGGCGGACGAGGGACAATTCTTTGATTCTTCTACCGTGGTGGAGGTACGCGGCGCGTATGAAATGGCGGTAACCGAGAAAGGGAAAGAATACGATTAAAATAATAAAAGGCAAATGCTTACCCTCATTATGTTTTGAAGGAACCGACAAACTTCAGCTCTGATGAAAAATCTATACTTGGGAAAAGGTTAATTATGCAACAGGCTATGATGTCCTGGTATTCTACAATACAGCAAACGGAGATGATTGTAAAAAGCACAGCACTCTCCCAAGTTCAATTTTTCCTCTTATACCCAAAACGGAAAAGGAGTTCGACCATATCGCAGTTCGCCGCAGTGTATGATAAAAAGGGATGATATGGCACAGTATTTTGCGGATTCCCTGTATGTGGATTCTTCAGGAAGCGTAGAAAGATCCGGACGGAGATAGCGGAGAGTATTTCTTTAATTTGATTACGTTAAAGGCTACCGGTATCTCAAAGGAAGCTCCAAAGAATACAGTGCAAAAAGAAGAAAACCAAGGCTGAGCGGGAGAAGGATAATAAGAAGAGAGCTTCCGAGAAGTATAATGGACAGCAAAATCAGGAAAAATCCCGATGCAAACGGTCCCGGAGAAGCCGCTTCGAGCTGGCGTCAGAACGGTGCGGATTGGTACTATGAAGCAAATGGAAGACTGGCTAAGGCTGGACTAAAGTGAAAGATTACTGGTTCTATTTTTGATGAGCAGGAAAGATGCTTTCCGGTTGGCAGAAGATTGGGAGCACTGGTACTATATGAACGGTGACGGCGCAATGCTTTCCGGCTGGCGGGAAGTAGGCGGAAAATGGTATGCTTTTGATACGGAAGGCGGAGCTGCGGGACAGATGGCAGACATCTGGCGACAGCTGAACGACCGGTGGTACTATCTGGATATCCAAAACGGTGAGATGAAGACCGGCTGGAAAATATCGGAGAGAAGCGGTATTTTCAATGTGAGTGATGCTGACATCCCCTAGGAGCCAGTGGAACAGAATACGGTAAAAGACGAGTTTTTCCATTGGGGCAGACGGAGTAAGACAGTAGGAAAGACATAAAAGGAGTATAAATGAACTAAAAAGATTTGGGAAGCTTGGCACTTGCTGTGGGAATGAGTTTCTTTTGGCCTTACCCACGTTTGCAGAGGAAAGCAGCACGGGAACCATCTATGGAAACGCGAAACACGGAGGCAAGTCTAAGTCAAGATAAGACCAGTGGAGGCAAATGCACCCATCTATGTTTCCGGAATGGAGAGGCAACCCCACCTATACCGATTCTCATAATCGGCTTTTCGGCGGTGCCAAGATTACTATGATTAAGGGCAATGAAAGCGGACAACAAATCAGTATTGTGATTGAAAGCAATGAAGGACAATTGATTGTTGTGGATGGCAGCTTAAAGACCAATGCACCCTACTTATCCAAGTATATTAAGGCAAGGGAGTGAAAGGTTGGCGCATGGCTCCTTACGCATCCTCATGAAGATCATGTCGGGGCGCTTTCCGTTATTTTGGAACAGCAGAAGGTAGCCGGGCATCCGGATTATTATAATATTGACCCGGGACAGATTTATTTCAGCTTTGCGCCATACCCCTTTTATGAGCAGTATGAGCAGAGTTACAGATTACCGATGATTAAGGAAGTAATGGATGATCTTGCTGCTTATCCTGCGGAGAAGAAGCACGAGAATTCGAGAGAGGGTACAACATTTTCTTATGGAAATGTATCGGTGGAGATTTTAAATACAGCTTATTCCATACCGATTGATACCGGAAATAACAGTTCTATTTGCTACATGATTACGATAAACGGAAAGAAGCTCTTGATTACAGGGATCTTTTCCTTATAGGCGGCGGGAAAGCTTCTGGAGGAATTGCCTGCGGAGAAGCTGAAAGCGGATATTGTGCAAATGGCGCATCACGGTCAGCACGGCGGAAGCTTTGCCTTCTATAGTACAGTTAATCCGCGGTATGCACTCTGGCCCAGTTCAAAGAACTTTGGGATAAACGAAAGGAAAATCGTTTACGGAGGATCAGGAAACGTATACGATTGCTTTAACCAAGTTCTGGATGAATAAGCTCGGTGTGGAGAAGAACTTTGTTATGGCGGATGGAAACTGCATTGGAATAACTGCGGTACAGTGTGATTTCCCCATTGCATTTTCAGAAAAAGACCGATATACTGATTCAAAACTAGCCCGGTGATAAGGCCATTTGGCAGTTATCAACAAGGCATTCGGGAATGGTAATGCTTTTCGAAAGGAAGAACATATGGAACAGTGGAATATAGAGAATCTTAAAGAAAGAGCCAGAAGATTTACGGAAGAGGCAAAGAGTTTAAGCTCCGATTTTCAATATGCTCTTAAGTCAAAAGACAAGCATAAAGAAGAAAAAGACAACGGAAACGATTTGCATTGTGCTTTAGCGGTTATTAGCGGATTATTCTTTTTGCGGATTGGCTTATTGCGTGTATCGCTTGGCTCCCAATCACCTGAGATGAGTATGAGGGGAGTATGATGATTGACGACGAGGATTCCGAGTGATTTTTCGGAAGAAGAGTAGAAGAGAAGGTAGGACAGATATAGGAGGCAGAAATGCCTCCTTTTCTTCATCCATAACGAGAACGGTGCGGAAAGCGCAGGGTGTTCTCGTTGTAAGACTTGTTCATCTATCTGTTTTGTTGTAGAATGGGCGACGTGAATCAATCGCAAAAGGAAGAGATAGTAAGGAAGAGTATAGGTGAAAATGGCAATGGAATGGTGCAAAATGAGGAATATTGCGAGAGTTGCTTTTTACCAGAAGATTTCTCATGAAGAGGAACTGGAAGAAAAAGAAGAGGAAATAGAGCCTGTTTTGCCGATAGTAATAGGAGAGTTTCTTGAGGGAATCTATCCTCGCCTCAAAAGAAGCTTACCGGAATAAGATGGAATTTTCTTTCGGCGATCAGGAAAAGGATGGCCCTCTTTGTCTGGGACTACACCAAAGAGAGCTTTTTAATATTTTAAATACGGATGACTGTAGACTCCCAGCCCGGATATGGGAAAGATTCTTTCTGTTAGCAGAACTTATTTTTCGGGAAAAGGGTATTTTCTTATTTTCATAAAGAAGAGACATGAGGGCTATCTTCGCCATCTTCTGCTTAGAAGGGCGGAAAAACAGGAGAAATCCTGGTTTCTCTCATTCATGCTTCATGGAATCCGGAAAGTGTGCAAAGCAGAGGAGTCTCTTCTCACGGGCTGGTGCGAAAGTCTCTTGGAACTGGAAAAAGAGGCAGCTTGGAAGGAGCATTTTGGGAATTTTGCATACGAAAATGACAGTCCGGCGGATGCGGTGGTAAAACCAAGGCACGGAGATTCTCTACGGAAAAGATTTCTTTTACGAAGAACTTTTGGGCTTGCGTTTTAAAAATAACACCCTTTTCTTTTTCAGACCAATAGTCTTGGAGCTGAAAAATTGTATGAAAAATTCGAGTATGCAAATCTTTCGGACTCTGCAAAGGATAAACCGATTATCTTTGATCTCTATTCCGGAACCGGAACGATTACCCAGCTCATGAGTAAAGTGGCTCCAGGATGCTTACGGGGTAGAAATCAGTGGACGAAGGCAGTCCAGTCTGGCTAAGAGGGAAAATGCGCAGGAAAAACGGAATACGAAACTGTCATTTTATTGCCGGAGATGTGCTGGAAGGTACTGGAAGAGAGTGCAAAGCGGGAGGAAACGAAAAGGAAAACCCGAAAAAGAGGATGCCAATGGAGCGCGGAACTGCAATGGAGAGCTGAACTTGGAGACGACTGTTCTTCCGACACCGACTTTATTATCGTAGACCCGCCTAGAGACGGGATGCACAGGAAAGGCTTTGGATTTAATTATTCGTTAGCAGAGTGAGAGACTCATTTATGTGGCATGTAAGCCAAGAGTCTGGCAAAAGGGATCTGGAGGCGCTGCAGGCAGCAGGATACAGGGTGAAGAAGCTTTGTGCGGGTGGATTTGTTCCCAAGAACCAATAACTGCGAGGTGGTGGCTTTGTTGGAGAAATAGAGGAGTCGTAGTTTGTATATATAGTAGTAAGGAGGTAGAAGGTGTTAAAAAGAATTTTAAATATTTCATTGGCTTATGTTGGAGTTATTATCGGTGCGGGATTATCCTCCGGTCAGGACTTGATGCAATACTTCGTTAGCTTTGGTAAATGGGGGATTATAGGAACCATTGTTCTTGGTATCATAAGTGTAGTTTTTGGTAAAATTATCATTACGCTAGGCAGTTATTTCCGATCTAATGATCACTCTGAAGTTCTTTCACAAATAGCCGGACCGATTACGAATAAAATCCTTGATATGGCTTTAATCGTTTCTTGCTTTGTAGTCGGTTTTGTTATGATTGCCGGAGCCGGTTCAAACCTTAATCAGCAGTTCGGTCTCCCATTTTTGGGCAGGAGGATTGTTGTGTGCTGCACTAGTAATCATTGTCAGCTTTCGATTTCAGAAAAATTACTGGTGTACTTGGAATATTTACACCCATAGTTTTTATCATGATTATAATTATTGCAGTCCACACTTTTTACAAATCGGAGCTTTGATTTCGATGAATTAGAAGCAATTTCGTACAATCCCTAGTCCAATGCCAAATGTATGGATTTCTTTACTAAATTATTTTGCACTTGCGGTAATGACGGGAGTCCCCATGGCTTTTGTATTAGGCGGATCCATTATGAGGATTGGTGTGGCAGAGAAAAGCGGTATTTTGGGCGGTCTTGTGGTTAGCATTATTATTACTGTTGCAACTTGTATCTTATATGCAAATGTTAAACTAGCTTCTACAGTTGATATGCCCATGTTAGCAATCGCTGAACAGATTCACCCCATTTTTCGCTAATATATGCTCTTGTCATCTATGGGCTAATTTTTAATACAGCTTTCAGCTTATTCTATGCAGTGGCAAAACGCTTCTCTTCCGACAATCCTAAGCGTTTCTATCCCATTTTGATTGGTACTGTAGTAACGGGATATGCATTATCCTTTATGGGATTTAGAGAATTGATATCTATTATGTATCCGATTTTGGGATATATTGGCTTTGTGATGCTTGCGATATTGACTGTTGCATGGATAAAAAGAAAAAAATCAAATATAAAAGGCGAGAAATTTTTAAGACGTAAAATGATACGATTGATTACTAAGAAATATGATGATAATCAAGATTATACAATTAAAAGATAAAGAAAAATTTCATCAGCTGGGCGAAGATTCAATTGTTGATACGCAGAGTATTAAGAGTGATATTAAGGATCTTATTAAAGAGGAATTTAACGATGATACAAGATAAATGATGGAGGGTTTTGTGCGTTGAGTATGGTTTTCATACTCTCTAAAAATGCAGCAATACGCAAAAATTTTATGAGTATAATTGATTTGATCCACGAATAGAGTACAATTAGCTCGTTATAAAAATGCGTATTGCCGCAAAAATTTTACAAACATAGAGGCGCGAGATGATTATTGAACGTAAGATTTACCTGGATAAACTTATATCTAAACGAGAAAATGGTCTTATCAAAGTAATTACAGGTATCCGTCGATGCGGAAAAATCCTTCTTGTTGTTTGAACTTTATCATGAGTACTTGGTATCTACCGGAGTGTCGGAAGATAATATAGTGGAGCTGGCATTGGATGAAATGGTTATGCAAAATATAGAAATCCAATGGAACTTGATTATGCTTTGGCATGACGAAAATGGAATCCTGTATATTGGAATAGAAGATTTCTTATTAGATCCGAAATCGTTAGAAAAATAAGAAACATAAAAAGATGAGTAATAAATTGTATCCTCAATCAAGCAACAAGGTTGAAACTTTGCGTTCCCTATACTAGACGACAATGAATTGTGAAGTGGTGGCGTTGCTGGAGAAGGAGGAATCGTAGAAATACTTCGTTTAAAGGCAGTTTTACAAGTATTTTTGACCTTGTGGAAAGATGCTGATGGAGGAAGAAAAAAATTCTGAAAATTTCATACAAATGGTGAGAAAAGACGATGGTGACAACTGTCGTCTTTTTATCTTACAAATATTAGAAAGTCTAAGTTCTTATTTGATTTTTGCTTTTTCATGACAAACTATTCTGAGAACGATAAGGAGAGGGAAAAGCATGATTAACACAAAGAAGAGCAGAGCGTGATGAACTGCATCGTGCGATATGGGCAGTGCTGATGAGCTTCGTGGTGCCGTGGATGGCTGGGATTTTAAGAACTATGTCCTTGGGACTATGTTTTACCGCTATATTTCGAAAATCTGACAAACTATATCAATTCCGGCGAACAGGAAGCCGAAGGCGATGATTTTAACTATGCCAAAAATGTCCGATGCTGATGCAGAAGAAGCTCGTGAAGGTTTGGTAGAAGAAAAAGGATTTTTCATTCTTCCTTCGGAGCTTTTCTGCAATGTGAACCCGGGGAATCCGAAAATGACACAAGAAAATCTGAACGAAACCCTAGAACAGTGTAACCATATCAAAGCTCTGCAAAAGCGCATCCTCTGAAAGTAGCTTTGCCGGATTGTTTGATGATTTTGATGTGAACAGCAACAAGCTCAGCTCTACCGTTGCGAAAGAAATGAACGCCTTACCAAAACTTCTGCATGGTGTAGCGAATATGAATCTTGGGGGATGTGAAGAGCACGATATTGATGCCACTGGCGATGCTTATGAGATATCTGATGACATGTACGCATCCGGTGCAGGAAAATCCGGCGGCAGGTTTTTACCCTGCTGATGTTTCCGAATTGCTTACGGGCTTGGTACGGTGAGGCAAGACGAGTAATAAAGTCTATGATCTCTGCCTGTGGCTCAGGCTCTTTAGCTTCTGAAAGCGGAAAAGGTTTTGGAGCAGAGATGCTGTCAGGAAATAGCTTTTATGGACAGGAAATCAATATCCACCACTACTAACCTCTGCCCGTATCCAATATGTTCCTGCACGATAGTGGTTTTGATCAGTTTGACATTGCCTGCGAGGACACTTTGACTGTGCCCGCAGCACTGGGACGAAAATGAACCCGCTTTGAGCTGATTGTTTCCAATCCTCTATTCCATCAAGTGGGCCGGCGATGATAACCCGCTTCGATTAATGACCTCGTTTTTCTCCGGCCGGCGTTCTTGCACGAGCGAAAGCGTGGCCTTGCCTTTATCATGCACTCTCTTTCATGGCTGGCAACTGGGCGGTACGGCAGCTATCGTCTGCTTCCCCGGCATAATGTACCGTGGCGGTGCGGAGCAGAAAATCAGAAAATATCTGATTGACAATAACTTTTATCGATTGCATTATCCAGTTGCCGAGCAATGCTGTTCTTTCGGAACTTCTATTGCGACCTGCATTATGGTTCTGAAAAAGGGTAAAACGACAACAAAACGCTGTTTATGTGATGCTTCCGCAGAGTGCGTCAAGGTAACGAATAACAATAAACTGACACAGGGAAAACATCAAGAAAGAATCGTAGATTCCTTTGTAAAAGCGAAGCGAGAAGCACACTTCTCATCTGGCAAACTATGAAATCGAGGTAATGACTATAATCTTTCTGTTTCTACCTATGTGGAGGCCGAAGATACCCGAGAGAAAAATCGACATTGTAAAAGCTCAATGCTGAAATCGAGCAAATCGTTGCCGTGAACAGGTTCTCCGGGACGAAAGCCGCAAAGATTATCGCGGAAATCGAGGTAGAATGATGGCAAATAGACCAACGATTTATCAAAGCGGTTATTGACGATGTAAAAGGGTATTATTTCCACAGGACTAGAGTGCATATAATGCCTGAAGTCGTGCTATGGTGCTGACTTATTGGAATGTGGAGACGCATTGTAGAGCAGGAGCAGCGATGGCAATCAGCGAGCTGAGAATATGGTGTAGCCATGATAGATGCACTTGCCGGCAGAGACTGACTGAGGGAATATGGAAAAAGCTATTCCAAAAGAAACCTTCAATATTTCCGCAAATTTTATCAGTGTTTTCCGGATATTGAGTTGAAGTCTCGTGCGTTCACAATCTGACTTGAACACATCTTTCACGCAGTCTTTTACGAGTCTCGGATGAGGATGCCAGAGTTTGGTACATGAGCGAGGCGGCTCATGAAAACTGGAATGTGAAATGCTTGACCGAAATATCAGTACACAGTATTATCACCGCTTGTTGCAGTCTCCTAAAAAGAAGTTGTAATTGCAGGAAATGAAGCATGATCAACTTCCCAAAAATACATCTGAGCTTGATGAAAGAAAGTCCTGTTGTTATAGAGTTCCTTGGCTTTAGAATGAGGAAGCTACTTGGAAAGTGATTTGAGTCTACAATTTTGTCCCATATCCGTGATTTTCTTATGGAAATGGGTGGAAGGTTTACCTTTGTGGCAAGGCAGCAGCATGTGTGACAGAAAAGAAGATTATTTTGTTGACCTTGTTTTTCTATAATATTGAGTGAGAAATGTTACGTGCTGGTAGATTTGAAAATGGGCAAAATTACCCATCAGGATGTTGGGCAGATTGATATGTATGTCCGTATGTATGATGACTTGAAGCGTACCAGAACAATGCGACAATTGGTATTCTGTTATGTTCGGAAACAGACGAGGATATTGCACGTTATTCTGTCTTACACGATAACGACAGGCTATTCATGTCAAATATCTAACTTATCTACCTACTGAGGAACAGCTGGAAGCAGGAAATCGAACGGCAGAAAAGAGGTTTTCTATATGCAGCATCCTTCAAATAGAGGAAATGGTAAGAACAATGAGTAATGAGGAAAACAGAGTAAACTGGAGGAACTGATTCAAGTACTGCCCGGAGAGGTGGGTATATTCCTATCAAAAGAGTGTTTATCAACGCTCAAAAGACACCGATTACGGCGACTAAGATGAAAAGGAGATTGAAAAAGCTCATGGTGATGTCGAATCTTTGCTGGTGGTAAAACAGTTAGTGATGCCTATGAAAGGATATTCCAAAAGCAGAATATTACACGAGTTCCAGCAGTATTGGTTCAATCTCGCTGGGGGTGATTGATGCTGTAGTACTATGATAAAGCCATTTGTTTAAAAATGAAATGTATGGGCGTATACTGACGAGAACAAAACAAAAGGTAAAATTCCTCTACTATGTATTAAAAACAACATAGAAAAATTTCGAGAAGCAGCCTCGGGAATGGGATCCTTACACAGATTTCCTTAAAAAGTTACAGATGATTTTTAATCCCCGTCCCTCCACTGCCGGTCAGAGTGAAAGTGTCGTATTCTGGACAATTTCAAGACTAACAGAGCTTACAGCAGAGCTTACAGCCGGAGCTTATAGCGAGAAAAGAAGCAGTATAAGGTTTTTATCGGAATAAGCTGATTGAACATCCCAAAATGAAAAGCCGAATAGTTGCTGTTGGTGACCTTGGAAAGTGGGTGGAGGAAAAACGCCATCTACTGCCAATAAGGGTTTTGGGAAGGTGGAACAATTCATGGATCTCCTCTAAGGATATGCAAAGCACCTACTCTTGAAGATACAGAGGGATCACTTGACAGAAAAAGCTCTTACTGATGGCGGTATGACTTTTACTGCCGGGAGGTGTGGTTGCGCTTGTTATGCGTTCAGGGTATCTTGAAGCACTTTCCCTGGCCTACGTGCCGTTCAGAACAACGAGTCAGCCAAGATACTAAAGCCCCTTGTGGTTAAGGATGGAATCTCTTCTCGTTATGTATTTCATGCTTTACAAGCATGCAGAAAATATTCGTAAATCTACCACAAGGTGGGACAGTCGATTCATTGGATTTTCAAAAGATGCTGGCGTATAGAAATTCCCGTCCCATATGAGGTTCAAAACCGTCTAGTTCAAGTCCTTGACAACTTTGATGCTATCTGCTCCGATCTGAACATAGGTCTCCTGCCGAGATTGAAGCAAGGCAAAACAGCAGTATGAATACTATCGGATACTCTCTGACTTACGCCGCAACGAGGCAAGACAATCTTGACGACCAGACAGACAGACAGACGGGCAGACAGACGGACAGCAGACAGACAGACAGACAGACAGACAGACAGACAGACAGACAGACATAATGCGTTGATTCGGCTGTGTCAATATGTTTTAAGGTTGTTTATGTTACATTGAATATGATTTCAGAAAATCATGACAGCAAAAAGAAAGCCTATTACAGCGGAAACCGAAGCGGGCGAATATCCTTATTATGGAGCATCCGGTATTGCTGATTAGCGTGAATGGATTTATTTTTGATGGTGATTATCTGTGACTATTTCTGAGGATGGAAACAATCTGATAGCGAGAAGCACACCGATTGCGTTCTCTGTTCGGGGAAAAACTGGTGAATAACCATGCGCATATGTTGAAAGTTTGACTGCTATGTAACGAGACGATATGTCGAGTACATCTAAACTCCATAGACCTTTTCCCAGGTACACTTTTCTGGTGGAGCACAACCTAAATTAAATCAAAACTTGTAATGAAATCCCCATTCCGCTACACTTCCATCAAAAGAGCAGGAATGCATCGTGAAAATTCTTGACCGTTTTCGATGCTCTTTGCAACGACTTGACTTCAAACACGCCTGCCGAAATAAAAGCACGAGCAATACGAATATTATCGGGATAAGCTGCTGACTTTTCAGCGAAAAATAAAGACACAAGGAGGACACCGCATGAGCACCTTACAGCATGTGACGCAAAGCAGTGAGGTACGCCATGGTTGCGGAATATGCACCAGACTCGCGCTCTGACAGCTTCCAGGTGAAGAAGCTTTAGAAGGAATTCATCCGATTGCTAACCATGCAGGGGGTATGAGTACCTTACGATTCATGATGAAAACAGTCTGATTTCCAACAGAAAACAGTTGGAGATTTTTGAATGATTATGCCTTTACCGACAGCGAGTGGAAGCGGTTCTTTACGGGCACTTGCCAACGCAGCTGAGGTATCGTAAGAGAAAAAGCCGCACCATGAGACCAATCATGTCAAAAGTGCTTCGGAGGATGACCGGAACTTCAAGAATATTCAGCTTATAGATAAAAGAATATTCATCGATAATCATCTTCGGGTTATCAACCATTATGAAGAATCGAGAGGCAGACACGACACACGCTATGATGTGACCATTTTGGTCAATGGTCGCCTCTTGTCCATGTAGAGTTGAAACGCCGTGGCGTTGCTATCCGGCAAAGCCTTTAATCAGATCAAACGTTATCAGAGGGCAGCTTCTTTTGCGGCCAAGCGGTTTTGTATGGTATGTGTTTGAGATTTTCGTCATTTCAATGGAACGCACAAGTATTACTCAATACCACCGGAATAGCCATATCAAGGAGATGGGTGAATCTGCAAAGCAGAAATCGAAAAAGGAAAAGCTAGCAATAACTTTTGAGTTTACTTCCTTCTGGGCAGACAGCAACAACAATAAGGGTGCCAAAACCTGATTTGATTTTACAAAAACCTTTCTTTCAAAGCATACGATTCTGAATACTGACCAAGTATTGTGTGTTTTACGACAGAGGATATCTTGATGGTGATGCGCCCTATCAGATTGCGGCGACTGAGCGTATCTTGAACTATAGAGGTATCCACCAACTTCTAAGAAGATGAGAACACCGGATGCAGGAGGATATATCTGGCACACCACGGGAAGCGGACATGACCTCCTTCAAGACAGCACGGCTTGCCTCCCGTTCCCTATGTGGACAAAGTTTTTATTCGTGGTGGATAGAAAAAGAACGGACTATCAGACCATGAGAGAAATATGACCGTTTGAAAAAGGCTCTGCGAACAGCAATGCTTCTACCAGAATATTGCAAGACAGCTTGAAAGACAGAGAGAGCGACGGCATCATCCATATAAAATCATCATCACGACCATCCAGAAGCTGGACAACTTTCATCAGCGAAGAACAAGGGACATGAGGTATTTGGAAAGCACGCGGTTGTTATCTTTGATGAGTCACCGCACTGATCCAGTTCGGAGAGTACGCGCTAAAATCATCAAAGCGATTCAAGATTGTCACCTGTTGGATTTACCGGCACCGATGTTGCCGCCAGTGCAGGAAAAGGAAAGCACATGGAGTGCTGACTACGCCGCAGACAGCGGCGAAATCAGCTCACACCTACACACCATCGTGGATGCCATCAGCGACGAATGTGCGCTTCCGTTTCCGTATTGATTATGTGAGATACGGTCAGGGAAAAAGAGAATATCAAGGACATGTATCAGCAATCGACATTGAACGGGCGATGGGAAGCACCGGAGACGTATTCGAGTGTAAAAGCCCATTCTGGAGCATTTTGATCAGAAAACCAGACGAAACAGCTACTACTCCTAAAGGGAAACGTATATGGCAGGCTTCAATGCGATATTCGCTGTTAGCGCCATTCCTATGGCAATGAAGTATTATGCAGAGTTCAAAAGCGGATGCTGAAACCCATCGCCAGTTTACGATAGCTTAACCGCAATTTTCAGTTATTCTGCAAATAAGAGAGAGGATCCGGAAGATGTCCCTGCAAGAGGAAGGTTTGATACCGATGCTACGGACCAAACTTCTCGTGACTTTCTCGATGCTGCAATTAAGGATTACAATGCTGCGTTCAATACGAACTATGATACCTCTTCTGACAAGTTTTCAGAACTACTACAAAGATTTGTCTACGCGGTGAAAGAACCGGGAAGTGGATTTGCTGATTGTTGTAAATATGTTCCTCACGGGTTTGATGCGACAACGCTGGAAATACACTGTGCAGCGGACAAGAACCTCAAAATGCATGGACTGATTCAAGCCTATTCCGAACCAACCGTATCTTTAAATTCCGTTAAGACCTACGGTAACATAGTCTGCTTCCGATTTGCAGAGAGGCTACGGATGACGCCATCGCTCTCTCTTTGGGATAAGAATACAGCAAAAGCGGTATTGTTCTACTGAAGAGCTTCAACGATTACTGGAACGGCTACGAGGGATAACCACGGGGAAATATCATCCGGAGCTACGTTGACTTGCTTGCAAAAGCTGGAAACAGAATTCCCTCTTGGTACGCCGTGTCGGAGAACGAGGCAGAAGGACTTTATCAAGCTGTTCGTGCAATCCCTCGGTATGAGAAATATTCTTTCAGTCCTTTGACCAGTTTACCGAAATGGACAGTGTTGCCGCACGGGATTTACGGGATTATCAGGTATCTGCTTGCAGCCTCTTCGACAGAGTACCGTCTAGAAAAGATGATGCTGAGAGGATATAACGGATGATGTGAATTTGAAATCCGAGCTGATTAAAGCGGGTGGAAATCAATATCGACTACATCTTGATGCTGGATTGAAAAATATCATGACGGTAACTGTAGCGAAGATAAAGAAATCCTCTCTTTCTATCCGTAGAGACGAGTTGACGCAGAGGTAATGCGCTTCGCCGTAAGAAGGAGCTTAATCGAAGCCTTTTATCAGTCTCATGTCGATATGTGGATACGCAGGTTACAACAGATTGGAGACGCTTTTGTTCCTGGAAGCGGGAGAGAAATGATTTGTCGGAGAATATTATCACAAGTGAAAAGCTAAAAAGAAGAAAGAAACCAGAAGATTGGTTGATATAACGCATTCCGTGACGGGTGTTCAAACAACGACAGGAGACAAGAAATCGACAAGCTCATGCTCCGGTTTCCCGTTTCGGCGGTGGCAGCAGAACCGAGGAAAGAGGTCGTCCATCGAAGAAAACGCAAAGCGTCCGAGGAAGTACTCCGGGCTTGGCATTTCTGAATTCGAGATGCTGGAGGAACAGGAGAAGCCTACAATTTATGATACAGGTCGGAGCGCTACCGGATGGGACGCAGCAAGAGGAATCTGCACCATATGGAGAAAAGACAGGTAAATCGTTCCTAGGCAGGGGCGATTAACCGTAAAAGTTGGTCATGGCACTTTAACCATATTAACAAGTGGCTAGCAGATTGCAGGAAGCCGGAGACGTCGCAGTTACTCAAGGAATCTTGAGCAAAAGCATAGATAGTATCATTATGGGAAAGATGACGTAAAAATGGTTGATGAAAGATGCATAATAAATTGTATCCTCAATCAAGCAACAAAAGGTTTGAAACTTTTGCGTTCCTATACTAGCGATTTTCAATGAACTGCGAGTGTGTGTGCCTGTTTGAGAAAGAAGGAATCAGGTAAATGGAAGAGAACAGAAACGAAGAGAAGAAATGAAGAGATAGAAATGCAGAGAACAGAAATGAAGAGAAGAAAGCAGCAGGACAAAATATACAAACCATAGAAGAAAAAGACGGAAGATGCGTCTTCCGGAGATAGAAGAGAACCACAGCCTTCTAAAGGTCTTATAAAAGAAGGAGGAGAGAGCATTATTCTATAGATTATCCCCTTGTTTTATTCATTTCCATGTTGGTTTTCGGTGGATTGTTTCCTGCGGACTTTTTAGAGTATAAAGCAGCAGATGACGAATATGCCGCTTTTGGAAGAACTACAGTGTTGTTCAGCCGGAGACGGTGCAGACAGGAAGGAAGAAAAAGAAAGAGGAGAGGCTCCGCGGAAGAGAAGGAAAGTGAGCCGGAGACCGAGAGCACCGGAGCCTATTGACATTGCACATCCCAAATTTCAGATTAATTATGATACTTTAGCGAAAGATTAACGGAGATTTTACTGCCGTTATCTATGTGCCTGCAATCGGCATAAGCTATCCGGTTGTGCGCAGCAAGGATAATGAAGATTATTTGCACCGAACATTTGAAGGAAAGGCAAACTTTGCCGGCTCCATATTTTTGGATGCCAATGCAAAGGGAAGCTATGACAATAAAAATACTTTTATCTTTGGCCACAATATGAAAAAAATGGGTCCATGTTCGGAAAGCTGAAGAATTTTTTGAAGGATCCGAGTCTTGCGGATTCGAACCTATGTTTTCCTCTGTAAACCGGATGGAATTTATCGCTATCGCATTTATTCTTATTATTTAACTACCACGGAGAGTGACATTTACGCTGGACTTTGAAGGAGATAGCGGATACGATCGTTATGTGCAATTGACAAGCAAACTTTCATCCTATAGAAATTATCCGAAAGGGGCGATTGACTTTTTCTACACGTCCGAATCTGATTACGCTTTCAACCTGTTCAGGTCCGTCAGGAGGAAACCAGCGCTTTTATTGTGCAGGCGGCCTTTTGAAGAGCTTTTACCCTAACTCTTGATTTTTGGGTTCTGCTATAGTTTATTCCCTATAACAGGACATATAGAACAGCGATTAGACAGGATTCAAAAAAATGGCTATAATCCCAAAATATTCATAATCTTTCCGGGGTACTCCCGAAAAGGATGAATATGGAGGGATTTTTAATGCATAACGAGCGTCGTACATAAAGTGCGCGATTGGAAGCCGGAGGAGGAAAGTTATGGGGATTATTGAATTAAAAGAATATCGTAAAACCTTCCTTCGGAGAAGGTCGGTGAGAGGGCGTTCATGCGGTGAGAGATGTCAGCTTGACGATTGAAGAGGGGAGATATTTTCGGGATTATCGGCTATTCCGGTGCAGGAAAGTCTACCTTGGTTCGTTGCATTAACCTCTTGGAAAAACCGACAAGCGGAGAGGTTATCGTAGAGGGGAAAAACATTACCGCGTATTCGGAAGTGGAGCTTAGAGCTGTACGGCGGAGAATGGGGATGATTTTCCAACATTTTAACCTTTTAAATTCTGCAAATGTTTTTTGAAAAATATTGCTGCACCACTCAAAAATCAGGGTAGAATTTCCGGAAAAGAAATCAGGGAAAGAGTCGAGAAATGCTTCGTTTAACGGGACTGGAAGATAAAGCAAGAGCTTATCCTTCGCAGCTTTCGGGTGGCCAGAAAGCAAAGAGTGGCTATAGCAAGAGCCCCTGGTAGGAAGACCCAGGATTCTTCTATGCGATGAGGCGACTTCCGCGTTGGATCCGAATACCACAACGCAGATTATTGAATTGCTCCGTTCTTTACAAGAAAAAGCTGAAGCTTACGGTAGTGATGATTACCCACCAAATGGAAGTGGTGAAGAGCATTTGCAATAAGGTTGCCGTGGAGGAGGGCAAGGTCGAGGAAGGAAGTCTTGTAGAGGTATTTTTCCGAACCGAAGTCCAGCATCACGAAAAGAGTTCCGTGAGAAAACGCTTTACCGGAAGGAAGCGGTTGCCCTTGCGGAAAAGAACAAGAGAAATCTCTATGAACTGACCTTTATTGGAGAGAAAGCCAATGATCCCGCCATCATGGATTTGGTTCGAAACTACCCCTGTAGAGGTGTCTATCCTGTTCAGGGAATATCGAAATTCTTTCCGGTGTCCCTTTGGAACCCTTACGATAGATATGAAAGGAGAAGGAAGGATATTCTGAGACGCAGTCGAATACTAAAAGAGTAGAGAGATCAAGGTGGAAGAGCTTGGAGGACATAAGATAGAGGAAAGAAAAAGAAGAGAGAGAGAGAGGACAAAATATGGAATGGCTAAACAGTATGTTTCCGAATGTAGCAAAGCTTTGGCTCTATATTGTAGAAAATCCTTGAATGAGACGCTCATCATGGTCAGTATCTCCGGCGTGTTTGCGGCAGCACTGGGACGTTCCTTTTGGGAATTGTCCTTGCAGTGACAAAGAAGGAGAACTTTTTATCCTTCCACCGCTCTATTCCATTCTTTTCCAAGATTGTGAATACGGTGCGTTCCATCCTTTCGTCATCTTGATTGCATCCATTCCCTGGCTTGTTCGTGCCATTGTAGGGACGACAATAGGAATGAAGGGAGCCATTGTTCCTCTGATTATTGCCTGCATGCACCTTTTATGGCGAAGCAGACGGAGCTTGCGCTCCAAAGCATTGACAAGGGAGTGATTGAGGGCATACCGAGCAATGGGACTTTTTCGAAAATCGCCATTATTTTTCAAGGTGATGCTGAAGGAAGGATTTTCCGCCATCATTCAGGCGGTGACCATTATGCTGGTCGGTCTTATCAGTTATTCGGCGGTAGCCAGATCGGTAGGCGGCGGCGGACTCGGAGACTTTGCCATCCGTTACGGCTATGGGCAAAATAAGACCGATGTCATGTTTCTAACGATAGTCATCATCGCTTGTCATGGTGTTCTTCGTACAATGGGTGGGGAGACAGCTTAAGTAAGCTGGTAAGCCACCGATAAAAAGTATCATATACAGTTTTGTTTAGAGGAGAGGATTATGAAAAAGAATTTTAGCATTAGGGACTTACCGTAGCACTTGCTGCAGCTTCCTTAGCGGCATGCGGCGGTGCAAGCACAAAGACTACAGAGAAGAAAGCGAGGCAGCTGAACAGAGCAGGGCAGTGAGAAGGCAACAGAAGCTGCAAAAGGAAGAAAGAAAGGCGGATTCGGGGAGACTTCGTACCTACAAGCTCGGTGTAAACTGGTTCCGACCACGAGGGTGGGAAAAAGGCAAAATGAGCTGCTTGCAAAAGACAATATTAAGCTCGAGATGGTAGAGTTCAGCGATTATGTTAAACCGAATGAGGCTTTTAGAGGATGGCGAGATTGATTTAAATGCTTTCCAGACCGAGATTTATTTCAACAATTTTCGTGAAGGAAGAGGTTACACGGATTTAGGGAATTCTTGCTTATACGCAGGTTGCTCCGATGGGGAATTTACTCTTCCAAGTATAAGAGCTTGGACGAGGGCAACAGGCCACTTAATCATTGCTATTCCGAACGATGTAACTAACGGCGGAAGAGCACTGAAGTTCCCTCGAGAAGAACGGCTTCTGACCTTGAAGAAGGAAGCGGGATTGACTCCGACCGTAATGGATATCGAAAAAGTATAACAAGGATGTGGAGATTGTGGAAATGGTAGCAACTCAGATTCCGGCTTCTCTTCCCGACTTATCTTTTGCCTGCATTAACAACGGTGTAGCGAAGGATGCGGGATTAACCCTTAAGAACGATGCCATCGTTTATGAGGATTACAAAAGAGCCGGATATGAAGAACTACTGGAACATTATTGCGTAAAGAAGGATCGCATCGAGAGCGAAGACTTTCCAGAAGATTAAGAAGGCTTACAATTCCGACGAAGTTAAAGCAGGTTGTTTTAGAGCACTACGACGGACAGTCCATCCCTGGTTTGGGACTAATTTGTATAGGGTATAGAGGGTTGATGAACCTAAGGAGGAGCCTTGCTCCTCCTATTTTTAAAAAGAAGAAACGGAGGAAAAGAATATGGGAAAGAAAGGAATAGAAGAAGCGCTGCTTTCGGATAGAGAAGAAAGAATTGTAAAGAAGGTAGAAAAAGAGGGAAAGCTTTTTCAGGGATCTGGCGCTGGCCATTCATAAAAAGCCGGAAGTCAGTAACTATGAGTTTTTGCATCGGAAGAGCTGTCAAAAGACACTTTCCTCCTTCGGCTTTTTCTGTGGAAATGCCTGCAACGGGACACAGGACAGGCTTTGCGGCAAGCTATGAGAGTAAGAAAAAAAGGACCAGGTTGTAGTGTTCCTTGCGGAATATGATGCCTTAGAAGGGCTGGGACACGGCTGCGGACACAATCTTTTTCGGTACAACGGCCTCCCTTTCCGCTGTAGCCTTAAAGGAAGTGATTGATGAAGTGGGCGGTGAAATCCGTGTTTACGGGACACCGGGAGAAGAAGGCGGCGAGGAGGGCTCTGCGAAGGGCTCCTTTGTGAGAGAGGCTATTTTAAGGATGTTGATTTTTGCGCTTTGTGCTCATCCCTGCAGATGAGCATAAGAGGACGGGAAGAAACTTAGGCTGTGTGCCGGTGGACATCGAGTTTTGGGGAAAATCCGCCCATGCTGCCGGAGAGCCGGAAGAGGGAATCAATGCCTTGGATGCACTCATTCAGACCTATAATTCCATCAATGCCTTAAGACAGCATTTGACCGATGATACAGAATTCACGGAGTCATTCTTTCCGGTGGCTCTGCCCCGAATGTTGTACCGGACTATGCCCATGCAAAAGTTTCTATCTTCGTACCAGTGCAAAACCGAGGTCTCGAAGCCTTTATATAAGAAGGTGGAAAAATGTTGTAGCAGGCTCTGCCCTTTCTATGGGAGCAAAGGAAAGGATGCAGGCCTATCAGAACTGGGTGGAAAATATCGTGCCAACGCCTCTCTCTGACGATTTGTATGAAAAGCATTTGAATCGCTTCGGTGAACAGTTTCACCCTGTGATTGGAAAGCGTTTGCAGATGGGCTCTTCCGATGTGGGAAATGTTTCCCAAGTGGTGCCGACCATCCAGCCGAGCATTTGCATCAGCAAAAAGAAAGATTCCGGCACACAGCCCGGAATTTGTAAAAAGCCTCCTGCTCGAATCTTGGCCTCGCCTCTATTTTGCTGGGTGCCAAGGTCTTGGCTTTACGGCTCTGAGCTTTCTGGAAGAGCCCGGAGACCTTGAAAGAAAATCAGGCGGAACACAAGGAACAGGTAAAAGAGACAGCTGGAGTTTTAGGAATATTGAGATTTTATCTATCTACTGTGCTCTCATGAACAGGGAGTACAGTGTTTTATAAAAAGATAGCGAAATACAGAGAGGTATCCTCTATGACGACAAGTAAAGCAATCCTTTCTCTTCAGCTCACCGGATGTACTATTTTTATTTTTCATTCATACACTGTAGTAATCCCGTACACACAGCGTGCAGTATATCTCGATTAAATTAACTGAAAACTCTTCTAAGAGAGTTTTTCGATAGGATTTATCTTCTGAAGCTTTGGCAAGATCGTCAATACGGCCTTCTTTAACTAGAATACCCATCAGTTTAGCCATGATATCTTCACTCTTTCGAGTCCTTCCGCTAGACCTTTAGCCATTCCCTTAGCCATTCCTTCCTCTGTTCCTTCTTTTTCCATTGTCTCTTTAAACGATCATAGTATGTAGTCATGGCTTTTTCGTCTCCTTTCTCTAAGTTCTCTGCAATTTTTCAGCTTTGAAACCCTCTTGGCAAGTATTTTCGATAAATATAACATGGCTTTCCGGTAAATAATCAAAAGATTTTTCCCTTTTTGAAATATTCATGTCTATAAGTCCGGAATGATAGCGCGCTCGTTTTGGGCTGGCACCCTAGAGAGTCATTTTGTAGTTCAATATTGTAAATATTTCCCTCTTTATCTGTACAAAGGCAATCAAGAACCAAAGAGCGTCCCTCCAAAATTTGTCCTGCGTATGCGAGAGTAATCCATAGACGAATATAGTTGCCTTTCTCTTGTGGTTTATGATTTTCGCAATATAATGGACTGCAAAGGAATTAGTCTTGTGTTTTATCTAAGACTTGGAGGAAGAGGATGGCAGAGTTACAGTATAACTTAATTGATGATTGGGAAAAGAAAGAGGTGGATCTTTCTGCGCTGGAAGAAGCTTTTAGAGCAGGGAAACTCTAATCGCCATAGTGGAAAGGTTTTTCATGATATTGCCGCAAAATGGAAGAAGTACAAAAAGAGAGGTGTTTCGAATCTTTACCTTTTAAAGGAAGCTGAAGATGAAGGCCTGGCCTGTGCGTACTATGCTTATTCGATTACAAATGGTGTGATAGAGGAGGCACAGCTGGAAAATTTGGTACGCTTTGCGCAGAGAAGTTTCTCTACTGGAGAAATGATGTGCCAGTGCATCCTTCTGTAAGGCATCTGAATGGTGGGATACCAATCCACCTATCTTACGAAGCTGGTGGAAAAGGGAGGAGCGGATAGGCTGCATGAATACTTGAGTGCACAGCTGTTCCCCTATGGTATAGTTCTCACTCTCTAAGCGCGAAAATGAATACTAGAAGAAGAGCTTGCCTGTCGGCAATTGCTTGGGGATTAAAGGCGTGATTTTTCAAAAAGGTGCCTACATGAGTAGAGCAATCGATAATCGCTATCTTTAAAGCTGCGTAGCCTGTCTAAACTTATAAGCTTTTGAAAACGACAAAGCCAAAATCCCTGTTGAAACAGCATACAGGGAGGGTGTCGGAGAAGATGGAAAGCAACATATTCCGCTTCCGGCAATGGAGCAGAGCATAGTCGGACCTAAAGCAGAAATTTCGGAAGACCATGGTTTCCGCTCAAATAACTGTACATTACGAAGGCAATACACCAAAAGTAGGGGATATGGTTTTGGAATCAGAAGGAAAACGATGAAAAAGGACAGTATTAAAAACTAGAAAAATTTAATGCTCTACTATACAGATAGTAGTAAAAAGTGAAATTTCGAGCTGTTTATGAAGGAGGAGCATATGACGAAAATGGAAGTGAAACAGGAAGTGAAAAATTACTTTAAAGCCAACAGTCTTTGTCCTGAAGGAAAGAGAAGCTGTGCAGGCTCATCTGAGGCCCACGGGACTGCGGACGAAAAAGGGTAAAGCAGCTGTTACAGGAACCGGAAGAGGATATCACAGTATTGATGGTTTGATTGCTTTTTGCGGGAAGCGAGCATGGAGACAGATTTTGGGGAAGAGAAGGCTGGCAGTTTTGAAGGCTGCCAAGGAAGCAAAGGAAAAGGGCGAGGAGACTTGTATTTGCGAGGCATGTCAAATCCTTCAAGGTACTTGGCTAACAGGACTGCTTTTGCTCCTAACGAGATATCGCACGCTTTGCGCACGATACTCGTTATGAATAAGATTTGAAACCCCGATACCCGTTGCAAAAACGATGGTGCCGGGGTTTGTTATAAAAACGTAGTCTATATATAAAAGTCCTGAGAAAAATGCTAATCACTTGATATAAATGATGTAGTCCAATCGGACACAAGATTTTGTATTTTTAGAGGATTCCTTCCGTATTAAAAAGATACCCTTTACAGCCCCTGTTTACTGCTTTAAGCTGTATGCCATTCTACCTGTCTTTTTGAAAAATGTTTTACGGAAAACATCGTGATCAGCTTTATCGGAATGTCTTACAAAATCAAGTGTACATCAGATAAAGGAAGCGGTTCAAATGAAAACAATCATTAAGAGGACTCAGAGAAGAGGATTACAGAGGAGAGAAGATTGAAAAGCCATGGAAAAGGCCTTTCTCTCAGAGGAATTACAGTAGAGGAGGAGAAACTCATCTTTTGGGAAAGGTGGAGAGGCTCTGGAGGATAAGTTCGTGTTTCCGTGGAGGAAATTCAAAATGCAGTAGAGGAAGCTCCATGCAAAACGGGGACTACATGCAGCAGAGCCTATATCTCTATAGAGAGAAGCGGACTCTGCTCCGCCATTTAAGAGCAGAGGATCAGAGGAAGAAATCGGAGAAGAGGGTATAGAGGAAGTCTTGAAGAAGATTCAGAAGGATTTTCCGGACCAGGATTTATCCTCTTTTCAGCAAAATACCTTTCCTAAGTGAGAGGGCACAGGATTCGAAGCGCCTTGCCCTCTTACAAGGCAGCAGTGGAGCTTACCACAGGAGGAGCCAGACAGGAGAAAATTGCGGGAGACTGCTTTTCCTACCATTTCCATAAGGAGTTAAAAGAGGACGGAAGAGGTCGCGCTTCATGGCTTTCATGAGAGCTTTTGCTATCTGACTGAGCAGGGACTACGGGAAGCTATATTTGGGAGGCTTATAAACGAAGGAAGAAGTGGAAGAGCTGGCAAAGGTGATTGACGAGGAAGAAAGTAGCCTCTTCACCTATTCCGGACTGGACCTTCTCCTTTCCATGCCATGTGATCGGGATAGACAGCATATGCACTCAGATCACCGCAGGAGATGTACCCTCAGTATTCATGCACCTTGCAATGAAGGAGGAAAATAATCGTGCTTTTCTATGTAAAGAGAATTTTACGACATCATGAGCCTGCATCAGGTAACCATGGCGACGCCGACGCACTGATCCAATGCCAGAAAAGCCTTACCATCAGCTTAGCTCCTGCTTTATTGATGCTGGTTGCGGACTCGCTGGATGGCTGCAGAGTATTTCCCGCTTTGCCGATGTATCGAAGTATGGTGGAGGCATGGGGATGTATTTCGGAAAGGTGCGCTCCCGCGGCGGAAAGATTCGCGGTTTTGAGGGGGCAAGCGGCGGTGTGATTCGTTGGATTCGTGTGGTAAATGACACCGCGAGTTGCATGGACCAGCTTGAATGAGGCGAGGGTGCCCTGGCGGTCTATCTTGATGCTTGGCACAAGGTTTACCGAATTTTTGCGGCTTCGAGGCCAATAACGGTGATGACCGTATGAAAGCACATGATGTTTTCCCGGCGGTTTGCTACCCGGACCTTTTCTGGAAGAAGGTAAAGGAAGACTTAAATCAGGAATGGTATCTCATGGATCCGCACGACATTTTCCGATTAAGGGCTACTGCTTAGAAAGGGACTTCTACGGGGAAGAATGGGAGAGTCGCTACGAAGACTGTGTGCGTGGACAATCGAATCAGTAAGAGAGTCTCATGTTTTAAGCGATATCGTGCGCCTGATTTTTAAAGTCCGCGGTGGAGACCGGAACCTATTTGCCTTTTTATAGAGACACGGTAAACTCACAGGAATCCGAATAAGCATAAGGGCATCATTTATTGCTCCAGCCTTACTCTGTGCAGAAACTAGCCAGAGATATGAAGGAAGCGGAGATTTTGGATGACAAAGTCGTACGGAAGAGGGCGGGCGTGAAGTCACTGTCAGCACCGTAAAGCCCGGCGATTTTGTGGTTGTAACCTGGCATCTCTTTGCCCTTTGGAAATATTGATGTGAAAACGAGGAAGAGCTGCAGAAAATCACGAAGACCGTGGTTCGTGCCCTCGACAATGTCGTCATTGACCTGAACTTCTATCCGGTTGAGCAGCGGAGCTGACCAGCGTTATCGCGCCATCGGGCTCGGTGTTTCCGGCTATCACCACATGCTGGCAAAGCATCATATTGCGTTGAGTCCGCGGCATTTACGCTTTGTGGATGCTGTTTTTGAAAATATTAACTTTGCGGCACGATGCCAAGGCGAGTGCAGAGCTTGCCAAAAGAGCGCGTGAAGCTATGGAGAAATTTGCATGGCTCCGAGTGGGACAGGGAGTAGGCTTTCCGCAGAAGTGATTAGTGTCTCCCGAGTGGAAGGTGCTTGAAAAGGAAGTGCATTGTTGAAACTCGAAATGCTTGGATTTTGGCTTGACGGCACCGACCAGTTCCACCTCTGATTCTAATCGAGGCAACAGCGGGACTGGATCCGATTATGAACCACCGTTTTGCATTTCTTCTTAGAGGAGGCTGAGAGGGACAATCTTACCGAAGGAGCTGCTCCGGGCTCTGCGTGGAGAGTATTGGTACTACTATGTCGGCGCACCAGATTGAACCGGACCTGGTCGGTCACGGTGCGGACGCTGCGGGACTTCGCCAGAGACTTTGTATTGATCGGGCGCAGAGCATGTAAAACCCCTGGATACTACCAACGATTACAAGATGAGTGAGCTTTTGAACCTCTATGCTGGGCTTGAGTCCGCAGGTGAAGACGATTTACTATGCGTCTCCAAAGCATTGGATCGGAGGAATGTGAGTCCTGCTCGCTTAAGGGAGTAATGGATTCCATTAAGATGTCTGAAACCGGCTCTATTAGCCTCTCTTTTACAGGCGCTTTCTCGCTCGACTCGAGACGTAGCGGCACTCAGCATCAAACTTCGCTGGGCTCGTTTTCTACAGAGTGCGCCGACGTCTTCATACGCTTTCAGAGAGGCTATATGCGCGGTTTCTATACTACATTCATAACGCGGATATTAATGAAGGGTCCCATATGTGGGAGCAACGTCAGCATGCGCAGTATAAGCGTAATAACTTACTCCCTTGTGCGAAGAACAGTTCGAGGAGCATTTGGCGAAGGGTATGTGCTATGGTCCTTAGGGGAATGAAGAAAGGAAATCGACGAACTACTGCGTTCAGCAGGAAAGAGGATTACAATGGAAGAGATTAAGCGTAAACCTTTATTTAACGGAAGGATATTGATGTTCGGAATCGTAGGATGATCAATTTCAACACGACAAACATCAATGATTTTAACAATATATGTAATGCGAGTGGGTTTTCAGACTGGTATCGTCAGGCAATGAACAATTTCCACAGGTGCCGGAGAAATCAACAAATCAGGATAAGGTGATTATCCGAATCTGACTGCTCGGAGCGGACGGCTTATGACAAGATTTTAAACTTCCTCGTCTATCTGGATTCTTCCAGTCCATGAATCTGCCGAATATTTCGCAGTATGTTACGGCAAATGGTCAACCTCTGCCTTTCTATTCGAACTTTCCAGGGTCCATCCACAGCCAGGTTACAGTTATATGCTGGATACCATTTTTGCAATCCGACGGAAGGAGAAATGACATTCTCTACCAGTGGAAGACGGACGAGCACTTACTTCACCAGAGAAATGAATTTATCGGAAACCTCTGTGGTTTGTGGAAACACAAACGAAGGAGAAACTTCCTCCGTGTCTGCATTGCAAACTTTAAATAACCCAGAAGGTCTATTTCTGCTCCCGGATTTATGTTCTTCTACAATTTGGAGCAGAAACGGAAAGATGCCGGGTTCCGTGCGGGGAAATTCGTTACATTAACTTAAATGATGAAAATACACACCTTTGGCTGTTTAGAAACATTCTTTTAAACTGAAAAGGAAGAGCCGGATCTCTTCGATGAAAAAGCATATCGAGAAATTACCATGGTAAAGAGGCGTAAGAACGAGGAAATTGCCTGGGGACAGTATGTTATCGGAGAAACCATTCCCGGCAAACGGAAAAATGGTGGTGGAGGGATTACATCAGAAGTATCTCTCTGAAATCTACGCTATAGCTCATGGAAGCTGGAACCCTTTATCAGGCTATGAGAAAGAACCTGAAGGCATGAAGTGGGTATTGGTATGCCGATGCCAATATGGTAAAGACGACTTCTTCGAGCACGCTCCACCGCCTACGCAAAAAGAGCACTGCAATTGAAGATGACCTATAAAACGAGATATCGTGCTTTTCGCATGAGACTCATTAGAATAAAGATAAAGACAAAAAATCCGCGACAAGCTTGCTTGTTGGCGGATTTTATCCTGAAACAGTATTATAAGGGTAGATAACTTTGTTTATCTTGTATGCTATGGGAAAAGCATACAGTATTCCGTTTATCGTGAATACTATAGGAAAAGCATACACGATAATGTGTTTGCTGCGGGCGTGAAAAAGTACCGTTGCTCAATGGATAAGAGAAGTATATGATTAATTTTAATGAAATGAAGGGTTCATTTCCGATATGGACAGTATTACTTTACTGTGGAAATACTTTGCTTCCAGGGTAAAGGAATTTGTGCAGTGGTTACAGGAGGAAGGGAAAGAATATGACTAGCGACCAATAATTCGAGACTTCAGGCGAGCTGAAGCAGAAGCTGGAAAGAATGGGGCTGGATGTACCGGAAGAACGTTTTATACCGGTGCACTTGCTACGGCTTTTTTAAAGGAGCAAAGTCCCGGATGCTCGGTGTATGCTATTGAGGGAGAGCAGGACTTCTCAATGCCTTTGCTACGATGCCAGGAATTACCATGAATGACGTCAATCCGGATTATGTGGTTGTGGGAGGGAAGGACACACAATGCTGAGACATTAACCAGAGCCACTAACTTAGTATTAAACAGGGGCAAAGCAGTCGGGCCAGCCGGATGTCTCCGGGCCTACAGAGATGGCATTTCTCGGCATGCGGTACTGATTGCACCATTGAAATTATACGGGACAAAAAGCCTATTTCTGCGAAACCGAATCCCTTAATGATGCGAAAGGGACGTATTCTAAACTGCCACTCGGAGAAGCGGTTATATGATTGGAGATAGGATGGATACGGATGTGATTTCCGGTTTGAGAGAGCGGAATGTCCACGGTATTGGTACTGTCGGGGTCTCCAGATGAAAAGCAAGTGAAACAACCTTTCCGCCCTCTATTGTGTTAAACGGAGTAGGAACATTGTCAAAAAACAAAAGGAAGATTTGAAGTGATGCTATGACAACATATCAATTTGCATTAGTGGATACACTGGAAAAGGTTCTTCGAATCAGGAACCAGAGAAAATGGACCATTCCGTTTTAAAAAGGATATGCGGGGAGAGAGGCTCTCCTTCCAACATACTACAGTTGCCAAAATGATGACAGAGGACACACAGCAGGCATTTTCGGATAGAAGTGATTTCAGATCTGAAGGCACAGATACAGCTTAGGAAAAGTAGGATTGATTGCCTGCGCTATCCCCTGTCGTAATGGCGTAGCGGATGAAAATTACCCTGTCAGAAGAGGGCGGGGCTGTATCCGGATGTTCTTCTTCCTTTCCCGAGGAAGAGGAGATCCAGAGCTGTTCGGGACAATGGAAGGAGAATCTGTGGGTCGATATTGATTTGGAGGAAATAAGAGCAACCGGAAAGTATCGATTCAACTAATCCTTTCCGATGCACTGAAATCGGCTGCAAGAATACACTGTTTTGCCGAAGTTTTGGAAGGAAATCTCTGAACGAACACTTCTGCACACGCGGAATGGTTTCATCACGGATTGTCTGACAGTTATTATCGGGTTCCTGTCTTTGGTGAAGAGCATTGGAGAATCATTGAAAATTTCATGAACTGCAGTGCGCTGCGGTGTGAATATGCTTCTCACTCGATTTTCACGCCTCCTCTCGACACAGCAAGGGTGGGGGAAGAACGACGATTCCAGTTAGTGGATATCCTGTATCAGGATGGAAAATACAGTTTCAGGATTCGAAAAAACTTCCGCCAGATGGTTCTCTTTGTCGAAAACACGAATTCAGTATCTTGAGATTTCCCACTTGTTTTTCTCAGTGGGAGCTGTTGCGGCGCCAGAGTGATGGCCCAAACGGAAGGGTCAGGGTAAACTTTCTCCTGAGATAGTCCGGCTGTGAGAGAATATGCCGAATTCCTGAAAAATCTTCCTACCGGAATAAGGCAACTTTTAAAAGAGGAAAATATCTTCAGGAAACCAGCTATTTTCCTTATCTCCGATGAGCCAAATGAGGACAATATGGACGGCTTCGGTGCGGCAGTCAGATCGGTAGAGAGAGCTTTGGCGGACTGCCAGGGTAATGGATGCCTTAAGCGGCGCTGAAATTTATCGAAGAGGGCTATGTACAACGTCGGTTGTGGCGGTCCAATCATATTGAGCCCTTTATTGGAGCAGGGTAAAAATCTCTGGGCATACTGCAGGGGCGAGGCTGTGGACGTTTCCCAGTAACACATCGTAATGCTTGCTCACAAAACAGAATCCTCGGTGTCCTTTGCTGTATCTCTATCAGGTAGAAGGCTTCCTGCATTGGGGCTTTAATTTCTATAATTCGGAAAAGTCTATTGAGCATATTGATCCTAATATGCGATTACCGATGCAGAGGCATTTCCTTCGGAGAACCCCTTTATCGTTTATCCCGGAAAGGATGGGACACTTGTAGTCGATGCGTTCCGTGGTTTTGGAAGAAGCTTTTATCGGATATTCGGGTGACCAAGATGGCGGAACAAAGTCTCGGTAGAGATAGAGTTCTAAAGGCATTGAGAGAGAGACGGCGGGGGATGAAGTTGAGCTTTGCAAATTATCCCAAAATAAGAGCTTCTTCACTGCGCTACGTTGGATGGGTGGAGAAAGAGTTTGCAGAGATGCAGGCTAGCTAGGAATATCTTTTCTTTTCTATGCCGTGTGCTTTAAGGACAGCTTACTGCCTGAAACTGCACCACTGTCTCTATAGAGATATTCATTGTTTATTAAAAAGCAAAATTAGTCTATGCTAATTTTAACAAAATGGATGAAAACTTATAAAAATTGAAATTATAGACGATAGGAAGGTAACTTGTATTTTTGGAAAATGTCCGTTTACACGTAACGGTAAACAAAGGGAAAACAATGCCGCAGGAATGGGAGAAGATGGAAGAAAAATATTTGTCCAAGAGAGAAAATAGAAGTAGGGATGCAACTCCGGAAAGCATCAAGACTCCATGGGAAGTAGTGATTGATCGAAAATGGGTTTTATTTGGATGTAGTATCAGATGCTATATTAAAGAGAAAATGTATCGGGAGATTTACACCTATCCGCTTTTGTGGATGATAAAAGCGGTTCCGATTCCGGAGGCTACTAAGAAAATTATCCGCCAGCACAGAAAACCCGATAGAGCAAAGATTCCAGCTTTCTGACGCAAGTAAAGCAACAGTTGGAAGAAAGGATGAACCACATCTTTGAGCATACACGGAAGATGATTTTACTTCCGAATTCGTTGGATGTTTTCGGGGAGTTGGAATCGGCAATTTTCAAAAATGACCGCGGTGGCCAATCGATGTCAATATATGATTAAAATCGAGCGATGAATATGCAACCTCAAGCATAGCGTGGATGTCGCAGCATTTCCATGATGATTGGCAGAGGAAGTCAGGATGTGCCAGGAGGAAATCCATCATCTTGGTATTACCGGTCTTTTTGCACGATGTGAAAGCAAGAATTCCCAGTGAAATGAGATAAGCCAGGGAAAGCTGACCGATGAAAATTTGAAACGATAAAGAACCACACAGCCTTTATGGGTATGAGATGCTTTGAAAGGAGAAGAATAATTTTTCCGCTTTAATTTTTGGACGGTGTTTTTACATCATCATGAGAAAATGAACAGGTTGGGCTATCGGATCAATTGCCAGGGGAAGGATATTTCTCTCTCTCCAGAATCCTGTCTGTGGCGGACATTTTTGACGCGTTGGTGACGAAGCGTCCTTATAAAGGACCGATTAGCGGACGCGAAAGCGATGGAAATGATTTTGGCTCTTGGATCCGAGCTGGATACTACGGGTTATTCAGAGCTTCATGAAAGCGTCATTCTTTATCCGGTGGATTCTATCGTGGAACTTTCTAACGGAGAAATGGCTAAAAGTGGTGGAAAAACAACAAACTATCTACTCGCCCTAAGGTTGTAGAGATTCAGACGGGAAAGATTTATAATTTAAGTGAGGACCATTCCTGCAATAATATCGTAGTTTTATAAAAAGAATGCGTATTGCGGTTTTTAAGAATAAAAGCTTAGCGGAAACGGGATATTGCACACTCTGTGGTATAAGAATAAAGAAAGGTTCCTTTACCCTTTCAGGGGCGGAGGAGCCTTTTCTCTCTGTTATGCACCTATCTATTGTAAAATGTTGCAAGAGTAAAGAAGGTTTAGAGAGCAGGTGTGCTTTGGAGAAAATATTGTTGTAAAAGATGTGTCCTATCAATACACGAGGCGAAATGAAAATGATGAGGTGATTGAAAACCTTGTCTGCTCTTTTCCGCACTCAATTTTCGATAGGGCGGGAGCTCGTCTGCATTCTGGGACATAACGGATCCGGAAAATCGACTGCTGCAAGCTTTTTCAATGCCTTGCAGCTTCCGACAGAGGCACAATTCTGGTCTCGGAATGGACAGTCGAGGAGGAGAAGAACATTTTCTCGATGAAGAAGAAGTGGAATGGTCTTTCAGAATCCGGACAATCAGATTATTGCGTCCGTTGTAGAAGAGGATGTCGGCTTCGGGCCGGAAAAATATCAGGCTTCCACCATGATGAAATCTGGCAAAGGGTAAAACAATGCTCTCAGCAGTGCACATGGAGGCCTACAGATTAAAGTCTCCGAACCACTTGTCCGGCGGACAGAAGCAGCGATGTGGCGATAGCGGGAACTCTTGCCATGGAGCCGAAGACCATAGTCTTGATGAGCCAACCGCCATGCTGGATCCGAGTGGAAGAAAAGAGGTTTTGGAATCGGTTTTGGAGCTGAATCGGAAGAAGGGCATCACTATTATTTTGATTACACACTATATGGAGGAGGCGGCCGATGCGGACCGGATTCTCCTTATGGACAGCGGAAAGCTTGTTATGGACGGAAGCCCCCGCGAGGTTTTCCAACATGTGGAGCGCTTAAGGAATACCGCATGGATGTGCCGCTCATTACAGAGCTCGCGCACAAGTTGCAAGGGCTCTCGATAGAGAAGACCATTCTAAAAAGAGGAGCTGGAGGAAGAGCTTTTTAAGCTAAAGGAAGAGGGATTTGTTCTGCAAGAAAGCTTTTTACGGCGTCGGAGCCCCAGGCTTGTCGGAACTTTCGTCCGAGAGCCTGAGGCAGGCGACTACATTGTGAAGTCAATCATCTTTCCGCGATTTTCCAGGAGGGCACGGTTATGGAAAGCTTTGCCTTGAAGGATTTAAGTAGTGAAAATACGGAGGGAAGTCTCACCGCGGTAATCGGGCATACCGGCTCGGGAAAATCCACCTTGGTGCAGCACTTAAACGGGCTCATTAGGCGAAGTCCGGGGAGATTTTCGTCTCCTTCCGTGAGAATCCACCCTCGTGAAGAGTGGGAAATCCTTTCTTTTTCAAGGGAAGAAGACGATTATAGAAAAAGCATGGAAGACTTTCCCTTTCGGAGGAAGGTTTTGATTATCGTGCGCTCCGCTTTTAAGGTAGGGCTTGTTTTTCCAGTACCCGGAGTATCAGCTTTTGAAGAAACGGTCCTCGCGGATGTGATGTTCGGCCCCTCTAAATCAGGGAAAGAGTAGGAAGATGCGGAAGCGCTTGAAAGAAGCCTTGGCGAGTCTCGGGATTGGGGAGGAGCTCTATGCAAAGTCTCCTTCGAGCTTTCCGGAGGGCAGAAGCGGAAGGTCGCGATTGCGGGTGTACTTGCCATGGGGCCGGAGCTCTTATTTTTGGATGAGCCGACAGCAGGCTTAGATCCCTGCCGGAAGAGATGAACTTTGAAGAGATAGCAGACTCCGAAAAACTATGCAATGACCATTCTTCTTGTTTCTCCACTCCATGGATGATGTGGCGCGTTATGCGGACGAGGTTTTGGTTTTGCATCAGGGAGAGCTGAAGATAGAAGGCACGAGTGAGAGTATTTTCCAGAAGGAAAGAGCTGGAAAGTATGGGGCTTGGACTTCTGCAGATCTCGCGCAGTTCTTTTTGACTTGAAGCGAAAATGGTTTAGATATGCAACTTGGAAATACCGTTTCGGAGGCGGGTGAGCCCTTTCAACCTCACTTTTTCGAGATTATTCTGAGGGAAGGGGTAAGCCATGCTTAGAGAAATTACCTTAGGGCAGTATTATCCTGTAGACTCTTTTATTCATAGATCTAGATCCGAGAGTAAAAGCTTGCCGGTACCTTCTTGTTTTTAATTCCCTCTTTTCATTGTGAATTCCTGGACGGCCTACGCAGTAGTTGGCCCTTGTGCTCGGCTTTATTCTCTTTATCGAAGGTGCCTTTTCTCCTTTATGGTGAGAGGTTTAAAAAGTGTACTGTTCTTACTCTTGCTTTCTGTGAGCTTTTTAATCTCTTTCTTACACCGGGAGAAGAATTATTTCGATTTTTCTTGAAAAATGACCAGGAAGGGCTACAGATTGCAAGCATGATGGCGATTCGTCTTGTGATGCTGGTGCTTTCCAGTTCCATTTTAACCTTAACGACTACACCGAATGCACTGACAGACGGCATGGAAAAGGGGCTTGGAATCTTTAAAGTATTTCATTTCCCTGTACATGAAATTGCGATGATGATGTCCATTGCTCTTCGTTTTATCCCGATTTTTAGTGGAAGAGACGGATAAGATTATGAAGGCACAGATGGCAAGAGGCGCGAGACTTTGAGAGCGGAAGCATTTTTCGATAGAGCAAAGGCTATGGTGCCTATCCTTGTACCTCTTTTTGTCTCCGCCTTCCGAAGAGCCTATGACCTTGCGATGGCTATGGAGGCGCGCTGCTATCAGGGAGGAGAGGGCAGGACCAAGATGAAACCGCTTCATTATACTGGAGCGGACTATTTGTCCTACCTTGTATTGTTCCTCATTTTAGGACTGGCTATCGGAAGTCGATTTATCAGTCTCCCGTAAGGGGGAAATGCAATGAGATAGGACTAAAAGAAAGAGGTTATTGCCTTGCATCGTTTTGTATTGAAACTGGCCTATGAGGGCACAAATTATCATGGATTTCTGCAAGCAGGAGCTTTCCGGACGGTCTCGGGAGATAGAGGAAGTACTTTCGCCTCTTTTCCCGGGGAGTGTCATAACTTTATCGGGGCAGCCGGACAGATCAGGAGTCCATGCTTTGGGAAATATTCTTTCCTTTGATACGGAAAAGGAGAGAATCCGAAAACTATGAGAGAGCTTTAAACAGTTATCTTCCGGAAGATATCCGTGTTCTTTCCGCCTGGAAAAAGACGGAGGATTTTTCACCCTCGTTTTACGGCACATACGAAGGAGTATCGCTACAGTATAGACAGGGCGCGTGTGGAAAATCCGCTCTATCAAAGGCTGTACTACCATTATACTTTTCCTCTTGATTTATCGATGATTCGGGAAGGAATCGAAATTTTAAAAGGAGAGCACGACTTCACTTCCTTTGCAAACCCCAAGGCGCAGACCCTGTTGCAGGGAGGCTCGGCGGTACGCTGTATCACAGATTTTCGCCTTGAAGAGGAGGAGTATCTGCATTTTACGGTAAAGGGAAACGGTTTTCTCTATCACATGATTCGCATCCTTTGCGGAACCCTCTTGAAAGTCGGGAAGAGGAAGGATTTCACCTTCTGCACTTCCTGAGATTCTGCCGGAAAAAGACAGGCGCCTTGCCGGGCCGACAGCTCCCGCAAAGGGGCTTTGTCTACTGTATTTAGACTATGGAGATGCTTTGTAGCGAAAATTCGCTTTTCCTAGGAAATATAAGCTATAATGGGTTGCAGACAGGCTTTTTGAAATTTGGAAAGGAGCCATAGATGGAGGAAGACCGGGAAGAGATGGGGAGAGAATCGGAGATTATCTTTTGGATTTACAAGGAGGCTATCGAGAGCTTTCCCTTACAGAGGGATACTGAGTAGAAAACTGTTCTCCAAATAGTTTTTAGGGAAGCCTTAAAGAAAGAAAAGTTTTCTCCTATGGATTGCATTTTTCGATTCTGCAGACTATCATTTTCTGACAAAATATTTTTTAGACGGTCTTTCAGAGGAATTTCTGCTCCTCCTATTTGACCATCAGGCGGATTTAAAGAGAGGAGAGGAGAAGAACTCAGTCATCGCTCCTGGCTTAGGGAGGTCATGGTGTCCGTACCGCATTGTGAGGAATTCTTCTTCTGGGAACACCGGAAAAGGAAAAGGCGGAGATCAATGATGCTCTTATGAGTTTAAGCGACGAGTATCGTCCGAGGCGGGAGTCGCATTTAAAGGATGCGAGAGCGGAAAAGATGGATTTGAATAGGGAAAAGGAAGCGCTTTCGAGATCCCATTTTAAATACCAGCCTGTACTGTTTTACGGATGGAGATTTTCAGAGCGGAAGGTAAAGACACATTTGCCAAGGCTCTTAAAGATGCTTTGATCTACCTCTTTACTGCTCTATGGACAAGAAAAATTTTAGGAGAACGCTTTTACGGAAAAAGAATTTGATGAGGGCATTTCTTATGTTTTTGAGAGCCGGTGTAAAAGATACTCGGAATGGACATTTTTCGAAGATGAGATATATAAAAGCAAAGCGAAGAAGAGAAGAATGCTCGACTGTTTTAATGAAAAGTTAATCAGCAATTATCATATCAATCACCATGGCTTATTTTTAGAGGAAGGATTAGGAAGATGAAGAAAAGACTAGCGGACTACATTGCGGAAAAACTGGTGGAAGCGAGGATTTGCCGCTCCTTCTCCGTCGTAGGCGGAGGCGCAATGCACTTAAATGATGCGCTTGGGACATAACAAGGGATTCAAACCCTCTACCAGCATCATGAGCAGGCCTGTGCTATGGCGGCGAAAGCTATGCCAGAATCATATGTTCGGCCCTCCTTTGTGCTGACCTCCGGTCCCGGCGGAACAGGCTACGATTACCGGTGTTTTGGGAGCATACCTGGACTCCCTCCCCATGATTGTCCCTTTCCGGACAGGTGCGGCATGATAATACCGCCCGCTGGTCGGGAAGAGCGCTTCGCCATGGGAATCAGGGTTTGATATCCGCAGTCTGTTTCCTGCATGTGCAAATACAGCGAGATGCTGATTGACCCGTACCGTGTGCGCTATGCCATTGAAAAAGGCGATTTACTAGTCAGACCAGTCGTCCCGGTCCCCTGTTGGCTGGATATTCCGGTGGATGTACAGGCTGCACCATTGAAACCGAGTTTACTGGGCTTTGATGTTTCCGATTTTGAAAAATGGGGAGACGGCTGGAAAAGAGGAGTCGTGGAGAACAAGCATCCGGAGTTTGCACCTGCGCTCCGAAAGTATTTTTCGGATGAGGAAGAAAAGAAGGCCCTCCATGCACTGTATGAGAAGAAAGAAAACCCGCATGTATTAGCGGAGGATTTAGGAGGACAGGAAGACCACGGCTTTACTTGCTGGGAGGACTTCCTTCCCCTGCCAAAACAGGTTTTAGAAAAATTAGAGAAAGTAAGCGCCCCATTTTCTATACAGGAAACGCATTCGCATTGCCGGAGCGGAGACGATGTTCTTAGAGCTCTCCGAGCTCAGTATCCCCGTAGTACTCGGCTGGATCGCCGGACATTTTTCCCGACAAAGCACCCCTTCAGTGGGACGCCCCGGAGGACAGAGGCGACAGACCCGGAAACCTTGCCGTACAAAAATGCAGACTGCATCTTAAGTATCGGATCGAGACTCAATATCCGTCAGGTTGGCTATGCCTTCGTGACTGGGCACCCAAGCCTATGTGATGCAGAACGATATTGATAAGGAAGAGATTGCAAAGCCCTCTGTGCACTGCGATTTACAGCTTCACGGCGACGCCAAGGCTTTGATTCGCGCACTGCTTGAGCTTTTAAAGGAAGAAAAGAGTCTTCCCCTCTTTAAGGGCGGAGAGGGCATTGTGCGTGCGGAAGCTCAGGAAGTTCATTCGGGAAAAAGGCGGCAGAGGCCGTGTTGGAAGAGGATAAGAGCGGGCGTCTCACTTGGCTTGATACCGTGCGCTTCTATCAGGCAAATTATCCCACGATTCTTCCCGAATACCGTTCGGAAGAGACAGCGGAGTGCAATGTCTATGCCTTAGTGGAGAAGCTTTCGGAAAGGGCGGAGGAAAATCAGATTACTGCGGTAGGAAACGGTTCTCCCTGTGTTGCCGGCGGACAGAGTTATATCATTAAAAAGGGTACCCGTTTTATCAGTCAGGACGGTGTAGCATCCATGGGATACGGCCTTCCGGCGGGAATCGGCGCCTACTGTGCGGCAGTTGACTTTACAAAGGAAGAGGCGGAAAGGCTGAAGAAGAGCCCGTATTGGCAGGGAAAGGAAGAAAGCTATCCGCCTTACCAAGATAAGGATATCATTGTCCTAACCGGAGACGGGCTCCATTCAGATGAACCTGCAGGAGCTGCAGACCATTATCCACCACAAGATGCCGCTGAAGATTTTTTGTGGTAAATAACGGTGGCTATCATTCCATTCGTCAGACACAGAACAGCTTTCTTCGGAAAGCCTTTGGTGGGAATCGGTGTGGACTCCGGAATGGAGGAGAAGGCATGGACCTTTCTTTCCCAAGCTTAGAAAGCTCGCGTATGCCTATACCCCTATGTTTCCATTCACAGCAATAAGGAGCTTTCGAGGGAATCAGAAAACTTTTGACACAGGAGGGCCGGTGCTTTGCGAAGTCTTTGTAAGCCTTACGCAGCAGTTCCTGCCCAAATCCAGTGCAAAGAGGGATAAGGACGGAAATCTTTTCAGTCCCTTGCTAGGATATGGATCCCTTCCTTCCGGATGAGGAAATGGAAATGCTCATGCTCTTAAAGAAGAGGCAGTAAATGCGGGTACTGATTAGCGGGATTACGAGTTTCCTCGGCATTAGTACGGGAAAAGCGCTTTTAAAAAGGGACATGAAGTCTACAGGATTTTTGCGCCCGGAGAGTCGGAATAAAGAAAGACTTAAGGAGAGAGGAATTCAACTTCCCTTAACATGGCAGTCTTCTTTTGGGGAGAAAGAACATGGAGATAGAGCAGAATATAACAACATTACTACGGGGTGGCATCACTACGGAAAGTAGAATCACCTGAAAGTGGTATGCCCTGCGGAAGGAATGCTACTTCCAAAACCTAGTCCAGTTAGTCCGGCCTCTCTTTGAGTGAGCTCCACTTTGACACGGTCTTGCATTTTGCCTGCCGGGACGGTGTGAGGCTCTCTCGGCGTTCGGATGTGCGACGCAGGAAAAGAATCTTTCGCATGAGCAAGGCCTTTTTCCTGGGCTAGGCACAAGGCGTAAAACGCTTTTTCTTTGCGGGATCACAGGCAGAAAGTGGGGAGAGGCACAAGGAAGAACCTCTTCCGGCAAAGTCCCTTACGGGAGAAGAAGCTCGCTTTTTCCGAATACTGCCTGAAAAATCATGGGAGATGGAATTTATCGACCTTCGAATTTATTCTATCTACGGAAAAGGGGATCATGAAAGAGTCTTGTAAAGACGCTGGAGAACACCCTAAGAGGCATGGAAACGGGCTCGGAAGCGGGAAATAAGATTTGGAATTTCATGGCGGAGGAAGATTTCAGGGCGTGCACTGGCCTTCTTACGGATTTGGATATTCCGACGCGGAAGGAAGAAAGCGAAAGTCAGAGAGTAGTAAATCGGAGGGCGAAACCCGAAAAGAGAGATGCAGATTCGAAATCAGTATAAGGAGAAGCAGCTGAGTCAGGATTGTCGAGGCAGGATAAAGACTGCGAGTAGCTTTTACGATAGACATCTGTAGGCAGAAAAAGCCGTCTTTCTTTCCGACTATATTAAAGAAATCGAGCAAATCGGCTTCTCCTTTCCTTAAGAAAAAGGGGATGAGGTGAAAAGGAAGAGTCTCCTGCGCTTTTGGCCTGCGCTCGCCCAATGTGGAGGAGATTAGCGACTTTTAAGGCGCATACAAAAGAGCTTTCCGCTCTGGGATTTGAGAGAGCAAATCAGCTTTTCTTCCGGAATAGAAGAGCTGTATATGACTTTATATATGAAACGAGAAGTATATAGAAAAAGGGGAAATCGATGGCAAACTGTATCGTCTGCTGGGAGAGAAGCTTTTCGAGCTTGCCGTTTTTCATAATATGCCTCGCCTCTGCGCAGGATTTTCCGAAGAAGGATTTGGAGCAGGAAAAAAGCCGGTGGACTTTACCGCTTTGCCAATGCCTGCACTGCGGTCTGGTGCAGTTTGATACCGAGCCGGTTCCCTATTATAGGATGTGATTCGTGCAGGAGGCGGAACAACAACCATGCGCGTCTTCGAGAGAGAAGAATACACAAAACTTCTTTTCCCTATTTGCATAAATAAAGGGACGAGAGGAGCCCCGTGATCTTGGAGCTGGGAAGCGGGCAGGGAGAGTTCCTTAAGATGTGGGAAGGCGTGGAATGCGGAGCTTTGACTCCACTTTGGGATAGAGCATAAGAAGAGTCTTGTGGAAAAGGGGAGGGCAGCAGGTCTTCCTCTATGAGGGCTTCCCGGAAGAAGACTTCTTAAAGGGACTTATAGCTCTTTCTCCGGACGGGAAAACAGGAAAAGGAAGTCGGAGAGGAAGTCGATGCCATGGTGCAGTTTAATTTCCTCGAGCATCAGAAGGACCCGAAGGGGATGCTGGACTACGTATACGCATCTTCGGGCAGGCGGCATTTTCTCCTCCTCACGGTACCGAGCTTTCATTATATTTTGGAGAATAAGAGCTACTATGAGCTGCTCCGTGACCATATCAGTAATTTCACGGAGAGAGCCTGCAATGACCTTTCTCAGGAAGCCGGCTTTTCTCTTCTCGAGGTCGCGTAATCAATCGGGATCACCATTGAGTTTTGTTTTGCAAAGGAAGCGAAGGAGAACTTAGCATTTTTCCGCTACAGGCGGCAGAGAAATCGACATTTCTCCTCTTCTTGAAAAATGAAAAAGGAGATTCAAGAGGATGTAGAGGCTCAGTATTGCAAAGCTAAAGGAAAAGGGAGAAAAGGATAGCTATATGGGATGGGAGCCATCGGGGTCTCACCTGCTTTCCACTAACGGCGCTAAAAGGAGCAGTTTCCATATCATTGACTCTGCTCCTTTTTAAGCAGGGACTGTACAGTCCGGCTTCCCATGTATTGATTATGCCGCCCAAAGCATTTTTCAGGGAGGAGCCAGGTGGACGAAATTCTTATCGTGGCACCGGGCTATACGGATGAAATAGCCGGGATTATCAAAACGGGATTTTTCAGCCTTGTCCGCGATTTTGGCACTGAGGGTGAAAGACTTTCGCTTTTAAACGAGATATCGCACGCTTTGGCACGATACTCGTTATGAACAGATGTCTCAGGCTAGCCTGCGCCACTTGTTAAGCACTTTTTAACGAGAATCGCTCACAATGAGTATGTACATGAGCTGCATAGTATTTTTACGAAAAGAAAGGAAGTCGCTGTGCGAGCATTTGTCTTAGAGGGAAGAGGAAAAGTGAAATGGATGGAGAAAGGGAGAAGCCAAGTCTTCTTTCGAGACACGGTGTATCATCATGCCCCTTCTTTCTTGCGCCTTGCACAAGCGATGTGCATGCATGATTTGGCAGGGCTCTCCGAAGAGGGAAAAATCTCACTCTGGGGCATGAGGTGCGTGGGGGAGAAATCATAGAGAGAAAGGTAGTGCAGTACGAGGATTTTTCCGTAGGGAGAAATTGTGGCGATTTCCGCCATTACCCCCAGAACTGGGACAGTGAAGAAGTTACGGAAAATGGAGTCTCATGACAGGCCATGCTTTCTGCCCATTCCCTTGGAAAGTCCATAGACAGGCTTTTCGGAATGCTTTTATTTACCTCATGCGGATAAAAACTGCGGAAAAATTCCGGAAGGGCTTTCCTTAGAAGATGCGCTTTTATGCACGGATGTTTTGCAAACCGGATTTACTGCTGCAGAAGGAGGAAGAGTGGAGAGGGGAAATACGGTTTGTGTATGCGGGAATCGGGGCTATCGGCCTTGCGGCAATCTTTTGCGGCACAGTATTTCGGAGCAAGTCGTATTTTTGCCGTGGTAAGTCGGGAGAGAGTAAAGACTGGCTCTTAGTATGGGAACAAAAGGATTGCCCGGTGGAGGTTTTTGGGATTATAGAGGCTTAGAACGCCGCTTCCCAAAGGAAAGCATCTCGCAAATTCCACCAATTCTGTATGTGAACGAGATTTTGGAACAGGACAGACTGGCAAGGGTGGACCGGGTTCTCCTTTTGTGGAGGAGAGTTATGCTCTTTGCGAAGCCTCCGACATGGTAAAATACGGGGGCGGTGTGGTCAGTAATGTGGCCTGATTTTCGGGGCGGATGAGGACATTGTTACGGAAGAGCTTTCCGGAAGACCGCTTTGCTATCTCATTGATAGGAGAGAGAGAGAAAGAAGGCGGTAGACGCCCTTTAGTTTGCGAAAGTTTTTCCCTAGGAAAGGGGATGGCGGGAAAGAGCTTTGTTTTCTCCCTCTCCAAGGGCGGAAGAGCGCATCTTGAGAAAATCATGAAGATAGTCCAGGAAAGGATTTTCACCCGAGTGCATTTTTACAGCTACCGCGGTATGGAAAAATATAGAAGCGGCACTGTATGATATGAAAATCAGAAGGGCCGTAAAAAGCCTCTTAGTATATACTGGATTTAGAAGGATAAAAGCCGTAAAAGTTTTACTGTATAGCGATTTAGAAGGATAGAAAGAGGTTGGAATTTGAGAGAAGACCATCAGTATCGTTATCCCCTGTTATAACGAGGAGGAAAAATGTTATTCCCTTGCGAATGCACTAGAACTTGTTTTTCGGGAGAAGCTTCAGAACTATCATTATGAGCTTCTCTTTGACAACGACTCACAGGATAAGACAGCGGAGAACTTAAGAGCGCTTTGCCGGGAAGATAAGGGCATCTAAGGCGATTTTTAATGCGAAGAAATTTCGGACAGTTCAACTCTCCCTACTACGGGATGCTGAACAGCACGGGAGATGCGACTATTCTTATGGCGGCGGACCTTTCAGGATCCGGTGGAGATGATTCCAGTTTGTGGAAGCCTGGGAAGAGGGCTCACCGCATGTAATCGAGTGTGAAGACAGAGAGTAGCGAGGTCGAAGCTATGTACGCGCTCAGGGGCATTTTACTATAAGCTTATCCGGAAAATGTCTTCCGTGGATCAAATCAGCCAGTTTACGGGCTTTTCGGCCTATACGACAAAGGCTTTATTTCGGTAATGCAACTCTGGACGATCCTACCCTTCCTTCGGGGTATTGTAGCGGAGCTTGGTTACAGAAGAAAGGACATTCCCTATACTCAGCCGAAGCGCCGGGCGGGCGTGACCCACAACAACTTCTACACTCTACGATGCCGTACTGCTGAGCTTTTACCAGCTATACCAAGGTGGGACTTTCGTTTGGCGGTATTTTTGGCGGGATCTTTGCGGGAACTCAGCATGCTGGCTTTGCCTCATTTATCTCATGATGAAACTGATCTGGGGGACCGTTTTCCTGCAGTATGGCTCCGATGCTGATAGGAATGCTTTTCCCTCGGTTCTGTGCAAATCTTTTATCGGACTTTTGGGAGTAGTATTTATCCATTAACCAAAGGGTCATGAAGAGACCGCTGGTAGTAGAGGAAGAACGGCTGAACTTTTTCGGAACAGCCGGAGCAGGCTACCATGAAAGCAGTACTTCGAAACAGGTAATAAGCGGAGACAGTTCTTCGAAACAGCGGGCAGGATGCGTGTGAAAGCAGTACTTCGGAACAGGCTACAAAAGTAAGCAGTTCTATAGAAAAGGCTTCGATAGAGGAGTAAGAGAAAATGAGAGCAAAGATTGATATTGCCTTAGTCAGAGAAGGAAACTGCATATTCAGGGCTGGGCCTTTGGAGAGATCCGGAGACTCCTGTGAAACTCGTCCGTCCAGGAAAGAGCGGGAAAGAGAATTTTCCTATGAGGAAGTGGAGCGGGAAACCGTAATGAAGCTTATTTTCCGAAGTACGAGGAGGAAAACAGGGAAGAAAACTCAGAGGAAGCTGGCTTTTCTTTGGACACTCCTACGAGTTAGGGAAGGGGCGAAAGAGTGGAGCTTTTTGCTGCGGCGGATCATCAGCTTCGCCGCTTTGCCTTTGACGATATCGAGTCCTTGAACTCCCATGCTCACAGAAGATGGGAGAGTTCCCTGGCCCTTTTCCAATGGGAAACCGTAGAGGCAGTGAAGGATACCCCGAAAAGGGCGTTTTTCCGCTCTTTGGCATAAAAAGCATCCGAAAACTAAAGAGTATCGAGCAGGACTATGACTATAATGAGTGGGTACAAAAAGAAAAAGACCGGAGCGGAAGAGCTTTTCGAGACAAAGGGCGGAAGTTTGAGAGAATCCTGTCCATTGTAATTCCGGTCCTCATCGTCCTAAGGAAGCTTTTTAAGAAGACTCTGGACAGTATTTATCATAAACCTACCCGCATTTTTGAAATTTGCATTGCGGATGCTTCCTGAGCTTTCGGGGATACTTTGGAAAATGGAGAAAAGTCCTGGTTTCGGTTTTTACAGGAGTATCAGGAGAAGGACAGCAGAGTACGTTTTACCGCCTTCCCAAGAACTTGAGCATTTCGGAAATACTCAATGCCGCCATTGCCATGGCTAAGGGAGAGTTCATCATTTTCTCCGACCATGATGATGAGCTGACGGAAGATGCCTTATATACCATTGCAAAAACTATCAAGGAGCATCTCAAGGCGGAGCTTCTCTATAGTGATGAGGACAAGATTGACTTTGCCTCTGCCTACTATTTTGAGCCCCACTTTGCCGGATTACAGCTCCGGAGCTTCTTCGCAGTGTAAATTATTTCGCCATTTATTGATTGCCAAACGTTCTTTGCTGGAGGCGGTAGCGAAGGAGGGAGAAGAGGGAGAGAAGATTTACGAGCAGAAGGAATATGACGGTGCGCAGGACTATGACTTGATTTTACGTCTATGCGAAGAGGCGGAAAGAAGAGAAAAGGCGGCAGGCCTTAGCGAAGAGGAGAAAAAGGTGCAGGAAGAGGCGCTCTTTACTTCTTCTGCTTGTTCATATCAGAGAAGGTGCTCTATCATTGGCGCTCTCATCAGCTTTCCACGGCCCAGAATCCGGAGGCAAAGCTATGCTTTCACTGCCGGAGAGCAGGCGGTTTTCGACCATGCGAAGCGTTTGGGACTTTCCCATTGAAAAAGGTGGGCGAGGCATTACCTACGGCTACTATCATTGCCACTATGCCTCTGGAGAAGAAGGAAGGAGACTTCCTCTTATTTCCGTGATTATCCCAGTAAGGACCATAGCGAGGATTTGATCTGGGCCATTTCGCTCCCTCTTTGCGGGAAGCTATCCTTACCTGGAAGTGATTGTGGTGGAGAACACCTGTAGAGGAAAGACATTTTCCTACTATGAAAGATGACAGGAGGAATTCTGGCACGGCTACGGAGATTTCAAAGAAGGCGGCTACGGGTGGTGCGCTGGGAAGAGAGTTTAACCACTCCGCCATCAATAACTTCTGCGGTGAGCTTTTGCCCACGGAGAATATTTTCCTCTTATGAGACAATGATATTGAATGCCTAAAGAAAGATTCTGTGGAGGAAACGCTCAAGCTAGCAGTGCAGGAGGAAATCGGAATCTGCGGTGCACAGGCTTTCTATCCGGATAAGATGATTCAGCACGCCGGTGTAGTGATGGCTTCGGCGGTATTGCCGGAGCCACCCTTTATCGGTACTCACGAAACGGAAAACAGCCACTATGGCCATAGGCGGCCTGCATTCAAAACCACACAACGGTAACTGCTGCCGTTTTAATGACCAAGAAATCCTCTTTGATAAGGTGGGGGCTTCTGAGAAGAACTTGCGTGGTCCTTTTAATGATGTGGATTTTTGCTTTGAAAATCAGTGCTTGGAAAGCGGGTGGTTTATCACCTCATATGTCATTTACCCACTATGAGTCCAAGTCCAGAGGCCTCGAGGACAATCCGGAGAAGGTGAAAGCGTTTCAACGGAGAGATTGGTCTGCACAGTGCATATGGCCGGAGATTTTGAGACAGGAGATCCCATATATAATCCGGCACTGACGCTTCGAAGTCAAACTTTACGCTAAGAGACCTTTCCGTAGAGAAGGTGGAGAGCTGTTTCCTTTGGAGATTTTGAAGGATATCGTGTAAGAGGATACGATGTTTCAGGCATTTCTTGCACTCAGCACGAACCGATTAAGAAGGTATATGTAGAAATGGTGCGGCAGATTGTAGAAAAGTGAGGCGAAAAATGATGAAGACGCTGAATGATTACTTAGCAATGTCTTATCGTATGGAAATTGTAGAAGATATAGGATGAAGGCGGATTCAGTAGTTTCCTTTTCCGGATCTACCCGGTTGTATTAGCTGTGGTGAGACCGTGAAAAGTGCAGTAGCGAATGCGATGGATGCAAAAAGAACAGAGCGCAGCAGCATTGGAAGAAGGTGAAGATTCATGAGCCGGATAGTCTGGCAGACTATTCCGGACAGCTTTGCTGAGGATTCCCCGGAGCTTGCATCGATCTTTAGCGGCGCATTCTGAGAGGGAAGGAATTAGCATGAACCAGTATTGTGTATATCTTTCTTTCCAAAAATGACGCCTAGTACAAAAGATGAGGGATATAGAAGGAAAGGAAAATGAATTATGAAGTTGAGTGAATTCCTCACGAGAGGGTGGATTTTACAAAAATGGAAAAGGAGCTTTCAGATTTAACGAAGGTTTGATAAGGCAAAGTCCGCAGAGGAGGTCTTTGCCATTCATAAGCAGTATTACAAGATGCAGGACGATGTGATGACGGCTATGGTGTTTGCGAATTTTCGGAACAACATCGATATGACTGATGAGTTCTATGAGAAGGAAAGACCACTATCGACGAAAAGATGCCGGGCTTTTTGGAATGCTATGGTGGAATACCAGAAGAAGCTCTATCATTCTCCATTCAAAAAAGAAATGGAAGAGATAATCGGGCATGTGGCTTTTTAAAAATATTGAACTAGCGATAAAAGGCATGGACGAGAAGCTCATTCCCTTATGCAAAAGGAAAATGAGCTCACTACCGCCTATGGAAAGCTCTCGGTACTGCGACGATTGAATGGGAGGAGAGGAATTAAACCTTTCTCTATGCGCCCTTATCTTACTCAAAGCGTGGACCGTTCTGTCCGGGAAAGAGCTTGGGAGAAGTACAGTGCTTTTTGAGGAACACAGGGAGGAACTGAATCCCTCTATGATGAGTTGGTAAAGAACCGAACTGAGCAAGGACGCCTGCTTGGCTATCCTGATTTTACCGAACTCAGCTGTGCACGGATGAATCGTAATTGCTACGGTGAGAAGGAAATGGAAAGCTTCGAAATCAAGTGAAGAAAGATCTTGTTCCTCTGTGGAAAAAGCTGCATGAAAAGAGAAGAAAGAGACTGGGACTCGAGCATCTCTAGCCATTATGATGAAGATGTTTTCTTCCGGAGGAAATCCCGCCCGTGCGGAAGCCCGGAAGAAATCATGGCGGCCGGAGAGAAGATGTACGATGAACTTTCCTCGAGACCTCTACTTTCATGCGAAAAATGCGGGAAATGGAGCTTTTTGATGTCTTGGGAAGGAAAAATAAAGAGTACCGGCGGCTATATGGATATGCTTCTGAACCACAAGATGCCTCTTGTTTTTGCAAACTTCAACGGAACTGCAGGAGATATCGATGGATTACCCATGAGTGCGGTCATGCGCTTTTCAGGGCTATTTTGACTGCGAATCTTCCTATTCGGGAGCATAATGACTAACTTCCGAAACGGCGGAAACCCATTCGATGTCCATGGAATTTTTCACGGAGCCCTGGATGGAGCTTTTCTTTGGAGAGAGGGGCAGATGACTATAGGGAAATGCATTTTTGAAGATACGCTGATGTTTATTCCCTATGCGGCACCATGGTGGATGAATTCCAAAATATCGTTTACAAGAACCGGAAATGACTCCGAAGAGCGAAACGAGCTTTGGAAGAAGCTGGAGAAGGAGACAGACCACACCTTGATTATAAGGACAATCCTTTCTTAAATGAGGGAAGACTTTTTGGCAGAAGCAGAGCCATATCTATGAAAACCCCCTATTACTACATTGATTACTGTCTTGTTGCGGTAAATGCCCTGCAGTACAAGGCTTTCATGAAGCAGATTTCAAAGAAGCGTGGAAGAGCTATATGGAGTTTTCTCATCTTTCCGCCTCCCTTTTCTTTACAGAACTGGAGAAGAAGGCAGGACTTATGAGTCCCTTTGAGGAAGGAAGTATTAGAAAACTCGTTGAAGGACTTGAAGACTAAGGTCACGGAGATGAAAGACCGGAAGACGAAAGCCTCTTAAGAGAGGCGAAGGACATAAAGAAAGAGTGGTGTATTTAGGGAGAGTAAAACATGAATCCATTTTTATTGGTAGCTATTAAGCTCTTAATCGGGTTTCTGGCCGTGGTATTGATTATCAACATTACAGGGAAAGGAAACTTGGCACCGTCATCTGCCAGTGACCAAGTTGTGAATTATGTACTCGGTGGAATTGTCGGAGGAGTGATTTATAACAATAGTATTAAAAATCCATGAATTTGTTGCCATTCTGGGAATATGGTGTCTTCTTTGTGCTCTGCCAGAAATGGGTTAAGAATCATACGTAAAGATGAAGCAGTTAATCGATGGTAAGGCGCATATCATCATTGATGACGGCAAGATTCTTATTGAAAATTGCAAGAAAGCCGGCTTATGCGCTCATGATGTGGCTTAAACTGCGTACCAACGGCATTTTCCTCCGATGATGTGAAAAGAGCTATAGTGGAGCAAAATGGACAACTGATTATCATTCGCCCGGTGAAGAAAACTAAAGTTCCCCTATTATTACGGATGGTCAAGTACAGCATGATATTCTTAAAGTAATCGGTAAGCGACGAGGAATGGCTTCTTGAGGAGCTGAAAAAGCAGGGAATTGAAAAGTGTAGCGATGTATTTTTAGGCGAGTATGTTGATAAGCAATTGAAATTAACGACTTATTAAGGTAGAGCGGAAGATGGAATAAAGAAAATTACCAATGTAACGAATTTATAATATTTTGCTATCATCCTGATGGTTTACGGATGATGCTTGTTATGAACTTAAATGCCTTTTCATGGAGACCGTCATGAAAAAGGTATCTTAATGAGCAAAAACGTGATTATTGCTTTTTGCTACATACCCACGTTCTTGACTGCTGGAACATTTTTCGTGTCTACTTTTCTTGGACTGCTACAACTGCTACAAACATTACTATGCAATCTTGGAAAAGTGTCAAAATCAGTGTGAAAAATACCTTAGAAAAGTGCCAAAATTGGCTTGAAAATACCTTTGGAAAAATGTCAAAATATAAGTCAAAAGATACCTTGGAAAAAATGTCATTGGCCGGTTAGGAGAAATGACTTATGCTGTTATGCCGGATTTTTGGAGAAAAGATGCTGAAAAGAAAAATTGAAAAAGACCTTTGAATTGGATTACGAGTGGAGAAAAAGCCTTACTGATTTATGGTGTTCGTCAGGCAGGAAAAGACCTATATTATTCGAGCATGCCTAGAGCAGTCAGGATGTGATTATGTTGAGTTTAACCTTATTAGACAATCGGAAATAGTGGATATTTTGCGTGAAGCGAATAGTATTGATGATCTTATTTTTAAAGCTGTCTTTGTACAGCAGTAAGAAGATAATTCCCGGAAAAACAATTATTTTCTTTTGGATGAAATTCATGATACAAAGAAATTGTTACAAAGATAAAGTTTCTTGTAGAGGATAAGCGTTTTCGCTATGTCTTATCGGGATCTTTTGCTAGAATAGAACTGGTTAATTTGAAGTCAGCACCGGTAGGATATTTGCAGACTCTAAAAATGTTTCCCTGATTTTTGAAGAGTTCCTTCAAATCTTTAATGTTGAGGATAAAGTATATAGAGAGGCTTGCAGTTCCTTTTATCCAAGACTCCGGTAGATGAAGTATTTCATCAAAAATAATGGAGATATTTAATTTGTATCTCATTATAGGGGGATGCCTGCTGTGGAGCAATATCGTAAAACAGAAAATACAGATAGTCATAGAGGAACACAAAGCCATTATCGAGCAATATAAGTTAGATTTTACACAATACGATGAAGAGAATCGGAAATTATTACTTACGCAAATTTATGAACTGATTCTCGCAGAATTAAATGAAAAATAAAGCTGTTTTAAGCTACGGATATTAAGGCTGAATCTTCGATTTGAAAGAGTTTCTGATAGTTTTACATGGCTTTTGAAGGCCGGAGTTGCAATAGCAACTTTTTAATCACGACAGAACCGACAGTTCCTGCTTTTACTCAACGAAAAGTACTTTTATTTAAACTGTTTTTGTCCGATGTGGGTTTGCTCACAAGCCTGTATGGAAAGTCCTGTAAATTAAAAATTGTTAGTAAAGAAAAAGATATCAATAAGGCTCCGTATATGAAAATGTGATTGCTCAGAGCTTTTGAGCACATAATAATCCCTTGTATTATTATAGCACAAGAAAAAGGAGAACTGGACTTTATTATTGAGCATGCAGGGAAGTAGCTTCTATTGAAGCAAAAAGGAAAGTGATTATGAGAAACATTCCGCTTTGGATAACGTATTACGTGTTCCTGAATATGGCATAAAAACGCATACGTTTTACAAATGATAATGTAAAAACAATAGGGACGGATTAGCTATTTTCCAATCTATATGGTGATGTTTTTAGAAGAGAAATCCATTGACTTTGTAGATATATCTGGACAAGTATAGGTGTAAAATAGTGGCTAATAGAAAGGGAACACAAAACTTATGGACATCTCCCATAGAAATGTTATGCTTATATCAATTGTTTTACATTGTGCTTTTATGAATTGGAGGAAAATATGAAATTCTACCGAATTTCCTTATGAGAGAATTGATTTTGATAAACTGAAGGCTGATTTTTGAGCTAGTGAGGGTAGATAAGGCAGTCCGGGGGAGGAGCTGCCCCTGCATCAAAAATACTATAAGCTGGTGGATGATGTAATGACGGAAAGTGTGATTGCCAGTATCTCGAAACGACATTGATATGACCGATCCCTTCTATGAGCAGTGGAGAGAGAGCTTTTTATGATGCCAATATGCCCATTTTCCGAAATCTCTTAGTGGACTACCAAATGTGATTTGGCTCATTCTCCTCACAGAGCCTATATGGAAGAGAAGCTAGCATGTAGCCTTTAAAAACATGGAGCTGGACGAGGCGGTGGACATTTCATTCTGATGCAAAAGGGAAAAATGAATTAACCACTGAATATAGTAAACTTTGGCTTCTGCAAAGATTCCTGGAAGGGGAGAATCTGAAATCTTTCCTCATGACACCCTATCTTAGCGTGCAGAGGATAGAGAGGTGCGTAAGAAGGCATGGAAGGCGTATACGAAGTGAGGACAATGCGAGAAGCTGGACTCTATCTATGATGCCTTGGTGAAGAATCGTACCGAGCAGGGGTCAAATGATGGGCTATCCGGATTTCACGTGAAATCGGCTACGCCAGAATGAATCGAAACTGCTATGGGGAGAGGGAGATTGCTTCCTTCCGCCAGCAGGTAAAACGGGATTTGGTGCCATTTGTCCAAAAGCTTCATGAGAGAAGAAGGAGCGCCTTGACCGACAAGCTTTTATTACTACATGACGAAGGGGTATTTTTCAAGGAGGGAAATCCTGCCCCATCGGAACACCGGAGGAAATTCTTAAGGCTGGACAGAAGATGTACGATGCACTTTCTCCCGAAACCGCAAAGTTTATGCAGGATATGATGAAAATGGAGCTTTTCGATGTGCTGGGCAGAAAGAATAAGAGAACCGGCGGGTATATGGAAATGCTTCCCCAACTACCACATGCCCTTTATCTTTGCCAACTTCAACGGAACAGCAGGGGACTGTGATGTAATTACCCACGAGTCGGACACGCCTTCCAGGGCATATATTACGGCGGATTTACCCATTCATGAGCTATAATCAGTTGACCATGGAAACGGCGGAAACCCATTCCATGTCCATGGAGTTCTCTTACCGAGCCTGGATGGATTTATTCTTCGGTACGCGGGCAAAGGACTACCTTTCCATGCATTTTGAAGAGTTCCTGATGTTTATCCCCTACGGCACCATGGTGGATGAGTTCCAAAACATGGTCTATAAGAATCCGAAAATGACCCCGAAGGGAGAGAAAGTTGCTTTTGGAGAACCCTGGAGCAGGAGTATAAGCCACACTTAGATTATGCGGACAATACCTTTATGGAAGAGGGCGGATTCTGGCAGAAGCAGCACCATATCTATGACCTGCCCTCACTATTACATTGACTACTCGTATCGCGAGTATCAATGCTTTACAGCATAGGCCTGGATGGATAAGTGATTTCAAGGGCTTGGAAGAGCTATATGGAGTTCTCCAAGTGCTCTGCATCCCTTTTTTCACAGAACTGGAGGAAAAGGTCGGACCCATGAATCCTTTAAAGAGGGAACGATTAAGAAGATCGTAGAGGATTTGAGAAGAATCTGTAAAAACTATTCCGCTTTATAAAAAGCGAGCTGTCGAATGTTTTCATACATATTATGAGTAAGGATTTCTCCATAAGGAGCAATTCGTTTAAGAAGAAAAAGAGGCTGTAAAAATCAACTTTGATTTTTACAGCCCTTTTTCTTTTAGCGTTGAATTGCTTTTCTTTAAGAAGCAATGTCATACATAAATATTTTTATATTTAAAGAAACCGGAGAAGGAACAGCGTTTAATCCCTCCGAAGAAACCCATGATGACGATACCGACTACCGCCAGAGCAACAGCAGTACTGCTTTCACTGAGCCTTCTCTTTAAGAAGATGTGCCCAGAGAGCGGAGAGAAGATACAGTAGCTGAAATCAGCGGTGCCGAGGCAACGGCATTTGCAGCAAGGGCAACAATATAAGCTGCCTGTCCTGCATCACTCATGGCTCCAACTCGTTTTGCTCCGTCATAGCTCGGGAAGAACTTGGTCTTCTTCACAAAGACAAGATAAAGCAAAGTGATAAGTGAGCTACCGCAAGGAATGTATATTCGTATGCCACATTGGCGAGTCTTCGGAAAGACGATGAACAAAGATGGAATCCATAAGGGTTCTTTTCTGCAGGATTATCCGATATCGGAGATAAAACGACGGCATCCATAAAGGTCCCTAAAACCGTCGATGATGCAGTAAGCAATAGAAAAGAAGATAGCAAGGAAGCTGTTCATGTGCTTCATACTGGTTCTTTCCTGGACTCTTAAGCTCCGCTCTTCCTTCTGCTTTTGAAAGATAGAGAGAAGAACGATCGCGACAATTACAAGTATGAAGCGATAAGTTGTGGAAAGCTGAGTGTCTGCTTTAAAAAGAAAAGATAAAAAAGGCCGCCACGGCTCCGGAGGTAGTACAAATCGGAGAAGTAATGGAGCTCAATATAGCGTGGCCCGATATACCCGAGAAGCATAGAGAAGATATAGAGGAAAGACACGGGAAGGTAGACCCAAACCGTCTGAAGATTAAAAGTCACTCCGTTTACGAGAACTTGATATGTCGCGTGGAACCCATCACGTGAGCCCTACGGCAACAACCATTTTCAGATGACTGTTCGTGTCCTTCTCAGGAGAACCGAGCTTGATCGGAACCGGACCAGAAAACACGGCAACCAAAGAAAGAATAAACCGCATAAAAGACCCTTCTAAATAATAAAAATGATTTTAAAATAAGGAAAAATTATTTTTCCTTAAAGCAATTCATAATATAGCATGAGTATTTTTGCTTCTGACAAATATTCTTTTGATAAGATTCTCTGCAATCAGAGATAAGTTGGACCATAATTTCTGCAAAGAGAGAAAATCGATTGAGGCAAAGGAAAGCGAAGGAGAACGAATATATGGATATGGAGAAAGAAAGGCAACTTTTGATAAAGTACGGAAGGAAGCTTGTAGAGGCGGGACTGACCAAAGGTACGGGCGGAAACTTATGTCTTTTGATCGAGCAAGCGGAAGAGTTGCCATTATTCCCTTCGGAATTTGGACTTTTGAAATTCAGCCTGAGGATATAGTGCGTGATTATGGACTGGACGGTCAGTGTACTGGAAGGAAACCGGGTTCCGCCTTTCCGAGGGCTGCATGCAGCCCCGCAAGTAGAGATATATCGCCGGTTCACGCCTACCATGTATGCGCCGATTTGGTCCTGTTTAAGAGAGGATTTGCTGGCTACGCATTATACATTGCGGTTGCCGGAGAAAAATGTCAGAGGGCGGAAGCCACCTTCGGCTCCATGGAGCTTGCCAAAATGATTTGACGCAATGAAGGATAGGAAGGCGGTTATTCTCGCGAACCACGGCCTTCTTGCCGAGCGAAGGATCTGGCAAATGCTTTTAATATTATTAAGAAGTAGAATACTGTGCAGATTTACACCAAGGCAAGATCGATAGGCAACCCGGTGATTCTGCCGGAGGAGGAGAGAGATGATGCTTGAGAAATTCAAGAGCTATGGACAGAGAAAGGGTGAGAGACAAATAGTCCCATTTATTTTAAGGAGGTAAAATTGGCGGCAAAACAAAATTGTGTAAACGAGGTATCTTATCATGGAAAGGGTGCAATCTTAAGTGTGCCTGAAGAAGCAAAGGGACGCGGCTTCAAAAAGGCTTTCGTTTGTTCCGACCCGGATTTGATTAAGTTTAATGTTACGAAGAAGGTAACTGACTTACTCGATAAGGAAGGGCTTCCCGCGAAATCTACCCGATATTAAGGCGAATCCGACAATCGAGAATGCAGAACGGCGTAGCGGCATTCAAAAAGTCCGCAGATATATCATCGCCATCGCGGCGGATCCTCTATGGATACATCAGCTATCGGCATCACTGCTAACGGAGTTTGAGGATGTAAGAAGCTTAGAGGGACTTTCGCACAAAGAAGCTGTCCACCTATTTCTTGCCATTCCGACAACGGCAGGTACCGCTGCAGAGGTTACCATTAACTATGTTATCACCGATGTGGGAGAAGAAGAGAAAGTTCGTATGCGTGGATCCCGCGATATTCCTGTCGTAGCTTTGTGATCCCGATATGATGTCCAGCATGCCTAAAGGTCTTTACTCGCATCTACCGGCATGGATGCTCTAACCCATGCTATCGAGGGATATATACCACAAAAGGAGCAAATACCATTACCGATATGTTCAACTTAAAAGGCAATTGAGCTGATTATGAAGTCCCTTCGCGGTGCAGTGGACAATACCCCGGAAGGCAGAGAAGGGATGGCACTCGCAGTATCTACCGGAATGGGATTCTCCAATTGCGGGACTCGGAATCGTGCACCCTATGGCACACGGTTTAGGGCGCTCTTACGATACACCGCACGGTGTAGCGAATGCGAGATTATTCTTCCCACCGTTATGGAATACAATAAGGATGCTGTCGGCGAGAAGTTAAGAGACGTAGCATAAGGCTATGGGGGTGTGGCACAGAGAAGATGAGGCAAGGAAGAGTACCAGAAAGCAGCTATCGATGCTGTAAAAGAAGCTACTGAAGATGTAGGGATTCCAAGGATCTGAAGAATATTGTAAAGCCCGAAGATGTGGATTTCTTATCCCAGTCCGCTATGGACGATGCTTGCAGACCCGAAACCTGAGAGATCCGAAGCTGGAGGATATCATGGCTTTTTCACAGTTAGTGTAAAGCGACATGTCGAGTTTTTAACCGGGGCCTTAACGCTTTTGGGAAAAAGCTTATAGAAATGACTCTTGTAAAGTGTTTATGTAGTATAGGTCTGAAAAAGGGAAAATTGAATGCTCCCCGATTTCAGCCTATTCTTTTGCGGAAAGACAGTCCGTGAGACTTTTTGTCTGCAAGTTTTATGCAAAAGCAAATAAATTATGATAAAACTAAGTCGTAATGAGGAATCGGATTCGTTTAGCGGCAGGAGGAAAAATGAAGAATTATGATGTATCGTCGGTGCAAAGGGACCCAAGGAATTTATGCGGCGTATGAGCTGATAAAGAAGAATCCCTGCTTGTTGTGGTTTTGGAAGAGACATAGCCCGGAAAAGCGGGCACTGTCCGGATTGACGGGAAGAAGATCGTCCCGTATTTCCCGTAAGAGCTGTTCTATTATGAGCGGATTTGGCGGAGCGTACTTTTTCCGACGGGAAAATACAATATCACAAACGATTTTGGCGGGTACCTCTATGAATATATCGGAAAAGAAGAAGCCCTTTCCTCATGAAATATGTTGATGAAATCAATAGTGGAACATGGAGGAGAAGGGAACCCGTCTCTTTTCTACGGCCGACTCAAAATTCAAGAAGCTCTGTATGCAGAACCGCCTGAAGCTTCTGAGCTTCCGTCCGTCATTTGGGAACGGATATCAACTATGTGGTTTTGGAAAAGCTGCATACCGAGCTGAAAGATAAGGTGGAGTTTCATTTTGATATCCCCTGGTGGAGAAAATAGAAACTAGGGAAGATGGAAGAGAAGGAGAGCCTTCCGCAGAAAAACAATGAAAAAGTGTATTGTGAAAGCCATCTGCGGCATACCGGGAAGGAAGACTTTTCCGCAAGAAGATGTATTGCTCTGTCGGACGCCCGCAGTAAATGGATGGAGAAAGTAGATGATCTGGGAATTCCCACGAAGTCCAATCGTGTGATCTCGGTGCGCGTGAACTGCCTGCCGCGATTTTTCTCTCACCTGACCGATGAACTGTATGAAAGTAAAAATCGTTTATCGAACGGAACTTTGAAGACAATGTACGAACCTTCTGTATGAATCCGAACGGCATTGTGGTAAATGAAAACATAAACGGAATCGTCACTGTAAATGGACATACAGTTACTGAGGGAGAAGACAAAACATACGGAAAATACCAACTTTGCGCTTCTTGTTGCGAAGCATTTTTCGAGCCTTCAAGGACAGTAACGGCTACGGAGAAAGAGACTGCCCGTCTTTTCCAATATGCTGGCGGTGGTGTCAGCAGCTCTGGAGACCTGGTAAGAGGAAGAAGAAGTAATCAGCGGATTGAAGAGGGAATGGTGCAGCTGACTCTTAAGGCGACGCCGAGATTTAAGCCTTGTGCTTCCCAAGCGTATCTTTGGACGGGATTATGGAAATGATTTATGCCTGGCTAAATCGCCCCTGACAGCAAATGAAGATACTCTGCTCTATGGAGTGGAGGTAAAGTTCTATAATATGAAGTGGCCTTGATGAACATCTGGAGACGAAGTATATGGGATTTTACGTGATTGGAGACGGATCGGCGTAACGCATCTTCTTTCCCATGCATCGGCATCCGGTATGCGGTGGCAAGGGAAATTGCTGAAGTGAAAAATCAGTGGAAAAAGGGGTAAAGAAAGATCGTGCATGGCTCGTCATGGAGAAACGGATTGAATGTAGAAAGACGACCAGGGAGCACCGATATTCTTTAAATGAAAAACGAACCGGCAGGCACATTCTTTGTAAGCAGCTATTTGGATAGGCTGTTTCATGCCGAGGGAGGATCTTTTTCCTCTATTTTCACGAGCCCTTCATGAGGGCAAAGGAGACCGCGAAATTGTGAAGGCGGTTTTATGTGAAGTGAAAACCGTGCCCGGTCTGGAGGAGATGAATTTCGAATTTGCGGGGAAAACCTGATAGAACTGTAAAGCCTTTTATCCGGAAAGAACTGGAAGAGTGGGAGCAAAACAAGGATACAGGAGGATTTCAGGGCGAGTCCCACCAAGATGTGTTGAATCGCTTCTTTCTCCGCCTACCTTTGATAAAGAAAAACGGAGGCATTGATGCCGATGCCCAGGGATATCTTTGATTATCACACACGGCGCGGTCATTATGTTGCTTTTGTCCTGCGGGACGGATATGCGATGTCGGATAGCTTCATTCGTGTGGGTGGAGAAACGCTCAGGGCCTATGCCTTTAAGGAGGAAGAAATAAAGGATTCGGACCATGCTCTAGTTTATAATCCGTTTAGGTGAAAAAAGAAAGAAAAGAAAGATGAATAAAAAGCAAAAATGCTGGAAGAAATTCTGCAGGAAAAATAGACAGGGTGAATCGGAATCTTGTTCATTTGGGGAACTTTAATCGGTCTTTTAATCCTTTCTGGAAGGAATAAAAGAAGGAAAAAGAGAAGAGATAAAGGCATGGTCGGACTTGCTAAAAATTGGCCTGGTTCTTGTGGAGTGTACTGGAGGCAATTCTCACTGCTTTCAATATACAGGACATTTATGCAAAGTACAAAGAGGAAAAAGAAGAGGATGAGCTGTGGGATAGCGTTTGTTCACTCTGTTTGGCGTCTATATCCATTAATATTATCGCATCTTATTTTATGGGGCGGATAAGTATAAAGTCATTCATCATGCATGGCGTATTCTCGAGAGGGTTTTATTGCTGACGGCACTGATGGGGGCGCTGGCTCACTTTTTGCTATGTATCATCATAAAAACGACTGAAATTCAGATTGAGTATTCCTCTGTTTTCGCCTGCTATGGGGATATGGACTCTCCATTTCGTTAGAAAACACAGGCCGGGGATAGATGATTTATCCTTCAAAATGCACAAGGAAATTGTGGATTTTAAGTCTGCACAGCAAATACTTATAAATAAAAACTTGACTTTTAAAAGCACGAAACAATATACTAGCTCTGCAGGCTATTGTGTAAAATAAATTTAGACAATAGGAACAAAATGCTACAAAAGCCTGATAGAGAGTAAGAGGAGAAGATCTTGATGCTAGCCATTTCTATTAAAACATGCTGTGATATGGGGACAGCACCATTATTCCCGGATTTAAGTTTAGATATTCATGAAGGCGAGTTTTTCACCCCTGTTGAGGCCGTCCGGTTGCGGAAGACAACACCTTCGTATGATTGCCGGATTTAATTTCTATTGAGGAGGAGATTTTTACTCAATGACAAAAACGAATTAATGACCTGGATCCTGCTAAGAGAAACATCGGAATGGTATTCCAGAATTATGCTATATTCCTCACACTATACCGTAAGGCAGAACGTGGAATTCGGCCTGAAGAATAAAGGGGTTCCAAGCGAAGGAAAGAAGAGAAAAGGATGAATTCCGCGTCTGATTGCAGATTGAGAATCTGGCTGACAGAAAGCCGGAGCGAATGTCCGAGGACAGCAGCAGCGTGTGGCGCTCGCGAGAGCCCTTGTGATTCAGCCGGATGTTCTTTTAATGGATGAGCTTTTATCCAATTTGATGCCAAGCTTGTGTGACATGCGCGGTGCAATCAGAAGAACGCAGCATCAGGGTAGGCATTACCACGGTTTACGTTACCCACGACCAGGAAGAGCTATGGCGATATCCGACCGTATCGCTGCTATGAAGGGCGGCGTATTACAGCAAGTCGGTACACCGAAGAGTATTTACCAGAGACCGGCAAATCTTTTGTCACGCAGCTTCATCGGCCGTTCCAATGGTGGAAGCTGGAAACTGAAGCAGGAAGGCGGAGAAGATTTTGTATTTTCCAATGGAAAGAGCGCACAGATTCAGAATGTGCAGGGCAGTTCCGAAAGAACCAAAAAGGTAAAGCTCAGTGTCCGCCTGAAGAGTTTATTTCTTTGCAATAAAGAAGAAGAGCTGCTTCGGCACGTATTACGGAGAGTATTTTCCTGGGGCTGAATACCCACTACACTGTGGAATTGGAAACGGAGCACGCGGAAATTATTCAGAGTCCACGATTAGCAAACATCTTAAACGGGAGAGAGATTTCTTTAAAGATTAATACGGATAAGGTGAATGTATTTACTGAAGACGGGGAGAAGAATATCCTGATTTCTGCTGACGGAAAAAGGAGTTCAGGTATGATGAAAAAGAAAATTGAGATCTGACCTTACCTTTGCCTCCTGGCACTTTTTATCGTACTTTTTGATTTACCCTTGTTTGGCATCCTGCAACAGTCGGGATTGATGAAAACGGGCGTTTTACCTTAGAGCAGTTTCATAAGTTTTTACCAACCCTTATTATAGCAGTACTATTCTGAAATAGCTTTTACCGTGACTGATTGCCATTACTGTCAGCACCCTGGTTTTGGGCATTCCTTTTGCTTATTTTTATTCTTTTCTACCAGTTACGGGGCGCGAAGTTTTTATTTGTGGTCAGTATCCTCTGTTGTATGTCTGCCCCGTTTATCGGAGCGTATGTCTTTGGATTATGCTGGGAAGATCCGGCAAAGCGACTACCCAAAAGCTTTACGAAAGATAGGAATTAATATCTGGCAGACGATTTACGGATTTAGCGGAATCCTTTCGCACAGGCTTTAAAGTGCTCTATCCCCTGGTTTTTATTTACATGAACGGGAGCGTTTAAGAACATTGACAACTCCTCTGATTGAGGCATCCACAAAGCCTGGGCTGTAAGTGGCGCATTAATCGTTTCTTTAGCATTACTTTTGAGTTTTCCATGCCGACCATTTTGGCAGCATCCTTATTGGTGTTTATGCGTTCTTCGCGGATTTTGGAACGCCCCTCATCATTGGAGAAGGTTTCCGCACTTTCCTCGGTGGAACGGCTAGCGTTGGTATATCGGAGAGGAGAATTCGGAAACAAACCATGCCTTTGCGGCAACGACATCCGTTGTGGCCATTTTGTTACATGGCACGTTTTCCTAATTCAGAAGTGGGTCGGAAAGCGCTTTACCTTCTATCAACGCCTTGCATCCGGTAGAGAAAAAGGCGTCCGAAGGGGCTGATGGGGGTCTCATTTACCTCTATACCGCGACTTAGCGGAATTGCTAAGCATTCTGCCCAATGTCTCATATTATTTACCCGTCCTTCCGAAACCGCGACCGTTCCGTATTTAAACCGGCCATCATAATCAATTATACGCAGGCGGCAAAAAGCTGCTTTGTTCGTTCCTATCCAGCATACCTTCTCTGGGATTTTTATCCTTGGCTTTGATTATTCTGATTTCGATTATCATTGCGTACCTGGTGGTAATGGAGGGAAGTGTTCTGAACAATACCATTGATACGCTTTCTCCATGTTGCCTCACATCATCCCGCGGATCGGTAATCGGTACTGCCCTTGCAGTCTCCTTTTCGAAGCCGCTCATCGTATTGGTGGGTAGCCTTTGTGATCATGGTGCTGTCGCTCGTCATCCGGCATGTATGCCCTATACCATTCGTTCCGCTACCGGCAACGTTGGTGCAGATTCCTTATTCTATTGGAGGAAGCGGCATTAAGTCTCGCTCTTCCAAGTTGAAGACTTTATCAAGATTACAGTGCTGATGATGGCAAACGGAATTCTTTCCTGGTGCAATCCTGAGCTGGGTCTGATTGTAACCGGAGCTTTCCAGTGCCATTATTATCCTGTATAAACAATAAGACCACTACCTTGACCATGTCGGCTTTATGTGGGTCAAATTTCCAGAGGAAATTACGGGACAGCGGCAGCTTTTTCGGCAGTAAGCTTACTATACTGACAACCATTTCTAATCATCTACCTCTTTCGTAAGTAAGTCCGGAGGATGTGAAGGTTTAAGGAAAGGAGAAAAGGCGGAAAGCAGAGGCTGCAGGGAAGAGGTTTTGCTTTCCGGTAAATGATTTTTGCATAAAAACAGAATGTTTTTGCAATAGATTAAGGAGGAAATGATGAAGAAAACTTAATGAAATTACTTGGACTCGGACTTTGAGTTTGAGCCTTGTAGCTATGCGGCGGCAAAGAGTGCCGAGACAAAGGCTGCCGAGACAAAGGCTGCAAAGCAGGATGCCAAAGCAGAAAAGACTGAGGCCGCCCAGACAAGACGGAAGGCTGCGGAAAATGCAGAGGATTTAGAGACAGTCTACTCTTTACTGCTCTATGACCGACGATGAGATCGATACCGTTTTTGGAAGGCTTTAATGCACTCTATCCGGATATCACAGTTGAAGTCGTTAATGGTTCCAGGAGAGCTTTTGCAGATTAAAGGCAGAGGCAGCCAATCCGCAGGGTGACGTTATGCTTGGCGGAAATGAATCAGGCGGACGGAGACAAGAACAAGGATATCTTTCGAGCCGTTTATCTCTGTACATGAGAATGAGCCCGGAGGCATAGAGCAATAACGGATTCGATAACTATGATCACCTTTCTTCCGTAGTATTCTGTGTCAATACGGATTTAGAGAAGGAACTCGGTCTGGATATTATGATTATAAGGACCCTTGATCCGAAGCTGAGGAAAGATTGTATTCTCCGATCCGAACGAGTCTTCCGCAGCATGGAACAATATTTCAACATCATGGCTGTTTACGGAAACGATAGCGAGGAAGCTTGAAGGTATGATGAAGGTTAACAGACGATGGTGATTCAGGAGGTCCTCCGCGCTGCTTTTAAGAATGGCAGACGGTGAGTACGTAGTAGGTCTTACTCTATGAAGACGGTGCTTTCCACCTCTTAAAGAGCGGTGCGAAGAACATCGCTTGGTTTATCCTGCCCGGAAGTTCCAACTTTGCTTTCGGCTGTCAGCAGTAAAGCGGTGCCCTCATATGGCGGCAGTACTATGAACTTCCGCAGTCCGCAGAGAGCCAGACTGCAAGAGGAAATGCATTGGGAACAATCCGTCCTTACGAACCCGAATGCAAAAGATTGACTGCAGCATCCCGAAGGATGATGAAGGAAGTGGGTGGACGAGATATTGATTGGTTAATCAAGAATAAGGACCAGGTTTTAGAGCACTGGAACAAGCTGTACACACAGTATTATAAGTAAATTCAGGCTAAGGATTCGTACGCTTTGCGCATGATACTCGTTATGAACGAGATACCGCATGTTACGTGAGCGATACCAGAAGAATTGAAGATGCCCGGAAAGATCTCCGCATCTCGATTCTTATCATGGCGAAAGTGAGTACAGCCTGGAGGCATCTCTGTACCGGGAGTGAATTATCCGTTGCGGCTTCCCAAAAGAAATTTACAGTCTTCTGAAAAGAAGCTCTGTAAAGAAGGCTTGTGTTTTCTCTTATAATTTAACAAAACCGTTAGTTTAAAAATTTATTTGTGAAAAGAGGATTCTATGACATCGTAAATGAGATGCGTGCAAGATTTTGTTTTACCGAGGAATCCGTAGAGAGGACATGTCAAGATGCCAAGCTTAAAAGAAGAAGTTTTTCAGGTAAACCTGAATTGAAGAGACAAACGTAAGACGGTACCTGGGGAATGTAAGCGGAATTATTGGAAGACAGAAAACATATGGTCATCAAGCCGTCCGGGATTACAGAAAGATGAAGGCCGAGGACATGGTTGTGGTTGAGCTGGTAACGTAAAAAGTGGTGATGGAAATGGAACCCTTCTCCGACACGTAAAGCTCCGCACCTTGTTTTATACAGACATTTTTCGACTCTTCGCGGTGTTGCACACCACCCACCCCGCGCTGTCAGTTTTGCGCAGGCGGGAAGGCAATTAAGGCTCTGGGTACCACCCACGCGATTACTTCTACGGAGATATTCCCGCACAAGAGCGCTTTCTGTGAAGAAGAGGTAAAAGAAGCTTATGAGAGAAATACGGAACAAGTCATCGTGGAATGTATTGGAGGAGTTAAAATCAATCCTGGCAGTGCCGGGCATTATCGTGAAAACCATGGTCCCTTTACCACGGAAACCCTCTGCCAAGGCAAGTAGAAATGCTTGGAAAAAGCGGTGAAATGGCTTTTCGCACCCTGCTTTAAACCTATGCATCCATGAAATTGAATAGCTGATAAGCATTATTTTGAAACACGGAAAATGTTATTATGGGCAAAACAATGAAAAACAAAAGTAAGGAGGAGCTATGTTACCAAATGTGAAAGTGGGGATTCCTACCAAAACAAAGTATTAGCATACAAAAAGAGAAAGAGCTTGAGCACAAAGAGAGCTCGGTACTTTCTCCCAATGTGGCTGACAAGGAAGTTGCCACTTGTCAAAGACGGACAGATCGACCTTGTCTAACGAAGCGACTCGTAAAACGAAGAGAAAAAGGAATCCATGGTAGAGGAGCAAATCTTCCGACAAGGCGAAAAACTATCTGTCGAAACTAAGGAAAAGCCGTAAAATGTGGATTTCCGGATTTGCAGAGGCGGCATGGAAGAAAGTATCTGACAAGAGACATCCAAGGAATTTACCGTGGTACTCACGAACGAAGAAATCGGAGAAGATGGCGACGACAAGGTTTCGAAAAGAAACAGCTGGCAATCATTGATAAGACCATGCAGGAAATGCTGGAAAGCCCTCTCGGACTCGGAGAGAATGGAAGTGGAAAGACCAATGCATCCGACGTAAAAGATATTGCCCTTTTGCTAAAAGCAGACGGCAGCATGGAGAGATTCTGGCAAGCTTGAGAAGTCTTCGCGTCTTGAACAAACCGCTGCCGAGCAGGCAAAGAAAAGGAGACGGAGAAGTGAAGCCAAGCGACTGGAAAAGAAACGAAAGGAAAAGGAAACAAAGAAGCTTGCTGAAAACGAGAAGCCATGAGGCGGAAAAGAAAGAGTTAGTAAGGTGGAGGTCAAAGCCAACAGCATCGCGGGAATTAATCGGTGATGAAGGCGATTGACTGGGATAAGATTTCGGAAACCGAAAAAGAGTAAAGTGCAGATTGAATCGGCTGCCCGGCTTTTCCCCGGATATGGTTTAACGATATTATCGTACGCCGGCGCACGATACCGTTATGAACAAAAAAGAAGTGTCCTGCGAAAATGTGGACACTTCTTTGCAATATCTTACTCCAGGGCAAAACTTTATAGCTGTGCCTCATAATTTCCACAATTTGCTCGATTTCACCGTGAGGATCCTTAATTGATAAGGGTTCACTCTTTCCCGTTATCCCCTTACGTAAAATGCACAGCAGTACCGCAGGAGGAACTAAGGTCTCTGGGAACAGGCTGTAGATAGGCCTTCCTCCTTCACCCTTTTCCTTATGAAAACGGCTGCGCCAAATGCATATGAATGTAGCAATATATTCTTTAACATCTTACTTCCTTGTGAGAGTTACTAAGAACCTTTTCCTCATTTGTTTCTTATACTGGCTTCGTATCCGGCACTTGGCAAACGACAAACATTTTCACACAGGGCATATTGTCGGTTAAAAGAGTATACTGGATTCGTGTGTTTTTCAACAGCACTTTTAATCAGTAAGACCGGTTGCGGACAGGAAAGTCCTCTACATCTATCATATTAGCTCCTTTCTTCTTCTTTCCAAAAGTATTCATAAAGGCAATGCATACAAGTACAACAAGGCCGATGATGATAGCGATTTTTCCGTTGGGAGTCGGTCCTCGTTGATGCGGCAAGACCGAAATTGTGGCAGAAAGCGCACCGACCAAAAAGACCCAGATAGTTGACTGCAGAGTCTGCATTTTCCTCCCGCCATGACCATTTGTCTGAGAGAGGACATCCGCCAAGCATGCATCCCAGACCGGCAAGAATCCATGCCGAGTGGTGTTCCAAAGAGAGTCGGTATGGGCAACAGGTTGGTCTGCGAATCCAAGATGGAACTTACCGAAGATCAGGTTTCAATCAGTGCTGTCAGGAAAATTATGTAGAATCCATTAAGAGCTTCGGTCTGGGCGGAAAAGGATACGTCACGAACTGCCAACCATGCAGAGCGCCCATACTGCGCCAAAGCACCTACGATAAGACCTGCACCGAGAGTAGATTACTGCAGTACGCCTGCAACGGACCTTCGGCTGTAAAGAAAGCTAAAGGCCGGAGCGATAAAATTAAAAGGATAAGGAGAACAAGCTGCAAATGATGGAAGTGGACAAGCTTCTCTGACCATGGTCTGCTTATAGGTTCTCTTTAAGAACAACCG
>BNJV01000480.1_pt1:0-27500 | contig 115019 bp, 140 predicted proteins | sample 8540591 | NCBI WGS metagenome assembly BNJV01 (sample SAMD00202457, study PRJDB9452) | human saliva metagenome | host: Homo sapiens
TTTATTGAATCTATTTTACAACTTTAAGTATTTTCTTGTCAAGTAAAAAATTAGTATTTTTGAATTTTGTTTTCACTCTTTTCATCTTATCCATTATAAAATGGGCTGACCAAAAGTCCTAAAATGTAACAAATTTTAGATGAGAACTCATAGACGCAGTGTTTATTGATATCTAAATTCGCTTTATAAAAGCTTTTAGATATCTAATAACCAGTGAGTGACTCGACAAAACGATTTCCGAAATCACGATTTTTGAGTCACCCCATTGATCCCTAATTCAAATAAATATTATTATTTAATAAATTATACAATGTTTAACATGTACTCCTGTAGCACCTTTTGGAAGGTATTTTCAGCTTTGATAGGTATGCAGTTCCTGCTATATCTAAGCACCCATGGAACATTATTCGCTAAAGTTTTCATGAATAGTCCCGTATTGTTCTCCAAGTCTTCCTCCTGTGTTTTTACATCAGCTATAGAAGATTTATTTAATTCTTGAAGCTATCATCAGCTGGCATTTCCATACTTTTCTCCCGCTTCTTTCGCAGCCTTTGCTTAGTTCATTATAGAATTCTGTTGTTTGTTACTGCACCTGTGTAGAATTCACCTAATGCTACTAAACATGCCCCTGTTAATGTCGCTAAGTCTATTACTTTGTCGTTTAATTTTTCAGTCATGCGCTGAATCTGAACTAAAGTAATACGTCCTTCTGCATCTGTATTTAATACTTCTACAGTTTTTCCTGAAAGTGTTGAAAGTCCATCACCTGGCTTATAAGAACCACCAGCTATCATGTTTGTTTTCACATGCACGCAACTACAACTGTACCATTAGCTTTTAATTTTCTGGTCGCAACTAGTTTCATTGTGCAATTACAGTTCCTGCACCACCGTGTCACCGGTGCATAGTCATCCGCTGCTATTAGCTGTAGGTTTAATTGAGTAACCACCTGAATCATAAGGTTTGCACTCTCTCTACTCATCCAATTGCTTCACTTTCTTCTGGATTATTTAAGTATTTCATGATGCATGATCTTGGTTTCTCATCTGATCTCGACGCGGCTCATAAACCTCTTTAATCCTAGCTCTTCACATTGTTTTCATCATATACTTCTACTTCGAACACCCAATGCTGATAATTTCCTTTACTAACCAATATCAGCAAGAGCTCTGGATATAGAGTACTCTGCTCTTTCATTTACTAGATGACGTGAGAAGAGTACTCACGCCTAATATCACGAGGCTCCATTTACACACCTCTTCTAAATTTTCTAGATTTTCTTCTGTAGATAAATTAATCGTAATTTCTGGAGATTCTTTTTCTATCTGGTTTACACTTATCAAATTTATAAGGATGTACGCTGTACGCACCTGCGACTTGCATACAAGTGTTTTTCAGTTGAAACACTCTCAACTTCTAGGTAAAGTAATAAAATACTTCTAATTTAACATGTTACTTAACACTTTAACTGGTTTAAAGAATACTTCTCACTGCCTTGTCTCTCCTGGTTCTTCTCCTAATCCTAAAAGTATTTTACCTTTTCTCCTTCCAAAAGGGAGATTAGCGTATGTCATTAAGTTTTCCAGAGAACTACTCTCTTTCTTTTGTATATTCTGATGACTTTCACTTTGCATGCTTCATTTCAAATATTGGTGTTACTTTACACCTGCTGTTGTGATTTCATTTGTTTACTTCGTACTATGTACGTCCTTTCTTATCTTATATTTTTCTAATATTTGTCTATCTTCTTTAGCTTCTAATACTGTATTTTCTAAGTTATTGCCTTTTTGATTTCCTATAATGAATACATTTTGGATATTCTCATATATTCATTGAACTTATTTATATTCTTATTATAATTCTTACAACGGAATCTATAGTTTGTCTTTAATCTTACTTACATAAAATCTACTTAGTTTTCCTACTGAGCCATGAACCTTTTTCTCAGTTCACTTTCTATTATTTCTTTTATTTCATCATCATCTTTATTCATTAATTTACTAACCGCTTCTTCTCTATCAATATGATACTTAGATTTGTATTCACTCATCTTAATATCAATCCATTTATTACTTACATATTCTAACTTTGTATAGCTGCACTATCATTTTGGAAAAATAATTTTCCTATTTCACGATTAATATGTAACTCATCTCTTTTATACACTAGAGTTACAACGATATTAGATGGTTACTTCATACTTAATAAAATTCAGTTATTTTCATCTCCATTAAATAATGGTGAAGAAGTTCTTTTGATTTAATGTAAGTATTATATAATCATAATAATAGATACTACCATTTGAATGAACTAGATACTTATCACCTCTATTTTTCAACTTTACGATTTAACTCTAAAAATACTTTATCAGAAAAATTAGATTCTAATGTTTCTATAAAAGATTTTAAAGCGAATTTTAATCTATACTCAGAACCTACTGTTATATTATCAATAACATTTCTATTATACATATCTTCCAAAATTTTATTAATATCTTCTTTTTGAATTGTTAAAAATGATAGTTCTGGCATTAAACTTATCATAGTTTGCTTAGAAATATCACAAGCATAGTGACTTGTTAATAATGGTTCTATTAGTTTTTCATATATTCGTTCATTAACAATAGTTTTAAAAAATTTTTCAACTGTCAATTCCTTTATATCTTCATCTTCTAGAGTGTGCTATATTGTATAAAATAGACAATTTTTCTTAGCAAACAAATCTGACATTAATAACTCTCTCTTTATCTAAAGGGACACCATAAAGCATTTTTCTGGTAAGTATTTTTATTCCTTCTTTGTGAAAACTTTCTTCGTACTTCACTCTTTTGATTAGATATCTATGTAAACCAAGCTCTACCATTAGATAAAATAATACTCCTGTTCACTAATTGAATTATGCCACCCATTATCATAAATTTTCTTGACCGAATTGAAATTTTCCAAACCTATCATTTACAAACTCTAATTCTCTCTCAATCAAATCTATATTAAATTTTCTTGAGTTTACTCGAGAATTTATCTAAGAAATAAGCACAACTCACTCCCGATAAATCTCCTCCTATTATTGCTATATTTTTCATGACAATTCCTTCTATTTTATTTTCAATAAAAATCTTAGCTATAATATTAGCAAATACTAATGATGCTGTGATTATTGCTATCGGTATTCCTTCAGAAATTACTAAATAATACTGCAAATAATGCAAGTAGTATTGTAGTTACTAACATTACAACAGTTAATAATTTCTTAAAACTACCGACTTTAATACTTTCATCAACTGGTAGTATACTATGCCAAATATTATTACCCATCTGTTTATACAGAGGAACAAGTTGAATAATTGTTAAATAACTATAAGATATAATAGCTACTGCACTTACGTATGAATTTTTAAAACTAAAAATTATTAATCCTGATAATAGCATAAGCCTTAAAAGCTAAAAATACTGTATTTTTCTGTCTTAAAAAGACCCTATAATAATAATATTTAAAGCTATTATCTTTATTGAAATTATCGTTAGTTAATTTAGGTAAAGTGCATCAAAATACTTCCTTCTAGCTACTTTTACTCCGTTTAATGGTACATCTACAAACATACTAACGAATTTCAAGTAACTTTCTATACGATGTTTATCGTATTCAGCTGCTTCACTCCATTTAACAATTAGCTTCTCTTGATCTTCTAAATTCTTTTGCATTCATTGCATTCTTAAAAAAATATAATATGTACAGAAAGATAAACAAATTATTCCAGCTATATCAATAATAAGAATATAAGAATTTATTATAAATACTGCAATGATTTGTACAAAAGTCACTACAAGTTGTAAAATTTTAATCCAAACAATTTCTTTATAATGAATAACTTGAACATATTTTTAGTAGATTGTTTAATACAATTACCATAATCAACAAACATATAGCTAATTTATCAACATTACCTATAATATTAGTAATAGGTTTCACCGTAAAATAAAAGATAATAAATGCTATAATGTGCATCACCGATATATTAATAACTGTCCAACATTTTTATAGTACTTCTCTAATGGAAGTAAAGAATACAGCATCTGCTTCTTTAATGTACGTTTTAATTTTTGTACTAACTAAAAAGTAACTGAATGCTACAGAAGCTGCAATAAGTACCGAATATAATTCAAACTGATTAGCAATGGTAATCCACTTCGAGTAATTAATAAGCGCTGCTCCTAACACAATAATAAGAAACATAATTAGGTGCGAATTAAAAATATACTTACTATATGTTAGTTTTAGCTCCTGCTCTTTCTTACGTCTATCTGCAAAATATTTTCTATATTACTCATTACTATCTCTCACCGTTAATGATAGATAAATTTCATCTAAAGACGCACCTGCCATATTAAATTCAGCCCTTAGTTGTTCTAAATTCTCATTCGCTAGAATTTTTTCCTTCGTGAATACAACAAAAATTATCACAATACTTTTCTGCTGTAGCTAATAGTGTGTAGACATCAATAAACTAGCTCCATTATCTCTTCTCTCACACATTAAATTAATTAAATCATTAATAGCTATTGGATCAAGTCCCAAAAAGGGTTCATCAATTATATATAAATTTGGTTCTACTAAAAAGGCACATATAATCATTACTTTTTGTTTCATACCTTTTTGAAAAGTGTACCGGAAAAAATTTTTCTTATCACTTAGTTTAAACAACTCTAGTAATTTTTCAGCTTTTTTCCACGTATCTTCCATACTTAATCCATAGGCCATTGCTGTTAGATTTATATGTTCTTCTAGTGTTAATTCTTCATATAAAATGGGTGATTCTGGAATATAACTTATACTCTTTTCTGTATTTTTCATTATCGCGAGTAATTGTAATACCATTAACCTTTATCTCACCTTCCATAGGTCTAAGTAATCCCAGTATATGTTTAATTGTAGTACTTTTACCTGCTCCATTAAGACCAATTAGAGCTGTTATACTACCTTTCGGTATTTGTATGTTAATATTCTCTATAATTTTTCCTACGATTATAACCCCACCAAGATTACTAATTTCTAATACATTAGTCATTATGTTTATCTCCTCTTTTAGCTTCTTTATTATTTTATCAATTTGCCGAAATGTGTCTTCTTTACTATAGCTATTATTAATAACATAATCACCTAATGATGCTTTTTTTCTTTTGCCTTCATTTGACTTTCTATACGCATGAGAGCTTCTTCCATAGATATTCCGTGTCATTAATCTTTCTAATTGAACTTTTTTCATCTACATGACGACCACAACTTTTTCTACTAAATCTACAAAATTTGCTTCATACAATAAGGCTATATCTAAAAAGACCAGATTTTCATCTTTATGTTCTTCTTGTAATTTTTAAAATTAATTTTTAATTTTAGGATGAATAATACTATTTAAAAATTTTTAAATTATCATCATTACCAAAAACTAACTTACCTAATTTTTCCGACTTATTTCATTAATTTCTAAAATTTCATCACCAAACTTTTTCAACTAGTTTTCTTTTTACATCATTGCTAGTAAGTGCAACATGTCCAAGTTTATCAGCATCAATAATGGTATACCCCTTTTCTATTAAATAGTCTGATACAGTGCTTTTTCCACATGCTATACTTCCCTGTAATTCCAATATTCAAATTATCATCTCCATTAAATTACTTAAATACAATTTTATCATAAACTGCAAGCATTTACTATAGTTTAAAAACTATTCAGTCTCTTTACTAAATAACTAAAGAATATAGTTTATTATGAAAGAAAAGATTAACAAGTTTATAACTCATTAATCTTTTTAATATTAATTATCCTTTATATGGATGTATATCCATTTCTTCTAATTTAACAAAATCTTCGTCACTATTTTAAATACTATATACATTACCACCCCTATAGCTGGACAAACTAGGTTATATGACATTTTTACAAAACCACCTGTTGCGTAATCAGCTACTAATTGTAGTAATATTATTGTTGCAAAAAGAAATAAGTGCAATATATGATCCTACAACACCTGTTTTCGATGTATAAGGAAGAACATCTTCAGCTCCCTTGTTTCACAATTGCTCTTCTTAAGCGGATTTGAGATATTAAAGAGACCATCCAAATTATCATTACTATTATACCAACCATAGAAAGTAAATATATATATCCACTTGGATTTAATCTTTTCAAAAATAAAGCATAATACCATAAATATTGCCGAGAAAGTTAAAGCAAATACCGGTACTGAATTAGTATTTAATTTTTTAAATGCTTTAGGTCCATAATTGTGCGAACTTAATGAAAATAGCTGTCTACTAGAAACATACATCCCTGAGTTTGCTGCAGATAGAACTGATGTTAAAATGACCGCATTCATAATAACTGCTGCCACTTCTAAACCAATATTTTGAAATACAATTGTAAAAGGCGATGCTGTTACATTATTAGTATCTAGTAATCTTGGATCATTCGCTGAAACTATTGAAGATATAATCAACATTGTAGCGATATAGAATATTAATATTCTCCAGAATACTTGTTTAACTGCCTTAGGCATCGTCTCTTTAGGATTTGGTGATTCACCTGCTGTAACAGCTACTACTTCCGTACCACCAAATGAGAATGCTGCAGTTGACAGAACACCAAATAATCCCTAACATACCCGCACTACTTGTTTTTCTCCATTCTGGATCAAAAAGTATGAATACCAGCCTCACTATTTCCAGTAGCTCCAAAAATAATTGCAACTCCTACAATTAAAAATGCAACAACTGTCATTACTTTTTATAATTGTTATCCAGTATTCAACCTCACCAAATACTTTAACACTTACTAAGTTTAATAAATACAATAATACTAAAAATACAATACAAATCGAAAACGTTGAAAATTGTCTAAAGAATTCCCAATAGTGCAATATTTTCGATAATGTTATTATGTCTACACTTGCTACTAAAATCCATAGTATCCAGAACAACCAACCTACTCCAAATCCAATACCTGGATCTATAAATCTAGTTGCATATGCTCCAAATGAACCCGAAACTGGATAAAATGTTGCCAATTCTCCCTATAGAAGCCATTAAAAAGTAAATAATAACTCTAATTAATGCATAAGTTAAAACTGCTCCGTAAGAACCAGCTTTTACTAACTACTGCTCCACTTGCCATAAATAATCCCGTACCTATACATCCACCTATAGCTATCATACTAATATGACGAGCTTGCAGTTTTCTTTCCATCTTTGAATCTGACATATTCTTCATCCTTTCATTATTTTTATTTTATAAATATAGATTATACTAGATTTAATAGCATTTGTAAATAAATTTTCAGACTTTTTCAATAATTTTTTTCAATTTTTATACTTATAACGTAGTTGTGCATTTTTTTGAAAATGATATCACCTATCATCTGCAAAAAAATTTATTTTTTTATATTTTAAAATATAATATATTTATTAAAATGCTTATAAATATATTATTTTTACATCAGTTAATTATAAGATATTTATTATATATTTTATATAAATTTATTTTTAGATGTCCTTTTAAGAACTATATAGAAAGCATTTACAGGAATATTCTTTATGATATAATTTTTGTATAAAAATATATTAGATATATTAATGTTAGGGAGGCATTATTATGACAACATTTTTACAACGAAGCTAGGAGTTTGCAAAAATATATAGATCCTATTGCAAAAAGAAATAGACGAACAAGAAAGATTTCCTGAAGAAGTATTTAAGAATTAGGAAAAGCAGGATGATTTTAAACTTATGATTCCAACTGAACTAGGTGGATTAGGAAAAAGATATGCAAAGAACATACAGATGCTTGCCGTGCTTTTTAGCTAAATCAAGTGCTACAGTAGGTCTATGTTATATGATGCGTACGTTGCACTAAACTGTGTCTCTCTTATGCTGGCGATAATCTAAAAATCGAAAATTTGTAAAAGATATAGTCGAAAATGAGAAATTTATGGCACTTGCATACAGCGAATTAGGGAACTGGGACGCATTTCTACATCTCAGATGTAAAAACTGAATTTAAAGATAATTCAGTAGTATTCAATGGACTAAAAAGTATGGTGACTTCTGCAGAATTTTGCATCTTATTATCTTGTCTCTTACTCCTTCAGAATGTGAAAGGTGGAATTGATAACTGGGTATTCCCTCTATGTAGCGATGGTCTGAGAATTCAAACCTTCTACTTGGCATGGTCTAGGAATGTGGTGTGTTTCTTGCCAAAATGGCAATTAACAATGTTGAATTAAATAAAGAACTACGCATTGGTCAAGCTGGATCGAGGAGTTGACCAAGTATTCACTATTGTAGCAACATACTTCATCACAGGACTTGCTGCTGTCTACAGTGGTCTTTGCGAAGCAATACTAGAAGAAGCTGTCGCATACACTACTAATAGAAAATCATCTGATGGAAAATCTCTAAGCGAAATTGAAAGCAGTGCAAAATTCATCTTGCTAAAATCTATAGCCAAACTAATGCAGCAGTCCTTGGAACAAACGAAGCAGCTCGTAGTTCTCTAAATAAAGATGTTGATATGTTAGCTAAAATCTTATCTGCTAGAATTTTTGCTAGTGAAGCTGCTATTGAATTGAGCCTGTCTGAGTATGCGTGTTGGTGGTGGTAAAGCATATAACCGTGTTGGAAATATGGAACGCTATCTAAGAGATGCATTCATGCAAGTCATATTATGGCACCTAGTGTTGATGTTCTTACTATCTGGTTGAAGTAAAAGCCATCACAGGTCAACAATTACCATAGAATATTTTCTGAAATAACTCATATGAGAGAGACACCTCAAAAATCCTAAATTTTCATGAGGTTTATATGAGAACTCATAAAGCTTTACAGGAGGACTCGACAAAATCTTTGTTTCATCGAAATCAAGATTTTTGAGTCATCTCCTATTTTAAAATATAATTAAAAAGAGGTATATTATTATGACAAAATTAAAAGTTGGAGCTGTTAGTTTACCATCCTAAGGTTACTGTAATTTGGGAATTATTGCAAAAATTTTTGTGAAGATGAAAACTTCCCCTATCGAACCAGTTTATTACAAAAATTAACAAAGGTCAAGTTGACGGTTTATTAGCTAAAGAAATTGATGTAGCTTGAATTCTCCTTTAGCATGGTTAGATACCACCTACGCTAACGGAACTGCGTTAAATGGTTCTATGTGATACTGACCGCGACCGTAGTTCATATTTAGTAGTAAAAGCTAATAGCAACATTAACTCATTCAAGACTTAAGAAATAAAACAATTGGTTTTCGTGCAATTGATTCACCATGTTAGATTAATTCTATTAACCACCTTCACAAACTTTAGGTTAGAATTTGGAAAAGATTATACTGGAAAAACGTTTTCGATATCGGTGTCGGACTCTCATGGTGACCATGTCGGTGGAGAACTGATTCAGCAATAGCTTTATGATGAAGTAGCTGCTACATGGATGCTAGATTTAAACCATAATGCTTGGATTGAGATGGAACTCCCAGATGAAAATCAGTGAAATTTTATCGAAAAACAGATTTCTGATCACCGGTATCTTCTCAGGACATCCAGGAATTAGACATAGTTGTTTTGAAAAATTTATAGAAGTATTACACAAAATGGATTACAATAATCCTGAGCAAAAGAAATGATGATATGGAAGGATTAAAAGAATGGATATCTGGTCGTACTCTGGATTTAAACAACTTACTCAGCCAATGAATATTTAGATTTTTAAAGAGTTTCATGGTGAATGAAATTATGACTAATTCATCTTTCTTAGTTTTCCTTCTTGGTCATGCCTCGTAGTAAAAACTATTAACCGCAAAAACGTAGAAATTGAATAAAAGGAAACATTTTCGACTTAAAACATAATCGCAAAATCCTAGATGAAGAAACAAACATATGGTTGAACTTCAGAGAAAATAGTATATTGATATAACTCTAGGGTGAAACTAAATCGTATAATTATGTTTCATTTATTAGTTGAACGCTTTAGACGGTGTTACAATGATGAGTATAGCTGATATGTTTGATTATATTGAGGACAAACAAGGTTTTAATAAATACTAGAAATATTGAACGTTCCCTGCTATTAGTATAAAAATGCAATTTGTACGGAAAAGTAAGATATAATAAACCTCTAGTAGTTGATGAAATGATTGAACCAAAAATTAACTGATAAGAGAATCAAAGCAACATTACCAGGACCTTATTTAATAACTCGATCTATGTGGTTACCTGCTCTATCAAAAACAATATTACGATAGCAAAGATTCTCTAGGGAGAAGACATAATTAAAGTATTAAAAGAAGAGATTGATTCATTAGCAAAAATAGGTGTGATGTTATTCAATTTGATGAGCCTGTATTAACCAGTGGTATTTTCTGAAGGTAAGACAAGATCTATGTGTGCAGCATTATCTGAGAAAGATCCTACTGAAGAATTAAAATTGCTACTAAATTAAATTAAATCTGTAATTGATTATGCTAAAGAGAAATATTAGTTTCTCTTCACGTATGTCGTGTAATTGGGAGTCGTGATGAAAGTATTCTCCTACTGGATCAAGCGCACTCCTCTACTTCCATTATTCGAAGAAACTCTTCCTAATATACTACATTAGAGTTTTCTACTCCTGCTGGAGAAATATCATCATTATTCAGGAGCACTTTAATAAAAGACAATTGTATATTAGGATTAGGTGTTATGAATCCAAGAACAGACGATATAGAACCATTAGAAGATATCCTAAAATCGTGTAGAAGAAGTTCTACATTAGATTCCTAAAGAAAGAATATGGTTAGAGCCCTGACTGTGAGTTTTACTACATTTTGCTAATAGACCGGTAAGTACAATGGATAATTGATAAAAATTAGCTCGTCTAAATGAAGCTAAAAAACATATTGAGGCAGTTGTATGACTAATTTATACGAATCAAATAATTATGACCTTAGTTTTAGAGGGATTTTATCGAATAATGATCAAACTGTATACTAATAACTACTCTATAATTGTTTTCCAAAATGATATCAACTTCGATATAAATGCTGATTTCAGAAGTAGTATAAATTATTTTAGCTTCTTCAATACTTGGTGGTATAGCCCATACCATAATAAACGAAAGTAAACATTCTAATATAGATATTGAAGAACTTGAAGGGAAAAATTCATATAGTATTACTTTAACTCTATTAAATGTTAGAGGTTATAATGAAGAACCAAAAATTGATAGTTGTTTAATCACATATTTATATGCAGATATTGAGGAAACAAAATCTTATAGGAATTTTGTACTTATCACTACCTCCTTTTATTTACAATACACTAAAAATGTAACAATCAATTTTAAAATAAACTTTTATTCTAATTGATTAGATATCAGGAATGATCCAAAATCATGATTTCAGAGCAACAGAAATCGATTTTTGTGGAATCATTCCTATCGCTTACTATGTTTATATATTTTAGTCTCTCTTTCTCATCCATTACAGCATAAAAAGAAAAATCGAGTAATCCTCGATTTTTCTGAGCCTTTATTATGAATTTCTCTTCTTGTTCTTCTTCTTGGACATTGGATACATTTCTTGTTCCTACTTTCGTTTTTACCGTATCCACTTGTGAATAGGCCTTTAGCTTCTGGTTGAGCTGGACGTTGTGCCAGCCAATGTCTCTTTCCTTGCTTCTCCACCTTCTTCAAATCCAGCCAGCGATTACTGTAACGATTATCTCACCCGTTTTCTCTAACTCTTCACGTTACACTGTACACGGGTCGTGTTTACTTCATCACTCACTAGCTTTCTTGAACGATACTTGCTGCTGCTTGAGCCTCGACGTAAAGCGTGATGGTCCACCCGTGATGTTTTAATAACATCACCTTTGCTCCAACATGATTGGAAGTTTCTAGTAATGGAGATGAAAAATGGCTTTTTAGCTGCCTCCGATAGCTCTGTTTTCTCCTGAAGCTACACCGATACCCGTAGCTAATGCTGAACCTGGTCATGCCATAACTAGCCAACATCAGCGAAGTCAAGGTCACGCTTGCCAGATACGTTAATTAAATTGCCCAGATACACTTGTACTTTGTCGCACACATTATCTGCTTCAACGGAATGATCTTTGCATCATTGGAGTTGATTTCATCAACGATATTCCACAATCTATCGTTTTAGGAATAACGATAAAGTCATTATCCAACTGCGCTAAGTGAGTTAATCGCTGCTGGTGCTTGACGTTTTTCTCGGCTAAAATTGAACGGACGAGGTAACAACACCCACTGTTAATGCTCCTAATTTCTTTAGCGATAGCTCTACATGATTGGAGCGGCACCAGTACCAGTTCACTCCACCGCGCCACCAGAAGCGACGAATACAGGTCTGCTCCTTTCTGGTGCTTCTTCAATTTTACCCTTTACAGTCTCTTCAGCTTTACGTCCGCTTCTTGGATTAGCTCCAGCCTGCAGACCTTTAGAAGGATTTTTCACCGATTTGATCACGTCGCGGTCGAACGTTTTCTCAATGCTTGAGCGATCTGTGGGCAACTGCGTGAACTCTACATTTTAGAAACTCCACTTTCTACCATTTTCGCCCAACGGCGTTACCACCCACCGCCACCAACACAATGCTTTCGTTGCTGATTGATCAGGATCGACCAAACATTCTGTTTCTCCTGCTCTGATTATTCATCGAATTACATACATTTCAGTTTATTTTATCCAAAAGTTTTTCTCTTCTTTGTGCTTTATCTCTCTCTCTTCCTCGTAATAAACTTCTTTACTCTCACTCATCTTTGTGTGAGGTCTCGGTTATTACCGGTGCATCAACATTTGAACTATTGCACCGAAATTTCTGGTGCTGCAGAAACATTTTCAAATGCTGAATTTGTCCTACTGTTGCACTTCATCAAGCTACTTGGTAACCAAATAATGATTCAATTTTATAACTACTTCAGTTAACGTTCCAACTACTACCGAGTTCCGGAGAATTGAGCTCGATAATCTTTGGAGAGCCAATTCTAACATTCATTTTCTTAACATTTCTTTTTGCTAAGTCTAATACTCCTGGCATCAAGTCTAAAACACGAGTTAGTCTACATTTCCTTTACTCTATTTATTCCAGCTTTTCTAAGAACATCAAATGAACGTAAGATTATTTCTTCAATCTATTTCCTCAAATATAGTCGGCAAGCTGTTTTGAGTATGTGGTTCTTCATCTGGCTCCTGAGGTTATCTAATCTCAATAACTACTGTGTGAGATGCTGATCATAAAATGCATGCCCACTTTGCGTAACTTTTATTTCTCTTCAGCCTCTCTTCAAAGTGAACATTCAATACATCCAGAAGTTGGCATGTAATATATCTTCTGCACTAGTCTCTATTGATTTCTGTGAGACAACGTAGTATTCCATCTTCAAAAGGCAATCCTACTGTCGATTAAACCAGCACCTATATCAATTATCACTGAACCATAATCTTTTCTTCTTCATTACGTAGAATTCACCCAATGAATGTGATGTACAAAACAAGCCTCTATTGGCTATCAAACGTAAATTTTCAATACTTTTATATATGTGTGTAGGTGAGTTTTAGACGTTAAAACTCTGTGCCTGCAGAACCTGTCAAATGTATTATGAACAGTCATTCCTTTTGGTTTCTTACGTTTCATATCATCAAGGCGATAGTAATCTGGAAATTGCTTGAACTACTTCTCTCTCTTCAATGTGGCACAATGGTAGTATTTTAGCTTCTCCAACAACTTCTTCAACATCCCTACCATCAATATCATGTTCGTATCAAATCTACTCTGCGCTAGCACTATATGAGTGTGCATGCCCAGGAACTGCTACATATAACGCATGCTTATGTCTTTATTAAGCTTCTCACTGGCAATATCTATCGCTTTTTGATTATCTCTGAGAGGCAGATTCTACATCCAATGATGTTACCACGTTTAATCGATGTAGTTTTACTATACTTACTCGGTATGTATATTCAATTTTCATCATATACTACATCTGCTATAATCACTTTTATACTAGATGATCAGCTTGAAGTAGTGCACAATTGTGAACTCAAGTCAAACCTCCTTCCTTTTAAAACTTTGTTATTATAATGAAATTGTAAATACACACTGAATTTTATTTACACATACTAAATTATAACATAAAATCATATGCAAAACTTCAAAATTAAATTTTATTAAAATATTTTTCAATTTGTAATGTAATTTGAAACCTTTTAAATTTATATTATTTTTAACTAAAAGTATCCAAAATTTTATATTTTGGATACTTTTTACTATTTCCTATATTATTATTTACCTATTTGTTTTGCGTATTATTTACGTTTATCGTTGAAAGAGTTAGTTTGTTTTATTTGTGGTAGAATTTTCAGCTTTGTTATCTACTTCACGTTTTATATCGTATTTACTGTCTTTTTCTGTAGAATCTTCCCATGTAAACCCTTGTCTTGTCGATGATTGTTTCTTTATACTATCATTTCTTTTTGCTCTGATTTTTGGAGTTTCAAGATATGAATAACCATTTATTAAATTCAAAAGTTGTATTATTTTATCTTCTTAATATATTTAGATAATCTCTTCATAATAATTTGAACCTATTCGACTTGATGACCTTAAAGCTTTTAACTTTTGACCATCTTTCATATAAATAATAATATCATTCTCATCTAATTAGTTAATTTTCTGAAATTTGGGGATTTACTTCTCTTTTTAAATTATTTGATTCTTGTATATTTCTTCACTTTACTACATCATCGTCTCAAAAATTTTCTAAGAATTGGTAAATTATAATTATTTTTACATTACCTGAATAAGGTTCCCATTTTCCATGTATCTCAAAACTACCATGCTTCTTTGTTTGTAGCGTAATAAAATTATACCTACTACTTTTATCTCTCATTAGTAGAGGGTAATTTTTGAATGAACTGATACGAACCCTAAATATTTCAAACTTTGATTGTATGTTATTTTGACTCACTGTCTTTTTATAGCCCAAGGATTTTAAATCCATTGGTTTATGTTTCCTGCTTTCAGTATTTCTTCCTTACTAATTTGATTATTACCTTCATTTTAATAGTTTTTAATTAAATAATATAATTACTAAATAGTAATAAAAATACTGATATCACAATTAAAAATAAAGTTACTATAAATACTAGTTCTCTTCTTTTTCCTTTTTAATTTTTCTCTAATGAACTTCTTCTTTTCTCATTATCCAATTTTGAAAGTAACTTTTTATTCTTCCTGTTCATAGTTTTTAATCCTCTTGGCTAATCTTTTCAAACGTTGCTATAAATTCTCTCTCCACGTTCTTCAAAAACATCTATATTGATCCCCGATGCACATGCTGGTGATAATAAAACTATATCTCTCTTTTTGCAAGTTTATTTGCTAAAAGTTGCATCATCTATTTTTGTTGCTCTCTTACATTCTACTCCATTAGTAGTTGCTAAGTTAAATAATATCTCTTTACTTTCACCAACAACAACCATTGCTTTAATTCTCGGGAAAATGGAACAAGTTCTTTTAAAAGTCAATTCCTCTATCTTTCCCTCCACGCTACATATTATATTATTTTCAAATCCAGAAAGTGCAGTGGTTGTAGCTACTGGATTAGTAGCTTTAAGTCATTATAGAACTTCACTCCTTTGTGTTTCTAAATATTGCAATCTATGTTTTACTCCGCTAAAACTGTAAAGTACTTCACGTATTGTCGAAATATCTGCACTTTTATATAAGAAATTAACGCTGCATTTATAGCATTTTTCTATATTATGCATACCTGGAAGTGATATTTTGGTAATATCAAATAACTCTATATCTTTATAAACTACCATATTATTTTTACAAATACATCTGCTTCTGGATTTTCTTTAGTATCATCAAAAATTACTTGTGAATTAATTTCACTTACTTTATATTTTTCAACTTCTTTTAATATTTAAAACTAGTATGTCATCTTTTGTTTGGTTTTGTAAATATTTCTTTTTAGCATTTCTATAATTTTTCCACACTTCCATGATAGTCTAAGTGTCCGATTCCTAAGTTTGTAATAGCTGCAATTGATGGTTTAAAGTATTTAGTTCCTTGCAATTGAAATGATGATACTTCTGTAGCTATTAAAGCATTAGGATGATTGTATGCAACTTCAATTGATGGATAACCAATATTTCCAGCTAAATAAACATCCTTCTGAGCGTTTTTCAGTATATCAAACGTCATTTTTGCGTTGTTGTAGTCTTTCCAGTAGTTCCAGTTAGTTGCAACCATATCGATATTAAATAATGTATTAGCCAATTCTATCTCGAGTAATAATATCAATATTCTTTTTAATTGCTTCCTGTAAAAATCAATCTCATATTTAATTCCCCGGATTTTTTAACAATTAAATCTATGATGATCTAACAGTTCTAAAGGACATGACCTCCATCAACAATCTCCAACACCTAAGTTTTTCAACTCAATAGCTTTTTGCATCACTACTTAAATCATCATATGCATTTAATATTATCATCAAACTCTAGTTTATTTAAAATTTTTGCTGTTGAATAACCACTTCTAGCAAATCTAATACTAATATTTTTACCTTCTAAAATTTATCATTTTATATTACCCTACAAAATACCCTATAGCTGAAGAAACAACAGCTATAATAACAAAAATGTATACAGTTTTTACTTCACCATACCCTGATAATTCAAAGTGATGATGTAATGGTGACATTTTAAAAATTCTTTTCCTGTGAAATATGCTACCTGAATAATTACCGACAGAGTTTTCTAGAATATAAACTAAACCAATAAATAAAAATACTATTTCTTTATGTAAAAGATTACTGATATTGCTGCTAAGAATTCCACCTAAAGCCAATGATCCAGTATCACCCATAAATATTTTTGCTGGATTTCTATTAAATAAAAGAAATCAAAAAGTGCTCAACTATTGTTAAACAAAATACAAGTACTGGGAAAGTTATTCTCCTTATAAGCTAATAAAGCTGAAGTACCAGTTGTAATTATTGTTACACTAGTTGCCAATCCATCTAATCCATCTGTTAAATTAACTGCATTAGAAAATCCTGTCTGCCCAAAATACTAAGAAAAATTATATATAAATATGAGATATTTAAATTATAATCAAATCCTGGAATATATATAGTTAATATCTTTATAGATAAATGTTACTAGTATATAAAATATTATAGAAAATAGTATTTGTAACATTAATCTTGGTGCTAAAGCCATCATTTTTCTTTTTCACTACTATTAACATGTCATCAATATATCCTATTATCGAAAATGAAATAGTTGTATAAATGAATAGTATATAATATTTTATATTTGCGCTATCTAAGAAACTAGCAACTATTAGTGAAATAACTATCATATATAAAGAAATCCCTCCCATAGTGGGTGTTCCCTTTTTATGCATATGACTTTGTGGTCCTATCCTCTGATTGCTTTGACCAAACTTTAGTTCATGTAAATATTTTATTAATCTAGGTAGCATTAATACTGTCAGAAAGAATGCTACCATTAATAACGATATAGCAAAAATTGTATCTGAATTACTCATTTCATTCTCCTAACTAAATTTTATTTTTATCTTTTCCCCTTTTTCACAGTTTTTGCGCTGGAATAGATTGTTGTTTTACAAATCCATTTCCTTCAGTTTCTATATCTAAACCAGCTAATTTTCCATAGTTAAGTATATCTATCTTTGACCATCCTGCAAAAATTAGGTAAAACTATATTTTCATCAGAAACTAATAAAAATACTCTTTCGTCTTGACGAATTAAATTACCACTAGAAGGATATCGATCTATAATATCTTTCCCACTTCCTATTGTTATAATATTTTTCGTTTTTGTTGTAGTTTAGTTATAGTTGAATCAATATTTTTCTCCTTAAAATCTTCCATATAATAATTTTTCACACTATCATTATCGTTTGATTTCTTAACATTTAAGTAATTAAGAGTATTTTTCCATTATTGGTTTAAATATCTCAGAGGCACCATTGCATAACTTTCCCCAATTCTTTTGAAGGTAATTTTAAACCGACATATAAAATAACTTGTGATCTTCACTCGGTGCATATCCCTATAAATGAATGTAATACTTTATATTGACTCTTATAGTATGTTCCCGTCTTAGGGGATCACAACCTGCTGCTGTTCCTGTTTTTCCTGACAGTACTATAGTTGTCTCATGCATATCTTTTACCACCTTGGGCCCACGTTCCGTTTACAACTCCATATAATTCTTCTTTCATTATATCTACTGTATGTTTAGAAATAGGGTTCCTACTACCGTTCTTTGCCCAATATTGACATCTTTATCAATTGTTTTTATCATGAATTCTTTTGTAAAAAGTATGGTGCTAACATCTGTCCATCATTTAAAATTGCTGTTTCTGCTTGAACCATTTGCATCGCAGTTACCGTACTACCTTGTCCAAATACTGTAGTTGAAGCTGAAACTTTATTATTAAATACTAAATCACCAGTTGCTTCATTACCATATAATGAATTTGTACTTTTTCCAAATCCAAAGTTTTCTAAAGCCTGTTTTTAATTTCTCAGTTCCCAATTCATTTAATAATGTTAACATTAAATGTATTTGAAGATTGTTGGAAACCATGACGTTGAGTAATTGTTCCCCAACCAATCTTATTCCAGTCAAAAATTGTAGCGTCTTCCACTCGATATGAACCAGATCTATAGTAACTATCTGGTTTTATATATATTATTTTTCACCATTATCGACATTGTAAATGTTTTTAAATGTAGAACCTGGTTCATAAGCTGAGTTATAGAAAATATTTGACCATGCACTTGCAGATTTTCTTGAGTATTTGGATTAAAATGCAGGTGTTTGTCCCTAATCCTAATATCTCACCAGTTTTAGGACTAACAGCTATTGCAAATGCACTTTCTGGTTCATATTTATCATGAATATCTTTCAGTGTATTATCTATAAAACCTTGGAATATTCTTTATCAATTGTTAAATATATATCTGCTCCGTCAACAGGTTTAATCTCAACTTTAGGAATATTAGAAACGACTTTCCCCATGCATCTTTAGCATAAGTAATATGCCCTTCTTTTCCTCTTAGATAATAATCAAAAAGTCTTTTTCGACACCTAAATGACCAGTAATCAAATCACTATCTGGTGAATTTTTGAGCAAAACCCTAAAAAGTTTCCCAAGCATACTTCCGTTTGGATAATATCTCTTTGTTGTCGCTATAAATTCGATACCTGGCAATTTCAACTCTTCTGATTTTTCTTTTTGTCTTCTACACTTATATCTTTACCAGCAGTTCAAATTCTACTTGATATACTCCTGTTTACTAAGTATATCTTTTATCTTAGTTTTTATCTAATTTTATAAATTTAGATAGTTCTTCTGCTGTTTTGTTAATATCTACAACATGTCGGGTTGTTTCATCCTCTGTAGCTTTTATCTGAGACTACTGCTACTAGCTTGTAAGATTCAATATTGTCAGCTAGTATATTCCCATTTCTATCATAGATTTTTACCTCGATTTGGTTGTAAACTACTATCTATCTTATACTTTTTATCTGCTAATTCTGAAAGATTATGTCCCTTACAGTTCCAATTAGCATCATTTGTCCTATATTTAATATTAATATCCATACAAGACAAAAAAATTAGAAAAATACAATTTTTGTTCTTTCTCGAGAGATATAATCTTTTTCTTTCTAAACTTCTTCTATCTTCCAAAAACTTTAAAGTTAATATTTTCTTAAAAAGTTTTATCAATTATCTCACTACCTTTATACTATCTTTTGAGTTTTCATTCCTACCGTCTCAGCAATTTTTTAACTCTTTTCGTAAGATGATAGATTGTTTATCATAACTTTTTGTTCATTATTATTTTTTGTTTTTCTGATATTACAATATCATTTTTGTTGAGCACTTCGTAGTGAATAAATCTCCCTTTATAGTTTAACATAACTACGTTAGCAAGTAAAATAACACCTACAAAAACTCCATATGCAGTTTTTCTAGAAATTAAATTTTACTTTTTCTTGTACTTTTTCTAACTCCATATTCACGACTATATACCTTTAGTGTAGCCATTTTCTTTCCTCCCTCTACTTCATCTGAACTTCTGCAACTCTTAATTTTTGCACTTCTTGATCTATTATTTTCTTCTAATTCAATATCACTAGGATATATAGGTTTTTCTTGTAATTACTTTTTAATTTTGATAAACTTTCTTTTCGGCATAATAGGAAGGTTTTTCGGAATATCTTTTGATTTAGAATAAGAATTAAATATTTGTTTACAAATTCTATCTTCTAAAGAATGGAAAGGTTATTACGGATATTCTTCCACCCTACACTAACGATATTCATTGCTTGTTCTAATGAGTCTTCGAATACTGATAATTCATTGTTTACAGCAATACGAATTGCTTGGAATACTCTTTTGCTGGATGTCCACCAGTTCTTCTTTTTAGCAGCAGGGATAGATTCTTTTATAATCTCTACTAATTCAAAAAGTAGTTTCTATAGGTTTTTGCTCACGTTTTTTTCAATATTTCTGCAATTTGTTTAGAGAAATTTTCTTCTCCCATAACGATAAAATATTTTTACTAAATCATGATAACTATACTCATTAACGACTTCATATGCACTAATTTTTGCATCAGTATCCATACGCATGTCCAATCTTGTATCATAGTTATAACTAAAACCCTCTTTCAGGTGTATCTAATTGTGGTGAAGAAACTCCCAAATCATAAAGTACTCCATCAACTTCATTTACACCATGTTCTGCTAACTTTTTCTTTTAAATTAACAAAATTAGACTTAATAAAGACAACTTTATCACTGTATTCAGCTAATTTCTCTTTTGGCATTCTCTAATGCAACATTATCTTCGATCAAAAGCGTATAGTTTTCCATTTTTAAACGTTTTAAAATTTCTAAACTATGCCCCTGCCCCACCAAGAGTACAATCTACATATATACCATCTTCTTTTTATATCTAAGCCTTCTACAGCTTCATTTAATAATACACTATAATGTTTAAACATTTCTCATCCATCCTAAAAATCAAAATCTTCTAATTCTTCTGCTATTTCTTCTACACTAGCTTCACTTTCTTCTAGTAAGTCTTCCCAGCGTGTTTTATCCCATATTTCTATTCTATTTGATAAACCATTCACAACACACTCTTTATCTAAAAAGCATGTTCTATAAGAGCGTTTTGGAATATTAATTCTTCCTTGTTTATCTATTTCAACTTCAGTAGCTCCAGAAAAGAAGAAACGTTGGAAAGTACGAGCATTTTTCTTTAGTAATAGGTAGTGATTTTATCTTACTTTCCACTTTTTTGCCACTCTTGTGGTGAATAGCCAAATAAACAAGAGTCTAGACCTCTTGTAATAATAAATTTTTCACCTAGTTCATCTCTGAACTTTATTGGAATACTAAGCCTTCCTTTGGCATCCATTTTATTATTGTATTGACCAATAAACACTACTTCTCACCACCTTACTTTTATAATTTACCACATTTCCCCACTTTTTCCACTAATTTCTAAAAATGAATTTTTGAATTTTTTTATAAAAAGACTATGTATTTATAAAAGTTTAAACTTTATAAATACATAGTCTTTAATTATAATATTCTCTTTCATTCTCACCATCTAGAAAATGTGCGACACTTAAAGAATGTATTCTTTCCACTATTCTTAAGGGCTTTTGTTTTATCTACTGATGTTTTTCCATTAGATAGTAATTCTGCTAAGTCATCTATACTTAAATTAGATGAGAAAAAAATGTCGGTAATCTCTCTGCCTCTCTATAATTTATAATAGGTCCAAGAACCTCATCACGAATAAATTCGTAATATTTTCTAGCACCTATATCATCAATTATTAAAATCTCTTCATTTCTAATTAAATCTATATATAAATCGTAACTATTATTACTAATTTTTAGATTTTTATTTTTCTAATAAATTCAGGATAATATAAGATTGTTGGTTCTATTTCACTTTTTCCTAAAATAATTATAAATACATCCCATCAAATACGTCTTTTCCAGTTCCAGTAGGTCCTATACATAAGCGCCTCTTGTACTTTTCTTATTAAGAATACTCATACAAGAGTTGACAATTTCTATTGCTAATTTTGCTTTCTTACTATTTTTCGATAAATTATCAAAAGTATATGTTAATACTCTTTTTCGGAATAAATTCTGTCTTAATTTTATTCGATATTTTGGTTTTTCAACTTTTTGTTTATATTCTTCAGTCTCTTGATAAACTATATTAACTTCTTTATTATTACAAATCAATTTAGGTTGATGTTGAATATTTAACATCCTATCTTTTGAAATATAATATTGATAAAATTTTTCAACGTTATTTTAACGTCAATTTTAGAAAAGTTATTATCACGAATAAACTTAATTATCTCTACATCACTCAGAACTTTTTCTGTGATAAACTTCTTAAATGAATTTTCTGTATTACTTGATACTATGTTGGATAATTTTCATTATACATCCCCTTTATTATATAATACTTTCATCAAATCTTTTAAAAAGTATCCTCATCTTCTTTTGTAACCACTCTGTCTTCTTCCTTTTTGATTGATTAAAGCTATTTTTGCCCTATTTTGTAAATATTCAGGAAACGGTGCATGATTCGTTTTATTATTTGAATAAGTTCTTTGAGGACTCTTATTAGTGCTGCTGGTAGCTTTAGTCTTCTTATTTCTATTAGCTCTAACAAAATCAATAGCATCTTTTTGCTCCAAAAAGTTTCTGAGCACTCCAAGTACTTGCAATTTTATCAATATAGTTTATATGTGGTACTGAGTTATTACCACTTTGCTTAATTGAATACTCTAATAATATATTTAAGTACACCTGTTGGAAAATTATATTTACTTTGTAATTCTTCAATATTTCTTTAGCATCTATTTTAGAGAGTTACTATACCTACCTGCTTATTTAAATATTCTACAAAATTAGTATTATCAACTTCTCTAGCAAATTTTTTTCATCTTCAGTTAACTGCTCTTCTTTTATACTAGCAAGGTTTTTATTTACCATAATGATCAAGCGTTGGCACCTCTTGCTTTTCTAACATTGACATTTAGTTGAGCTATATAATCACTAAGAACCTTAATATTAATTTCTCACTAGCTCCATTAGAAAATTTTTACAGATTTTTCTATAGCACTAGACATATCCTCTGGAGACATTTTATAAATATGAGCTAAACCTAAAATTTTTGTTTTTAACCTCAGTATTTGATATTACATCAGTTAGGTAACTATTAGCTAAATAGAAATTTAATTTATCAAAATCAAAGAAATATTCATCAAAATTTGGACCATTAACAGTTTCACTTGTTATGTAATCAAAGCTAAAATCATTTAAGTTTTCTAAACGGAAAACATCGAGAAAACTTCGCTGTAATGTCTTCAAAACTCTTAAAACTTACTTTATCTAAAGAATAATAATTAACCAATTCAGAATAATTATTAGATCCCAATGTATTCTCTAATAATTTTGCAAGAACTGGTGTATTAAAGAACTCTTCAAAACTTAATGCTTCTTTTAATTTTGTATATAAATTGTCCAACTCCATTATTGTCAAAATATAGTGACTGAATCAAGCCTAAAGCTTCTAATCTTGCAAATTAAAAACTTATTATCTGATAAACCAAGATTATCAAGTATATCATAATGCAGATAACTTTTAGAAAGATTTTTTTATCACTAAGCATCTTACTTCCAAAAAGTATAAAAGACTGATCGCATCGTTACCAAGTAGTGGTAAATATAAGTTATGTAATTCTTTAATGCGTTTTAGATATATCATAATCATTATAGACGCAATAATAATCTTTAACTGAAAATTTATTATTCATGATTATCATCCATTACTTCAATAATAATTTGAGTATACTCTAAAGCATAAATGAAATTCTTGATTGTAGTCATACTTTATTTTATCATCATTTCGTAGAGGGGCGAAAGAAAAGATTTTAACTAAAATAGGATAGATATTATCTAATAATAATTTAGCATTATCATTTCTCATAAAGTTCTCTTAAGAAATTAAACACTTTATATACACAGTCAAGAAATTCTTCTTTATTAGAGTACTAATATTAGTATGACTTTCTATAATAGTTGAAAAAGCTAAGAATATTTTTCTTGTCATTTTTTTGTTACAAAAGTTCTTAAATCATCAATAAGTTTATACATATAATTAAAGAAGATATCATGAGTTTTCTAAATAGTCATTATTAATTATTTTAGATTCATTTTTAATAACAACTTATTAATATTATAGTCAGTAACAAATAAATAAATCTTTATAAAGATCAGAAAACTCAACATCACTTAGTTTTTAAATAATCATGAACAATACTATTTCAAACTCTTACCTTCTTTATAAATATTATATATACGTATTTAACCAAATAAATTCATCAATTGATTTTTCTATTTTCATTAAGTGTAATTAAATAATTATTAAAATTATACTGCTTTGCTCATCTTCAAAAATTATAGAAAGTTCTACTTTCAATTCTAGTAAGAATTAAGTTAAATTCTTTTTCAATTCTTTCATCAAAAATTATCATCATCAAAATCTGGTTTTAACGAGGCTTTTATACGCTCTAAATTCATCACTACTATTATCAAAAATTATCAATTCTTTCTTGATAAAACCTCATTATATCCAGGCTTTTTGTGAATAATAATAGTTTTCTATAGCTTTATTAAATTCTAATACTTTTCCTAAGATTTTTAATATATGCAACTTTTTATATTTTTTATTATTAGATATATTATTAATTAATTTTAACGCATTTAAATATATCTTTTCTTATTTTTCACTAGTTAGAACTAATGTCTTTTCTCATCTTCTAAATAAAACATTCCTAAACCTCCAAAAATATATTACTACTATTATGATACTCTATTTTTGAAAATAAAAATCAAAATATATAGTAAGAGATTATATAAAAAGAACCTTCCAAAAGGAAGGCTCTCTGTTGCCTGGCAACGTTCTAGTCTCGCAGGGCGTAAACCCAACTACATTCGACGCTAAAGAGCTTAACTTCTGTGTTCGGTATGGGTACAGGTGTGTCCTCTTCGCTATCGCCACCAGACGAAAACTTCATACATCATATTATATCATCATTTATTCCTTTTGTCAACAGCTTTACTTTAAAAGAACTTTCACTTGATTAAGTCCTCGACCTATTAGTATTAGTCAGCTGAACATGTTACCATGCTTACACTCCCTAACCTATTCTCCTTGTCGTCTTCAAAGGGGTCTTAATATCCGTGGGAAATCTCATCTCGAGGGGGGCTTCATGCTTAGATGCTTTCAGCTCTTATCCCTTCCATATTTAGCTACCCAGCTATGCCACTGGCGTGACAACTGGTACACCATTGATATGTCCATCCCGGTCCTCTCGTACTAAGGACAGCTCCTCTCAAATTTCCTACGCCCACGACGGATAGGGACCGAACTGTCTCACGACGTTCTGAACCCAGCTCGCGTACCGCTTTAATGGGCGAACAGCCCAACCCTTGGGACCGACTACAGCCCCAGGATGCGATGAGCCGACATCGAGGTGCCAAACCTCCCCGTCGATGTGGACTCTTGGGGGAGATAAGCCTGTTATCCCCAGGGTAGCTTTTATCCGTTGAGCGATGGCCCTTCCATGCGGAACCACCGGATCACTAAGTCCTGCTTTCGCACCTGCTCGACTTGTAGGTCTCACAGTCAAGCTCCCTTGTGCCTTTACACTCTGCAAATGATTTCCAACCATTCTGAGGGAACCTTTGAACGCCTCCGTTACTCTTTAGGAGGCGACCGCCCCAGTCAAACTGCCCACCTGACACTGTCTCCCGGTTTTCTATGCCGAGGGTTAGAATTTCAATACAGCAAGGGTAGTATCCCAACAACGCCTCCTCATACACTGGCGTGCATGATTCCTAGGCTCCTACCTATCCTGTACATACTGCATCAAAATTCAATATCAAGCTACAGTAAAAGCTCCATGGGGTCTTTCCGTCCTGTCGCGGGTAACCTGCATCTTCACAGGTACTATGATTTCACCGAGTCCATCGTTGAGACAGTGCCCAAATCGTTACGCCTTTTCGTGCGGGTCGGAACTTACCCGACAAGGAATTTCGCTACCTTAGGACCGTTATAGTTACGGCCGCCGTTTACTGGGGCTTCAATTCATACCTTCGCATTACGCTAAGCACTCCTCTTAACCTTCCAGCACCGGGCAGGCGTCAGCCCCTATACTTCACCTTTCGGTTTTGCAGAGACCTGTGTTTTTTGTTAAACAGTCGCTTGGGCCTATTCACTGCGGCCTACTCTCGTAGGCACCCCTTCTCCCGAAGTTACGGGGTCATTTTGCCGAGTTCCTTAACGATGGTTCTCTCGCTCACCTTAGAATTCTCTTCCCAACTACCTGTGTCGGTTTGCGGTACGGGCACCTCTTATCTCGATAGCGGCTTTTTCTTGAGAGTTTGGCTTCATTGACTTCGCTACTTTATTTCGCTCCCCATCACACTTCAGTCTTATAAAGCAGCGGATTTGCCTACTACTCAACCTTTGTGCTTAGACGTCCCTATTCCATCAGGGACGATCAATTAGCCTCCTCTGTCCCCACTTCTCTCAATCGATATTTCGGTGGTACAGGAATTTCTACCTGTTGTCCATCGGCTTCACCCTATTCGGCTTCACCTTAGGTCCCGACTTACCCAGAGCGGACGAGCCTTCCTCTGGAAACCTTAGTCATTTCGGTGGATAGGATTCTCACCTATCTTTCGCTACTCACACCGGCATTCTCACTTCTAACCTCTCCACCTCGCCTTCCAGCTCGGCTTCTACGATGTTAGAACGCTCTCCTACCATATAACATTAGTTATATCCGCAGCTTCGGTTGTATGTTTAGCCCCGGTACATTTTCGGCGCGATGTCACTCGACCAGTGAGCTATTACGCACTCTTTAAATGGTGGCTGCTTCTAAGCCAACATCCTGGTTGTCTGTGCATCATCACATCCTTTTTCCACTTAACATACAATTTGGGACCTTAGCTGGCGGTCTGGGCTGTTTCCCTTTCGACTACGAACCTTATCACCCGCAGTCTGACTCCCGTTGATATTTATCTGGCATTCGGAGTTTGTCTGAATTCGGTAACCCGGGATGGGCCCCTAGTCCAAACAGTGCTCTACCTCCAGTAAACTCACAACGAGGCTAGCCCTAAAGCTATTTCGGAGAGAACCAGCTATTTCCAAGTTCGATTGGAATTTCTCCGCTACCCACAGCTCATCCAAACACTTTTTCAACGTGTCCTGGTTCGGTCCTCCATTCAGTGTTACCTAAACTTCAACCTGGCCATGGGTAGATCACTTGGTTTCGGGTCTACTCCATCATA
>BNJV01000480.1_pt1:32500-115019 | contig 115019 bp, 140 predicted proteins | sample 8540591 | NCBI WGS metagenome assembly BNJV01 (sample SAMD00202457, study PRJDB9452) | human saliva metagenome | host: Homo sapiens
TATTAATGAATTTCCTTTATTGTCTAGAATAACATCATTTTTTACAACTAAACTCTTTTATCAATTAATGGATTATATGCTTTCTTTTAGATTAAGTTCTTGTGAATTTACTATGTTTTGTTTATTAAAAGTCATTTCTAGTACAAAAAGTTCATTTTTGAAAAAAATAAACTCTATTTGAGAAAAAGTTCCAAAAGTGAATTTATAAGTTCATCAGACTTTTCTCTTTAATAACTTCAGAAGCTTCTTTTAAAATTCTAAGTATTTCTTCTCTTTCTTTACGTCTTTAGTATTCCGATTTCATTATTAATCTCTACATTTTCTTTTGGTTCAACATAAAAACGTATTACCCAGATGCACTCTCGTCATGGATAATTCCACCAAAAGTCATTTTTATATTCTGGTTTTAACTAAAATAACATCACGGTCATTTCTCTTTGTAACAATTGCTTCAGTTAATTTTTAACATTTGAACGTAAGATATTTTTTTAGAATTTGATCACTTTTATTTTTCAACTTTAGAAATATTTAGCTTTTGATATTTTTCAGTTCTAACGAAGCGTCTGGTCTTATATATCCATCCTCATCTATTATTCTATCTAGATATCTTTCAAGATCTTCAAAATCATCTAGTTTTACTACATATTTTTGTTAAACTAGGATAGTTAACATGTTTCTCTGTAATTTTAATATTCTCAAATCTTCTAGAAAATCTATCATAAGTTATAATATTTCCTTAATATATAGAAGAGTTCCTTTTTCTGAAAGGACACTATCAATTTCTTTAGCTTTCTTAACACTAGCATTATAATCAAATATTTTTAATTTGAATTCATTTGGGATACTTTTTCTTAATAAGTCATATCCTTCTTCGTTTTTCTTTATGAACTTCTACTAATTTCTCATAATTTGTTATATATTCTAAATTTTTTTATTTTTTCATAAGATAACTCTGAAATAAACAATATTTTTCTCTATATCTTTTAAAACTAGGTCTAAATTAAGTTTCTTTTTGAGTAATTTTATTCAATCTAATCTCACTCCTTCTATCTATATTTACATGCTTTATCTTTTTATAACACAAACTATTATACACTAAATACAAGCATTAAACAATTTCTACGATTAAAATCATAATCTGGTTTAGATTTTACAAAAATCGAAGTACTTTACGTACTCCGATTCTTTCAATTATTTATTTAAAGAATAAACTAATAAACTGCTTTTTAGATAACACTGGTGTGTTTTTGTATTATATAGTCTGGTAACACTGAATCTTTGAAATATCGCTATCTTCCAGTCTGGTAGTAGGCAATACTGTTACTAGATATAATACTACGAAAATACTATTAAATAGATTTCCACAAAATCCTAAAAATAGCGCCTAAATATCTATCCGTTATTTTTTTATTAACGGTAATTTTCTAACAACCTCAATGTTTGTGCTAGTATTTGTATTATTAATCGAATTACAATAAACAATACAATAAATGACACTATTCGGTATATATGCCGTTGGAATATTTCAATTCTTTATATATTCCTTCTAAACCATCTGTAACATCAGTTGGAATTGGTATCATACTTGTAAACAAATATGCTAATCTTGAACTGAATAACATTGATACTACATAACCAATTATAATTGTTCCTAGATAGAAAAAAATTTGCATGATTAATCCCACGTTTGTATCCTAAAGTACGCACCTGCAGCTAATAATAATGCAATAATTATATCAACCATGTTTTTCTCCTTTCCAATCATAATCTATTTTTGCTTTAATGCCTTATGATTAGTATATTGATATTTTACTCTATCAACTTTAAAGTAGCATTAATCTATGTTTTAGACTAATGCTACTTTTTTTAATTCAACAATTAATTATTATTCAACCCCAATAATATATGGATATACTGGTTGTCCTGATTCAATAAGTTCTACTTCTACATCAGGATATTTCTCTTCGATTAATTGCTCTAAGAAATCAGTATATTCTTCAGTACTTTCTTCACCAAGGTAAAAGTGTAACAATTTCAGAATCTTCATCAAGAGATTTTTTTCTAGTAATTCTTCTAATACTGTATTAAGTGATAGATTAGAAACTACAATCTTACCATTTCTAATTCCCATGAATTCATCTTTCTTAATTTCAACACCTTCAATGTTAGTATCACGAACAGCATGGGTAACTTCAAAAGTACTTACTGTAGATAAAACTTCTTGCATATTTGCAAAGTTTCTCTTCAGCAGCTGCTTGTGGATTGTATACCATTACTGCAGCTAATCCTTGAGGTGCTGTTTTACTTTCAATAACAAAAACATTTTCTTCTGCTAACTCTGCAGCTTGTTTTGCTGCAAGTTGGATATTTTTATTATTAGGGAAAAATAAAAGATATTCTTAGCGCTAACTTCTTTAATAGCTTTCATGATATCTTCAGTAGATGGATTCATTGTTTGTCCACCTTCTACGATATAATCAACTCCCATAGAAGTTAGAAACTTTACTTAATCCAGCTCCCATAGAAATAGAAATCATAGCTTGTTCTTTTAACTCTTTTGGAGCTGTAGCTTTGTTTTAGCTTCTTGTTTTCTAAGAACTTCACGGTGTTGTTCTCTCATATTATCAGATTTAATTTTGATAAGTTCTCCATATTGTTGTCCATAGTTGAACACGTCTCCTGGAGTTTCTGTGTGAACGTGAATTTTTACATACTCACTATCTGAAATAACTAATAATGAATCACCAAATTTACTCATATCTTCACGGAATTTATCTTCATTAAATTCTTTTTTTCTCTTTATTAAGACGCACAGTAAATTCTGTACAGAATCCGTACACTATATCTTCAGGGCTCATGAAGTCCATATCATGATTATCTTCGAATTGCATGTCAACAACATTAGTTTCCACTGCTTCTAGACCTTCGATTTTCTCACCTTTTAGTGCAGCAACAAAATCCTTGATATACACAAACTAGACCTTGACCACCTGAGTCTACTACACCAACTTCTTTTAAGATTGGTAATAATTCAGGTGTTCTTTTTAATGACGCTTGCGCCTCAGCATATATAGCTTCCATTACTTCCACTACAGAAGTAGTATTTTCAGCTGCTTTTAGTCCAGCTTCTGCAGCTTCTCGTGCAACTGTTAGGATTGTTCCTTCTACAGGTTTAATTATCGCTTTATATGCAATACTTACACCATTTTGAATAGCTTCAGCAAATTCTTTTGCATTAACTTCCTTTTTATCAGCAATGTGTTGAGACATCCCTCTAAATAGTTGAGAAAGGATAACATCAGAGTTTCCACGTGCACCCATTAATAAACCTTTAGAAAAAGATTTACCTAATTCACCAATGTTTTCAACAACATTTGCAGCTGTTTCTTTTGCACCTGATGACATCGAAAGATTCATATTTGTTCCTGTATCACCATCTGGTACAGGGAAAACGTTCAATGCGTTTATTTTTTCTGCATTTTTAGCTAAATTTTTTGATCCTAAAGTCGATCATTTCAGCTAAAACAAGTCCGTTAATTTTCTCCACTATCTTTCCTCCTATTTATTTACCTTGATGCCTTGAATATAAATGTTAATTTCATCTACTTTAACACCTAATGTTTTTCTATTTGATATTTAACTGAAGATTGAACATTGTTAGCTATTTCTGAAATTTTTGTTCCATACATAACAATAATATATAAATCAATAACAAGTTTATCTTCATCTTTGTTTTACTTTAATTCCTTTTTGCGTAATTTTTCTTTTACGTAAAATTTCTGTAATTCCATCTTTAACTTGATTTTTACTAGCCATTCCTATAATTCCGTAGCAACTAACTGCTGCTCCACCAGCTACTGATGCAATAACATCGTCACTTATAGAAACATGACCAAATTCATTATTAATTTCTAATGACATATCTTTTTCCTCCTATTTAAAAATAGTCAAATTGAACATACGAACTATTATACCTTTTTAATAAAAATACAAGTGAAACATTGGTAATTCTCCAGTCAGAGCCTTTCAGCATCCCCTTTATGATACTATTACTTTATTACCATTAATGAAATTCTTTAGCATGAATCATTAATGTAATAGCGTCACAAACAGGCGTTGGAATATTATGGATTTTTCCTAATTTCGATATCGCTCCATTTAGATAATCAATCTCCGTAAGGCGACCATTTTTCATATCTTGATAAAGAGAGGATAATGTGCACCCGGCAATATCCAATGGGAAGATATTCTTAATATTGTTCTCTATAACCTCTTGTTTTACATCTACTCCTTCTGCTCTTCCTACTGCTGTTACTTCATTTAAGAACTGCTCTAGTTAATTCAAGATTCTTTTCAAAACTACCATATTGATTAATATTACAATCAATTAGTGTACAATAAGTATTTAATACACAGTTTAATCCTGCCTTTATGCCAAATAGACTGGAAATGTATTTTCTGAGTATTTGATATTTAATCCAGCATCATTAAATCTTTCAACTAGCGCTAATGTTTTTTCTAGGTTAACCTCTTTTACTTGTTTTTAATTTCTATTTTTCCCAGTTCCATGTGCTTCTAATACACCTGGTCCCACCCAAGACCACTAGTCCAAACCGTAACCCCTATTAATATGTTTTTCTTCTTTTCACAAACTCCTTCAATGTTTCTACATGACCAAGACCATTTAAAATACAAATAATTTTTAGTATTCTCGTGAAATAAATGTTTTTACCTTCTCTAACATAGTTCTTAATTGCATAGATTTTGTTGCTACAAAAACAACATCATACTTCCCAGATACATTTGTCTGGTCTATATGCTGGAATATAATAATTTCCCAAATCATTGTTATCTATAATTACCTTTAAACCATTATTTGTTATAGTTTTCAACATGTTCTTCCCAAGAATCTACAAAAGTAACATCCTCGTTGTTTTTAAACAACATATAACCAAACCTAGATCCCAATGCTCCAGCACCTGCAAATAGTATTTTCATAATATATCTCCTTATTTTTATTTTCTACTTTAATTTTTATAATTACAATATTACTTTTGTCAACGTTATCTAAATTTTTTTTAGCACAAAAAAAAAGATATTCGAAGATAGTCGAATATCTTTAAACTCTTATAAGTTTTTTCAGGTTTATATGCTTCTTTGCTGTATAATTTTAAAACATCTGAATAAATTCTATCAGTCAAAAATGCAACTGTAAATGGTATTACAAAAAAATGCTAAAAGTACAGGAAGTAAAGTTTCCACCGTTCATCGCATATGATTTTGTTGGTCCAATTAACCCTATAATACCAAATCCTGCGCTTTCATGTGTTCCAAGAATTTTCAAGAAATAACCTGAAAGTCCTGTAATTGCTGCTGTTGTTAAAATAGTAAGAAGTAATTGTGGCTTACGTGCACAGTTAGGCATCATAAGTTTAATTGCTCCTAGAAGGATAGCAACACTTGCACCTTTACTATTTGCTCTGTATGTACCGATAGCTAAAACTGCTGCTGCAGATACTAGCCCTAATGTAGCAGCCCCTGCACCTACATAGTTCTCATTTGTAAATAAAATCAATCCCATCGCAACAGTCGATACAGGTGTTACAATTAAGAATGAGAATGCCATTGTTATTAATATACACATTAATACTGGTTGTAATGTTGTAAATTCAAAAATTACTGATGCTAAAAAGTTTTGTTAAACTCTTTGTATATGGTAATGTAACCAATCCTAAAGCTGCTACTAATCCCCCAGCTATTGGTAAGAAAATAATTGTAACAGCTCCAAATTTATCTTTTTACAAGATTTATTACTAATGCACCTATTATTGTCACTAATATAACGTTAAATAAATCTCCCATTGGAACTCCTGTCCAGGCTTTTTGTCTGTGCATTGAATGACAACGATCCACTTGCTGCTAAGACAGTTGCTCCTAAATACTGCTGATTCTAAGGGTTTAAATTTTTAAACTTTGCCCGACAATAACTCCAACTAAAACTGGGATAGAAAATTGTAATAAATACATCGCTTGAGAAAGTGTAGTGAATAAACTTGGTGCAAATAACGTTCCTAAATACTTAAATAATGTACTTAAAAACCGCATTTGGAATTAATCCTGCAACTACACCTAAGGGCAGTACCGTTTAAAATAATATTAAGAAAAATCCCTTTACTTTTTTTGACATATACATCCTCCTTTTTCTTGTTTTGTTTTTAATATAATAAATATAATAATATAAAATCAAAAAAGTAAAGAATTTTTTTGAAAATTTTCTTGTTTTTCTTTTTATAGTGGTAAAGTGTATACAAAAAGAGAATTTTGAAGTTTTAAACTTTCAAAATTCTCCTTCTAATATCTTATAGTAAAGGTTTTTTTATTTGGTGTACCAGCTTTTTCTTGGATATTTATTAGGTGTTTCTTTGGCTTTACGAATTTCTAATATATGCCTTTCTTCACCTTCAATATCAAATTCAAGATCTTTGCTCTAATTTTCCACCTAAAAGTTTTATTGCATTTATTGCTTCTTTTAGTCTCTTCTTCTGCTTTTTGAGCTTTTAGGCTTAAAGAAAGTAACCATCTTTCTTAACTAATGGTAAACATAAAGCTCAGCTAATACATTTAATCTTGCTACCGCTCTAGCAGTTACTATTTCAAAACTTTTCTCTGTATTCTTTATTTTTGACCAAATTCTTCCGCTCTAGCATGAACAAAATTACAATCAATAAGTCCTAGTTCATCTTTTTACTAAATTTAAAAACTTGATTCTCTTGTTTTAATGAATCAACAATAGTAACTTTTTAAATTTGGATACAATATCTTCAATGGAATTGACGGAAATCCTGCTCCACTTCCTACATCACAAATACTTTCAATATTTGAATAATCTTTATAAAACGCTAAAGAAATCGAATCAAAGAAATGTTTTGTATAAAACTCATCTTCTTCAATAATAGCTGTAAGGTTGATTTTTTTGATTCCATTCTACAACTAAATCATAGTATTTACTATACTGCTCTTTCTGAAGTTCTGATAATTCTATACCTACCTTTTTCTTTTCACAGCATTATAGAATTGCTCTTTATTCATTATTCATACCTCTTCTTTGTTCTAAGTATACTAATAGAATAGAAATATCCGCTGGGTTAACTCCTGATATACGAGATGCTTGCCCAATAGTTAATGGTAAAAACTTTTTCAGTTTTTCCCTTGCTTCTAAAAGCTAAACTTGGTACATCATCATAATTTAAATCTGTAGGTATTTTTCATCTCATTCATTTTTAAGTTTTTCAACTTGTTGAATAGATTTTTAATATACCCTTCATATTTAACCTCGATTTCAACTTGTTCTACTACATCTTTAGGCAAAACTGTTTCGTCATTTGCTAAATAAAGTACATTCGCATGAGATAATTCTGGACGTCTTAACATATCAATCGCTAAGATTCCATCGCGAATTTCCGCACTATTTAACTCTGCTAATTTTTCTAAAGTCGCAGCTGTTGGAGTTATTCTAAAAGTTTTAAGTCTTTCAATTTCATCAGCTACCATACTACGTTTTTCACAGAATTTATTGTATCTTTCTTCAGTTACTAAGCCATAATTATAAGCTTTTTCCGTTAAACGCATATCTGCATTATCATGACGTAAAAGTAATCTATGCTCCGCTCTTGAAGTTAGAAGTCTATAAGGTTCGTTTGTTCCTTTTGTTACTAAGTCGTCAATAAGAACTCCAATATATGCTTCATCTCGACCAAGAATCATAGGTTCTTCACCTAAAACTTTACATGCAGCATTTATTCCTGCCATGATCCCTTGACCTGCAGCTTCTTCATAACCACTTGTACCATTAATCTGACCAGCTGTAAATAATCCATCAATTAATTTTGTTTCTAATGTTGGCCAAAGTGTTGTTGGATTTACAGCATCATACTCAATAGCATAACCATTACGCATAATAACTGCATTTTCTAATCCTGCAATACTTCGAACCATGTCTCTTTGTACATCATCAGGTAATGAAGTTGATAAACCTTGCACATAAATTTCTTTAGTATTTCTACCTTCTGGTTCTAAGAATAGTTGGTGTCTTTCTTTATCATTAAAAACGAACATATTTATCTTCAATACTTGGGCAATATCTTGGCCCTGTTCCCTTGTATTACTCCAGAATACATTGCGGAACGACCTAAGTTTTTGTCAATAATTTCATGCGTGTTTGTGTTAGTATAAGTTAACCAACAAGGAACCTGATCTTTCTACAAAACTCTGTAGTTTCATAACTAAAATGCATGCTCCTCCTCATCACCAGGGCTGAATCGCTGTTTTTGAAAAAAATCTACACTATCAGCATTAACCCTTGGTGGGGTTCCGGTTTTTAAACCTAACTAAATCAAAACCTAATTCTTCCAGTTGTTTTGCAAGGTCAATTGATGGCATCTGATGGTTCTGGGTCCTGAAGAATATTTTAATATCTCCAATTACTATTTCACCACGTAAATAAGTACCTGTAGTAATAATAATTGTTTTAGCTTTATATGCTGTTCCAAGCATAGTTCTTAGTCCAACTACTTTATTATCTTCAATAATAAGCTCACGCACCATCGCTTGTTCAATATCCAAGTTTGGAGTATCTTCTAATATCCTCTTCATTTCTAGTTGATACTCAACTTTATCAGATTGCATTCTTAATGCACGTACCGCAGGCCCTTTAGCTGTATTTAACATTTTACTTTGAATATTAGTTTTATCAGCTACACGTCCCATAAGTCCACCAAGTGCATCTACTTCACGAACAACAATCCCTTTTGCTGGTCCTCCTACGCTCGGATTACATGGCATAAAAACCAATAGTATCTAAAGTTAATTGTAATCATTAAAGTTTCTTTACACCTTTTCTACTAGCGGCATGCGCAGCCTCAATTCCAGCATGTCCTCCTCCAATTACAATAACATCATATTCTTTTTAAAAAAATTCAGTCATAGTACCTCCATATATTTTTAACGTAATTGCAAAATAATGCTTTGACCAAAATTTTTGATATATTACTAAATTTTTACCTTTATAATATTATCATATTGGGGAAAAGAAAAACTAATAATATACATTTAATATTAATTGGAAGTGACTCAAAAATCGCGATTTTTGTTTAGTCACCTCTGCAAAAGTTTATTAAATATATAAAAAGCTTTTTATAAAACGAATTTAGATATCAATAAACCACTACGACTATGAGTTATAACATATACTTTTTAAATTTAGGACTTTTGGGTCAGCCCCTAATAATACCATACCTAATACAACTGAAATTCATACTATTTTCTCACAAAAATCGTAGCACTTTCGTACTACGATTTATCTATCTATTCTGTTATTTTAGTAAACTCATTAAATTTATCTTTACTGAATAAAACCTAAATGTTTATCAACCATTATAGAGTTTGTCATACCTCCACTAACATTTAGCAAGTACGTCCCATATCTAAGATTGGATCTACCGCTAAAATTGGGTTAATTTGATTGAATAATGCTCCAAAACCTACTCCGTTTACTGAAACTGAGGCGGCAGTAATTGCTGTACCTGGGACACCAGCGATACCTACAGAACCTAATGTTACTACAATTACAGTCATAATGAATAATGTTGCATCAATTGAAATTCCATTAGCATTAGCTAAGAACACTACTAACATCGTTGGATAAATTCCCGCACATCCTTGCATTCCTGCTGTAGATGAAAATGAAGCAACAAAGTTAGCAGTTGATTGATTTACTCCCATTTCTTTAGTTAGCGTACTAATAGTTAGAGGTAAAGTACCTGCACTTGAACGAGATGTAAATGCTAAAACTAATGGCTTACTTGCTTTTTTGAAATATGTAACTGGTGAAATGCCATGTAAGACTAAGAATAATCCTTGAATAATGAATTGAATTACTACGCTACATATAGTAGAGCAATAAATAATAATACATCTTTAATTGATTTTCAATCCTCTTTGAGCAATTGTATTCGCTAATAATGGGATTACTGCATAAGGTAGTAATCTAATTACTAAAAACTGTCATACGAGAAACTATAGCATGTAAGTTGGCTATATAATCTATAAAAGTTTTTACTTTATTTTTCATCTTTATTTTTGAATATATCTTGCTGCTAAACCTATAAACATTGCAAAAATCACTACACCAATAACATTGAAGTCAACCATTGCTTTTATAGGATTTGAAGGGATTAATTCTCGAATAATAGTAACAACATTTTTTTACTTCTTTAATTTTTGCTATCTCCATTTCCCTAATACAATAGAACTACTTCCAAGTTTAAAAGATAGCAGATACTACAAATCCAACGATTGAACTTATAGCCACCATTCCTAAGGTAATAATTAAAGTTAAACGTGTTAGTTTTTTTACATCAGTATTTGCATTTTATATTAACGATAACATTAATAATAGAAACAAGTACTAATGGTATAATTAACATTTTAATTAAATCAATAAAACCATTACCGAATAATGAATACCAAGTTGTAGTCTCAGCAACATATTTGATTTTCATAGGTTCATCGCTAAATCCTGAATATGCTTGAATAGCGATACCTAAAAAGTAAACCAATTGCTGTAGATAATAAAGTTCTTTTTGAAGAACTAACTCTCTTTTTAGCTAAATAATACATAAAGTAAAATAATCCAAAAAGCACTACTAAAAAAATAATAAAGTTTCCTTTGTAGAAATCATAATAAATTTCTCAAAAAAATGTAAATTTGTTTTTCCATTGTCTATCCTCCAAATGAGTTAGCTACTCATTTTCTCTTTGTATTTTTGTAAAAATTTTTATATTAAATTTTCACACCAACTACAGATAGAATGGAAAAAGATTAAGACCTTTTTCCATATTGTACCTCCGAAATGTAAATGATATTTTTAATTAAACTACAATTTTCAGAATTTTTTCAATAGTTTTGCCTGAAAAATATTCTGAAATTTTTGTTTACTAAATTTTTCTAATACGTTATAATAAGAAATAGTTATCATTTATACACTAATAAGACAGGAGGGATTTTTGAATATTAAATTAGTTTATGCAAGTTTAACAGGTAATACTGAAATGTTATCTGATTTAATGATTGAAAAATTCGAAGAAGAAAAAGGTTTAGAGATAGAAAAATTATTTATCGAAGATATGGAAGATTTCGATTTCCTTGACGATGCAGATGCCTTTATCGTTGCAAGTTATACATACGGCGAAGGTGAACTACCAGAAGAAATGGAAGAATTTTTTTGAAGCTCTTGCAGATAAAAATTATGAAGGAAAAATCTACGGTGTAATCGGTACTGGAGACACTATTTATGATGAATATTGTGTTTGTGTTGATCGATTTGATGAACAAATCGCTAAAACTGGTGCAACTAATCCGACAGAAAACCTTAAAATTGAAATCGAAGCAGATACTGATGAAGATTTTGAAAATATTGATAAATTTATCGAAGCGTTTTTCTAGCGCTTTATAAAAACAAAAAAACAGTTGTGAAAATTCATAACCGTTTTTTTCTTATCCTTTGAAGAAGACATTTACCCTTTCGAATTCATCTTCCCAATTATTCCAATCTAAACATATCTTAGCATTCTCCTCTAGAATATCTTCAACTAAATTTTCAATTGTAATCTCTTCTAATGAAGATTTAATCGCCTTATTTACAGTATTTACTTTTTCAAATATTTACTATAACGTTTATCTACAGCTAAAGCACCTTCAAAAAATTCTAGACACATAATCTGTTTTTAATGCAAAAATTTCAACTTCACCATTTAGTGCAACATATATATCATATAAAGTAACTTTTTTTATTTTGATTTATATTTATAACCTCCGCCAATTCCAGTATTAGCTTTTACTAAATCATTGACAACTAATTTTTCTCATAATTTTTTTCAGATACGTTGGAGATATATTTAAACGTTGACTTATCTCTTTTGAATTTAAGAAAACATGTCTATCTTGAAGATATAACATCACCATTATACAGATTGCTTGTTCAGTACTTTTTGTTAAATGCATAAACTCAACCTCTTTTTCTTTATATATAACTCTACTTACATCCTTATTTTTATGATATATTTTTATAATTGTCAAATATTATCTTAACTTTTTCTCCCCAGTATTGATAATAGGTACATTCAATGGAACCATTAAATAATTTTTCTTCTTTTTGTAGCCTTTTTCCATATAAATGTTCAAACATTTTTATGAGAAGTTAATAAGTATAGTGACCAATGTTTTTATTTTTTAATTCCGTTCCTAAGAACTTATACATAGCCTCTACTTCTTTTTTCTCACCTAATCGTTCTCCATACGGTGGGTTAGCAATACACACCCTGTTTCCTTCTTCGCTACAAAGTCGAAAACTGACATCTGTTTAAACTTAATAACTCCTGCTAATCCTATTTCTTCAGCATTATTCTCCGCTGTTGCTATCATTTTCGGATCGATATCTGATCCATATAACTCTAATTCTTTATCATAATCTATTAAATCCTCAGCCTTATTTCTTTCTTCATCTACAAGGCTTTTAGGCATCCAAGGCCATTTTTCGAAATCAAAACTTCTATTGATTCCAGGTGCCATATTTTGTGCTGCCATTGCGGCTTCTATTAATAATGTTCCTGAGCCACAGAATAAGTCGTATAGAGGGTGTTTCCCCTTTCCAATTTGTTAGTTTTACCATTGCTGCTGCTAATGTTTCTTTTAATGGTGCTGTACCCTGTTTAGCTCGATATCCACGCTTATGAAGACCATCACCAGAAGTATCTAATAGAATAGTTGCAATATCATTTAACATAATAATCTCTAATCTATATCTAGCACCTGTCTCAGTTAACCATCCTGTTATACCATAACTTTTTCTTCATTTTTTTCAACAATAGCTTTTTAACAATTGACTGACAGTCAGAAACACTAAATAGTGTAGATTTATGACTTCGTCCATCTACAGGAAATTTGGCATCTACTGGAAGGTATTTATCCCATTCTATTTCTTTAGTTTTTTCCAAAAGTTCTTCGAAAGTATATGCAGGAAATTGTGCAACTACGATTTTAACCCTATCTGCACATCTTAACCACAGATTAGAACGTACTATCGCTCTCTTATCTCCTGAAATAATATACTCTCCCGTTTTCTACTTTTGTTTCATAACCTAATTCTTGCACTTCTTTAGCTACAATTGCTTCAATTCCCATCGGGGTTGTTGCTACTAAATTAAAATTCATTTCTTCCTCCTTAAAAAGAGACTCCTAGAGCCCTAGAACTAGTTGTTTTTCTTATCATAAGCCATATTCTGTATCTATCTTACTCAAAACGAGACTAGTCTACTCTCGTAAAAAAATAGCTGTGATCGTCTGTCTAAATATATACATATTTCCCATTCCTACATTCATTTCTGCGGAATAAAGTGCTTCTACCAAAATTTGAATTGCTCACTCAAGGGGTTTACCGCGTTCCACTTCTTATATTTCTATAAGAACTCCGTCACTGTGGCACTTTTCAAGACATATAACCATATAGAAAACTACTTAGGTCATATTTTCTGCCGTCACCATAAGGTGCCTAAACTTATTTTTCGTTTAGCGTTGAACACTACAAGCATCTCAGCCTGTGTGAGTATGGACTTTCCTCAGCATTACTGCCGCGATCGCTCAAAGAAAAACACTTATATTACTTTACACTAAAAATACTATTTTGTAAACAATAATTTTAAACTATTTTTTTCTAATACAGAAATTTTACCTTCAGCAATTTCTTCTAATGCTTTACCAACTTCTTTGTGAGAAGTGTATTTGTCTAGTTGCTTGTTTCAGGATTTGCAAATAATTCTCTTGCTCTTTTTACTTGCTAATGATACTAGCATATTTTTGAATTTACTTTTGATTTTTAATACGTCTAATTTTGGATATAACATTTTTTCTCCTACATTTCTTCTAATTCTAATAACGCTCTTCTATATTTCATCTCTATACGCTCACGTTTTTAAATGCTCACTAAGTATGATTGCTTTTAATTCTTTCTACAGCTTTATCTACTTCATCATTTTCTACAACATAATCATATAAGTGCATCATATTAATTTCTTTTTAGCCCTTAGCTATACGTGATTCTATTACTTCATCACTTTCAGTTCCACGACCTTTTTAGTCTTTCTTTAAGGTCACCAATACTAGGTGGTGCTAAAAAAATATAAATAAAGCATCTGAATTTTACTTTTTACTTGTCCTGCACCTTGTACTTCAATCTCTAAAAAAATATCTTTTACCTTTTTCCATTGTCTCCCTTACATATTTAACGGGAGTTCCGTAATAATTATCGACATATTGAGCATACTCTAATAGCTCTCCTTGTTGAATTAAAGATTCAAATTCTTCTTTTTGTTTTAAAGAAATAATCAACCCCGTCCACTTCACCAGGCCTCATACCTCTTGATGTCATTGAAATTGAATATTCGAAGTCAACATCATTACTTTCAAAAATTCTTTTTCTAACAGTACCTTTACCTACTCCTGAAGGTCCTGGAAAGAACTATTAATAATCCTTTCTCCATTTTTCGTATCCTTCTGTTATGTTTTATTATCTTTTTATGATACCATAAATCGGAAAAATTTAAACTATAAACATGTATATTTAAGTTGTAAATTAATTTGGTTATATTTTTCTTAAAATTCTCATTTTTTTATTTTTTAAAATACAATTCTAATAATCGCTAATGAAATTATTCCTACTACAACTATCACTAAGAGACTCTTTTGAAATAATTGCACTTAATACAGTGGGCAATGAAGCAAGTAGATTTTTCATAATTTGTTTGAGGGAGCTCCCCAATCTTTTGAACAAACAGACTATCGAACCATAAAGCCGACATTATTACAATCGGTACAAAACTTAGATGCTCTATAACTGGTTTTAGGTAAATCAAATTTCTTCAATAGTATGAATGGAAGTACTCTAGATAACCAAGTAACAATTGAACATCCTAATATTGTTAATATTATATAGTTAGTAGATAACATTTTTTCAATACCACTCTATCGCACATCCTATTAAAGTAACTACTATAATTAATAAATTACTCGGAATAAAAATCATTCCAAAAATATACTAAAGAAGAACACAACAACAATTACTAGAAATTGTACTTTTTCTTTATAGTAAAATCTGAAATAACTTGTAAATATAGTAATCCTATAAACATTGCTACTAGAGCAAAATCTAATCCTAAAGCTTTAGGGCTCCTAACTATTCCACCCAGTAACGCACCTAGTACCGATGACACTGACCATGTAAAATAAGATACTAGATTTGCAGTACTGAACCATTCGTAAGTCAGCCTTCCATTAGTATAGTTTTTGTTTATTCATCCCTAAAGCAAAACTCTCATCAGTTAAAAAGTCCCAATTATTATATTCTTAAATACACTATATCGCTTGAAAAAAATGGTGCTGTTGCCATGCTCATTAATATCATTCTTGAGTTAATTAGAAATGTTGCTAAGACAATTGAGAGTATAGGGAAAACCGCTAGAAAGCATGCTTACGGTTATAAATTGAGCTCCACCCGCGTATATAAATAACGACATCGCTCCAACAAAGAAAAGGATTAAGCCCCACCAGAACTTGCTATAATTCCAAATGCCAAACCTATTCCTATATATCCAAATACTGTCGGTAAGGTGTCTTTTTATAGCTGTTTTTACGTCTAATTTATCATTCATGTGTTCACCTTTCTAAACTATTTAATTGTTTTATTTTATTAAGAGCTCTCCTATAAGATCTTTTATCAATTTTTTGTTTAACAGTTTTTGTCCGGTATATAGTTACTAAGCCAGGTTTTAGCACCAGATATTTTTACATTTTTAATTAACGTTCTATCAACGTTAACATACTCTTCATTTTTAAACTTCGAATAATAAGCTGCTAACATTGATGCAACTTCTATTGTTTCTTCACTAGGATTATTATCAAAGATTACGGCGTGACTACCAGGAATATCTTTTAGCATGAAACCATAGATAGTCTCTTCTTGCTAATTTATTGGTAATAGCATCATTTTGAAGATTATTTTTCCAACATAAATAGACGTACCATTATGATTAATTACAAAATAATTACTCTTATTATTTTTCTTATTAACCTTAATCTTTTTCTTTTTAGTATTCCATTAGCAATCAATTCTTCTTTTGATTTCTGCTATGTCCGTTTTATCTGCATTTTTCAATTTGGAATTTAATAGTCTCAAAATATCCTAAATCCTGTTTTTGCAATCTCTATTTGTTCAATCAAATTCTCAATAGTTCTTTTATATATATAAATTAAAAGTACTTCTCTGAATTTTTCTCAATAGTTAGATTTGGATCCAACTCAATCTCAATATCCGATAAATCTTCACTATAAAAATTTTTGCAGTGTTACAATCTCAGGTATTTCTTTTTTTAAATAAATAAATGTTTGAAATTAGAAGTTGTCCCTTTAATTTATAATCATCTCTATTATTAGCTTGTTCCAGTTCATCTTTTTAATATATCAATTTTCTTATTTAATCTATTTATTTTAGAATTAACAAAATTAAAAAGTTTTTGTCAGTATTTTTTTATTTATTGACTCTCTAGCTATATCCATGTAGTAGTAATCTAATAATTGTGACAATGATTCAAAAATCTCTACTATACTCTTTTAACTTCAAAGAAATAAAAATCCTTCTTATTGTTCTCTTCAAGTAAAAACAGGTTTAAAGTAATTATCGAATTCTTTACAAAAACTAATAAATGAATTTTTCAAATTTTTCTTTTCGAATTTTTTCAAAAATAATTATTCAGTAATACTGAAACTCCGTAGAAACTTTTCATTAAGAATTTCTTATCATCAATAGAAAACTCAATATCACTATAGCGACTAAAGTCAAAAGGATTAATTTTTCAACTGTCGGAGGAAGAGTATATTCCATATTAGATATAGTCGATCTCTTATATTCAAGACTATAACTATTTTTAAAGACTCTAAGATTATATTATCTTCACTGGTTAATATTATATTTGAGTGTTTACCCATTAATTCTGAAATTAGATAATAATACTTTTCATATCCTAAATCATCGAAGTTTTTTTAATTTTTAAAAATTACTATTCGGTCATTATTAACTTGATTAATCTCTAATATTATTCCACCTGTTAAATACTTTCTCAGTACTGAACAAAAGTTCGAAGGTGTTGAAGGATTTTCAAAAACTATTATTTGTTAACTGTATTCTAGATGCACTTGAATTTGCAGATAAAAACAATTTCAAATTTTTTCCTTTTCTAACAGAAAATACAAATTCATCTGTCGATAAATTATTTATTTTATTTATACGACCATTTAATATATTTTCTTCTAATTCTTTTCACCATTTTTTTCTTATGAAAACCATCAAATGCCATTTTTATCCTCCTTGTATTTTAATATATAATTTAAGATTATATCATAGATATCAATTTGTGTATATGAAAATAAAAACATACAAATACTAAAAAGAGACGATATATGCATATCATCTCTTTTAAAATACTATTTATTTTCAAACCTTTTTGAAACTAATACTCCCCACACTAATAATCCAAGTAATACTACCCAGAAAATAACAGTCCAAAGTGTCGAATGTGGAAATTCATGTGGAATAAGCCCCTAATTTCTCGTGAGCAGCCGCAATTACAAATAGTTTAATACCTACCCAACCAACAATAGAAATGCGGCGATTTCCAAACCAGGTTTAGTTTCTAATACTCTTATAAATATATTAGCTGCATAACGCATGATAACTACACCAACAAAACCTCCAATTACCATTACAGTAAAATTGACCAAGGTTAATGCCTCCAATAGATGTTTCAGAAATATGAGGCAATGTTATCGCGATAGCTACAGCAGCTAAAATTGAATCAATCGCAAAAGCTATGTCAGTAAGCTCAACTTTAATTACAGTCGCCCAAAAACCACTTTGTTTTTAGGTTCAGCAATTTCTTCAGTTTCATCCCCTTGTTTTCGCTATCGAAAAAAATTCTTTTAATATGCGCACCTGCCATATAAGCAAGTATAAACCACCTAAAACTTGAATTTCCCAATACTGCGCTAAAATTGTAATTAAGAAAATCGCTATTATTCTAAATATTAGTGCTCCTGCAAGATCCGTACATCAATGCATGCTTTTTGTTCTTTAGGGTGGCAGATGTCTAACCATAACAGCAAGAACAATAGCATTATCTGCTGAAAGTAATCCCTCTAAAAGTATTAAACTCAATAATACTATCACATATTGAATAAATATCTGTGTATCCATTCTAATCTCCTTCTATCCTATTATTTTTTTCATTAATCTAACAATAACTATAACTACGATTAATCCTAACATGTTTAATACTAGCGGTAAAAAGTTAACTAGACTAAAAGTAATATTCTGATTTAATAGATTAAAATGACTTTAGTAAAGATAGTTAATACACTATTATCTACTCTTTCTGCTGGTACAGAAAATCTAGATTTTATCATATTTTGCTATAACTTCTCCTCAATGAAAATATAAAAAGTGAGAAAGAAATTGCCAAGTTTGTATTATTAAATAGTGTTAATGCTAATAAGAAAATAAAGGTTAGCAAACACGAATAATAAAACTAGCATCGTAGCGAATGATTCTGCTGTATTAACATTCAATATTAATGTTTTTAACTCTTCAAAAACATTTCTTTTTCGTAAGAAAATTATTCCTATGAAACATGCAATTACTATAACATAGTAAACTAAAAATAAATTAAATTTGCTAAAATAGAAAATATATCACGCACAGTCTTTCTTTTTTTCTTATTTCTAAAAAGTACATTAACTTTTGAAATATAATCTTCTCTATGATAAATATATAATTTATTCCCATAACAAAAACTACTAACACTAGATTAATCTTAAATATTATATTAAAAATAATATTTAGGATTGACTATATCATAATACGTAGCTAATTTATCTAGCTTTATATACAAATGCTAAATTAATTAATACTAAAAATAATTAAAAAATAAATAATTGAAATTTTCGTCTGAAATAACTTTCCAAATTCTACCCTAATAACATTACAAATCAGCCTCGCCCTCATATAATTTAATTTTTTTCACCTAAATTACGAATTTGAAATACTTCCATATTATTTTTTTCAATAAAGCATAAACTACTTCTTCAAGAACTTCTTCTCTAACCACTATCTCATTATCATGATAAAGCGTATATTGATATCCTTCTAGTGCAATATCTAGATTTTTCTTGACTAGAAATATTTGATAGCCGTCAATTGTTTTAAATATTAATAAAGTCTTCTAAATTTCCAAAATATGACTTTAATTCCATCAGTAATAACTAATACTTTATCAGCAATACTATTATAGCTATTAAGCATTGTATCTAAAATAATAACATAGCATTGTTTGATTTTATCAGAATTAATTCACTTATCTCTTCTTTATCGATTACTAGTTAAATGTTCCTCAGTATTATCAATAATCAAATACATTTTGATCTACTAAAATTGAAAAATAGAAATATGAAATTTTTATTACTTCATTTGATGCTAAATCTTTATATTTTACTAGAAGAAATCTAAGTTTTAAAAACTCTAAATCTCCAACTAATTCATCATCAGATACTTTTATATTAAATAGAGATAATGCATTTTTTTATATTTTTTTAATAGTGATAAATCATTATAGAAAACCAAAAATCTTTCGAAAATAATAATCTCTGATTATTTATATTTCTCACCATCAAAAAGAAATTTCACCTTTAAACTTTAGTTCTTTGTCTAAAATGAATCTTTTAGTAATTCTAAACTTAGAAGGATTATTATTGATAATAGTTAATATTTTCTCCTGTCTCAACTCTGAAAATCAAGTTCTAATATAGTATCTTTTTTTAATTTTTCTGTATATTCTTTAAATTCTAAAAACCATTATTTCTCCTATAAAAAAATAACATTAGTGTAATGTTTCTGTTATTATATTTCATTTTTCATCTCTTTAAAATATTAGATTACATCTTATATAATACCATTGCTTTAACTTAATGTCAAAAACAATAGTTAAAAATAAAAGATGATAGAAGATATTTCTCCTATCACCTTAATTATTATTTATTTTTCTTTTAACAAAGAATGTTAATACAATTCCAATACAAAACCTACTAGTGCAAAGTTTAACCAAGCAAAAATCAGCTGGTACTGGTAAAGGAATTTAACTTTTGATAGTACATTATCAACTAGCTGGGTACTGCAAGTTTAAATGTTGAAGTTACTGTAGCATATAAACTAAATAATCCAGTGAATAAAACAGTACAAAACATAAACTACTTTTTACCACCAAAGAAAGTTGTTTAAAAATCCTAGTAAAGATTAATTACCATTGTTAATGGATATAATAAAACTAATACTGGAACAGCTCCTTGGATGATTGCTGCTAATCCGTAGTTACCTACTGCAAATGAGAATAATGTTAAATGCGATAGCATAAGTTTTGTAACTAACTTTATCATAAAGTCTTACGAAGTATGAAGCACAAGCTGTTACTAATCCTACACTTGTTGTTAAACAAGCTAAAAGAATACGATAACAAATAGTAATAATTTACCAACATTACCAAAAGTAATATGTTGTTGCTCCAGTTAATACTCCAGCTCCCAGTTTTTGTAATCCTAAAACAGATACTGAAGTAGACCCGATATTAGAGATAAATACATATACTAAATGCTAATAATACTGCAGCAATAATTGCTGATTTAGCTGTATTGTTAAAAATCTTCTTTCTTTGTTTTTGCTCCGTAAAGCTTTAACAGAATTAATTACGATAATACCAAATACTAATGATGCTAATGCATCCATTGTATTATAACCTTCCATTAGTCCATTTGTAAATGCTAATGTAGTAGTTTGGTATGTTTTTGTAGGTTCTTGTGCTACACCCATAGGTTTAACTAATGATGCAATGATTAAAACAATCATTGACAGTAATAAAACAGGTGTAATTACAGTCCCAATTCTATCTACTAATTTATTAGGGACTGATTGCTAACCATAATGTTAATCCCATAAAGAAATGCTAAAAAAATAGCTTGAGCAATTGTAGTATGTTTCTGGCTGCTACAAAACTTGATAATCCCTAATTCATAAGTAGTAGTTCCTGTTCTAGGGATTGCAAAGAAAGGTCCAATTGTTAAATATAATAAAGTCGTAAAAGTAATACCGAATACTTTCCCTGCTCTACTTGATAAATCTAATAGGTCTTCAGCTCCTGAATACCCCATTACTATAACTCCCTAATAGTGGTAATCCCACTCCCATAATAATAAATCCAATCATCGCTGTAGATAAGTTTGTTCCAGCGTTTTTGTCCTAAGAATGCTGGGAAAATTAAATTACCAGCACCAAAGAATAGTGCAAATAACATAAGTCCGATTGAAACATATGGATTTTTCTTTAAAAAAATTTCAACATGTCATCTCCTCCAAATTTTTATAAATATGTTATATACAATAATATATTTATTAACATTTGTCAATAGATTTTTAAAAATATTACCTTTTTGTTGGATAAATGTTTTAAATTTTCTGACAATTTATAAAAAGTTATAGATAAAATATTTCGTTTACAATTCTAATATATCAATAATGCAATCATTTTCAAATAATTAATTTTCTATAATGAATATATATATGCATTAAAAGACAAAAAGGGTTTGATAATTGAGAACAGTTATCAAAATCCTTTTTAATTCTCTCCTATTTTTTATTTCTTCTTTATAATCACAATGTGTACATTGTACACCCTTTTTCCTTCATATAAGATATTTCGTACATTTTCGGACAATTTCTATTTATAGGTTTATCCCATGAAACAAAATCACATTCTGGGAATCTTCACAACCATAGAATAATTTACCTTTTTAGATTTTCTTCTCTAAAATTTCATGTTTCTTACATTTTTGGACATGTTACTCCAACCTTTTTGAATAGTATTGGTATATCTACAGTCAGGGAAATTAGAACAAGCAATAAATTTACCAAATTTACCTAACTTAAATACAAGTGGTGAAGAACATTCTGGACAGCTTTCTCCAGTAAATTCTTGTTTTATTTCTACTTTTTCCATTTCAGTTTCTGCTTTTTTCAACATCTTTTTCTAAAAATTGCTATAGAAATTATATATAGTTTTTCCCAACCTACTTTACCTTCTGCTATATCGTCAAGTTGACTTTCTAAGATTAGCTAGTAAACTTTAGTATTTAATTATATCAGGGAAATACTGTTCAGTTATCTTACTTACTAGTGTTCCCTAATTCAGTTGGCGTGAACACTTTATTTTTGCAGTTTTGCATAGTATCTTTTTTTGTAAAGTTTCTACGATTGTCGCATATGTCGATGGACGACCTACTCCAAGTTCCTCAAGTTCAGCTACTAATTTCGCCTCTGAGTAACGTGCAGGTGGTTGAGTAAAATGCTGTTCTTCTTTTAATTTCTTTTAACTTTGCATCTTCTCCAACTTCAAAATTCTGGTGCAAGTTTTCACTTTTTCTTTTTTCCTTTCAATACAGCTAAGAATCCATTAAACAGCAACTTAGAATATGCTCCACTATAGAGAACTTTATTATTTTTCAAATGTAGTTGTGCTCGTTTTCATAAACTGCAGCACTCATTCGACTAGCTAAGAATCTTTCCCATATCAGTTTATATAACTTGTATTGATCATTTGATAAGTATTCTTTAATACTGTCAGGCGTAAAAATTAACATTTGTAGGTCTAATTCCTTCATGAGCATCTTGAACATTCTTGCTTGATTTTTCTAGCTTTAACTGATGATGCTAGATATTCTTTACCAAAATTGTTTAGTATATAATCACTAGCCATTTTAACCGCTTCATCAGAAACCCTTGTAGAGTCCGTTCTCATGTATGTAATTAAACCAGTAACTCCACCTAACTTTTTTAAGGTTAATACCTTCATACAATTCTTGAGCAACACTCATAGTCTTTACGTGTTTTTAAAAGTTAATCTTTTCTTGAAGCATCTTGTTGCATTGTAGAAGTGATATAAACATTCAGTGCATTTCTATTCTTATTAGTTTTTGCTACATCAATAACTTTAAATGTATCACCTACTATTGCTTTTCTTATATTTATCTACATCTTTTTGCTTTTCAAGTTTAAGTTTTTCACCTTTATAAGAATAGAAAATTAGCCGATTAGACTTTTTCTATTCTTTATAAAATCAATTAGCATAGACCAATATTCTTGAGGAACGAAATTTTTGAATTTCTTCTTCTCTATCAACAATTAGCTTTAGAGCTGCATTTTGAACTCTTCCAGCAGATAGCTTTGGTTTTACTTTTTCCAAAGAACAGGAGAAATATTATATCCAACTAAACGATCCAATATTCTTCTAGCTTGTTGCGACTGAACTAAATCAGTATTTATCTTACGTGGATGCTTTGTTGCATCTTTTACCGCATCTTTTGTTATTTCATTAAAAAAACAATTCTGTTATCAGAATTATTATCTAATCCTAAAATATGTGCAATATGCCAAGCTATTGCCTCTCCTTCTCTATCAGGGGATCGGATGCTAGGAATACTTTTTTTCCCTTTGGCTTCTTTTTAAAGACTTAATTACATCTCCCTTCCCTCTTATAGAAATATAATCAACATCTACATTTTCCATTATCTAGTACTTCTACTCCCATTCTACTTTTGGAAGATCTCTTACATGACCTTTTTGAAGATATTACTCTATATTTTTCCTAGATATTTTTCAATAGTTTTTGCCTTAGAAGGAGATTCGACTATTACTAAATTTTCTGCCATTTTTCTTCTCTCCATAATTTTATAATAAGTAGTATCTTAAAACATTTTTATTAACTTGTCAACTTTTTCAATAAAAATTAATCAATTTTAGTCAATATTAATGGTTCAGCATTCTCTCTAACAACAATAGTATGTTCATATTGAGCAATATAAGAACCATCATTTGCAACTAATTCCACTCATCTCTATCTGAATTTCCTACAGTTTTTCGCTTTTGTAGATACGAAGGTTCTACCGCTAAACACATACCATCTTTTAAAATTAAATTATCCCATGGATCAAAATAATTGAACACATGTTGTGGTTCTTGGTGTAATGAAGTTCCAATTCCGTGACCCAGTTAAGTTTCTCGATTACTTCTAACTTTATGTTCTTTTATTTTTATGAACATGTTTTACCAATTTGGTTAATTTTTCTTCCTGCTACAGCATGTTTAATTCCTTCATAAAAACGCTTCTTTAGCTACTTCACATACTTTTTTTCTTTCATTGGGGATCATCCACTTTACCTACAACAAAAGAAATTCCAGTATCTGCATAATATCCATCTTTACATCCAGATACATCTATATTTAGTAAATCACCATCTTTTAATATCTTTTGTACTAGATGGAATCCCATGTGCAGCTTGGTAATTTAATGAAATACATGTATATCCTGGAAAATCATACTCTGTAATTGGCGCTGATTTTTGCACCATATTTTTCAAATAATTCTTTTAGCTATATTATCTAACTCTTTTGTTGAAACACCTGGTACTGCTTTTTCACCATTTCATCTCGAATTGTAGCACAGATGAAATCCTATTTCTTTCATTTTTTTGTAATTGTTCTTCTGTTTTTAATAATCATGATTTTCTCCTTTTTATTTAACTAGTTCGAATAAAGTTTTTAATAGAATAAGTTGGTTTATGCTCTTTTGGTTTCTAAAGTCTTCTAAACTTGTAACTCCAGTTTGAACGTGAATTGTATCTATACCACCATTAATACCAGACATAATATCTGTATCATAGTTGTCTCCTACCATAACAATTTCATCTTTACTATAACTAAATAAATTCATAGCACTTTCCATAATAATTTTGCTAGGCTTACCTATAAATGTAGCTGGTGTAGAAGTTGCATACTCTAGATACTTTACTTGTCCCCCATTACTTGGTACAAAGCCATTTGCTGTTGGTAACAATGTGTCTGGATTAGTACCAATCAGTTCTGCACCATTTCAATACAGCTTTTGCAGCAGTTGCAAGTTTATCATAAGTAAGTTGTCTATCAAGACCAACTACAACTGCATCAACACCTTCCTCATTTTTCTCTTTGAGTAAATGAACTTAAAAGTATTCTTAAGCCCTGCTTCACCGATTACATATAAATTTTTTATATCCTTTACCTTCAAGATAAATTTTTAGTAGCATCACTTGATGTAAATACATGTTCTTCTGATGTCTCAATATCAAATTTCTTTAAATGCTCTGCTACATCTTTTAGGTTGTCTTGTTGAATTATTAGTTAAGAATAAATAGTCTATATTATTTTTCATTTTAAATAATCAACAAACTCCTTAGCATATTTTATCTTCTTCTCACCATTGTAAATTGTACCATCTAGGTCAATTAGATATAATTTATATTGTCTTTATACTCATTCCATCTCTCCATTAATTTCATTTATCATAATATATTCAAATATTAGTTTCTTCTATAAGAATATATTACGCAACTATTTCTATTTTTACAACGATTATAAAAATAAAAAGCATTAATTAGGTTTTTCCTACTTAATACTTATATAAAATCGTTAAAAAAATACTATTTAAAAAGACTATCACGAGTTCATTTCCGATAATTGTTTCTTCTCATGATACCAAACTATCATTATGACAGATTGTAAAGTTATATACCATTTTAGTCTATTTCTATATTTTTATTGTTGGCTCTTGTCCCATAAATTTTTAACCATTCATTCCATTCATTTTGCGGAATATATCGATATAATACAAAATGAAATATCAATAGCAGGGTCACAAAGTATAGAGTGTTCCCAATCAACTAAAAATAACTTACCTTGATCTGAAAGTAACCAGTTATCTTTATGTAAATCCGTGTGACAAGGTGTATATTCTACATCGTCATCTGGCAAACACTTCTCTAAATAATTTAGTGCATCGACAATATTACTATTTTTCTAAGGTCATCAGCAATAATCGATTTTCAAATTACAAAAGCGATCTAGCTGCTGTTTCTTCAGCATAACCTTGAGCTTTCATAATTTTTTAGTTTTGACGATCCGTGCACTTTTTTTCAAAATTTCAGGTATACGTTTATCCGTCATATCTTCCGTATTTAACGTTCTACCATTTTCAAAATCTTGCGCGATTAATACATCTCCATTACTAATTCGCTTAGTCCATCTTAATCTAGGTACAATACCTTCTGCAGAAAGAGTTGCTATCATCGGAGTAGTATTTTTTTAATAAAGTAACGTTGATTATCTCTCGAACAAAATAATCTTCGTTATATGTATCATCTAAAAGTCCAGCCCATCTGATAATATTCTTTAGACATATTTTTATACTGCTCCTTTCTTCAATCTCTTTTTTTAAAAATTATAATGCACTATATATTTTTACATTCTTTAACTCATTTTTTCAAGATGCTATTTTAAAACTAAAATTAAAAATCTCAAAGATATTATAATTTATATATATAAGAATCAAAATTAATATCTTTGAGATTGCTTATATCTTATTTTATTACAGAAACATTATATCAAAATAAATATTTTTTATAAAATTTATTATTCACAGCAAAAACTTATAAATTCCCTTCAGCATAAATTGCAGTTGCTAATAATAGATCTTCCTACTTCTAAATATTCATTTGCTTGGTGCATAGTATCTTCTTTACCAGGGAAAAAGTAATCCCAAATGCAACACCTTTTTAAGGCAACGATGCATATGTTCCTCCACCTAATACAAATGCATCATTTTTAGTATCCCCTGTATGCTTTTTATAAACATCCATTAATGTAGTTACTAATTCATCATCTTTTCTGGTACATAGTGAGCTTCTTTAGTACTTGTAACTTCAATATCAATATTATCTACCTTAACTCCATTCTAATCTATCTACTAAATCAACTTTCTTAGGATGACGACAATCTGTTGAAACTACAGCAACTTTTTCTCTAAATCATATTCTAGAATACCATAGTTATACGTAGCTTCTCCCCATTTCATCATCAGAGTAATTAATTCCTAATTTTTTTCACCGAAATGGATCATTAGCAAGTTTTTCTACTATATAATCTACAAAGTTTTTACCGTTGTTATCTAATCCTAATGTACTTAAAAATTCTGCTAATTTTTGTTGCCGCATTATATACCATATTGCGGTGTTGATCCGTGTGCTGCTTTTCCCTTTAAGTGTAAGTTTGATAGTATCTTTCAACAATAACTTCACCTTCTAGTTTTTCTTGCAGCTAAGAAGTTTTTCAAATTTTTTCTTTAATATCTGACTACTTCACCAACTAATTCGGCTTTTTGCACTAGCAATAACCATATTTAAAACTTGACCACCCTTTAAATTTAACAAGTTTATAATTATAGTCTCCATCTTCACTAACAAATTTCAATTTATGATCGAAAAGTTGCTCTTGCTTTTTCAGCATACACTAATGGGAACATTGCATCTGGCGTAAATCCAGAAGCTGGTTGTTCTTCATGTTTAAAGTACGCTTCAACACATCTAAATCCAGTTTCTTCATCACTTCCAACAATCACCCTTACTCGTTTATTCCATTTTCACCCCAAGTTTATCTAAAAGTTTAACAGCATAATAAGCTGCCATTGTGGGTCCTTTATCATCTAATGATCCACGAGCAAATATTTTACCATCTCTTATTTCTGGTTTAAATGGATGACTAGTCCAGTCGCTTCTACTACAGGTACTACATCAACATGACCAAGAATACCAAATAATTCTTCACCTTGACCTACTTCAATATGACCTGCTTTATTTTCTACTAATTTAGTTTTGTAACCATCACGTTCACCAAAAGATAAAATTAAATCTAAATGCTTCTCTTGGTCCACTTCCAAATGGAGTTTCCTCAGTTATATCTGTTCCCTAAAATTGAACGTACACTCAATAACTCAAATAAATCTTTAGAGTAAAGTCCTCCTTATGATTTAGAACCTCTTGTTTTAAAATCTATATTCATAATATATCCCTCCGTTATTTATTTAATTTTATTTAATTCATCATCTGTTAAATATCTATATTCACCTAATTTTTAGATTCTCATCTAATTTTAAACTACCTATAGATAATCTCTTTTAAATATGTTACTGTTGCTCCAAGTGATTTCATCATTCTTTTTAACTTGATGAAATTTTTCCCCTTCAGTAATGAATATATTTGCTTTACTATAGCTTCACTGCTATCTAATATTTCTAAACGCAGGTTTACATCTATATCCCATCTTCTAAAAGTCACACCTCTTTTATAATTTTGAAGATGTTCATTCTTTTAGTTCTCCACTTTACCTCAACATAGTATCACACATCTTTTTGGGAGATATGAGTTTATGAGCTAAGCTCACCATCATTTGTCAACTAACATAAGTCCTCTCAGTATCTTTATCAAGTCTACCAACAGGAAAAACTTTGTGAAATACGATCTTCTTCTTTTAAAATATCCACAACTGTTTTTTCAATCGCATCTTCTGTTGCAGATACCGTATCTTTAGCTTTATTCATCATTATATAAACATATTTTTTTGATAAACTAACCTATTCTCCATCTAAAATCACCTGATCGTTAAATTCATCAACCTTATAATCAGGACTTTTTATTAACTTATCGTTAATTAATATTCCCTTTTTAATAGCTTTTTCCTTCTGCTCTACTTAATGTCGTAGTTGTACTAATAAAATTTATCTAGCCTCACTATGCTTATCTCCTTAGACCTTCTTTCAATGATGAAATTTCTAATTTTTCTTCAAATAAATATTCATCAAATTTCATCATAGTTATACTGAAGAAATAGATAAAGAAATACCAAAAGATTGCACAAATCATAATTAGTATCATACTCTGAAATTTTTCGATTCAATAACAAAGTTTAGATAATATTGATTCATATATTGCTGCAACATGTAATAAACATAATAAAAACAACTACTTAAGATTATTAATAATCTGATAAAGAAATTCAAAAATTTTAAGTCTAACCTCTGTATTTAATAATAACTAAGTTTAATTAGTATCATCACAAGATAAGTTGTGATTGAAGATAAAATTACACCATTTGTCTCAAAATTTCATTACAAAATGGGAGTAATAGTTAAATACTTTAACTACTAATCCTACTATAATAGTTACAAAGGTTTAATAATTGTCTTATTTCACAGCTTGCATTATTATACTAGTTAAACTATAAATCAGAATATAGTACAGCAAGTGGTAAAATAAAATCTTAATAAATTAGCATTTTCTAAACTTCTACTATAAAAAGCAGAATAGATTGGATCAGCTAGAACATACATTCCAACAAGAGCTGGTAGCACGATCATCATTAAGAGATAAAAATAACTTTATTAATTTGACTACTAACAGTAATTCTATCACCTTGGGCAAATAATCTAGTTATAGAAGGTAAAAATGTACTAGAAAATGCTGGCGCAATAGCTACAGCAATCATTACTACTTTATTAACAAGTTGTAATGCTGAGAATCTTCCATCTACAATATCTGCTTTACCCTATTTTCGTCATTCCATGAATAAAAGTTATGTTGGTCTATAATATTTAAAATTGGAAATAATCCTACTATAAAAATAAATGGAATTGAAACTGAGAAAAATTCTTTTTACTAATGCCGTAGTTTGAAATATCAAATTGTACTTCATCTTCTTCTATATTAAAATCTAGATTTTTTCTATTTTTAGAATAGAAAAAGTGTAATTAAAAAGAAAAACAGCTCCTACTGCTGCTGCAAATGTTGCACTAACATTTCCTTCAACTACTCCATAACCTAAAACTCTCATAATGAAAATATGTTGCACCCTAACATAAAAGCAATACGTGCCACTTGTTCAATAAATTGGCTCAAAGCCGAAGGTAGCATTATCTCATGTCATGAATAATCCTCTAATTCCCGATGATACTAAAACTAAAGGAATACCAAAACTTAAAGCTTTTTAAGACTAAATGCACCCATCTTGTGGAGTAAATTTTTGTTGATTACTTATAAGAATTTGATCTGATATAAATCCAGAACAAAAATAATATACAAAAACCTACTATTCCCCATTACTACTAATAACCAAGATCCTAGCTTTATAAATTCTTCTACTAACACTATATGACTCTAATGCATTATATTTTAGCTACTAATTTTCGCTATTGCTAGTGGTGTTCCTGCACCAGAAATCTCTAAATATCGTTGCATAATAACTATATCCATAGTTGAATAAAAGCCATTTGTTCCTCTCCACCAATTATCTGATAAAAAGGAATTAGATATACCGCTCTAAAACTTTTGTTAAAATTAAACTTAAACTAAGTATCTGCAGTCCCTTTAAACAAGGAATCTTTTTCAAAATTTTTCACATCAAACTAATATTTAATTGTTAATATATATTTTTTATAAGTATAAATACTGATAGCAATATACTAATGCAGCAACTAAACTGTATGCAGCTACCAATTTCAATACTTTATCCATACGTCTTCTTTTTTATTTTATTATTTGCTACTAAAGACTATATATGAACCTAATAATAATACAAAAAAGTTATAATAAAAACTATAACAGATAAAAATATCGCCATACTATCATCCTTTCTTTTTTTATAACTTTATTTTTATCATGATTTTAGAAAAATTTTAAACACACTTTACATATTTAATTATAAAAATTACTCATATCATTTCACATATTTAATTTATTTTATGTTAGATTTTTATAACATACACTTTATTTTGTTATCTTTTTTGTTATTATACTATATAGATATAAAATATTTTATTTCACAACAATCTTATTAGAGAGGTACTATTATGGGGTTTTAAAGAATTACAAAAAATCTTCCCAGTTTTTTTCCATAAGTGTAGTAACAAAAATTACACAACTTACTGCAAGACAAATAAGATACTATGAAGACTCTTCACTCCAAAACGTACTGAAGGTAATACTAGGCTTTTTTCATTTTAATGATATCGATAAATTGTTAACTATTAAAGACCTACTAACAAAAAGGGCTTTAGTCTAAAAAGCTATCGATGAAATTATTAATGAAAAGTACCCTGCTGAAACAACTCAAATTAGACAGATTATCCATAACGATATATTCTGCAGGGACCAAAATGGTTTACCTAGAGAACAGCTCAATTGGACGTGGTGATTTATCTAGATTTTATAACAACAAAAAGAATAAATTTTAGTGTTAGATTTTTTTACAATAATTTTCTACAAAATAAAGGAGACAACATGACTAAAACTATTACTAGAGAAGAAATAATTAAAAAGAATTGAAAGATGAAAACGTTAAGTATATTCGATTACAATTTTACTGACATTACTGGAACAATTAAAAAAATGTAGAAGTACCTGTTAGTCAAATTGAAAAAAAGTATTAGATAATAAAATGATGTTTGATGGTTCATCAATTGAAGGTTTTTGTACGAATCGAAGAAAGTGATATGTATCTTTACCCTGATTTAAATACATTCTTAGTATTTTTCTTGGGATAGCGAATACGGTAAAGTAGCTCGTTTCATCTGTGACGTTTATACTGTAGATGGAAAACCTTTTTGCTGGTGATCCTCGTGGTAATTTAAAAAGAACACTTGAAAGAATGAAAAAATTAGGATTTTGATACTTTAAACCTTGGACCAGAACCAGAATTTTTCTTATTCAGACTTAAAGAAAATAGTGAACCAAGTTTAGAATTAAATGATAATGGTGGTTACTTTTCGATCTTTGCTCCTGTTGATTTAGGGAGAAAACGTACGCCGTGACATCGTTCTTGAACTTGAACGCCTAGGTTTGATATTGAAGCAAGTCACCACGAAGTTGCTCCAGGTCAACACGAAATTGACTTTAAATACGATGATGTAATTTCAGCTTGCGATAACATTCAAACATTTAAATTAATTGTAAAAAACTATTGCTAGAAAACACGGTTTACACGCAACATTCATGCCAAAACCAATTTTTTGGTATTAACGGATCTGGAATGCACTGTAACGTTTCTATGTTTAGTAACTGGGGAAAACAGCTTTTTATGATGAAAACTAGCGAAAAATGGGATTAAGTGAAGTAGCATCACACTTCATCGCAGGAGTTCTTAAACACGCTCGTAGTTTCACAGCTGTATGTAATCCAACAGTTAACTCATATAAACGTTTAGTACCTGGTTATGAAGCACCTTGCTATATTGCATGGTCCACTTCAAATCGTTCACCTCTAGTTCGTATTCCCAGCTGCTCGTGGAAAATCTACACGTGTAGAAGTTAGATCGATGAATCCAGCTGCAAATCCATACTTAGCAATGACAACTATCTTAGCAGCGGGTTTTAGATGGAATTGAAAATAAACTAGTTCCAGCGCCTGAAGTTAGAAGTAATATTTATGTTATGACTCGTGAAGAAAGAATAGCAAATGGTATTGATGAATTACCATCAACATTATATACAGCACTAAAAGAATTATCAACTTCATCCCTATTATGAAAGATGCATTGGGAGATCACATCTTCTATAACTTTATAGAAGCAAAAATCAATCGAATGGGATTCATTCAGAACTCAAGTTACCGATTGGGAAATTGATCAATATTTAAAAATTATTAATTAAATAAAAACAAGGAATAGCTTAACATCAAGCTATTTCTTGTTTCTCTAATAAAAAGCTACGAGAATATTAATTCCGTAGCTTTTTTCTATTAAGTTTAGATAGTAATTCTACTAATGCTTCTTTTGGTTGGTATCCAGTTTTTTTCTTCTAGTACTTCACCATTTTTTCATGATTAATAGCGTAGGAATTGACATAATTCCAAATTCACCAACAGCTTCTTGATTTTCATCTACATTAACTTTGTAGAATTCAATGTTTGTAAAATTCGTTTGAAACTTCTTCTAATACTGGTGCTAACATTTTTACATGGACCACACCATGGTGCCCAAAAAGTCAAATACTTTTACACTATCAGTTTTTGATAATTCAAAAATTCTTTATCTGTGATTTCTCTCATTGTTTCTGTCTCCTTTAATTCTTATGAATTTTATTTTTATAATATCATAGCCAATTATTCAAATTATTTGTTTTAGCTATTAATTTTTACATCATTGGCATTTGTGGCTGCATTGGTTCATCCTTTGAAACATCGGCTACAACAGCTTCTGTTGATAAGAATAAACTTGATACACTCGCAGCATTTTTGTAATGCCGAACGCGTAACTTTCGTTGGATCGACTATTCCAGCTTTTTATCATATCAACCCACTCTTCAGTAGCAGCATTAAATCCATACCCTACTTCAACCTCTTTAAGCTTCGCTACAATAACACTGCTTTCTAATCCAGCATTTTCTGCAATTTGACGAACAGGAGCTTCTAGAGCTTTTTTTAATAATATTAATTCCAGTTTGTTCATCACCTGTTGCTTCTAATTTTTCAACTTCAGAAATTACTTGAACTAGCGCTGTTCCTCCACCAGGAACAATACCTTCTTCTACAGCAGCTCTAGTAGAATTTAAAAGCATCTTCAATTCTAAGTTTTCTTTCTTTTAGTTCAGTCTCTGTAGCAGCACCAACTTTTAATTACTGCTACTCCACCTGATAACTTCGCTAATCTTTCTTGTAATTTCTCACGGTCAAATTCAGAACTTGATTCTGCATATAATGCTTTAATTTGTTGTGTTCTGCTTTCAATCTTTTCTTTATCACCTTTACCTCCAACAATAACAGTATTATCTTTAGTAACATTTACTTTAGCAGCTTTTTCCAAGCATTGTTATGTTAGCATCTTTTAATTCTAACCCTAAATCATCAGTAATTAGTGTTCCACCAGTTAATATAGCAATATCTTCTAAAATAGCTTTTCTTCTTTCACCAAATCCTGGAGCTTTTACAGCTACAACATTAAATGTACCACGTAATTTATTTACAACAAGTGTCGCAACAGCTTCCTGTTCAACATCATCTGCAATAATTAATAAAGGTTTTAGCTGCAGCAACTACTTCTTCTAATACTGGTAAGATTTCTTGAACAGCACTAATTTTTTTATCAGTAACAAGAACATACGGGTTATCTAAATCAGCAATCATTTTTTCCGTATCACTTACCATATATGGTGATAAGTATCCTCTATCAAATTGCATCCCCTCTACAACTTCTAAAGTTGTATCAAGCGCTTGCGATTCTTCAATTGTTATAACACCATCATTACCAACTTTATCCATAGCTTCAGATATGAATTTTCCTATTTCTTCATCAGCTGCAGAAATAGCACCTACTTGAGCTATTTTATCTTTAGAATCTACCGTTACGCTAATTTCACGAAGGCGTTCAATAGCAACTTTTCACCGCTCTTTCCATACCTTTTCTAATACCAATAGGATTAGCTCCACTCGTAACATTTTTTAACCCTTCAGTTATCATAGCCTGAGCAAGAATAGTCGCAGTCGTAGTCCCATCACCTGCGATTTCATTTGTTTTATTAGCTACTTCAGCAACTAATTTTGCTCCCATATTTTCATATGGATCTTCTAATTCTATTTCTTTGCAATCGATACTCCATCATTAGTAATTAATGGAGAACCAAATTTTCTATCTAAAACTACATTTCTTCCTTTTGGTCCCTAATGTAATTTTAACAGCATTTGCTAACTTTATCCACACCAACTTTCATAGATTGGCGAGCATCTTCTGAAAAATTTTAATTCTTTAACCATGTTTCCTCCTAATCTTCAATAACCGCAAGAACTTCTTCTTCATTTACTAAATAGTACTCTTCATTTTTAAAATTAACTTTTTATAATTATCTGAAAATACTACTTTACTTCCTCAGATAAGTTCTCCATCATTATCTTTTGATAATAAACAGCTTTCTCCTAAAGCAACTACTATCGCAATATTTGAAGTTTCTTCTTTTGAAGCTAAAAACTATTCCACTAGTTGTTGCTTTCTTCTTCTTCTACTTTTTAATAATACATTATCAAATAATGGTTTAATCATATTAATAACCTCTTATAAAAAAATTTTTATTTCTGTATTTTTGCTTTTTCTACTGAAATATATAATAAAACAAAAGTCAAAAAAGTCAAATCATAAATAATTACTTACTGATGAATCATATAAAACTATAATAATTCATACATATTAAATATATGACATAAATCAATATAATTAGATGTATAATAATACAAACAATAAAAGCGATAACAAAGCTATTTTTATCATTTTTATAATTCATATTATTTTTATATTATAGCAATATATGTTATAATGCTACTTGTATAATCATTTATAAATAGTAATTATACGGAAAAATTCAAATATTAAAATATTAATTAGGAGGAAAATATGAAATACGTAGTTGTTGGAACATCTCACTTCGGTTACGAAGCTGTTCAAACTATTTTTAAAAACGAGCCTAATGCTGAAATTCACTTATATGAAAAGAGGCGCTGGGGCTTCATTTATGGGTTGAGGTAGCCAATCTTATTTAGATGGGACATCTAAAAGCGTTATCTGAACTACACTTTGCAACAGAGAGTCTTACCGTTCTCAAGGTATTAACATCCACTGTAACAGCGATGTTGTAGGATTAAATTCAAAAAGAAAAAAATATGTTGTTGTTAAAACAGCAGCTGGTGAAGAAAAACAATCTTACGATAAATTATTACTAAGTCCTGGTGGAGTTGCAATTAAACCTCCATTCGAAGGAATTGAATTAGAAAATATCCACACTTTCCGTGGACCAGAAGATACTCAAAGCTGTATACGATTGTATGCAAAAACAGTAAAAAGCAGTTGTAGTTGGTGGTGGATACATCGGTCTTGAAGTAGCAGAATCTTATGCAAAACACGGTATCGATGTAACTGTCGTTGACTTCGCTCCAAGAATCTTAAAACACTACCTAGACCAAGAACTTTACTGATATTCTTACTGAAGAAGGTGCTAAACACAACCTTAAAGTTCGTGGTGGAGAAAAAGTTCTTTCATTCAAAGGTGAAAATGGAAAAGTTACAGCTGTAGTAACAGACAAAAGGTGAATACGAAGCTAGATACAGTTATCGTTTCTGTTGGTGTTCGTCCAGATGCATCTTGGTTAAATGAAGAATTAGAAATGACAGAACGTGGTTTTTGTTGTTACTAACGAATACTTAGAAACATCTGCAAAGATGTTTACGCAGGAGGAGATTCAACTCTTCTTCCATACGCTCCAACTCGTGGAGAATTACCAATAGCTCTTGCTACTCTAGCTCGCCGTCAAGGTGTTGTTGCTGCATTAAACGCTATGAGTACTAAAACTAAAATACCTGCCGTAAACGGTACTTCAGCATTATCATTCTTTGATTACAAATTCGTAAGTACTGGATTATCTCAAAATGGTGTAGGGTCTATATGATGGTAAAAGTAGCTTCTAAATATGTAGAAGAAAGAATTTACCCAGATTTCATGAGAAAAGAAAACAATTTGGTTCACATGAAGATTTACTATGATGAAGATACTCACAGAGTTCTAGGGAGCTCAATTTATGTCTAAACATGACGTATCTAGTGCTATCGCAGCTTTATCTATAGCTATCGCATCAGACTGGACATTAGAACAATTAGCACTTGCTGATATATTCTTCCAACCAGAATTTGACCGTCCATGGCACTTTCATTAACGTACTTGCTATGGCTGCTCTAGACTACAAACTTAGGTGGAGCAGACAAATTACTATTTTAGTAAAATCGATAAAAAGTTCGCAGAAAAATTTCTGCGAACTTTTTATTCTGAAATACTTGATCTAAATTTGATACTATTCTCGCTCTTCCTGTACTTTAAAGTTTACGATATTATCAAATATATTTAGAATTATAACTTCTCCCTTATTTAATATTTCAAGAGCTTCTTCATTATTCGTCTTTTTCGTAATTACTCTTTACATTATCGACTTCAGCTCTAATAATAATATAGCTACTTTCTTTCATAATCTACTCCTGTTAATACTATAACTTGATTTTTATATTGGATATCTTTAACTAATTCTGTATCTTCTAAGAAAATACCAGTTTTTCTTACTAGTCACTGTTTTTGAACCTATTTTCTTAATTCCACGCATAGCCATACACATATGTTCAGCTTCTATAATTACATACACACCTTTTGGTTGTAATTGTTCTTCAATTGCATTTCACTAAAGCATAAGTGTCATATCTTCTTGAATTTGAAGTCTACGACTAGCACTTTTCTACAAGACGAGCTAATTTACTAAGTCCCTGTAATTTTTCTTATTATTTGGTACATAAGCTATGTGACAAACTCCATAAAAAGGTAACATATGGTGTTCACATAGAGAATAAAACTGAATATCCTTTACTAAAATAGGCTCGTCATTATCTGATTCAAAAATGTATTTGATTTCTTCTTTTGGATCTACATTTGTTTTAGATAATAACTCTTCATACATTTTTACACATCTTTTTGGTGTATCTAATAATCCAGCTCTTGATGTATCCTCTCCAATATTTTCTAATAATGTTTTTTATAAGTTCTTGTGATTGTTCTTTATTTTTCAAAAACTATCCTCCATTTTTATAAAAGAGCTACTAAGTAGTAACTCCTCTTTTTTTGAATTAAATTGTTATTATTTAACTGCGTCTTTAAGAGCTTTACCAGCTTTGAAAGCAGGAACTTTGCTTGCAGCGATTTCAATAACTTCGTTAGTTTGAGGGTTGCGTCCTTTACGAGCAGCTCTTTCTCTTACTTCAAAGTTACCAAATCCGATAATTTGGATTTTTCACCTTTAGCTAAAGTTTCTTCAACTGTTTCTACGAATGCTTCGATAGCTGCAGTTGCTTGTTTTTTGTAGTCCTGATTTCTCAGCAACTTTTGAAATTAATTCTGAGTTGTTCATTAATTCTTTACCTCCATTATTGAGTAACGGTTCATCCGTTTCACTTATTAAATATTACCATATAAAATCGCTAATAATCAAGGTTTTTATTACCGATTTTTTAGCGTTTTTTTAAGCATTTTTGCTATATTTTTAATAATTCATTTAATTTTTCTATTTATACAATAATGTATAGACTATTTTACTCAAATTTGTTTAATTCTTCTGCTGCCATTTTATTCATAAGGTTATTAACACAGTCCTTTTAATGCTAAGTCCTTCATAAAGATACCTTTTATATATATTTTCTAGTTATAGGCATATAAACATCGTATTCTTTTTGATAAGAAATAACAAACTTTTGTAGTTCGCACCCCTTCAGCTACCATATCTAATTTTTCAATAGCTTCTTCTAATGAATATCCTTGCCTATTAAATAACCACAATTATAGTTTCTTGAATGCTTAGATGTACATGTCACTACTAAATCACCTATTCCTCCAAGTCCCTAAGAACGTCATTTCATCAGCTCCTAGTTTTTCCTAATCTTGTTATCTCAATTAGTCCACGTGTTAATAGAGCTGCTTTAGCATTATCTCCATGAGCCATTCCATCAATCATTCCACATCCCAAGAGCAATTATATTTTTTAAGTGCACCTCCAACTTCAACACCTATTATATCTTTATTAACATAAATTCTAAAATATTTATTGTGGAATATTTCTTGAGCTATTTTATTTAATTCATCATTTTTAGATGCAATAGCAACTACTGTAGGGATTTCTTAATATTAATTCTTCTGCATGAGAAGGACCACTTAGTACACCTACTCCTTTTTAATTTATCACTATCAATTTCATCAGATATAACTTCTGACATTCTCTTATTAGTTTCCATCTCTAAACCTTTAGAAACATGGATAATAAACTTTAGGTCGTTCTAAATATTTATTAATATCTCTTGCTACTTCTCTCATTACTTTTTGTAGGAACTGCTATAACAATTACATCTGCAAATTCTACTGCTTTCTTTTAAACTCACTAGTAGCAACAACTTCTTTTGGTAAAAACAGCATTTTTTTAAATACCTACTATTTGTATGATTTTCATTTATTTCATCTCTTGATTTTTCACTTCTTGAATATAAGCGTAATTCATGACCATTATCTACAACTGCTTGAGATAAAAGCAGTTCCCCCAACTTCCTGAACCTATCACAGATATTTTTCATCGTTCTGTCCTCACTATAAATTATTGTATCTTAATTATATCAAATTTTTCTAAAAATATACATTAATTTTTACTTATAAGTATCATGTTTATCTTACTCAAAAATTTATCAAACTAGTACTGCATATCTACTCTACTATTTTTTCTTTAAAAACTATGTTATAATTTAAGCATAATAAATAAAGGAGGTAATTTTTATGAATTGGTTTGAAATTACTCTAATCGACGGGAAATCGATGGATTAATTAAACTCTAAACAATATCGTTGATATTTGGAAAGGTCTAAACGATGAATATGCAACTATTTCTCAAGTAAATGGAGAAGAAATTGAAGTACCTGCATCAGAATATGATAGACTAAAACGTGCATTAGATATGAAAGGATACGTATTAGGAGGATTCTAATATGGCTAGATTTTTTTAAAAATATTTCTCACTTTATTATCGATTACTGCAATTGGTATAGGATTATATTATTACTTCAATAACACTTTCTTTCATCGACAAATGATAATCAAGTCGATGATAAAACTAAATATAGAAAATACTGTGAAAAGCGATTCAACTTCTCAAGAAAAACATTGAAGGGAACTGTAGTAGCTAAACGTTCTACTGAAAAACAATTAATTTTGTGAAAGGATAATACTATGAAAAAGAAATACTTTTAAAAACTAACAAGTTTATTTCTTACTTCTGACACTTATTCTTTCTACATTAAGTGCATCGAGTCTAAATATATGTAGAAGCTAAAGGATCATCAGCAAGACCTAGTGCATCAAGATCAAGTTCTAAACCTAGTTCTTCTAAAACCATCTAGTAGTAAATCGAGTTCTAAAACCTACTACTTCAACTGCTAGCAGTAAAACCAACTACAGGAACTACAAAAGAACTTTCTACAAATAGTACAGGTGGTTCATATAATAAAGACTATAATAGTTACAATAATCAAGGATATAAAAGACAATATACAGATTATATAAATAATAACTATAGAAACAGTGGTTTCTTTTCAGGGCTACGATAACTAACGCTCTTTTATGGTATACACTATTTAATTCTGCAACTTCACACAACACATGTTCAAGCTAGTGATAAAGCAAAAAGAATTAGTCGATAATGTAAAAGATTCAAAAGTTCCAGTTTATATGCTTGAAATTAAAAACTAAAGAAAGTGAATACAAAACACGTCACTGTTACAAAAGAACAATATGAAAAAAAGTTAAAGAAGGAGATAATATCTCTTTAAAATAGACGGTAAACTTTAGAAATTAAAAATCAATAAATAAATATAATCTTGCTCCAAGATCTATGTACTCTCAGGCAGTTTTCTTTATAAAATACTATATAACTAACTAAAAACTTTCGAAATAGTTTCCTACTTTCGAAAGTTTCTTTATTCTATTCTTCTGAATATTTAGCTTTACGAGCTGCTTTTTTTCACGAGCTGCTTTTATCTAATTCTTTTTTTACGTAGACGAATTGACTCTGGAGTTACCTCTAGGTATTCATCATCACTTAAGTACTCAAGACTTTCTTCTAAAGTCATAATACGAGCTTTTTAAGTGTTACTGTTTGGTCTTTTTGTAGAAGAACGTACGTTTGTTTGAGCTTTAGCTTTTGTAATGTTAACTGTTAAGTCGTTCTCACGGCTGTTTTCTCCAACAATCATACCACCATATACATCAGTACCTGGTTCAATAAATACTGTACCACGATCTTCTAAACTTGAGATAGAGTACGCTGTAGCTTGACCATTTTTCTAGAGCTACTAATACACCATTACGACGCCCACCAACACGTCCTTTTTGCATTGGTTGGTAAGAATCGAATGTGTGGTTAATAATACCATATCCTTTAGTCATAGACATGAATTCTGTAGAATATCCGATAAGTCCACGAGCTGGAACGTTAAAGATAAGACGAGTTTGTCCATTTCCATCGGCTTGCATGTCTACCATATCACCTTTACGTTGACCTAATGATTCAATAACAGCACCAACACTTTCATCTGGCACATCAACTTGAACACGTTCAACTGGTTCGCAATCTACACCGTCGATATTACGGATAATTACTTCTGGTTTAGATACTTGAAGCTCGTAACCTTCACGACGTAAGTTTTCGATAAGAATTGATAAGTGAAGTTCTCCACGTCCACTTACTACCCAAGAATCACTTGTATTAGGTTCTACACGTAATGAAACGTCTGTTTCTAATTGTTGCATTAATCTATCTTCTAATTTACGAGCTGTAACGAATTTACCTTCTTTACCAGCAAATGGTGAATTATTAACTAAGAACGTCATTTGTAATGTTGGTTCATCGATGTGAAGTACTGGTAATGCTTCTTGGTGATCTGTTGGACAAACTGTTTCCCCAACGTTAATATCATCCATACCACTTACTGCAACGATATCCCCTGCATGCGCTTCTTGAATTTCTTCACGTTTTTAATCCAAAGTAACCAAAAAAATCTTAGTTACACGGAAGTTTTTAACTGATCCGTCAAGTTTCATAAGAGAAACTGATTCTCCTACTTTCATACTTCCACGGAATACACGTCCAATACCAATACGTCCAACATAGTCATTATAGTCTAATAATGCTACTTGGAATTGAAGTGGTTCATCTCTATTATCTTTTGGTGCTGGAACATAATCAATTACTGTTTCATATAAACATTGCATGTTTTTCTTCTTGCGCACTTGGATCACTCTCTAAAGAAGCTGTTCCGTTAATTGCTGATGCATAAACAACTGGGAATTCAAGTTGTTCATCATTTGCACCCTAATTCGATAAATAAATCAATAACTTCGTCTACTACTTCTCTCTGGACGAGGCTGATGGTTTATCAATTTTGTTTACTACAACGATTGGTTTTAAGTTTTTGTTCCAAAAGCTTTTTAAGAACGAAAACGTGTTTGAGGCATTGTTCCTTCATAAGCATCTACTACTAAAAGAACACCATCTACCATTTTCATGATACGCTCTACTTCTCCACCGAAGTCTGCGTGTCCTGGTGTATCAAGAATGTTAATTCTTTTTACCTTTATAATCAATAGCTGTATTTTTTTGCTAAGATTGTAATACCACGTTCTCTTTCTAAATCGTTAGAGTCCATAGCTCTTTTCTTCTACATGCTCGTTTTGAACGGAAAAATTCCTGATTGTTTTAATAGCTCATCAACCAGTGTAGTTTTACCGTGGTCAACGTGAGCTATGATTGCTATATTTCTAACATCATCTCTTAATTGTACTGACATTTTTTATCTCCTTGTTCTTACTTTATAAAATATATATAATCTTTCAGATTCATATATTATTTAATCTAACCTATCAATAATACCACTATTTTTCCTTTATTGTAAACAAATATACTATAGAAAACACTATTATTTTAAAGATATCGTTAATATTTCCCTCATACAAAAAGAGATCGAAGTATAACTCGATCTTCTTAATACTATTCTTTCTATTATGGGTGTACTGGAATCATCCATCCAAGTACTCCTGTTGATTGAAGTGCAATGATAGCACACACAACGATTAATAGGATGAAACTGTGTTTAACTGTAAATTTAAGTAAATCTGACTCTCTTCCTACTAATCCTACAGCTGCTGCTACTGCGATAGATTGTGGAGAAATCATTTTACCTACTACTCCTCCAGATGCGTTAGCTGCTACCGCTAATAATGGATCCATTCCTACTTGGCTAGCTGTAACTTGTTGTAATTTAGCAAATAATAAGTTAGCTGATGTATCAGAACCAGTGATGAAATACTCCAATCCATCCAAGTGCTGGAGATAGGAATTTAAATGCTCCACCAGTTGCTGCTAATGCATATCCTAGAGTATTTGACATACCTGATGCATTCATGATGTATGCAAATCCTACAACGAAAACAGATTGTTAATAATGCAATTTTAACTTCATTAAATGTTTGAACGAAAAGTTATAGCTGCATCTTTCCAACTAATTTTAATGATAAACTTAGAGATTAATGCTGCTACTAAAGATTGCTGTACCAATTGATCCTACTAAATCAAGCTTTGAATACTGCTGCAATTTCTTTTACCAGATACTGAGCTGATAATATTGTTGTGAATAAATGGAACTTCGGGGTTTAAAAGCAATTGTTTTTGAAGAATGCTTTAGAAGATTTCATAGTCCATAAGAAGATAATCAGTGTTAATACTACGAATGGTGACCATGCTACTAATACTTCTTTTTAAACTGTGTTTTTGGATGTACTGCTATTTTTCATCAACTTCTTTTTCATCAGCAAATCTCCAAGTAGTTTTTTTGGCTTTCCAGAATTGAAGTAAAATAACCATTGATACTAATGATACTAATGAAGAAAGAATATCAGGTAATTGTTCTCCCCATATAGTTAGAACTTATAAATTGTGCAATCGCGAAATGATCCACCTGATACTAATAATGCTGGCCATACTTCTAATGTTTTTCTTGAATCCAGCCATGATTAATACTAAGTAGAATGGAATAAAGATAGACACTAATGGTAATTGACGTCCGATCATTGCTGCAATTTCTGCAGCCGCGATTGGCGATCCATTTGCATAAGTTGCTAATCCATCCATAGCTGTTACCGGTGCTCCAACTGCCCCGAATGCAACCGGTGCAGTGTTGGCAATCATACAAACACCTGCAGCATAAAGTGGTTTAAAATCCTAAACCTACTAATAATGAAGCTGTGATAGCTACTGGTGCACCAAATCCTGCAGCTCCTTCTAAGAAAGCCCCAAATGAGATGCAATGATTAATGCTTGGATACGACGGTCATCAGTTAATGAAGTAATACTGTCTCTGATAATATCAAAGTGACCAGTTTTAACTGTCATTTTGTATAAGAACACTGATGTTAAAATAATCCAACCGATAGGCATAAAACCGTAAACCATACCATGAAATGTTGAGAACGCCGCGAATTGGAAATGGCATTTTAAAGAACAGACATGCAATTACAATTGCAACTATTAAAAGTTAATAAACCTGTTAACCACCCTTTAACTTTTGAATCCAGCCAGTGTTACTAAGTAAAAACACAATCGGGATTAATGCAACAAGTGCAGAAATATATAAATTATCAGCCACTGGCTGTAATAACTGAGTGAATTTTTTTCCATAAATACACTTCTCCTTTGTATAAATATATTTTTGTTTGGTTTGTGAAAATCTATTATTATAAATACAATATTATATCTTATCCTGAAAAATCAAATATTGTCATAATTCTTCTTTAAATATTTTATAAGATAAAAGCACTTTTTATTTCTATTCAGATATATAACAGTTTTTTTATCTGTTCTATTTTTACTATTTACATATATAAGCTACTATATTTGATAGTATTTATCTAATGATTTTTCTTGTTTACATTTAATATTGTAGCACGCTTTCATTTAAATGTAAAAGCGTTTTTAGTTATTTTTACAACATTTCTTTAAAAAACCTTATTTACCAATAGAAAAACTATATATTTTTTGAAAAATTTTTCGCTAACTTTTTTTATAACAGTTCTATATTTTCACCTTTATAAATTATTATTATTTCAAAATAGAATACATATGTCTACTATTATTTTTGTACACTATATATAAAAATATATCATATCGTAGTTAACTATTAATACGATATGATATTCTATAGTTCTCAATATAATAATATGTAGTTTTTTAATATCTCTGTTTATCTTTTAAATACACGATTAATTTCTTTATTTGCTTCTTTTTTTGCTTCAATACATGGCGTTTATCATAGTTTTTTTCTTACCTTTAGCTACACCGATTAAGAGCTTTGCATAGCCATTTTTTTAATATAAAGTTTCAATGGAACTATACTCATCCCTATTTCATTTTTGCACATTAGTTAATAAAGCAATTTGTTTTTTTCTTTAATAATAATTTTCTTACTCTTAATGGTTCATGATTAAATCTATTTCCCTCTTCAAAATGAGAAATATGCATATTGTAGACAAATATTTCTCCCTCTTTTCTAGTTTGACAATATGAATCTTTTAAATTGATTCTACCTCTCCTAATTGATTTAATTTCTGTACCTAGTTAAAACTAATCCTGCTTCATAAGTTTCTTCTATAAAATAATCATGATTAGCTTTTTATTTTTGGGCTATTACTTTTAATTTCTTTATCCATAATCTCATCCTCTATTTTTTTACTAATTAATGATTTGTGTTTTCAATATTTTAAAAGTCTATTTCTTGATTTTTCTAAAGTCGACATTTGCTACCTTGACGATTACTTCATCTCCAAGTCTATAAACTTTTTCTTTCTACGACCAATTAATAACATATTCTTTTCTGATCATATGTATAATAATCATCATTCATTGCCTTAATATGCACTAATCCCTTCAATATTACTTCGTTTCAAGAGTAATAAATACACCAAAGTTCGTAACACTTGAGACAATACCTCTAAATGTTTGTTCTTGATATTTTAACATATACTCACATTTTTTTCATTCTATCGACTTCACGTTCGCAATCAACCGCTCGTTTTTCATATTCTGAAGAACTCTCAGCTAAATCCGGTAATCTAGTAATGAAAATTATCTATAGTTTGATCAGATACATCACCATTAAATAAGTATGTTCTAATCATTCTATGTACCAATAAATCTGGATAACGTCTGATTGGTGATGTAAAATGCGTATAATATTTCGTAGCAAGTGCAAAGTGTCCTATATTATTTATTGAATATCTAGCTTGATTCATAGTTCTAAGAAGAATTGTTGAAAGCATAGTTTCTACAACTTCTCCTTTAAATTTTTCTAAGCATATTTGCTAACATATAAGGTTCAATCTCTTCAATTTTACCTTTTTGTTCTATAACCAAGACTTGCTGCAATATCAAAAGAACTGTCTAAGTTTTTTCCATTTTTAGGCTCTTCGTGAATACGATATATAAATGGAACTTGCATCCAGTAAAAATGTCTCCAATTACCTCATTAGCACTTAACATGAAAATCCTCAATTAGTCTTTCTGATATACCTCTTTCACGAAGAACAATATCTAAAACTTCTCCATTCTCATCAACCACTACTTTTTGATTCGGTTTATCAAAATCAATAGCACTCTCGTTTTCTCTATTAGCACGAATTTTTGATTGATAATTCTAATGCTGTCTTCAGCATAGGTACGTATTCTTTATATTCTTCTATCGTTTCTTTATTATCTGCATAGACTTCATTAACTTTTTTTATAAGTCAATCGTCCTTTAGATTTTATTACAGCTGGATAAATATCATAACTTTCAGGGATATCCTTTAGTATTAAAATCGATATCACAACAAATTGTATAACGTAATACATGAGGATTTAACGAACAAATGTTATTAGATAATTTTTCTAGGTAACATCGGAACTACTCTATCAGCTAAATAAACACTACATCCCCTATTGGCTGCTTCTTTATCTAATGGACTATCTTCGGTTACATACCTACTAACATCAGCTATAAATACTTTTAATCTATAACCTTTTTAGTTTTAACTACTGAAATAGCATCATCTAAATCTTTAGCATCATCACCATCAATAGTAACCACCATTTCATTAGTACAGTCTCTATATTTATCTTCAAGTTTTATTTCATCACTTATTTTTCTCAGTTTGTTCAAGTCACCTCCTGAGGGAAATTCATTTTGGGATATTATGTTTTATAAATCACTGAAAGAATATCTACACCTGGATCATCCTTATGACCAATTGATTTTTATAATAATCCCTTTATAATCCTCAAAAACTTACCTTTTGAATAGTCTGTAATTTCAACTAACACCTTACTACCATCAACTAAATTAAAGTTTTTTAGCATTTGTTATCTTTATATACTTTGCAATATTTTTATCATCACTTTTTACAAAAGAAAAGAACTTAGCATTAGTTAATGTACCTACTGTGTATTTAGTATTTCTTTCTAATACTTTTTGTACTATTCCTTCAAGATTACGGTCATCCTTATAAACACTATCTACTTTTTACTAATACAACATCACCTGTCATAGCACTTTTGTGTGAATCCTTTAGGGATATAAACCTCTATTCCGAGATTTGCAGAATACACAAAAGCAAAAACCTTTTTGATGTAATCTAATAACTCCCTCAATCTCTAATGGTTCTTTTCACATAAAGAAACTTCTCATTAGGTAACTGAGTTATCGTTAATTTTTCTCTAACTTTCCCTACATTTTTTACTAATTCAACAAAATTCTTTGCTGATTCAATATTTAACTTTTTCTTTTTAAATCTTCTATACTTAAAACTTTTATCTTCTTTAAATATTTTTCAATTTTTTTCTAACATATAATCCTCCTTAAATTTAGATTATACAACATACGATTATTTCTATAAAAATAAACCTAAAATGAAATTACATTTTAGGTTTATTATCTTTAGTCTATAATTTTTAACCAAGTAAGGCACACTAGTGATATAAAAATATTAGTCCTAGTACTACTGTAATTCTTTGTAAAACTAATTCAGCACCTCTTACTTTTTTTGTTTTCCAAACAGTTCTTCTGCTCCACCAGTTAATCCAGATAGACCTCCTGATTTACTTTCTTGTAATAAAACTACTACAATTAGCAGAATACTGCTCACTATTGCCATTGTCATTAAAAAAAGTGTGCATACTCTCCTCCTAAAATAATCATTCGTTAATACAATACAACTAATATTAACACATTTTTTTCAAAAAGCAAATTTATTAAACAATCTTAGTGAAGATAATTCTTCCTGAAGATGTTTGTAAGACACTTTGATACTTCTACCTCAACAGTTTTACCAACTGAACGTTTACCATTTTCAACAACAATCATTGTCCCATCTTCAGTATAAGCCACACCTTGATTATTTTCTTTTACCTTCTCTTAATACTTGAACTTTCAATCTTTCCCCTGTTGTTAACATCGGTTTAACAGCGTTAGCTAAATCATTTACATTTAGAAACTTTAATCGCTTGTAAAAGTGGCAAGTTTATTAAGATTATAATCAGTTGTAATAATAGCACATTTATATTTTTAAAGCATAATCTATTAATAAATTATCAACACCTTTATGCTCATTATATTTATACTTATTATCAATTTCAAGATCAATTTCTCTCATTTTTGAAGATGCTCAACACAATCTAAAGCCTAGACGACCTTTTGCACGTTTTTAATGGATCTTTCAGAATCCGAAATCAGCTGTAATTCTTTTTAAAAACAAATTCTGGAACAATAATCTTACCTTCTAAAAATCCAGTCTTTGCAACATCTTGAATACGTGAATCAATTAATGCACTAGTATCTACAACTTTTCGATAAAACTTTTCTTTCGTATTGACTTTTTGGTTCTTTTTCCTTTAGGTTTATTCCCAAATTTGAATGCCGTAAAGATATTTAAAAATTCTCCTTCACGTCGATATCCTAATACTAATCCTAAAGTATCCAAAGACTATATATATTACAGCAGAAATAATTCTTCCCATTATTCCTGCACCTGCTATAACATCTACCCCCGATGATAGTAAACTAGCTAGAAGCAGATCCAGAATTAATCCAATTGTAGTAAATACAATTTTTCTGGATTGGTGTATTTGTTGAGACGATCTTCGATTCTTTTTAACATTGCTACGAAATCTATCTGAAAATAATAAAGACACTAATACAAAAACTACTGTAGTTCCAATTGTAACAATAAGTCTTAACATCGTCTCACTCAATGATGCAAAAAAATATTATAGTATATTAATGCACTAGTTGAAAGTGTTCCTACTGTTATTCCTAGAAAAAGGAAATAATAATTAAAACTTTTTCAACATAAAAAAATCACTCCTTTTATTATTTAATTTAAAATATAAAATTATTAATAATACTTTAATAATATATTTAGAAAAAATAGAGATATAAAACATCTCTTCTATATATTCTACTACATTCTACTTAAAATTAACATAACTAAATCTTATAAAAATTAAAGTCAAAATATTTTTATGAAATATTTAAAGACTAAAGAGATGAATAAAGAAAAATAAAGTTTTCTACTATTCATCTCTTTGCATTCACTAAAATACATTTCACAAATGCTATATCTAGCACTCTCGTGATATCCTTTTACCGGTATTATTCTCAATTCCATCTGGGAAATCAGAATTTTTCATATTTCCAACTGGAACTATTACACGTTTAAAATCGTGTTTTTAGCTTCATTTATCCTTTGTTCAATTCTACTAACTCTTCTAACTTCTCAGTTAGACCAACTTCACCAATGAAACAATCATTCATATTACAGCGATATCTTTTAAAACTTGAAGCTACCGCCATAACTACCCTAAAGTCTACAGCAGGATCATCAATCTTTAACTCCACCAGAGACTTTCACGTAGACATCTTGTTGTTGAAGTAAATAACCAGCTTTTCTTTCTCTAAGACAGCCATTAATAATATTAACTTATTATATTCTAATCCAGTAGAAATTCTTCGCGGATTATTGAAAGCTGTTGGTGTAGTTAATGATTGTATTTCTACAAAGAAGTGGTCTACTACCTTCCATAGTGCTAATTATAGTTGCTCCCGCCAAATTTTTACTGCGCTCTTCCAAAAACATCTGTGAAGGATTCGCCAAATCTTCTAATCCACTATGTTTCATCTCAAAAATTCCTATTTCATTCGTAGAACCAAAACGATTTTTAACCGCTCTAAGTATTCTATAACTATGTTGACCCTTCCCCTTCAAAAATACAGACTACTGTATCAACCATATGTTCCAACATACGTGGACCCGCAATTGTTCCTTCTTTAGTAACATGACCCTACTATAAAGATAGCTATATTTAAACTTTTAGCAATCTTCATAAGTTGTTGAGTGCACTCTCTAACTTGGGTAATACTTCCAGGTGAGTTTTCCATATTAGGATTATATATTGTTTGAATTGAATCAATAACTAAAAACTGAGGTTTTATCTTTTTACCACTTGATAAATTAAATTAAGATCAGTTTGTGCATACACAAAAAGTTCATCCGTATTATTTTTTAATCTATCAGCTCTTATTTTAACCTGTCTTACAGATTCCTCACCAGTAACATATAGGACATCATGTTCTTTTGCTAAAGTATGCTGATATTTGAAGAAGTAATGTAGATTTCCCAATACCCTGGATCTCCTCCTAAAAAGTACTAACGAACCACCAACAACTCCACCTCCCAGAACTCTATTTAATTCTCCACTATCAGTAAGAGTCCTCGAGTACATCCTGTGTAGAAACTGATTTTTAGTTTCCCAGCTTCTACACGCTCTGTATCGTTTTGTTTTTACTTCAAATTCTGTATGTTTTTGTTGCCTTTTTTTGCTTCGACTACTTCTTCCATAGATGCCCATTTTTACAATTTGGACATCTTCCCATATATTTTAAACTTTGGTAACCACAGGCATTACATTCATATTTTAACATTTACCTTTGCCATAACTACCTCTTAGTCTTCTTTACAACAAAACTATCTTTTTATAATCAATATTGATTAGTTCCAGTTAATTCAGGATTTTTGTAATAATTCTTCACTTAATAAATCTTCAATATTTTTTTGAATACTTCGTTTTTAATGGACGAGCACCGTATTCTTTTATACTACCATCTTCAACAATTTTAGCCATTGCTTTTTCGTAAGTTTAATAGTAATGTTTCTATCTTCTAATCTCTTAGATAAACCATCTATTAATAATTCAGAAATTTTTCCAACTCTTCTTTTTCAAGGTCTTGAAGACAATTATATCATCTATTCTATTTAAGAATTCTGGACGATATTGTTTTTCAATGCTTCCATCATAGTGTTTTTGAACATTTTTATAATCATTCTTTAATAGATTCACTTCCACCAAATCCTACGAATTTTCTGATCGTTTAGTTCACTCACGCCTACATTTGAAGTCATAATGATAATAGTATTTTTTAAAATCCACTACGCGACCTGAAGCATCAGTTAAACGGCCATCATCTAGATACTTGTAATAAAATGTTAAAAGATTGATGGATGAGCTTTTTCAATTTCATCAAATAATACTACCGAATATGGTTTTTGACGAACTTGTTCAGATAATTGTCCTGCTTCTTCATATCCAACATAACCTGGAGGCGCTCCTACTAATCTACTAATTGAATGCGGTTCCATATATTCACTCATATCTATACGAATCATATTATCTTCTGAACTAAATAAGGCTTCAGATAAACTTTTTGGCTAATTCTGTTTTCCTACTACCTGTAGGTCCTAAGAAAATAAAACTCCAATTGGTCTATTAGGTGCTTTAAATCCACTTCTTGCTCTTCTAACTGCCTTAGCTAAACTTACTACAGCTTCATCTTTGACCAATAACACGTTTATGTAGAATTTCTTCTAATTTTTAGAAGTCGTTTCACTTTCAGTTTCTGTTAATTTTGTAACTGGAACACCAGTCCAAGCAGCAAGAACTTCTGCTACTATGATCAGAATTAATCTTAATTTTTATCTTTTGATAAACTATCTTGCCAAGAAATTTTAAATTCTTCAATCTTACTAATTACTTTATTAACTTCATCACGTTTTTAGCCGCTATTTCAAATTCTTGGTTTAATTACTGCTATCTTTTCTTTATTTAATCGACTTAGCTCATCTTCATATTCTTTTCACTTTTTCTGGTGATTTATAATATCTTAATTTAACTTTTAGAACATGCCTCATCAATTAAGATCAATTGCTTTATCTGGTAAAGCATCTATCTGTAATATAAGTCGTACTTAATTTAACCGCTGAATCAATAGCTTCATCTAAAATTTCTACATCATGGTGTTCTTCATACTTTATGACGCAAAGTCCCTTCAAGAATCTTTAATTGAATCTTTCAGTACTTGGTTCTTCAACTTTTAATTGGTTGGAAACGACGTTCTAATGCTGCATCTTTTTCAAAATATTTTCTATATTCCTCAGTAGTTGTAGCACCCTATACATTGAATTAAAACCACGTGATAAGGCAGGGTTTAAGAATATTTGATGCATCTGCACTTCCTTCACTTCCCTCCTGCACCAATTATAGTATGAATTTCATCTATAAATAGAAATAATATCTCCCTGCATCTTCAATTTCAGAAATAATAGTTTTTAATCTTTCTTCAAATTCACCACGATACTTAGTTCCAGCAAGTAATGTTCCCATATCTAGATACCATTACTCTCTTTACCTAGTAGATTACTAGGAACATTTTGAGAAACTATTCTCTCTGCTAAACCTTCTACTATAGCTGTTTTTCCTACTCCAGGTTCTCCTATTAATACCGGATTATTTTTTTAGTTCGTCTATTTAAAATTTCAATCATACATGTAATTTCTTTATCACGTAGCTAATACAGGATCTAATTTATTATTAAAAGCATCTTTAGTTAAATCTTTTCGCCAAAGAGTTTAGTGTTTTAGTTTTTGCTGAACTATTCGTCTGATGCTTCTAATTTTTTAAATCCATCATATAACTTAGACTACTAATGCATGGCTTTGTTTTTCACTAAATCAAATAATTCAGCAACTAAATGCATCACATTTATCCCTAATTTATCAGTTAATAAACGGACTGCAGTTCCCTGTTTTCTTCATAGTAAAGATAATAACAAGTGCTCACTGGTAACAACAAAAGCTAGAAGTATCATCAGCATATCTGTTGACTATTTTTCTATCGTTCTAACAGCATCCATTTGTATAATCTATCTTCATTAAAACATTACGATAAAAAGTCTGTTCCTTCTAATTCTGCTTCATAAAAAGTCTACTACATTTTTTCTAAAATCATCATAGTAAACACCATGTCTATTAAGCATTTTACATGATATGTATTTTGCATACTTAACATAGCTAATAATAAATGTTCTGTTCCTACAGCTTTTAACTCCAAAAATCATTTGCTTCTTCTTTTTGCTGTTGTTAATACCATAAGTACCGTTTCATTAAATCTTATGTACATAACATCATCCCCTCTTATTATATTTTTATATTTGTTAAGAAATCTTATAGTCAAATCCTTTTAATATTTGATTTTGTTTGATGAATCATTAATTCTGCACTATTTTTTCATCAGTATAATCTAAAAATTGATTATGAACTGATGATAATAATTTCTATACTATCAATAAAATGATTATAATCAAATTTATCTATATATTCTTTTTCGAGTAGAAATTTTAGCTAATCTTATAGCTTCTTCTACTTCAATAGTTTCATTATCTACATGTCTCAATTAAATAATCTATGTAGTCTTTATTTGTGTGGAGAGTTATTTTTGTGATTCTAATGAATCCTCCCCCACCTCGTTTTACTCTCAATAATAAATCCATGTTCTGGTGTAAATCTCGTTTTTATAACATAATTTAATTGAGATGGTACACAGTCAAATTTTTGTGCGACATTACTTCTTTTTTATAATTATATGATCTTCTGCAGCTTCATTTGAATAAACTCATAATATATTGTTCAAGTATATCTGTCATATTATTATTCATAAGGGCACCTCCTTTATTGACTAAAATTGACCTTTATTAAAATTATACTACATCTACAGTATTTTTGTACACAAAAACATTGATTTTTTAGGGTACATATAAATAAAAATGAACGACTCAAAAATCATGATTTTAAAAATCTTATTCTTGAGTCATCCATTTATAATTCTATTTTCTAATATAAGTATTTAGATTAAAAATATTTATCTCATTAATTAGTTATAGTTTTGATTTTCTATTAAAAATTAGATTCATTACAATCGCAACAATTGTACCTAATACAATACCACTATCAGTAAACATACGGATAAAAGCTTGGTAATTGAGCAAATGCTGTAGGAACTGTTGTTACACCTAATCCTAAACCAACAGAACAAGCAATTATCATAAGATTTTTCTTGTTTAGCAAAATCAGTATTCCCTAACATTTTTCACACCATATGCAAGTACCATACCAAACATACTAATCATTGCCCCTCCTAGTACTGGTTGAGGTACGATTGTAGCTAAAAGCACCAATTTTTGGAATTGATCCAAAAACTAGAAGTAACAATACCATTACATACATTACTTTTTTTACTTTTCACTCCTGAAATTTGTACAAGGCCTACGTTTTGAGAATAAGTAGTATATGGGAAGGCATTTACTAATGATCCAATCATAACAGCTAATCCTTCCGCTAAATATCCTCTTCTTAAATCAGGTTCTTTAACCTCTTGATTACAGATATTTCCTAGGGCATAATATACACCAGTCAGATTCAATCATACTAACTATTCCAACTATAACAAATGTTAAAATCGCACTTATATTGAATTCAAAACTAGCGAATTTAAGTGGCGTTGGATGTTGGAACCAACCTGCTTGAGTAACTTCTGTTAAACTTACCATTCCCATAAAACTAGCAATAACAGTTCCTGATACCAACCCTAATAAAATTGCTATTGATTGAATAAATCCAGTAGTAAATTTATAAATTACTAAAATAATTGCAAGCGTAATACATGCCAATACGATAGTTTTTGGATTTCCAAAATCTTTCGATCCTTGTCCACCTGCAATATAATTCATCGCAACTGGTACTAATGTAATACCTATAATTGTTACAACACTACCTGTAACCACTGGTGGGAATAACTTAGCCACCTTAGCAAAAAATGGTGCTATTACAACTACCACTAAACCTGAAACAAAAATTGCTCCATACATAGTTGGTAAACCTGAGCTATTTCCTATAGCTATCATCGGCGCAACTGCTGTGAAAGTACATCCAAGTACAACAGGTAACCCAATTCCTGTAAATTTACCTTTATACACTTGTAAGAATGTTGCTACCCCACACATAAAAATATCAACTGACACTAAATAAGTTGTTTGCTCTGCTGAAAGACCTAGACCTCCAGCAACAATTATCGGTACAATTACCGCTCCTGCGTACATTGCTAGTACGTGTTGTAAACTTAAAATAAAAGTTTTTCAAAGATTCTTTTTCTCCTTAGTTATATATTATTTTTGACAAATATAACTATATAAATACAAAAATCACCTATAATTACTTATAGGCGATTTAAAATTCTACTACAAATAGTTACTTTAAAAATTAATTCAAAGTAATAACATTATAATAAGAATGCCCATAGTCATCAAATTTACGGTCTGATGGTAGAAACTTGCAAAGCCATATTCTTGCCTTTATATGTGCTATATTTTTGTCTGTACAATATATAATAACAATTTTCAAAATGATTTTCAAGTGTTATCTATTTTTCTTTTACATTTTTCATCGTTAATTAAAAATTTATACTATATGTATGCTAATTATTTATTCTATTACCTTTAATTTTCCTCTAAAGTCATCTAAACTTGAGTACCCTTTTTCTTTCATCACTTCTTGAAGTTCTTTAGTTAGTCTAGCAAAAACTGAAACTCCTTCCTTATGAAGAGTTGTTCCCACTTGCACTAAATCAGCACCACATAGAATATGTTCAAATACATCTTTACCGTTTATAACTCCACCAGTTCCAATAATTTTTTTATACTAGGATTCAAGCGTTCCTAAATGCACGAACATTAGCTAATGCTGTTGGTTTAATATATTCTCCACCTAGTCCACCAAATCCACCTTTTGGCTTAATAACTACTTGTTCTTTATCTAAATCAATATATAAAACCATTCCCTACACTATTTACACTATTCACATATGTAAGAGGATATTTATTAAGAATTTTAGCCATTTCATCAAAATGAGCAATATCGAAATACGGAGGTAGTTTTACCCTCAATAGGTTTTGTAAAGAATGTGAATACCTCAGCTAATAATTTGTCTGTAAGTTCAAAATCATAAAGCAATCTGAGGTTTTCCTGGTACATTTGGGCATGATAGATTAAATTCAGTCACACCTTCATATTCACTCTCTTGAATTTTCTTTAATAGAGCCCAATATTTTCATCATAACTCATACCTGTTACCGATAAAAACTGTAACTTTTGCACCTGATCTTTTGACGTTCAATAACATAATCTAAATAATAATCTAAACCATTATTTAGGCAATCCCCATTGAATTTATACTCCTAAAGCAGTATCATAATATCTAGGCTCAGGATTACCTTCTCTATAATCACGAGTTGCAGTCTTTTGTAACAAAAGCCCCCGCTTCACTATTCGCTAATTCATCTAGTTCCTTAGTCGTCATACAGTGCACTCCAGATGCATTCATTAATGGGTTAGATAATTCTACATCTAAAAATTTGTTTTTAACATTCTTCATACCTCCTATGTATACTAATAACAGTTTATCATAAAATATACTCTAATAACCATTGATAAAACTAGTTTTAGATTTATATTCACATAAAAGAAGAATTATAGAAAATCAATTTTCATCTATAATTCTCCTTATTTAATTTTCTTATCTAAAATCAACCATTCTTAATTATACTTCTAGATACTTAATGATATCTAAATATAAATTATCCATCTTTGGTAAAATGTCTTTTATTCTATCAGAATGTTCTTCTTTTAACCATGAAGTAGGTTTTTCATATAATACTTCTGTCTTATCTCTCTCTTAATAAGTAATAATTTAAGTGGTAGGTTAAAACTTAGATATAAATCATCTTGCATTAGTAATGTTCCTACTTTTGGGATTACCAAATACTACATATTGAATATCCTCTAATTCTAAATCAACATTTTTAGCATATTCACCTTGGTTTATATTTAAAAATTGGTGAATGTTATTTTTCTAAATATTTATCTACTCTTGATTTTACATTGACAAATTCGTCATTAATTAGATATTTTTCCATAATTTACCTCTTTTTTTACTATTATTAAGTTTATTTGATTTCATAATACACTAATTATCTACTTTTGTCATCAATTTAGTTTTCAAGAAATTATAAATTTTATCATTAAAGAAGTTATATCTCTAAATTCACCAATATACTATCCATTAATATCATCGATAACTTCTTTTAACAATTCATATGAATGATGTTGAGCTTCTTCATCATAAATATATGAATTTATCATTAATTCATCGAACTCTACCCTACGTTTTAAATCTAAAATCTGATTTTTTTCACAGTTTCCTTTATTACCAATAAATGAAATTTTTTGTCATCTGATCAACGACAGCTTTCTCATGATCAACTATCTCATCATGTTCAAATGCAATTGGTCCAAAATGTGGCACTTTAGTTGTCGCGATATAATTTTTCCAAACCGCTTCTTCCGATTGTACTGGAGGAACCATACCTTGAGGATTACTTGTAATAATATTTAAAAATGATTGAATCTGAGTTGTTGATAATCTTTTTGCTTCTTCGTCAGTATCAGCAACAACTGCATTGGCACCTAAAATCACATACGGCTCACTTAAAACTTCTGACGGTTTAAAGTAATGTCTATAAATTGCTACTGCATTTTCCATCATAGCTGGAGCAAAATGCGATGCAAATACATAAGGTAGTCCTAGTTCAGCAGCTACATATGCACTATCAGTACTAGACCCAGAATATATAGTGGAACATCAAGCCCAGCTGCTGGATATGCATGAACAGGCCTTGTATCTTTAAAATACCCAGATAGCTCCACGACTTCTTTTTTAAAATCCATCTCTCTATTAGTATTTCTTCTAATAGCTCGTGCAGTGTTATAATCAGTACCGGTGCACGCCCTAAACCTAAATCAACTCTACCTGGATAAAGAGTCTCCAAAGTTCCATATTGCTCAGCAACTATATATGGACTATGATTAGGTAACATCACTCCACCTGATCCTACTCTAATATTTTTTGTATTATCTAATGTACGTTGTATTAGTAATTGTGTCGCACTACTTGCTACACTTTTAGTATTATGATGTTCTGCAATCCAATATCTTTCATATCCTAACTCATCAGCCTTTTTAGCTAATTTAACCATTGCATCAATAGCATCTTTAAAATTCTGTCCCTGTCTTAATGGAGCTAAATTTAAAATTGAAATTTTCATAGTTATCACCTCTATTTATTTACCATTTTTAACAACTCATCTACAGCTACAATTCCTAGTTGATTTGCTGCAAGAGGACTGTCTCCAGTTATTAAGTTTCTATCTATATGAACCTGACCACTTATTGCTTCATTTACTATTTTCGCTCTAAACTTTCTAGCTTTTCAGCTAATAACCATTTTAATTTTTCCTGGCATATAGCCAATTTCTTGGTTTGCTACTTCATCTATACTATCTGGGGAAAACAGTCATTTCATAATTTTTAAATAAGAACTCTGATTCATCAATATTTCCTGAAATTAATGCAGCTGGACCATGACAAAGTGTTATGATTTTATTCTCTTTAATTGCCCATTTAAGAACCTCTTTTTACTTCTCTACTTTCAGGCAAGTTAATCATTGCACCATGACCACCTGGTATGAAAAACTCCTGAATAAGGTGAATTTTCTGAAGTAATATTCTCCAAAAATTCTATCTAATTTAACAGGATTCTCAAACTTTTTCTATATATTTATTATAAAGCTTCATAACATTCTCATCTTTTTCTGGCATTGCCCACATCTCTAATTTTACAGAATTTTCCTGATAAGTAACAATATCTATCTCAAATCCAGCACCATCGATATGTAACATTGGTAATAATGTTTTCTACAGGATGATTACCTGTCGAAAAATACTTTCCATTAGACATTTGTAAGTATCTTTCATCTGTCGCTATCATTAAAAATTTTATTCTTTTCACCACTATATGTGTTTTCAAATTTAAAACCATCAAAATTTGTTATAGAGCTTGTATATATACTTAAAGAATAGTCTGATGGAAAATATGCGTTATGTTCTGCTCTATCTTTTACTGGTTGATTTGTTAATTTTGTCATTTTAATTCTCCTAACTTTTATTTAAAAATATTTGCTTGCACAAACAAGTACATTAGTAAAATATAAAAAAATCAAAAATAATAAATTCTGATTTTTATATTTTATCACTATTTCTATTTAATACATCTGTAACTATACTCGTAGTGTTTTTCTAAATACTTTCTTCCTTTAGGTGTTAATTTTTATACATACACCTCTCTTGTCCTCAGCAGAAGAAAATCTTTCTATTACACCACACGTATTCTCAAATTTAGCTAACATTCTTGATGTTGCACTTAAACTTAATGAAATCTTAGTACTTAAATCTGTCATTCTTAATATATTTCCTTCGGTTTCATTCAAGTAGTGTAAGCTATAGTATTCATTTAAAGTTATTGGATGCTCTCCTTTTGATAAAGGCATCTTCTAATTCAGTACTTATTTGTTTCATATTACTATGAAATACTATCCATTTATTTACTACTTCTTCATTATTCATTTGTCACCTCTTAATTTACTTGCGTTTTGCAAGTAAATTAATAATACTACTTTTATTATTAATTGTCAATAAAACAATCTTTTTCTTATTACTACTGGATAAAAAAATATCCTTTTGAGCTAAATTCTCAATACACTCATCATAGTATGCTGCATCATGTTCTTTATAAATCGGCTTATTTATTTTATACTCTTTTAGATCGTTATGAGGAACACAAATTTTTTCCTCTATAATTTTTATCAAGCCATTCTTTGCTAACATTATAACCTCTATTCTTCATTTCCTGCATGATTAATTCATGATACTTGAAAAGAAAAATGGCTTATGTTCAAATACATAATCTACCGTTGCATGTTTCTTACCCCAACCATTTCCTCTTAATGCACAACATCTCTATGCTGACCTAAAAGTTGTTGCCTTGGTAATTTTTGATATTAGTTCTTCATGCCAAAGTCTCATCTTGTCCTCCATTGATAAAAGTAGATTCTTCCAAATATTTATTTGGATATTTCTTTAGAAGATATTTTTACTTCTTTTATCAAATCTTCTTTTTGTATATATTATTATGATATTCTTCAATCATTTCAAAAATTATCTTTTTCTTCTTTTTGTTGCATATTTTTAAAAGTATCCCCAGACATGATGCAATGCGTTCGTTACTTGTCCTTTATCTTCAGGTAAACTTACAGCTTGTTTTTATAAGCTCACTCACTTTACTTTGAGATACTTCTTCTTGCTTTAAATATGTTCTAATTTCTAAGTATATTTTTACTTGAATGACTTAAAAACAAGATATTTATTTTTGCCCATAACTTTTGTCATTGAACTCTTTCTTCTTTATTATTCATTTTATCCTTTTCGAAAACAATTTATTTTTAATATCCATATTATATACACTTCTTTATATATTTTTGCTTTTAAAGTACCAATGAAATATTTCCATATAATATAATTCTAAAAATACCTATAATAGCTAAATGTATTGGATAATAGTAGTAAAAAGAACCACTTAGAACCAATATGTTTTTCCTCTAGTACCATCATATCTCATTAATAACGGTAGAGAGAATAAAGTTGCAAACTGTAATACTCCATAAAATACATCTATAAATATAATATAAATAGCTGCATAAACACTTACCCATATAACATAGTCTAATATTTTGTTGTTTTTATTATTTCTATGATTATATAAAAAGAATGGCATCATTAGCGCTATAGAATACCAATCCGCTACAAATGTTAATAAACAGAATACAATAATTACTAAAATCTTTAATGTATTATTTATCTTCTCATTTCTAAAAGATTGCGATTAATGCAATCGACATCGTCAGTGGGAATAAGACACTTGTTTTATTAAATATACTTCCTGTAGTTATATCAAATGGTATTCCTAAACCGAAGCAAAAAAAGCAAAGTGACTGATAACAGCAAAAGCTCATAATTCTAAAGAAATATTTTTTTAATATCTTTTTGTATAATAACATCCTTCTGCGATAAAATACCACATAATTGGGATATTAAACGCCCTACTATATGCATAAGTACTGGTATTGGTTCTTTAACTAAACCTGGATATAATATGATCAATTGTCATAGCAATTATAGCTATATATTTTTAACTGGGTTCCATCAAACTTTAAATTCTTCATTTTCTTCCTTTCTATACTATTTTTGACTTTTATTTAAAAATATTAGTTAATATATTTCTCATAATTTTAATATAATGAGAATACTATAGACTATCCTAACATAGGATATCACATTAATGTACTTTATACAATTGTTTTTCTAAACTTCTTAAAAATTACGCTACCACCTTATATAATAATGTTATCAATATGCCTAAGTTATCTCACTTAGACACTTTATATTTTTATCTTTCTTTTTGTCAAAATACCATCTTTCATTCGGTAAACATGATCGCATTTTTCAATCATTCTATTATCATGTGTTACCATAATAATTGATTTCTTTTTCTTTACACTCTTTTGAAAAGTGAATCCACTACTTCAAACGCTCTATCTGAATCGAGGCTTGCTGTAGGTTCATCAGCTAAGATAATTGCCGGATTATTGTAAAGAGCTCTAGCAATAGCTAATCGTTGCCTTTCTCCACCTGATAAGTCTTTTGGTAATTTATTTTCTAAGTGATCATTCCTAATTCTTTTAAATAGAGATTCTTGATCTTGTAATGTTTTTTCTTTTTCTTATTGATTCTATCCACTAATTCTAACTGTTGTTTTTGCAGTTAAAAATGGAACCAAATTAGATGCCTGCAGAACAAATCCAATATCGTTAAATCGTAACTTTGATCTTTCTTTTTCAGACAAATTAGTATAATCTTTTTCATTAATAATTATTTTGACCTTTAGATGGAGTTTGTAAACCTCCAGCTAAAGTTAAGAAAGGTTGATTTACCTGAACCTGATGGACCGATAATCGCTATAAATTGCTCTTCTTCTATTTTTAAAAATTGGTTTTCTTTCAGAGCTTCTATCTCTTTATTTCCATCTTGATATGATTTAGTTACATTTTTAAATTCTAATACATTCATATTACTACTACCCTATTGCTTTTTAATGGATCAATTTTTCTAATAGCTAAAACAGAGAATAATGTTCCAACTAAAGAAAAAAATAATCAAACTAACGAATATAACACTGTAATAAAAGTCCATTTTCCTAAAAATGGTACTGCTGATGGCAAGACAAGTGATGTTCCCCATGTTCCAACCAAACCTAGTATACTTCCAACTAATGAAAGTAAGAATGTTTGCGATAAAACAGAAATTCCAATAATTCCATCTCGAGATTCCTTGCGCTTTCATTATACCAAAAATAGGTGTTTTCTGAATACTAAGTACATACATGAAAATACCTATAATAATAACAGAAATCACTATTAAGAATCCTATCATTAGTCCAAACGTTAAAAATCTGAGCACTGTAACCAGGTAATTCATTAATAAAATCAGCTATGCTAACTTTTTTTGGAAAATAGAACTGTCGTAATCCTTTAATTCTCCTTTTTACTACAAAAGCATTAATTATAGGGATTATCAATTGATTTCTTATCACCGTATTTTCAACACTTGAAAATCATTAATATTCATATATATTACTGGAGCCACATTAAATCTAGATTTTTTTCTGTATAACCCTACTATTTTTTTAATTCAGTATCAGAATTTGCTGTTTTAATTGTATCTCCAATAGCAAATCCTTCTTTTTCAGACAAACTTTTTTTCAATAACAACTTCATTTTTAGATTCAAAAGTTCTTCCTTGAATTACTGGGGGATTAAAAAGCTTCCATTGTTCACTCCAAAAAAATACTAACTTTTTTTGTTTAACATCCTCATTTGAACTCTTCGCAGTTTTAGAAACTGTAACCATTTGACTAAAAGGTTCAACGTTATCTGCAGATAAAGATTCTTTATCTGATAATTTTTAGATTAGATAAACCAATAGTTTTATTTGCTTCTGAAGAAAGTAATACCGTATCCGCCCCCAATGATCAATAGAAGATCTATTCTGATCTATCAATCCAAAAAGCTAATCCAGATAAGAAAAACATTAGATACGAAACTAAGGTTAGTAATCCTACAATTAGACTGTATCTTAATTTAGCATCCTTTATTTCATTAATAGCTAAAAACATTTTTCCCCTTAAAATATAAAATTTTTTTGTTCATAAATAATAAATTGCATTACACTAAGCATATAGAATAAAACTTGTAAAGTCAAATTATTAAACTATAATGTATATCTATTAACTCTTCAGTTTTTATTTTAGTACTACGATTTAATCAAAATAACTAAAAAGTCTCTTAGCACTTCCTAATAATATTTTATAAATTAGTATCTTGTGATTATAATATTCATGTAACAAATATAAAAATCGAAGTTAATTTCTTAACTTCGATTCCAAAATATTACTCAATATCCCTAGAGTAATTTTGATTTTTATCTAATAATATACATAAACATTTGAATTTACTATATTATTTCCCCTATACTACCTTTAAACATATTATACACCTCTTACAGATTTTTCTGCAAGGATTTACTAAAAATAGTACGTATTTTTCTTGTAAAATTACACGATTTTACAGTAAAAACACAATATTAATACATATAATTTTTAAAACTATCAAATATCTCCAATTAAATATGAACTTTATGTAAATCTATATTAGGTATAAAAAAAGCAAGGTGAAATTCACCTTGCTTTTATGTGATTTTAATTCAATTATTATTTAACGATTGAAGTTACAACACCTGAACCTACAGTACGTCCACCTTCACGAATTGAGAAACGAGTTCCTTCTTCGATCGCGATTGGAGAAATAAGTTCTACGTTGATTGATACGTTATCCCCAGGCATTACCATTTCAGTACCTTCTGGTAAAGTAACTACACCAGTTACGTCAGTAGTACGGAAGTAGAATTGAGGACGGTAGTTTGTGAAGAATGGAGTGTGACGTCCACCTTCTTCTTTAGATAATACGTACACGTCAGCTACGAATTGAGTGTGTGGAGTGATTGTTTTAGGAGCTGCTAAAACTTGTCCACGTTCGATATCTTCACGAGCAACACCACGTAATAATGCACCGATGTTATCTCCTGCTTCAGCGTAATCTAATAATTTACGGAACATTTCAACACCTGTTACAGTAGTTGAAGCTGGTTCTTCAGTTAATCCAACGATTTCTACTACGTCTCCAACTTTAACTTGTCCACGTTCAACACGTCCAGTAGCAACTGTACCACGACCTGTGATTGAGAATACGTCCTCAACTGGCATCATGAATGGTTTAGCGTTATCACGTTCTGGAGTTGGGATGTACTCGTCAACTGTTTCCATTAATTCGATGATAGCTTTTTCTGCATCAGCGTCTCCTTCAAGAGCTTTAAGAGCAGAACCTTTGATTACTGGTAGTTCATCTCCGTCGAATCCGTATTCAGATAATAGTTCACGAACTTCCATTTCAACTAATTCCTAATAACTCTTCGTCATCAACCATATCACATTTGTTTAAGAATACAACGATTTTTGGTACTCCAACGTTACGAGATAATAGGATGTGCTCACGAGTTTGAGCCATTGGTCCATCTGTAGCAGCGATTACTAAGATAGCTCCGTCCATTTGAGCAGCACCAGTGATCATGTTTTTAACATAGTCAGCGTGTCCTGGGCAGTCTACGTGTGCGTAGTGACGGTTTGGAGTTTCATACTCGATGTGAGAAGTGTTGATTGTGATACCACGTTCTCTTTCTTCTGGTGCGTTATCGATTGAAGCGTAGTCTTTAGCTTCTCCACCATAAGTTTTTGCTAATACAGTAGCGATAGCTGCTGTTAAAGTAGTTTTACCGTGGTCAACGTGACCAATTGTTCCAATGTTAGCATGTGTTTTACTACGGTCAAATTTTTCTTTTGCCATTTTAAAAATGTCTCCTTCAAGTTAATAAAATTTTATTTTTTTAATAATTAGTCACATAGCATTCTATGATAACTATATTTTTATAATGTTACAACGAAAATTGCAACTATAAAGAATAATTTTTATTATCCTTTATGATAATTTCTTCAGAAATTGATTTAGGTACTTCTTCATAGTGGTCGAATACCATTGAGTAAGTACCACGTCCTTGAGTTGAAGAACGTAGAGAAGTTGCATATCCGAACATTTCAGATAATGGTACTGAAGCACTTACTACTTGTGCGTTACCACGAGCTTCCATACCTTCAACACGTCCACGACGTGAAGTGATGTCTCCCATGATATCTCCTAAGTATTCTTCAGGCATTACAACTTCAACTTTCATGATTGGTTCTAAGATTACTGGGTTACATTTTTTAGCAGCTTCTTTAAGAGCTAATGATGCAGCAACTTTGAACGCCATTTCAGATGAATCGACATCGTGGTATGATCCATCGAATAATTTAGCTTTAACGTCGATTAATTCGTATCCAGCTAATACCCCATTTGCCATAGAGTCTTTTAATCCTGCTTCTACTGCTGGGATGTATTCACGTGGAACTACCCCACCAACGATAGCATTTTTCGAATTCAAATCCTGCACCTGGCTCATTTGGGTGAACTCAATCCATACGTCCCCGTATTGTCCACGCCCACCAGATTGACGAGTGAATTTACCTTTGTACTTGTGCAGCTTGTTTTGAATGTTTCACGGTAAGATACCATTGGAGCACCTACTGTACATTCAACTTTGAATTCACGACGCATACGGTCAACGATAATGTCTAAGTGAAGCTCACCCATACCAGCGATGATAACTTGTCCAGTTTCTTCGTCTGTTCCGGCACGGAATGTTGGGTCTTCTTCTTGTAGTTTTTGTAATGCTGTAGACATTTTATCTTGGTCAGCTTTTTGATTTTTGGTTCAACTGAAAGTTGGATAACTGGTTCTGGAATTCCATTGATTCAAGAATAACTTCGTTTTTCTCGTCACAAAGTGTGTCTCCAGTAGTAGTATCTTTAAGACCAACAGCTGCAGCGATATCACCAGCGTAAACTTCAGCGATTTCGTTACGAGTGTTAGCGTGCATTTGTAGGATACGTCCTACACGTTCACGTTTACCTTTAGTTGAGTTTTTAACGTATGAACCAGATGATAATATACCTGAGTACACACGGAAGAAAGTAAGTTTCCCTACGAATGGGTCAGTCATAACTTTGAAAGCTAAGGCTGAGAATGGCTCTTCATCAGAAGAGTGTCTTTCTACTTCTTCATCAGTGTTTGGATCGATACCTTTAATAGCTGGTACGTCTAATGGAGATGGTAAGTATTCTACTACTGCATCTAGCATTGGTTGTACACCTTTATATTTGAAGGCTGATCCACATACTACAGGGAAGAATTCTACAGATAATGTAGCTTTACGAATTGCAGCTTTAAGCTCGTCAATTGAAATTTCTTCTCCACCTAAGTATTTTTCCATGAAGTCTTCATCGAATTCTGCAACAGCTTCGATAAGTTTTTCACGGTATTCTTCAGCTTGATCTTGATATTCAGCTGGGATTTCTTTAACAACAAGATTTTCCCCTACGCTACCTTCGTTGTAAATAGCTTTCATTTCAACAAGGTCAATTACACCTTCGAATAAATCTTCAGCTCCGATTGGAAGTTGAATTGGGTGTGCGTTAGCTTGTAATCTGTCGTGGATTGTTCCTACAGAGTATAGGAAGTCAGCTCCTGTTTTATCCATTTTGTTAACGAATACGATACGAGGAACTCCATAAGTTGTAGCTTGACGCCAAACTGTTTCTGTTTGTGGTTCAACACCTGATTGCGCATCTAATACTGCTACTGATCCATCAAGTACACGAAGTGAACGCTCAACCTCAACTGTGAAGTCTACGTGTCCCGGTGTATCGATGATGTTGATACGGTGGTTTTTCCATTGAGCAGTTGTAGCAGCAGATGTGATAGTGATACCACGTTCTTGTTCTTGTTCCATCCAGTCCATTTGTGAGTTACCATCGTGAGTATCTCCGATTTTGTGGATTTTCCCAGTGTAGAACAAAATACGCTCTGTTGCAGTAGTTTTACCTGCGTCGATGTGAGCCATGATACCGATATTACGAGTATCTTTTAAAGAAAATGCTCTAGTCATGAGTCAATTTTCTCCTTTCATAAATTTTTAAATGTTTTGAGTAATTTATCTTTTATAGTGAAAAATTCAAGCTATAAAATAGCTTGATATTCACCCTATAATTACCAACGATAGTGAGCAAATGCTTTGTTAGCTTCAGCCATTTTGTGAGTATCTTCACGTTTCTTAACAGCTGAACCAGTGTTATTTGCTGCGTCTAAAATTTCATTAGCTAAACGTTGTTCCATAGTTTTTTCTCCTCTTAAACGAGAATAGTTAACTAACCAACGAAGACCTAATGTAGTTCTTCTTTCAGCACGTACTTCTACTGGTACTTGGTAGTTAGAACCACCAACACGACGAGCACGAACTTCAAGAACTGGCATAATGTTGTTTAATGCTTCTTCGAAAACTTCCATAGCATCACGTCCTGATTTTTCTTTAATTAAATCAAACGCTGAATATAAAATTCTTTGTGCTGTACCGCGTTTCCCATCTAGCATTAATTTGTTAATCAATTTTTGTAACTAATTTTTGAGTTATAAATTGGATCGGCAAAACGTCACGTTTTGCAACTGGACCTTTACGTGGCATAGTGTCTGCCTCCTTTCACGAATTCTTTTTATCAAATTTTATCTTATATTATTTTTTCTCTTTTGGTTTTTTAGCACCGTATAGTGAACGTCCTTGTTTACGGTCGTTAACTCCTGCAGTATCTAAAGCTCCACGGATGATGTGGTAACGTACCCCTGGTAAGTCTTTTACACGTCCTCCACGAATAAGTACAACACTGTGTTCTTGTAGGTTGTGTCCGATACCTGGGATATATGCTGTTACTTCGATTTGGTTTGATAAACGAACACGTGCATATTTACGTAAAGCTGAGTTAGGTTTTTAGGTGTCATTGTCCCAACACGAGTACAAACTCCACGTTTTTGTGGTGAAGAAATGTTAGTTTCTTTCTTTCTTTGAGAGTTGTAACCTTTATTAAGTGCTGGTGAATCTGATTTTGATACTTTTGATTTACGAGGTTTACGAACTAATTGGTTAATAGTTGGCATTTTCCTGATTTCCTCCTTTCCTCGATAGTTTGTGAATCACCTATCCAGGTGTATCACGTTTTTAAATTTTTTATAAGCCATAGTGGCTTTTACACAGAGTGCCGTAACACTCACGTACTAAATAATACCACTTTTATTTTTCTTGTCAATACTTTTTTTAAAATTTTTATATCTTTTTAACTTGCTATTATCACGTTCTATTTTTCACACTTAACCAGGTGTATCATTTTACTAATATAAATAAACACTTCCAGGTGTATCACAATAGTACTTTTTAATAAACTATTCCAGGCATTTCATTTCTAACTTTAAAAATTTATTATTTTTTTATAGAAATAATTAAATTATACTCTTGTTGATTAAAAACGATTACAAGTATAATATAACTATATAAAGATATATGGAGGGATGTTTATGATAGAAATTAAAAATCTTACCGTACAATTTGATACAAAGTGTGCTGTTGATGATTTAAGTTTTACTATAAATAATGGGGAAATATTCGGACTTATCGGGCATAATGGAGCTGGTAAATCTACTACAATCAAATCTTTAGTTAGTATATTAGAACCTACTTCAGGAGAGATTTACTTTAATGACCTACTTTTTAAAAATAATAGATTAGAATGTAAAAAGCAAATTGACTATGTACCTGATTCACCTGATATGTTTCTTACATTATCAGCCTTTTGAATATTGGTCATTAGTCGCTAGCATATATGAAATTGATAATAAAACAAGAGATGATATTCTTAATAGGTACTGCAAATTATTTAATATGATAGGAGTTGAACACCAAGAAATTAGTTCCTTCTCTCATGGTATGAGACAAAAAGTATTTGTTATTGGAGCATTATTATCAGAACCTAAGTTTTTGGATTATGGATGAACCGATGACAGGATTAGATCCGCAAGCTGCATTTGACTTAAAAACTTAATGAAAGAACATGCCACAAAAGGAAACAGTGTTCTATTCTCTACTCATGTCTTGGAGGTCGCTGAACATCTATGCGATAGGATAGGCATCCTCAGCAAAGGAAAAACTGGTTTTTATCGGTACACTTAACGAGCTTTAAAGAACAATTTGAGGGAGATAATTTAGAAGAAATTTATCTTAATATAGTAAAAAAATTCAAATTCAAATTTTTTAGGTGGTGATTAAACATGAGATTCAATGTAATGAAGGAATTATTCTTAACGAATCTTCTTTATAGTTTTTCCTCCACAAAAGAAATAAATATAGAAAAATTCAGTGGAAAAAGTGATATAAGACATAAACTTTTTAAAAACTTATTATTTATTAATATTTTTCAACTTTCTAAATATTTTTACTTATATTTTCTGTGTTTTTCAGCCGGTTTTACCTTTTTCCGGACCAGGATATCGTAATATACTTTTTTTATATTTTATTAATATTGTCTTTTTCAGATTTTAGGTAATTTTTATTAATATGTTTTTATGAAAGTGATGATACATTGACAATTATTCACTTACCTATTACAGGATCTGAAATATTTTTTTAGTAAATTATTAACTCTATTATCTCAAATCATTAGTAGCTTAATACCTTTAATAGTTATAAACATGGTTATTGGGCTAAATGCAGAGTTTTTCAATTCAAAAACTTTTCTTCGTATTATTATATAGTTTTGCATTTATCATTACTTTAATATGTTCTATGATGACGATACTTTCATTTGTTACTTATATCCCAAATTTTCATAAAGGGAAAGTTAATGCAGCTTCAATGATAATCGCAGTTATAGTTTTTACAGGGTACATATTTAATTTTTGCTCATACTTTTTAAAAAAATATTGGTTCTGAATATAAAAGGAGATTTATTTTTTTAAATATACTCGTGTTAGATATTTCAAAGACTTATACTTATTTAATAATAACTATAATCCTAGCAGTTATCTCTTTCTTTACTACTTATATATTCGTAGTAAAAATATATGAAAGACCTATATAGAATATCAGATAATACATATACATCTAGTTCAAAAACTGTAAAAATTAAAGAAAATACTAATAATACATCAACTACACTATTTTCTAAACTAATTAAGAGAAATTTAAAACTATTGTTAAACAGTACAATTTCGACAACTGTATTTACTAATCTTATACTTACACTTGGTATATTTATAATTCCGATTATAGAAATTAGAAAGCACGGAGGTATTACACTACCACCTATATTCTACCCAGTAGCTATGACTATAGGATTCACGTTAGCATTGTACATTAATTCTAATCCTATGAATTTTTACAAATATAGCAATTTCACTAGAAAAACAAGATTACTATTTTTTTAAAATCTCTTCCATTAGATTTTTAAAAAAATACCTAAAAATCAAATTAGCAATAGCTACCTTATTACAACTTGGATTTGGATTATTTGCTCTGATTATGATGTTAATTATAACTAAAACACCAATCTTATTAGCAATTGTAACAATAATATCTTATATTATTTCAAGTATTGTCTTTTTCATTCTATAGTTATACAAGCGACTATAAAAAAATTGTATCTAAACTGGAACACTATCACAGATTTAGCTAATCGTAGTTCGATAAATCAAGTCCTATTAACTATTTTTAGCTTTTCGGAGCTATTTTTATTATTAGTACTACTTAATGTCGTGACATTCTTCTTAATTGCTATGCTGCCATCATCAGCAAATATAGTAGGAATAGTATACTCTTTAATATTAATAATACTGTTAGTTTTTGCAACAAGAAAATTAAGAAAAAAATGTATTCGATAAAATATATTCATAAACTAAAGAGCGCTACTCTACAATTAGAAAAGTGCTCTTTTAGTTTAATTTAAATACATATACTAATTTTATTTATAACATTCTAAAATTGAATATATAGAAATTATCTCTCAATTAATATATATTTCTTCATAAAATCATAATTTAAAGATTCATCTTTATTTGTAGGTAATAATATTTTCTGACGTTTCAAGCGTGCTATTCCCATCTTATAACCATACCCATACTTTTTCTTTTTGACTAGAAATCATAAATGAGATAAATTTCGCCACATGGTCATCACTGTATTTCGGAATTAATTTTCTAGTATCATTTCCAAAAAGTGCAGGATATGAGTGATAAAATGAATATCCTACCGAGCCATTACGGTTAACCGATATACATTTTTCTTGAAATGTTGCATTTTTATTAGAGATAAAATACCCTATTCCATTATTATTGGCAGTTGCTGTAATGTAAAGTGTCTACCCATCAATTCTATCACGTTCATAAATATCTTTTTCCTTATCATTATTTATTATATTTTTAAATTATACCATAGATGATTATACTGGACTATATTTTACATAGAAAAACCTACAAGAAAGAAAAATCTTATCCAGCCTGTAGGTTTTAACTTCTAATTTATTTTTAAAAGAGTATCTAAAGTATTTTTATATTATTTTAGGTCTGTATATAACGTTATAGATACTTTTAAAAAAATAAGGTTTCTCTCAAGATTGCGAATAAAAACTCTGTAAAAGTTTATATGTTAACATTAACATATAAACTCAAGAAATATAAATCATACATTACTATTATAAGTATAGCTGCTATTACTCATTTTACTATTCAAATTAGTTTTTAAAAATTATTTTTATCAAAACAAGATAATTACCCTATTATTTTTATTTCTGTTTTTAGCTAAGTTTTCTTTCAGCAATTTAAAATCAACAAACTTAGCTAAACGACAATAGTCACAGCCATCTTTATTACAGCCATCTTTAAAAATCAGCTGTATTTAAAAGTTTCCAAAAAGTTATGAATTTGTGAAAGAACTATATCCATATCCTTTTTGTAACATTTACTGTATGGATTGAGTAACCTCTATTGTCAGTTGTATCATCAAGAAATATATATTGGTTTCAATATTCTTTGTATCTATTTCAGTCGAGTACTCTAATAAAATAGTATAAAAATACGGCTTGACGCCAATAACTACGACCAAACACAAGTTCTTCTAATCCTTGTTCTGCTGAACCTGTCTTATAATCTACTACTCTGATTATATCATTATCATATTCTAATTTATCTATAATACCATTAATTAAGTAATTTCCTTCTAACCTAATATTAATCTCTTTCTCTAAACTAACATTTTCACCTTTTTAAACTATTAGGGATATAGTTCTCATAAAAGATTCTTAAGTAGTTGTTGACCATATTCTCTTAATTCGTTTACAGACACTACACCTCTAATTTCTTCTTGATGGTGTTGTAAAGAATTGTTGTAGTAATTAAGTGCTTCTTCTAGTTGTAGGTCATCTTTATAAATTTTTCGAGTGTTTTTATGAATGACTATACCAAAAACAGGACCAGTCGAAACATTTCCTGAAGTGCTTTTTCAATCATTAGAGTTAGTAGATAAACCTGCTGGAATCGTCAATTGAAGAACATTATCAAAGTAAAAACTTTTCTGACAATTTAAAAACTTATTCAATTTACTTACACTTAAACTTTTGTATTTATTTAGCGATTTTATGTATGTAGCAACCTCAAATTCTTTAATATTATCAAATTTAGGAAATGTATTATCTAATACTCGAATACAGTGCTCACAAGGATAAACTTGACTCTGTTTTTAACAATTCCACATCCCTTATTAAAAATCACCATTCTTTAATTTTTATAAAAGCTTCTTTTACTAGTTTCAAGACTAAATCTATATCTCTTTTAGAAATTAAAATATCTGTGTCTCAGTGAATCCCTCTTCTGTATCTGAATCCTCAATAAATACATACTAACTACCACTTTTTATCTGATATATCAAAACCAGAATTTGTAAAAAGTATATAATAAAAACTGCTTGACGCCAATAATCTCCACCAATCGGTTCTTTTTCGTTTGGTTCTGCTAATTTTTCTTTAGCATTTTTTTGCATTTCCTGTCTTATAATCAATTAATCGGATTATATCATCCTCACACTCAATTTTATCAATTTTTCCATTTAACTCCATATTAGATAAATCTTCTAAATTATCTAATATATCCCCTAACTAACACCCTTAATATCGTGTTCAACTGCAATTACACTTTCTTTGAGATACCCAGGTTTATTATAAAGGTTTTTCAATTATTTTTCTACCTCTACCATAATTATCTCTCTTTATTCTATTTGAAGTGAATTGCCATGATTTTTCTTCAAAATATTGTTTCAAATAATTTTAAAAGCTTCCTTTAAAGACAGAACCGTTTTTTCTGTTAATTCTGAACTATGAGAAGCATCCTTGGATATAAATATTTTTCCAAGACTTCATGAATTATACTGCCAAAGATCATAGCCTCGTTCGTTTCAGATTGCATTTTTAATCCCTTGTTGAAATAAAAGCTCAAAGGGCATTTAAGAAAAGCATTTAACGTACTAACACTTAGACTAAAACCTCCCATTATCTCGTCAATAATATACTTAGGCAATTTTGATATAACTACTTCTTCCTTAAATTGGTTTTGGTAACTCAGCTACTTCAACTTCATCAATAATACCCGATAAATCATTAATAAAGTGAGTTTTAGGGAAATCCTTGGAGTATGAGAGATGAAGAACCTTCTTTGCCCGAGTCATAGCAACATAAAAATAGGCACGATTTTTCTTCTATTTTTAGAATTTTTTCATTCTCATCCTCCAAAACTAAACCTGGTGGATAAGTAAGCTTATCAGATTTATTTTCACCTCCTGGCCATTTTTCAGTTGTCTTTCCATCATTACACTTCATCATAAATACATGATCAAACTCTAATCCTTTGGAACCATGAGCAGTCATTAATTGAACACAGTTACTTGGAGAGGCTGAAATAGTTTCAATTGGAAGATTAATTTTTCATTTCTTGCAGAGCTGATATTTTTATTTAAAAAAATTCCTTTATAGTCAATTTGGGATAGATTTGACATTCAGTTAACATCAATTTATTAAGTTCATTTAAAAACAGAAACTAAGTGATATTTTTCTTTAGATTTCATTATATATTCATCAATCTTTAAAGATTTCAATAAATAGCTTAGAACATCCATGGGCGATAAATATATTTCTGAATTACTAACCTTACTACGAATAGTTTCTAATTTTTATCAATTTCTGCAATAACAGGGAATTGAAATTTTTCATCCTTCTTAAGATTCCGTATTGTTGCAATTTCAGATAATTCTACTTCAAAGAAATCAAAATATATAATTTTTGCGTAACTGCCTAACATCACTCGAATTTTTGGCAAATATATTTTAAAATAGATAATACTAAAGAAGGGATCACAAAATAAATTCTGTTTTTCTTTTTATTTGAACGAAAAATACCATTATCACGAAGAATTTTTGCAAACTCCTCTCCATAGGAATTTCTTCCAATATAACTCCAATTTCATGAGGAGATGCACTCGAATAAATGAGATCTTTTAATCTCACTCAGTACACCAAACATTTCAGCTTCTGAATCTGGATAACATTTCAAGAGTAATTGATAGTTATAATACTTGTTATCACCAGCCGCAACAAGAACTTTCTCTTCTCTTGAATTATAACTGATTAGTTGCCTTGAAGCAGCAATGATAGCCTGGGAAGATCATAATTTTCTTCAAGAACTATTTTTCTAGGATGATACTTCTTATCAAAATCTCGAATATTATTTGCACTAACATCTTGAAAAACTATAAATACTTTGATCGTCATCTCCGACAACAAAAATATTTGGACTAGATTTCCCTTTTACTAATAAATCTACAAGTTTATTCTGAACAACCGAAAATATCCTGAAATTCATCAACGAATAAATACTTTTATAGAATTAGATACACTACTTTGAAAAATCATTATCTTCTTCTAATTTTTAATGACCCATAGAATCATATCATCAAAGTCAAAATAATTATGCTTATCAATTTCTTTTTATATTTATCAACTATTTCAACCCCAGCAAGTAATTTTTCATTCTTTGTTGTTCTTTATCATACTCAGCTTTTAAAAATCACCTGGTTTTTCTTTAAACTTTTTAGCATACTTGAATTTTTTTATACAATTCTTCTCCAGGTACAGATAAATCAATCATTTTTAAAGTATTCATCTATCTTTATTTTTAAAGTCATCTTTATCTATATTCTCACGTTTTTATTTTTGTAAAAAGTTCTAATAACTGGTCTTTAGAAGAATAACGATTGCCAGAATTCTTATAAAACGGACTATCTTCTGTAATATACTCATCCATAATCTCTTTAAGTATCTCATACTTAGCTGCAGTCGTGATAATTTTAGACTCTTCACCAAAATAACTTAGAGTTCGCTAAAATCAACTCACTACAAAAAAAGCGTGGATAGTCGATACTCTTACTTTACGTCCATCTTCTCCAATCAATCCTTCTAGTCGATCTAACATTTCAGATGCACCTGCTTCTGTATATGTTAAACAAACAATTTCTTCTGGATTTGTGTGGTAATTAGTTAAGATATTCGCAACACAGCGAGAAAGAATTTGGGTTTTCCTGTAGCCAGGACCAGCAATAACCATCACTGGACCTTCTACTGAATCGACTGCTTGTTTCTGTTGTTTATTAAGTTTTTTTCATATTCTTCTTGATAAATACTTTTAAAAATCCTTCATTAATTTTTCTCCTTAAAAGATTACATCCATTTTATATATAATTATAACATATTAGCAAACTAATGTATATTTCTTTTTCAAATACCAGATTTAAAATAGCCATTAGAAAACTCAAATGTATAAATTAAATTTTTAAAATCACCACGTTTTGTTTCTATAACTCTCATTGCAGACTTAATTACATGAAACTCATCAATTAAGTTAGTAATAAGATTATAGTTATACTTTTGTCAATCTTCCTGAGATTAATTTTTGAGAAATTTCCTGAAACTTATGTAGATGATCCTCTACACTACATAACATTTCCTTAGCATCTTTTTAAAGCAATATTTTCTTGCTAGATTTTCTACTTCATCCCTAAATAAATCTACATTATAATCATGAATTGTTACCTTCTTCCCTTCTAAAATTATATCTTTCGCTTCATAACAAGTGATAAATTTTTGTTCAACTGTATTCATACAAAAATAACTCCATAGTCAGAAATATATTTTTCTTTCTTCAGGTCGTTGCTCTACATTAGAATCATAAACTGTTAGACTCCTGATTTGTCTACCAATCCACTTTGATAGTCGTTCCTCATTTACTCCAAAACGTTCTTGAGCTCTTTTTTTCAAAGTGATTTGTCCACGTATACTTTGGTCCATAAGAAAGTCCCATAATTATCCTCCTTTACTTAACAACTTCAAATAACAATTCAAATCCGTCGGAATCTATAACTACCTTATCTCCTTTATTAATACAATTATTGATAATCAACTCTGATAAAGGTGTCTCTATTAGCTTAGTAATTCCTCGCCGAATTGCTCGGGCTCCTTTTTCTGAATCATAAGTTGTTTTTAACAAGAAATCTAACTGCCTCCTTCGTAAACTTCAATTCATAGCCACTTTCCTTAACGATTTCTACTTCTTTTTCAAGTAATAAGCTAGTAATTTTTAAATATTGACTCTTCTGTGAAGGATTTAAAGGTTACGATTTCATCTATACGATTTAATAATTCTGGACGGAAAAATTTTGAATTGCTCTCATGGTTTTTTCTTGAATTATCTGTTCCATTCCATATTTTGCAAAGCCAACTTTCTTCTCCTCTCTAATTAAATTTGAACCTAAATTTGAAGTTAATATAATAATTGTATTTGAAAAATCTACTCTTTCACCCATACCATCTGTTAAAAATTCCATCATCAAAAACTTGTAACATTAAATCATATATTCTAGGATGTGCTTTTTCAATCTCATCTAACAATACAACAGATTTTTGGATTATTTTTTACAGCCCTTGTCAAAATACCTCCACTTCTAAAACCTACATAGCCAGGGGGAGCACCTATTAATTTTGCTACTTCATGTTCTTGTTGATACTCCGACATATCTAAACGAATAAGATCATCAACTGAACCTGTTAATTCTTCCGATAATACTTTTCGCTGTTTCTGTTTTTCCGACTCACTAGTACCTAAAAATAAGAAAACTCCAATAGGACGTTTAGGATTTCTAAATCCTGTCTTTGAACGAATAACGGCGTCTGCTATAGCATTTGTAGCATCTATTTGACCAATAATTTTCTCTGCTAAGATACTCTTCAAATTAGAAAGTCTTTTAAATTCTTCCTTTCCCGCATCTTTTGCCAACTTTCAAATCTTTTCTCTCTAATTTTTAACACCAGCTTTTTTTGCTCTACTGCTTTTATATCTTCCTTTGTAATTTTAAATTCATAATTATTAAAAAAGTTAAATTATTGCGTTCTTTTTGAAAATCTCTAACTTTAAGTTCAAGTCTTTTTCTTATATCATCAACAGCAGCTTCATTATATTCTATAGATTCCGCTTCTTTTAATTGTTTCTTTAATTTATTTACTTCATTTCTGTAATCTCTAATCATAACAATATCCTGATTCGCTTCAATTCGAGCCAAAGCCCCTGCATTATCGATTACTGTAAATGCAGAATCTGGCAGTTTTTCTTCCTTTTAGATATTTCTTAGCTAATCTTACCGCTAACTCAATAGTATTCTCCTCAAAATTTACGCGATGAAAATTTTTCATATACTGACGATACATTTTTAACAATATTGATAGTTTCTTCAATACTGGGTTCATCTACTATTACTTTTTCAAAACGTCTGACTAGTGCAGTATCACTTGAGATATATAATTTCCATTCCATCGGTGTTGTAGCACCAATAATTCGAAAAATCTCCACGTGCCATTAAAGGTTTAAATGCATCCATTATATGTTTAACCCTTCTAACATATGAATCTCATCAATAAATAAAATTACATCTTTTTCTCGTTTCATCTCTTCAATGAATTTAATAATTCCTTCACTAGTAACTCCTCCAATTTTTAGCTTTTTAAATCGTTTAAACTAAATTGCAAAATTTTTCTTCCTTTTAAGTGATACAATCTCATTTTTAGCAATACGCATTGCTATCCCATCAACTATTGCTGATTTACCTACACCGCCATCTCCTAATAAAACAACGTTGTTTTTTTATCTCTACGTGTGAGAACCATCTCTACTTTACGAATTTCTTCATCTCGTCCAATAACATCCATCAATTCACCATTTTTAGCTTTTTAAAGTTATATCGGTAGCAATATCATTCAATAATGAATAATCTGGGTTAGATAATTTAACAGAAATTTGAGATTCTTTTTATTTTTTTGAAGCTTTTTCCCTCTCAAGTTTGCCATCAAAAATCCTTATACAAAAACTTAGAATTTTTTTAAATACACCTAGTAAAAAAATTCTTCTAGTGAATATTTCCTGTTAATAGATATTGTTTATAAATAAGTTGATTTGCATTTGTTTCCCTTTCTTGAGAAATTCCATTTAGTATCCAGTATGAATCAATAACACCATCAGGTGAATTTTTGTAAACGCATCTCCTCTGCAAAATCAAAAATAGATTTCATGTATTCAGATATTGGAAAAAGCATTACATTCTGTAAGGTAATATGAAGAAGACGGTTCTTTAATAATTTCTACTGGTGAAGAAGTAATAATATCATTAATTATCCTTCTTCTAGACAGTATATTTAATTCATCAACTTCTATAGAAGATCGATTTCTTCCATCAATAACTTTCCCGTTAGAAAAACTCCTTTAACAATTTACTTTTTGTTAAAGAATAATACCCTAAAGCATAACCCATACCTGTATCACAAACATCTAGTATGCTGAATAAAATATCTTGGCTTTCAATAACTTTATACTCTTTTTCAAGAATACGATTATTTAGTACTTCTAATGCAAGTTTTTAGTTGACGGCTAGCTTTGTAATCTATAATATTTTTCGACATGAAAATTCTCCTTATACTATTTTCTTAATTACTTCCTTCACTTCTTCATCTAAATATAATACTTCGAATATTCCCTTGCCCAGTTGACCAAGCAAAAATTTTCCTTCAACCAATTCTTTTATATCTGATAGAGATAATACAATCATCTGTCCTCCATAATGTCTATTATGAAATTCTATTACTTCATTCATATTAGTTAGTAATTCAATTTCAAAAGTTTTTTTCTATTTCTACTTTTCTCATTCTATCTTCCTTCTTTCACTTTTTTTATATCTCTATTATAAAAACGAGGTAGACTTATTTTGTCTACCTCGTTTATTTTATAATTTTTAATGTTTTTTTCAAGTATTTCTTGCAACTCTTCAACTAACTTTTGAGGGAGTTAGTACAGTCACCTCTCACCTTGCCCTAAAATCCATCTTTTTGAGTCCTGGAGTATATTGAGTATCGATTTGAATCTTCATCTCATCTTTTTCTACCGAAAGAATTGTATGATTTGGAAATTTATCTAAAATAATTTCTGAATTCCCTTTATATATCAAAGTAATTCTAACACTACTACCTTCAAAAAGCATCTACTTTTTTTGATTACGAACATCCCCCATCTTGATACATTTTCCCATAAGATATATTAGGTTTCTTTTTCAGTAGATTTATTATAATTGCTTATTCTATCAATTCGGAAAGTAGTATAGTTTTTCATATTTTTAGATGATAAGCAACTAAATAAAAAAATAATGAGCATCATAATATAAAAGAAACTGGGAAAATGATATGAGTTTTCTTTTTCTTTTTAGAGGAGCAGTGTAGCCTATTTTCTAACATTTGTTTACTCCGAATTGCTTCAGATATAAACCATACAGTTTCAATTCTATCTTTTTTCATTTGTCAATGATTTATAATTAAAATGTTCATTTTTCTATAATAGATTTAACCTCTTTCATTTCTTCACTCAAGTAATGCTAAAAGGCTTTCTAGCAACGAATTCATCTCTGATTTATTCAATGCTCTATTTTTCTAAAAGTATCTTTGAAATAATCAAGATGTATTTTTATTAAAAGTGGTCTTTCCTAAAAACGATAGGTATTATCTGAAGTATCGAATTTTATCTCTGTATTTGATATATGCTGATCTTTTCAAAAATTTTTCAAGATACTCATATCTCTTTGCTGAGTCCTATTATCAATCCCAAAATTTCTTACTTAATTGAGCTTTTTGATAGCCTCTCGCCTGCTTGTAAACGGAAAAAGATTGTTAAAAGTCGTTCTTGTGGTTTCATATTAGACATTTAATTTACCTCTTTTTATCAACTTCGATTCGAGGTAAAAGGCTAGAAATTTCTTTTAAAAGCATTATCTTTCATTTTTAAATATTTTTCATTTAATTCTAATTTTGTTAATGTTGTATCTTTTTAATTCTTGATAATCAGCTACAGATATTACATTACCTGAGGTAATACCTCCTCCCATAGGACGTAACTGACGGTAAAAAGTTATTTTCCAACTTTTTTCAAAAAAATCATTGGTATTGAAATCTTTAGCCTTCTTTTCCACTTCCGAAAATATTGTTTTAAATAATTCCTCCCAAGCACTATATTTACGCAAAACAATAACAGGTTTATCTGTTTCATCATTTAGATATCTATAAATTCTTCTCAATATAATGTAAGCTCCCCAAACGAGATAAGTCCGATTTGAGAAGAAATTTTCTCTTCCAATTCCATTGTTACCTAATTTTGGATCTTTTACATGAGAAAGGATAAATTTCTACGTTACAAATTTTATCAGCAATTTCTTTAACAGCTTCTTTCTCATTCTTTAATTTTTGAAATCTAATTTTTATTTGTCTGAATTAGTTGAGAATAATATTCTTTAAGGTAATAGTAATCTTTTAATAATACTGTTTTACTTAGTTCTTCCTTATTTTTCAAAATCAAAGTTACAAAACTCTTCTTTATTCTTATCTATTTTTATACATGTGCTCAATTTCACGTCCTAATGCACTTTCATGATTACTATAAATAATCTTTTTCAATTTGATTTTTGAAATATCCTTATTCGCATTTTCCTCCAATTGATATCTTTCTTGTATTATTTCTTGAATAGGTTTACTTTTTGAAAGAATTTTTAAAACAGATTTTTATTTTTAATTGTCTTTCTTTTACTATTATCTTCAGTCAATAGTTTATAGGTTTTTATCATAATACCCATTCAAGTCAGTTTCTCTCAGTCCCCCATCAATTTTGATTATCTCCATAACTCCCTAGATAACCTCGAGATTTTCCATACAGTGAAAGATTACTGCATTGTCAATATCTCCATGAAAATGGGTCGGAATTTGATAACGCATATTTACATGTTTTACTCTTATCTTTAACTTCCTTTTTAATTTTGTCATTACCTGATTTCTTCCACTGACTATCTTCATCTAAAATATCTAACCAAGAAAAATCATTAGTAGAATTATCATTATTGACATTATCTACAAAATCTTGAATTAACTTTTGACCTTCTGTTTTATGCCAAGGACTAAACTTTTTAAAAATCTCTCTTTATTTTTCTATATCTTTCATATCGAAACTTTTTGTATCAGGATCGTAAATATAGTTTCAAAACATACCTTTAAATTTCTTTCTAAAAATATCTCTTTTCTTCTTTTGTTAATTTTTCTTCTTTATTTATTTCGTTATACATAATATACTTCTCCTAAATTAATATGTTAATCTTTTTCAACAATTATATTTTACCATATTTAATAGACAAATAGTGTCTATCTATAATTTTTTTAAAAATAATTTGATATTGACATTTACCTTTGATATTTATCTAATATATTAGATAAATCAATTACGATTAAACTACTTATCTTAGTTTCTTTAGGATTTATTCTTATTTTAAATACCATAAGTATACATTTAGTTTCCATAGAATAATTGTTTGTCTTTTCAGTTATTCTATTATAAGATTTTTCATTATAATATAACTCAAATCTCGCTAAAAAGAAAAACAATAAAATTAAAACGAAAAACAGGGAAAAAAATCTAAGTCGCTTAATATAGCGTAGCTTCCTCCCTATTTTTCTAAATCAACCGCACTTGATAAAGAGCAAAAATTTTTATCCATCCTGTAGGTTTAACTTCTAATTTATTTTTGAAGAGCATCCAAAGTATTTTTTATATTATTTTAGGTCTGTATATAACATTATAGATACTTTAAAAAAATAAGGTTTTTTTCTATTTAAATTACTTT
>BNJV01002785.1_pt1 | contig 114948 bp, 130 predicted proteins | sample 8540591 | NCBI WGS metagenome assembly BNJV01 (sample SAMD00202457, study PRJDB9452) | human saliva metagenome | host: Homo sapiens
GTTAAATTTAATTTTTGATAAATTTACGCTTACCTACTTGAACAATCATACCGTCTTCAAGTACTAGGTTTTCTTCGCCATATTTTTCACCGTTGACTTTGAATGCACCAGCTTTAATGGAGCGACGTGCTTCACCATTAGAAGCAGTCAAACCAGCATCCGTACAGAATTGTGGTACGAAAATAGCTTCGCTAGGTTTATCAATAGCATATTCAGGAATATCGGTTGGTAATGCGTGTTGTTGGAATACGCGTTTAAATTCATCTTCCGCCTCTTGCGCTGCTTGTTCACCATGATATAAACGAACGATTGTTTTTGCCAATTGCATTTTTGCATCACGTGGGTGTAATGTGCTATTTTCTAAACGTTCTTCCATGTCGTCTTGATCTTCGATAGACATATCCGTAACGAGCATGAAGTAACGCATCATCAATTCATCAGGAATAGACATAGCTTTACCATACATATCTTTAGGTGCTTCATCAATACCGATGTAGTTACCTAAGGATTTACTCATTTTTTGAACGCCGTCAAGGCCTTCGAGCAATGGCATGGTAATAACGACTTGAGGTTCTTGTCCTGCCAATTCTTGCAAGTGACGACCCATTAGTAAGTTGAAAGTTTGATCTGTACCACCAAATTCAACATCTGCATGCAATGCTACAGAGTCTTGACCTTGCATCAATGGATACATAAATTCATGTACGCCAATAGGACGACCTTCTTTGTAGCGTTTATCAAAGTCATCGCGCTCCATCATACGCGCTACTGTGTAAGAACTTGCCAAGCGAAGTACATCAGCAAAGTTCATGGATTCAAGCCATTCGCTATTATCGCGTACAATTGTTTTTTCAGGGTCTAGTACCTTAAAGATTTGTGTCTTATAGGTTTCCGCATTTTTTAATACTTCTTCCTTGGTAAGTGGTGGGCGTGTTACGCTTTTACCAGTAGGGTCACCAATACGAGCTGTAAAACCGCCGATTACAATAACCACTTGATGGCCAAACTCTTGGAACAAGCGAAGCTTACGAAGTGGTACAGTATGACCCAAATGAATATCAGGAGCCGTAGGATCGAGGCCCAATTTTACGATCAATGGTTTATTTTCTTTAATAGATCGTTCTATTTTTTTGACTAAGTCTTCTTCATTAATTATTCCAGATACGCCATGTGTAATTTGGCGCACTTGTTCTTGTGCTGTAATCATGGAAATCCTCCTACATAAAATCTGTTCTCTATAGTATACCATTATAAATAGGCTTTCACAATTATATATAGTGTTTGTTTTATGTCTTTTATGGTATACTATTTATAACTGCGTAATATATTTTACGTTATATTTACTTTAAAAAAGAGGTGACTCTATGGGTAATAACTCAAATATGAGAGCTCGTCGTAAGCCAGCTCCTAACCCGAGCAATCCAAAGGCATCAACTAAAAAGACGATTTGGATGATTGTATTATTACTTGTTCTTATTGTAGCCGGTGGCGGTTGTGGATTTATAAGTGCTACCATGTCTAACCTTCCAGATGTATCGAATGTACGACCATCTGCATCGTCTCAGATCTATGACGTACATGGCAATTTAATTACTACGGTTCATTCCACAGAGAATCGGTTGCCAGTTCCAATTAACGAAGTACCAAAAGAATTACAAGATGCTTTTGTAGCTACTGAAGACTCTCGTTTTTATAGCCATCATGGTATCGACCCTATCGGTATTTTACGTGCTATCTGGGTTAATGTTGTGCATAGTGGTGTAGCCGAAGGTGGTTCCACAATTACACAACAATTGGCTCGTAATGCATTTCTTTCCCAAGACAGAACGCTCAAACGTAAAATTTCCGAAGCTTTATTAGCACTTAAAATCGAACAGCACTATACAAAACAAGAAATCCTTGAAATGTATATGAACCAAATTTATTTTGGTCAAGGTGCGTATGGTGTTCAATCTGCTGCTCATGTTTACTTTGGTAAAGATGTACGCGATTTAACATTAGCTCAATGTGCTATGCTTGCTGGGTTACCTCAAAGTCCTAACTACTACTCCCCATTCAACAACTTAGAAGCTGGTAAAAAACGCCAAGCCGTTGTATTGGGCCAAATGGTTAAGTATGGTTACCTCTCACAAGATAAAGCCGATGCAGCTCGCGAAGCAGATTTAGGTTTGGTTGCTAAACAAGAGCAAACTCACGAAAACAACAATGCATCCTATTTTATTAACTACGTAATTGCTCAAATTTCTGAAAAATATGGTGATGATGCAATCTACAAAGATGGTTTAAAAATTTATACCACTCTCGATATGGATGCGCAAAATGCTGCTGTTGCAGCAATGCAAAATCTACCAACTATGTATACTGATCAAAATGGTCTACACCAACCACAAGGTGCTATCGTAGCAATGAATCCACATAATGGTTATATCGTTGCCATGGTCGGTGGTCGTGGAGATGATGCCTTTAACCGTGCATCACAAGCGGAACGTCAACCAGGTTCTGCTATGAAGCCTTTTGTTTACTTAGCTGCTATTCAATCTGGTAAAACTCCAGGTTCCATTGTTGATGACAGTCCTGTTGATTTTAATGGATGGCGTCCTCAAAACTATGAACGAAACTATGAAGGGTAATATTACATACCGTTATGCATTACAACATTCTCGTAACGTACCAGCTGTAAAAATTGCTGATGAAGTAGGGTATGTCTAAGATTATCGACTTTAGCTAAGAAAGATGGGTATTACTACCTTAACTGATGAAGATAACAACTTATCAACAGCACTCGGTGGTTTAACTCATGGTGTTTCCCCATTAGAAATGGCAGAAGCTTATGGCGTACTCGCTAATGGCGGCGTTAAGGTTCAACCTACAGCAATCATAAAAATCGTGGACCGCAACGGACAAGTGGTAGAAGAAAATTCCATCCAAGAAAAGCGCGTCGTTGAAGAAAAAGATGCTGCTATCATCACTGATATGTTAGAATCTGTTATCAATGGCGGTACTGGTGGCAATGCTGCCATCGGTAGACCTGCAGCTGGTAAAACAGGTACAACAGATGATGAAAAAGATGCTTGGTTCGTTGGATATACGCCTGACTTAGTTGCTGCTGTTTGGATTGGTGATGACTACGGATCTGAAACATTAGGTATTACTGGTGGTTCAACGCCAGCTGTAATGTGGAGACAATTCATGTCGGCTGCATTAGCCAATACCCCTGCTTCCGACTTTAATGTACCAGCTAGCGCTCAAGCAGCTGTTAGTGAAGGACATTATAATCCAGTGAAAGAAGCTCCGAAAAAGGACGACAAAGACAAAAAAGATGACAAAGATAAAAAGGGTGATAAGGATAAAAATGATGCAATCTCAAAAGATGATGACTCATCATCCAAGGTAGAATCTACCGATTCCAAACCTAGTCAATCGAAGTCTAAAAAAGAGAAGAAAAAAGATCGCTAACCAGTACTGATCGACATACTAAGAGGCAAAACCACATGGTTTTGCCTCTTTTCTATTACAAAACAGAAGCAAACTCATGTGAGTCTGCTTCTGTTATTGCATTATCTAAATAATAGTATGTTATTTTAACACTACGTTTGTAGCACCTGCTCCACCTTCATCATAGCCAGCAGTTTCAAAATGTGCTACTTGTGGCAATGTCCGTAAATACTGATGTACGCCTTCGCGCAATGCACCAGTGCCCTTACCATGAATGATACGAACTTGGTTGATGCCACCTAATAGGGCTTGATCAATAAATCGTCCTACGGAGACTACTGCTTCATCTACGGTTTGACCTAAGATATTAATCTCTGTACGTACCTCTTTTTGACGTTGTACGGCAGAGCCACCTGCTCTCTTACGAGTTTTAGGTTGCGCCTTAAGATTGTCGCGTTGAATCTTATTGGACTCTTCTCGCGTAGTAGATTGTAATTCACTTACTTTCACAGTAGCAGATAAACCATTGATATCTACAGTCACGCGATTACCTTTAATGGATAAAACCGTACCCAGTGAACGCAATGACGTAACATATACAACTTGACCAATAGCAATAGCATCTATAGTCAACTCTTTACGATTATCATCTATAGGGGCATCTGGCACGTGGACATTAGATATACCTTTACGGGCTGCATTGATGGCGGATTGACGCTTATCCTTATTCGTTTCAGAGAATTGAGCTTTTAATTGTTTAATGATAGCTTCCCCTTCTACACGGAGACTGCGTTTCATGGATTCCGCATCGGCCTGTGCCTTAGCTAACATCTGTTTGCGTTTTTCATTAAACTGCTTCTTTTCTTTTTCCAATTGACCGCGCATGCGTCGTGTTTCATCTAATTCTTTTTTGAGTGCTCGTTCACGTTCCGATGATTTACGTAATTGTTCATTCAAATCGGATAAAACATTTTCCATTTCACTACTACCAAACTTGGATTTGTAATCACGAGCGCGATTGACAATTTCCTTTGGTAGCCCCAAGCGCGCCGCAATGCTCAATGCATGACTACTACCAGCTACGCCAATATGTAATCGATAGGTAGGCTTTAAGGTGCGCTCATCAAATTCAACGTGACCATTCTCGATACCTACCGTATGGTACGCATAGTTCTTTAACTCGTTATAGTGAGTACTTACCATCATAAGTGTTCCTTTTTGACGGAAGAATTCAAGTATGGATACGGCTAAGGCGCTACCTTCTTCTGGATCCGTACCGGAGCCAAGTTCATCGAGCAATACAAGATCATTGGGACCACAATGTTTAATAATAGAAATCACTTGTGTCATATGTGCAGAAAATGTACTCAAGCTAGCTTCAATGCTTTGTTCATCCCCAATATCTGCAAAAATATTGTGGAAAATCGGCAATATAGAGCCGTGGTCAGCAGGGATAAATAAACCACTTTGGTTCATAAGGGATAATAAACCAAGTGTTTTTAAGGACACCGTTTTACCACCCGTATTGGAGCCCGTAATCAATAGAATCCGATAGTCCGTCCCCAAGCGAATATCCGTTGGTACCACTGTATTAGCAGGAATCAATGGATGGCGAGCACGCATTAAATTAACGTCACGCCCTTCGCTCAATGTGGCTTGCACCGCCTTTTGAGCCATAGCGAGTTTTGCTTTACCATAGATAAACTCAATATGAGATACCTTTTCACAGGCATCCATCAAATCATTGCTATGTTGTTTGATAAGGGCTGACAGTTCCTTATAAATGCGTAGAACCTCTTGTTCCTCGCCTATCAAAGCCTCTTGCAAATCATTGTTGAGTTCTACAAGTCGCATTGGTTCAATATATAATGTTTGCCCTGTTGCAGAACGGTCATGAATCAAACCATCAAAATATTGGCGATACTCCTGTTTAACAGGAATTACATACCGATTGTTACGTTGTGTAATAATCGTTTCTTGGAAATATTTCTGATTATCCTTGTCATGCAATATAGCTTGAATATCGTGTTTAATACGGTCACGAGTCTTACTAATCGTATTCCGCAAGCTCGCTAATTTAGGGGATGCTGTATCGAGCAATTCCCCTTTATCATCAAATACCCGTTTTAATCGTTGTTCTACACGATCCATATTCGGCATGTCTTGCATCCATAGGGACAATAATGGATATTCCATATATTTCGCCCTAAAGAACTTCACCATACGCTTATAGGCGCCTATAGTTATATATACATCCCATATGGCCTCTCGTGAAAGCACAAAATCCTTGCGACTCTTTTTACAAGCTTCGCGTATATCCCGCGTGCCGCCTAACGGTTGCTCAATTTCTGTTTGCCAAGAGCGCAGCGCTTCTGCGGTTTCATCTAAAGCCTCTTGAATCTTTTCTCGATTCGTCATAGGTTCTAATGCTAAAGCCATTTCTTTAGCAATAATAGAACTACAATGATTGGCTAATTCTTCTTTAATTTTTATAAAATCTAATACATCTTCATTAAACAATGTACTACCTCGTTCTATAAAATACCTCTAAAATAATGGCCCCGTGTAATAGATTCGCCTTGGGAATCAACCTTCTTAGGAGGGGCATCAATAGTACCATTAGCTATAGATACGTATTGAGATACAATATCTTGCACATAATTTGGTTTCATATGACGACCATCTATGCGCAATATGGAAATACCTTTTTGCAATAACATAGGAACATAGGCGCGCATATCCATTTCATGACTATTCATGATGTGCATACGGCAGTATGGATCCGTACGAATTGGGAATATTTCACCCTTTCTATCCTTTAAGGAATACGATTCCTTAACACATGGCATAGGGCAATTTACTTTGCTACCGGTTCCAACAAAACTTGCAATAGCACAATATTCTGAAATCATCATTTCCGTATAGCCATGTACCATCGTCTCAATAGGAACATGACTATGTTTAGCTATGTCTGTAATTTGTTTAAGGTCAACTCTTGAGATGGATTTACACAACTAATGTGTAACTGTTCCCAGAAATGCAATGTAGGGGTATTAAAAATATTAAGACCTGTATCAGCCTCAATGGCACCGGTATAACCTATTTCACGAAGCCAAAGTAATGCTTGTGGCACGTGGATAGAAATACTATCTGGATTAGCCTTTACGATTGCCTCTAACGTATGTTTATATGCTTCTACTTCATCATCTTTCACAACTCGTGGTGTTACAAAGGTACAAAGCACATCAGATGTAGCACATAAACGAGCCACCTCATCATATATGGATAACGCATATGGTGTACGACTGAGTCTATCACCACCAAAGACGATTTTCTGTGCTCCACCAGCAATTGCTGCTTTCACACCGTCTATTTCATCAACACGAGCTGAAATCATCGGACAATTATCATAAGTTAACCTGTGTTGAGCCTTGAAATCATACGCTACATCACCTGTAACTTGCAACGCTTGCCATGATTCTACGTGATGTGAAATTAAGGCCTCTTCCAAAGCAGCTACGGCATCTCGGCGTAGTGCATTAAGAACGCTAGCAGGCCACATATACGGCCCATCAGGGATATCTACATAGGAAAGTCTAAATAATGTATTTCCTAAACGCCCTAACTGTTCAGATACCTTTTCTAATGAGGTTGGTACTTTATTTGCAATAGCTGGCACATAGTCATTGGTAACAGTTACACTGAGTCCAGAATCTAAAATGGCAGTTAGTTCTGTATAATTCGTTTCCCCATCAGAACCTACACCGAGATATACAGACATATCATATTTACGAGTAAATTCTTGCAAGCCTCGAGACTTTGTATTTTTCGGAGTAGATGCCAAATATAGTTGACCTACTGCTAAGCCCTCTGCTGGTTGTCCCTTATATAGAGTATCGGATACACGTGTCCATTCATCATCTACCGTATAATAGGTAACACTGCCATTGGATTGTAATATTTTAACTAATGAACCTTGTTCAATAGGTTCTGTTAAGGATAAGTAGACCTCACCTTTTTTCGTATAAGATTCACCGATTGGCTTGCCTTGATGATTCGGCGCTACGACAGTCATCATTTGTCGACCCACCGTATCTTCTAAATAGGCTGTGGAAAACCCACGATTAAATCCAGAGGCTAGTGCTTTACGTTGGTTCTCATGAATCGATGCTTCATCTAATATCTCTCTATAAGTACCTATAACTTGGCGGACATAGGACACCTTTTTCATACGCCCTTCCACCTTAAAGGATGTAACACCAGCTGCTACCAGTTCATTCATATGCTCACTATAATTGAGATCCTTTGGACTTAACAAATAGGATTCATGTTTTGGTAATAAGCTAGTCCCTTTAGAGTCCAATAATTCATAAGGCAATCGACAAGGTTGTGCACAAGCGCCTCGATTGCCGCTTCGTCCGCCGATAAAGGAACTCATCAAACATTGACCGGAGTAGCATACACACAAAGCACCATGAACAAACACTTCGATTTCAGCCTTACAATGTTTACATATATGCTGAATTTCCTTAAGACTCAATTCACGAGCCAATACAACGCGCGTAAAGCCTAGACTTTCATAAAAACGAACAGCATCAAGCGTAGCCGCCGTCATTTGTGTGCTCCCATGAAGGTGGATGTTCGGTGCAACACGTTTTGCTATTTCTGCAACAGCTAAGTCCTGCACAATGATAGCATCTACGCCAATGGAATCTAAATCCTTAATATACTGTTCAAGGTCCTTCAGTTCCGTATCCCCAATCAGAATATTAACGGTTACGTATACAGACACATCTAAAATATGTGCTAACCGTACGGCCTCACGCAATTCATCAATACCAAAGTTGGCGGCATGAGCCCGTGCATTAAAGACCTTGCCTCCTAAATATATAGCATCCGCCCCTGATTCCAAGGCGGCCATAAAATTTTCCATCGTACCCGCTGGTGCTAATAATTCCATAATAAATCCTTTCTGACTCATTACCTATACCTTCTATTATACAACAGGGGATAGATAGACATAAAAGGGTTTACCATAAGGTAAACCCTTTCACGATGACTTATCGTAATTTACAATTTTTTGTTGCTAATGCATCAATAATCGCTTGAATTGCACCATCGATGTCTTCATCATTTAATGTGCCTTCCATCGATCTAAATTGTAAGTTATAAGCTAAGCTACGATAGCCTGCTTCAATATGTTCTCCCTTCGTAAACGTCGAAGATAGATACGGATTCTAAGTATTCTCCGCCATGTTCCTTAATAAGTGCTACAATTTCGCCACTTGTAACAGATACTGGCGCTACGATTGCCAAGTCACGACTTGTACCTGGGAATTTACTGAATGATTGATATCTAAATGGTGGTACTGTAATGGATAATACAGCTTCCAAATCGATTTCAAACATATATACTTTACCAGACAAATCAAAGTTTTTAACCACTTGTGGATGTAATTCACCATAGTTTGCAATCGTTACACCATTGACTGTGTAGTGAGCACTTACGCCTGGATGGTAATAGCTTTCACTAGATGGTTGAATATCAAATTGAGTCAATCCTAATTTAGCTAGTAAACCGTCTACTACACCTTTCACATCATAGAAATCAGTGTCGCGTTGCGCTTGATTCCATGCAGCCTCTGTAACCTTGCCCATCATAATACCACATGCCATAGGGCGTTCATGCGGTACTTCTGTTAATGGCAATGTCTTTGGTTCATACACATTAGCGGTTTCAAATAACCACAAATCTTTGTTTTGTTGTGCAATATTGCGTTTAGCTGCTTCAATAACAGCTGGCACCAACGTAGTTCTCATATATGGGAACTCTTCGGAAATAGGATTTAAGATTGGAATTGCCGTATAACGACTATCACCTTCTGGTAACATCATATTCGTAAGACCATCTTTGTGCATAAAGCTAAATGTAATGATTTGGCTTAAGACCAGCATGTGCTAAGTAATGCGTTACTTCTTTCGTTAACGCTTTTTTAGGTGTCATACCGCCAGAAGATAATACAGCCACAGGAATTGTTGGTTCAATATTATCATAGCTTACGATGCGCGCTACTTCTTCAGCAATATCAGGCATACCAGTTACATCATCGCGCCATGTTGGAACGAGTGCTTCGATGGTATCGCCAGATTCAGTAATGCCAAATTCAAGCTTCGTTAAAATATCAATCATTCTATCTTTTTCAATAGAAGTGCCAAGATAGTCATTGATTTGTTCTGCTGTGAAAGTTACAGTGCGTTGTTCTACTGGTTCTGGATATACATCAATAACGCCAACACTCACCTTACAAGAAGGACAGATTTGTTGTAACAATTGTGCAGCACGATCGATAGCATATGCTGTATATTTATGGTTTACACCGCGTTCAAAACGACCAGATGCTTCGGAACGCATACCTAATGCTTTGGATGTACGACGAATAGATGGTCCATTAAACACAGCAGCTTCGAACAAGACGTTCGTAGTTTTATCTGTTACTTCACTAGTAAGACCACCCATAACGCCAGCTACGCCGATTGGGCCATTTGTATCTGCAATGATAAGCATGGACTCATTGAGTTCACGTTCATTACCGTCTAGTGTAGTAAGTGTTTCACCAGCTTTTGCACGACGTGCAATAAGGGTATGGTCCGCTACACAATCATAATCATAAGCATGCATTGGTTGACCTAATTCAAGCATAACGTAGTTTGTTACGTCCACTACATTGTTGATAGGGCGAATGCCGCTGTTACGCAAACGATTTTGCATCCACAATGGAGATGGTTCGATGGTAACATTCGTAACAAGACGGGATGTAAATCGCGTGCAAAGATCATGTGCTTCGATAGCTACAGATGCTTTACCTTCGATGGACTCACCATTTTCATTCACCATAATAACTGGGAATAAAGCCTTTTGATTTGTCATGATGCCGAATTCACGGGACAAACCTACCATAGAGAAGCAGTCTGCACGATTAGCTGTCAATTCAAATTCATATACAGTATCGTCAAGCATAAGTGCTTCTTTAATATCTAAACCAATTGGTGTACCTTCAGGGAAAATATAGATGCCTTGTGCTTCTTCTGGTCTTACCAAATCAGAGGAAATACCGAATTCAGCAACAGAGCAGAACATGCCTTCTGATACAACACCACGTAATTTACCTTTTTTGATTTCTGTACCATCTGCCAAACGAGATTTATGATACGCAACTGGTACGATTTGACCAACAGCCACATTCGTAGCAGCGGTAACGATTTGCTTAGTAATTTCTTCCCCATCTTCAGATAAGCATTGTACTTGGCATACTTGTAATTTATCTGCATCTGGGTGTTTTGTAATTTCTATGATTTTACCAGTATAGATTTTTTTCAAACCTGGATCCATAGAAAGTACTTCTTCTACAGGAATACCTGCTTGTGTCAATTCATCCGCTAATTCTTGGGCAGGACGATTTAGATCAAGAGGTACGTATTCATTCATCCATTGTAAGCTTGCTTTCATTTCTACCTCCTAAAATTGTTCCAAGAAACGGATATCATCTTCAAAGAATAGACGTAAATCGCCAATACCATATAACAACATAGCAATACGTTCTACGCCCATACCAAAGGCAAAACCTTTCACCTTATTAGGATCATAGCCATTAAGTTCAAGTACACGAGGATGTACCATACCGCAGCCAAGGATTTCAAGCCAGCCTGTATGAGAGCATACACGACAGCCTTCACCACCGCACATTACACAGGAAATATCAACCTCTGCAGATGGTTCTGTGAATGGGAAGAAGCTTGTACGGAAACGCACCTTTGTTTCATCACCAAACATATGGCGTAGGAATGTTTCAATGGTTCCTTTCAAATCAGCGAACGTAATGTGTTCATCAATAATCAAGCCTTCTACTTGATGGAATACTGGAGAATGCGTAGCATCATAGTCCCAGCGATATACCTTACCAGGCGCAATCATGCGAATCGGGCTGTTCGGCTCATGACGTTGCATGGTACGTGCTTGTACAGGAGATGTATGAGTTCTAAGCAAGAAATTTTCTGTAATATAGAAAGAGTCTTGCATATCGCGTGCAGGATGATCTTTTGGTAGATTAAGACATTCGAAATTGTAATAGTCTTGTTCCACTTCAGGACCTTCTTCTACGGTGTAGCCCATTTTCATAAAGAAATCTTCAATCATTTCATTAACAGTAGTCAAAGGATGAATATGACCTGTTTTTGGAGCTCTACCAGGTAGAGTGATATCGATTTTTTCCTCTTCTAAACGAGCGTTCATAGCTGCTGTTTCCATAGAGGACTTGATTTTATCGAGTTCTGCTTCTAATGTTTCTCGTACAGCATTCACAAAAGCACCCATCTTAGGACGTTCCTCTGGGGATAGTTTACCCAAGCCTTTTAATAAAGCTGTTACTTCACCTTTTTTACCTAAATATTTTACGCGTACATCTTGCAACGCTTGTTGATTAGTGGCAGCTTTGATAGCTGTTAACGCTACCTCTTTTATGCGTTGTAATTCTTGTTCCATACAACAGTCCTCCTAAATTTCAAAGTTCATCCCTCATTATATCAAATTTGGGTCGTCTTCTTCAATGAATCGCCAAGGTAAATCAGGCAAAGGACGTTCTTCTACCACAAAAAACGTACCTCTTGCTATATGTACCACTTCACCTAACTCGTTATAAATACGTGCAGTAGCCACCATCGTAGTTTTACCACTGTGTTCCACATTCGCTACACCACGCAATACTGTGCCGCCTTTGACAGCTTTCAAATAGTTACCATTAATATCAATGGTACTCACCGATTTTCCTAGTGTAAAGCATGCCGTTCCCATCAAGCTATCTGCAAAGCCAATACAAACAGCACCATGCAAATGGCCTCTAAAATTGCAGTACTCTGTTTCATTTGTTTGTAACGTCATTTCTGCATGACCAGGTTCTACAGTTGTCACCTCAGAATCTTTTACCCAGGAAAAAGGATTCTGTGTACGTAATTCATTAAAATATTCTAATAATGTTGTTGCCATAATTTCCTCACTAAATTAAAAATAGTGCGTTACATCATACTTAATTGTATCATGCAACGCACTGTATGCGAATATGTCTATGAATATGTCTATTACATTATATAAATGTGAGATCTCCCAAATATCCGCATCTACCCATACTATTCATAGTGTAACGCATCAATTGGATTTAATTTAGCCGCTTTTCGCGCAGGATAAATGCCAAAAACCAAACCGATAGCCATGGAGAATGCAAAGGATAACACGATAGTCGGTACCGAAATAACTGTACTCATACCAGATGCCAATCCTATCAGTTTTGACGCACCTATACCGAGAGCAATGCCTATGAGCCCGCCCATAAGACTGATTACAACAGCTTCGATTAAGAATTGTGTAACAATGACAAAGTATGTAGCACCTAAGGCCTTACGAATACCAATTTCACGAGTCCGTTCGGTAACGGAAACGAGCATGATATTCATAATCCCAATGCCGCCTACAACAAGGGAAATGGCCGCCACAGCACCTAAGAACAAGGTCAAGGTTCCTGTGGTTTGCTCCATCGTTTCCATAATCGATTTCATATCTGAATGTTGAAGTCATCAAGGTTTGTATCTTTAATACTATGACGAACGCGCAATAGATTTTCTATATCCGATTGTAAACGGTCAATACCATTATCGTCACTAGCAACGACGTAGACCATACGAAGATAGTCAACACCTTCTACACGTTCCATAGCCGTTGTATAGGGAATAAAAATGACATCATCTTGGTCATTCCCCATAGTACCATTCCCTTTACTGTTAAGAACACCGATAACGCGGAACGGAATATTTTTAACACGAATTTCCTTACCCACTGGGTCCTCACCAGCAAATAAGTTCTTAACTACGGTTTGTCCCACAACAGCTACGCGTTCACGATTTTCTACATTCTTGCTAGATATAAATCGACCTTCAGCCATGGTCCAATTGTTTACATCTTGAAAGTTACTACTTACACCACTAACAGTAGTAGTCCAGTTCTTACTTTGGTATATAGTTACATAAGAATTCGCTGTATATGGACTTGCTGCCTTGACGCCATCTAATTTGCTAATAGCTTGATAATCAGAAACCTTCAAAGATTTCATAGACCCCTGTGATGGACGCACACCTGGTGTACGCGGAGCACCAGGCATAACCATCAATAGATTGGAACCTAAACTAGAAATGGAATTCTGAATATCTTGTTTAACACCATTACCGATTGACACAAGGGCAATAACAGCAGCTACACCAATAATAATACCTAGCATCGTTAAAATGGATCTCATTTTATTGGCAATCAACGATGCCCAGGCCATTAAGAAACTTTCTTTATACATGTGTCACCTCCTGAACAGGAGTCATATTTACATTTTTCTTATCCTCCACAATTAAGCCATCACGCAATACAACGTTTCGACTTGCATAGGTTGCAATTTCAGGTTCATGGGTAACAAGAATTATGGTACGCCCTTCGTCATAGAGGCCTCTAAAGATATTCATAACATCTATAGTCGATTTAGAATCCAAATTTCCTGTCGGTTCATCGGCCATGATGATAGCAGGGTCATTGGCCAATGCACGGGCAATCGCCACACGTTGACGTTGACCACCGGATAGTTCTGCTGGTAAATGATCCATACGGTCACCCAAGCCTACAGATGTAAGCAAAGCCTCTGCACGAGCAGTACGTGTTTTTTTATCGATGCCTGCATACACCATGGGCAACGCCACATTTTCAATAGCCGTTAATTTCGTTAATAGATTGAAGCTTTGAAACACAAAGCCAATTTCTTTGTTACGTACGTACGCTAACTCATCATCACTGAGATTAGCTACTTCATTACCATTCAAGCGATAGGATCCCGATGTAGGTCTATCTAAGCAACCTAAAATGTTCATAAAGGTAGACTTACCAGAACCAGAAGGCCCCATGATAGACACGAAATCACCTTTTTGTACCTGTAAATCTATACCATGTAAAACGGGAACCGTTAACTTACCATTTACATAGGTCTTTGTTATACCTTGAATATCAATAACTGACTGATTCATAGTTCACCTACGCTTAAAATGGTCCACGAGAGTTATTCTTAGGGCTCGTTACATCACCACTAACAATAATTTCATCACCTTCGGAAACGCCGCTTAAGATTTGAACATTTGTATCACCCGTTACACCTGTAGATACAGCAGTTCTAACAGGTTGACCATCTTTGATGACATATACATATTCACCTTGTTTATCAGTACGTACCGCTGTTAATGGTACAACAAGGGTATTCTTAATATCATCGCCAAAGATTGTGGCACGTGCGGTCATAGATGGCAAGAAATTCGAGGAAATATCAGCTGGAATCGATACTTTCACAGTATAGTACACTACGCTATTACTTGTAACACCCATATTCCCTTTAGTCCCTTTTGCAATTTCAGATACATAGCCTGTGAAAGTTTGACCTGGCTTAGAGTCAACAGTAAATTCTACCTTAGAGCCATTTTTTACATTGCCAATATCAGTTTCATCAACTGTCAAATAAATTTCTAAATCAGACAAATCTGCAATGGTCGCAATGATCATTTGTGTCGAAATACCAGTACTAATCGTTTGTCCCGCCTTAAGAGGTGTCCCTACTACGGTACCAGACATAGGTGCAGTAATAGTAGCATCACTTAAGTCAGCAGATACTCTATCATATGTAGATTGAGCTTGTTCATATGCGGTCACAGCATCATCATAAGTTTGCGCTGCTACGGCATTTTGATCGATTAGCGCTTTATAACGATTCATATCTAAGCGTGCTTTATCAAGAGCAGCCTTTGCATTATCGACCTGAGCTTGTAATTGTCGTGTATCAATATAGGCGATAATTTGACCTTGCGTAACATGATCATTTTCCTTGACCAATACCTTTTCAAGTTTACCCGCTACATTAGTAGATACGTCCACATAATTAACAGGATTAATAGTACCTGTAGCACTGATGCTCGTTTTTACATCGCCCTTTTCAACCCTACCTGTGGTATATTTCTGCTGGGTCTGTGCACTATCATTTGTATGAACATAATAATAGCCACCACCACCTAATAAACAGATAGCAATAACACCACCAATAATACGTTTACGGTGCTTCTGAAATAATTCTTTCATATATACTCCTTAATAAATGAGTCATTCCATTTTCATGGATTACATTGTACTAAAAAATTATCGTTTATACAATATAATTTTACAATTCCACATTAATGACTCAATATAGAGATTAATTCATACTGACTTTTATCAATGCCAAACTTCATTGTTTTAGCCATTTCATAGGGTATAGCTCGAATCTGACCATCAACATACCCAGTAATACAATTATGCTCTCCTCGTACTAAGCAATCCACTGCCAACTCACTCATACGAGCAGCTAAAATGGCATCTAATGCAGATGGTGCCCCGCCGCGTTGTAAATATCCAAGAACTGTTAAACTTGGATCGAAGTATGTATGTTGTTTAATATACTCTTTAACCTCACCACTAGAGTAGGCCCCTTCAGCGACGAGTATAATACTGTATTCCTTACCTAATTGATGGGTTTTATTAATATGTTCACATACCTCATCTAATGGCATTGGGTATTCAGGTACTAATACAAGCTCTGCACCACTCGCCAACCCAGCTTGTAATGCAATGTGTCCCGCATGACGCCCCATAACTTCGATTATAGCCACTCGTTCATGAGAGTTTGATGTATCGCGAATACGTCCTACCGCATCAACTACAGTATTAAGTGCGGTGTCAAAACCAATCGTATATTGAGTACCATTCATATCGTTATCTATGGTACAAGGAATGGTTATCGTAGATTGACCGAGCCGCATCAGAGCCTCTGCACCAGCTTGTGATCCATCACCGCCAATAACGATTAAATGATCGATACCAAAATCTTGTAATATTCGATAGGCTCGTTGCTGCACATCTAAATTTTTAAACTCTGGATAGCGAGCCGTTCTAAGAATCGTACCGCCAGTGGTAATAATACCGCCCACATCACGAGCGTGTAAGGGTCTTATTTCACTATTAATAATGCCCTCAAATCCTCGTTCTATACCATATACGCTAAAGCCCTCATGGATTGCTTTTCTTGTGGTGGCGCGAATGGCTGCGTTCATTCCTGGTGCGTCTCCGCCGCTTGTTAGTAATGCTATTTTTTTCATGTCTATTTCCCTTCTGCTGCTTTGGTTCAGCTTGTATGTCTTTAGACACAATTTCAGTTGTTTTGGGTTGTCTTCGCGCCTTAAATTGAACACCTATAGTATCCAATTGACGCTCAATTGCTTTCATAAAATCATAGGTACGTCCATTAGTCGTATCCAATACATAATCACACTGTTTATATACTGGCTTCCATGCCTGAATCATATTATGAACAAAGGCAGAAACATTGGTATAATCCATCGTTGGTCGTTTGCCCACACGACGATTGACGCGGCTTACAATTCGGTATTGTGCCGCTCGTATACCTATAATAAAAGAAAATTTCTTAAGCGATCTAAGCGTTCTATGCTCTATAGGAAATTTCCACCTACACTAATAACCGCCTCGTGATATAGGGAAACTTTTTTTAGAACCTCTAATTCAGCACGACGAAATGCTTTTTCGCCAATCTTTTTATAAATTTCTGCAATGGGCAACCCAAAACGACCTTCCAATACTCGATCGGTATCCACGAATTGCCATCCTTTTAAATCTGCCAGATTACGTCCAAAATGGCTTTTTCCACTTCCCATGGACCCAATGAGAATAATATTTCGTTTTACTATCATGTTACTATTGCCCCTTATTCTTACGTTAAAATTTATTTTACTATAAAATTGGCATAAAAACAAAAATGAACATACAATAATGAGAATTATTACTCATTATTGTATGTTCATTTTCTTTACATCACTAATGGCGTAACCTTGCATGTAAAAAATATACTATTTCCTTTTGTATCAATAGACATAATCTGTATATGACAATACTTTATCTTCTGTTGCACCATATTATACCAAGATAAAAAGGATTGACTGGTTCCAACTAGAGTAAGATCTAATGCATCATCATGATGAGAACTACTCGTTATAATTAAAGGTTCTCTATTTATACTTTGATATATATCATCTACCCAATATTCATGCAGCAATAAGGATGAAATCAACTCATATGTATGAGAAGATAAAAATTGCTCTTTTACTGTTATTTCTAATTGGTAATATTCAATGTTCTCTACCACCGCTTCGCATTGCTCTGTATAGTTTCTATATATCCATAATGAAGAAAAAGCAATCATAATACTTATACTACACGCTAGGAATATCCTCCTTAGGTTTGGTGTCATGCTGTTTTGTATGTCCATCCAAATGGAATGAACAAGGTCCATCTGCTTTTTCCACTTGTTGTTTTCCATCACAAATCACCTGTTTCATATGAGCTTGAATATATTGAACATACGAATGATAAGCTTCATCATTTGTTGCATCACCATCAACAGTAACCTTCCATCAGAAAATTCTATATGTCGTAACGTAATGGTTCCTCTTGTTGACATAGCTCCATCCAATAATGTAACAAGACAATATTGATTGTCTAATTGTGCGCCATGTTGTAATAACCGAGACATGGTATCTTCCATAGCATGATATTGATCTCGTATATGCTTGGATTGTTCATCCATCTGTATTTGTTCGTACTTCGCTACCTGTTCAGTATAAGTTTTATAAGAATAGACCCCCATACCAAGACAAAAAGCACTGAGTAATATAATCACTCCTGCAGTAGCGTATATATACAACTTATATTTACATAGCCAAATATACCATCGTAATGAACGGGGCATAAAATTTATTAATCTTTCATTACCATCCTTGTCCAATCCACCGTAACCCCCGCGTAGCCATTCCAATCGCCATATCCCAATCCAATTCACCTAATGTGCAACGCGTGCGACCTCGTCCAAGAAACATCATAGGTATATATTCGGTATTTCCGTATACCTCTTGTAATGCGCTTATATCGATACGCTGCTCTTCATTTAAATCATCAGTATTATAAAAATGTATACCTTGAATTTCTTCTACGCCAAATCGCTGCAACATTTCTTCCATTTCAATCAATGCGGTACTAATATCTGCACCATTTATCTTTACAATACATTCCTTCACACAAGTATCCTTCCACCAAGCCCATAAATGCATACCGGCTGGTTCTACGATACCCGTAACCGTTCCTGTTCTATGCATCAATCCATACGTAACTGGTAATGGCCAACAATCAATAGTATCGACAGGTGCACATGTATCGCGTATACCTTGGCGTAGTAATTCAAGTTCATGCCGGTCTACGGCGGCTAAAAACAAATAATAATTATGTCGTGGATACTCTCTACGACAAGCATCAAGTTCAAATTCATGTTCGCCAAAATTAAATGTATCTTCTATATTCCACTTTATAAATTCCTTTACATCAAAATCATGAGGATCAAAACTAGCCATCGTCATTTCTGTAGGTATACAAGCAACAATACTATATTCTCCCTCTTCTAGATCATATGTATTAATAAATTCAGCTATATCTTCATCAATTGTACTAGACCGTTTCATCTCCATTGCATCAGTAATAATCATTGTTTTATTTTCAATATGTGCTGTAGTGGCAACAATTCTATCATCTCTAATACAAAGCCCTGTATGTATCTGTTTTTTCTCTTTCATAGTGATGTCCTCCTTAATATGGTTTTACACTAATAACCTCTAATGTATGATTTTCTTTTTCTTTTACATATATATGAACACGACTTGATACACCATCTAATACAGCACAGCTCATCACATGTTTAGGATTAGTAACCTTTGGATCCGCCTTAATATATATATGGATAGTATCGCTTTTTTCCACATCAATAGCCTCGCTATAATCCCATCGGCCATCGTTATTGCAATACGTAACGAACCATCGTGCACCACGCTCTGCTGCATAATGAGATGCAATAAGTCTCATTTCATCCGTTGTATTACTTAGTGACAGGGTCGCAAGCCTATTCATTCCTAAAATAAGTACTAATAAAATGAGCATAATATATATGGCTACATAGCTAACCATGCCAGAAGAATAGTCAGAGATGCTTCGTTTTTTTAAACCAATCTGAATGTGTTGATACCGCCGTTGCCACCTCATACTGTGCTATGCCTCCATACCCTTTTGCATACTCTGTTTGACTATTAAACCGGTTATTTATAGACCATTTAAAAGTAACCAATCTATTAGGATTCATAGAAAACGGTTTGGTAGCATCCAGTTTACGCTTATCATCAGTACCTATGATGCGGCTTCCACTCAAGGGTTGTAAGCTACCATCACTTAATTTTCTATATAAGGCCCTTCTAGTAACGGTAAACGCGGTACGGCTTGTATCATTGATAGATAACAGGTCTCCCTGATTATTGATGGATACCATAGAATGATTCCAAATAATATGAGATACGATAGCGCGTCTTGTATAACGGCCATCCTCTAACATGGCCAAGCTATCATCAATTCGTTCGGTCCATATATAACACGTCATACATATTGTCATGATTACGAGAATCACGAAGGAACTAATCAAAATGCTAATAAGTAGAGATGGTAATATAAATCCATTGAATGATTTTGTCCTATGATTTTCAATGATGACTCGGTCCAAGAAACGTAGATATCTCATAAACAGTAACTCCATTATCAACAGCTTGTACGATAAATCGTAGTATAGATACACCATTTACCACTTCTTCTGTAACACTTTGTTTAAATGTTATATTGGATAAATTATGTCCATTCGATGATGAGATAGTTCCTGTTGTTGGTATACCACCAGAATCATATACCGCTTTCCCTGCTTCTATATAAGATAATGAATCCTGCAATATATAGTCATGAGTATACGTAGTCTTTACTATCGATAAGGTACTACTCAAGACATAAAGTATGATTGGCAATATGAGTAATACTAAGGTTACTGCCATAAGTGCATCACCATATAAAAATCCAGATTGTTCTGTTCGTAATCTATGTTTGTAGTTTGGATACGTTCTTATTTGTACACATGTCATAATCACAATGATTCCCACCGAATACGCCCCGTTTGTACAGAAATCCATATGCGATTTGTCGCACCTGTTTGCCTGTCTTGTAAAATAAATTCGGTCCCATCATAAGGCAATCCATAAGCAGAAAAATAAACGCGCTTCATCGTATGAGCACTTTCTATATGTTCAGGTAATTCTATCTCTACATGATGCTGCATAAGCCCTTCTTGAATTGAATAAGAATGTTTCTTTAAAATAAATTCACCTTGTGCCATCCGATCATCCCGGTGTCCTAGCATAGCCCATAGTTGAACCTTCTTAATAGCTAATACGACTTCTTCAGTACTTCTATTCAACTCATGACGTGATGGTATGGTAACGATACTACTTAGGCCTATACCAATCAAGGATAGTAGAATGGTAATCGCCACAAGCCACTCTACTAATATAGAGCCATTACAATAATGTGTTTTACCACCGACCAATATATCGCCTCCCATACATTAGCAAAATGCAAAGCACTCCATGCACCAATGCATAAGAAAGGGCCAAAAGGAATATACCGTCTACCTGTATTACGAATACTATATAAGCTGGCGAGATAGAGGGTACTAGCAAAACAAGAAACGTAAATCATAACAATAATTTGTATATTTGTTAGCCATATGGATATAGCACTCATCCATTTAATATCGCCCCAACCAAGACCACCTCGACTCAATATACGTAATGCAATACTGATACTAGCAACGATCAAAACATGTATACAGGTGTCGAAAACTGCATGCTGTTCAACGATGCTATAAAGGATACCTATAATCGTAAGAGCGATAGCACCCTCATCGGGTAATATGAAATATAGCTTATCAATGGTAGCACCTATTACGAGAAATAGTGAAAAGAAGCTATAACATATAATTTCAAATAGTGTGTAATCCCTATACATTAATGGAATTACAATTGACAATATCCATATAACTAAACAGATATATTCCTTTCTCCCTTTCATTGCAAAATCCTTTATGTTTCAGGAGCTGTAACAACTACAGACTTACCGGCATTACCAGCAACTTGTTCATAGGTAATAACGTATTCCTTACCTTTTGTAGTTTTAACATGCTCCGTTAGTAACCTTCTTGATATAATTTTTCTACCGTCGGTGGCGTATCTAAACTTTTATCAATCATGTAGAGTTGTGTCGCATTACGTATGATTTGCATATCTGCCACTTGTTTAGCATTCTTTGCCTTATCGGCAGCGGACATAAATTGAGGCATTGCAATAGCTGCCAAAATAGCAATAACAGCTACTACCACCATAAGTTCTACCAGTGTAAATCCACCTTGTTTAGTTCGTTGCATACGACGCAAACTAATATATCTAAAAAACGATCGTTCTAATCGGATTAATAGTTCTCTACAATACATAAGCATTTTAAAAAGTCTCCTTTCATTGACCACCTAGAGATGATATTGATGTAAATAATGGATACATGACGGATATAACGAGGATTGCAATGCCAACGCCCATAATGGTGAGGAGTATAGGTTCCATAAGGCGCTCCATTCTTGCTATATATTGTGTTAACAACGATTCATAATAGTGACTACAATGATTCAACATGGCTACCAATTCACCACTTTCTTCTCCAACAGCGACCATTTGCCATATAAATGGGTTCCCTACAGACGATGATTTTAAACTTTCACAAAAAGAATGTCCTTTACAAAGCATGTCATAAACTTGATTACTACAGGATTCACCATACGAATTTCGCCATATATGCTTTGTAATATCTATAGTATTGATAATTGAAATTCCCGAATCTAGCAATAAAGACCAAATATGTAAAATATTCGTGTAATATAGAGATGTTAAAAATGTATTATGTTGAGCCAACTGCCATAACCATCTATCAAATCTATATCTAATTGCAGATTGTTTAAAAGCATATATAAGTATTCCAATAATAACCGTATGCACACTAATATACAGTAATGGATGTTCACGAAGGGAAGTTCCTAATACAAATAAACCTTTGTCATCCATGGTAATTCTATATGCATAGTTGCAAATACGCGGGTGAACGATGGAATAATAAATAATATAGTAACCAAGAAAAATACATTCATAAGCACCAGTAAGAATAAGGGATATGAAATAGCACTTACTATCTTTTGTTGGTATTTTCGTTCTCGTTCATAATAAGAGGCTATATACTGTAAAGCTTCTCCAACATTCCCTGACATTTCACCACTTTCAAGTAATGCCAATGCTATAGGAGGAAATCCCTTTTCTCGAAGAGCCTCTGATAAAGGTTGGCCTCGTTGTATACCCTCGTATAAAGAGCGATATAACATCGTTTTTGAGCCATCCATTAAAAGTTCTAGCGAACGCCTAAGGGAAATACCTGATTGTAGCAGTAATCCCAGTTGATATGCTGTGGTGCTCACTTGTTTATGATTCCAACGTACCGATTTGCTAGAGGATCTAGCTATACTACAAATGACATATCCTTCTAACTTGAGTTTAGTGCCAACCTCATCCTCAGAATCGGCCCATAATAAGCCTTGTATTCTTTTCTTGTCTGTTGTTATCGCTGTATATTCATAAGCATTCATGTAATTCCTCTATTATAATTGTTGTTCCAATAAAGCATGTAATTGGTGAACTGATCCATATTGCGTTTTTACATCACGCACTGCCATTTCTAATGTCTTCATGGGGGCCTGCGTTTCTTGGATTGAAACAATTTGAGGTTCCTTTCGATTTCTAATTAGATTTGCCACTGCATTCGTATTTAACAGAATATCCCGTATTGTTATAAACGAGGTTTCCCATCGTAACAAACGTTGACATATGACCGCACGCAATACTTGTGATACTTGACTGCGCACTTCATCTTGTTGTTCTCCAGGAAATAGAGATATCATGCGTTGCACGGCCATAACTGCTCGTTGTGTATGCATGGTTGCAAGCACAAGATGACCTGTTTCCGCAGCATGTAATGCGGCCTCTAACGTATCTCGGTCTCTCAACTCTCCTACCATAATGACATCTGGATCCTCTCGTAAGGCATCACGTATCCCATGCGCCATCGAATCCACATCAATTCCGAGTTGGCGCTGATGAATAATTGACTGCAATGGTATGAACTCATATTCCACAGGATCTTCTAGCGTTATTATGTGTTTATTCATAGTTTTATTTATATATTCTATGCAACAAGCTAAGGTATATGATTTGCCACTACCTGTAGGGCCTGTAACAAGAACTAACCCATCATGATATTCACAAATTTGTTTTAATACATCACTATCTTTAGATGTATCAAGCGATAAATTAGCATGACAGAGTAGTCTCAATGTTCCACAAATTCTATGATTAGCCCTATAAATATGAGCCCGAATTCGAATGCCATTGCTGGTGAAAGCATTATCTACAGAGTGCCATTCATCATGTGTGACGCCACATCGTTGTAATACATCTTTAATCATATCCACACTGCAAATGCTTGAAATAGATTCCAACCCATTAGCAGCTCGAATATAAATCGGTGTTCCCACCTCTAAATGTATATCAGTAGCACTATGCTCTAACGATAGGGAAATTACATCTTCTATTGTTATCATCGAGTCGGTTGTCACTACACAATCACAATAAGATGCCTGCACGATGTACCTCCTCTACTGTTGTAATGCCCGAATTAATAGCAGTCTGCGCCGAATCTTGCAATGAAACATATAGATATGTATCAACATGATTCCAATCAATATCGCTAGACGGTATCTCTACATATTCAAACAAACCTAATCGCCCTTGATAAGAATTTGTGGTGCTATTAATACGTCTTACGAGGCGCTGCGATAGTGAACCAATTAATGTAGCATGCAGTAAATACGGTTCGACCCCCATATCAATAAGGCGTCCAATAACACCCAATGCGGTATTCGTATGAACCGTGGTAATTACACGATGTCCGGTTAAGGCGGCTTTTACAGCTAGCTGTGCCGTCTCATGGTCTCGTATTTCACCAATCATAATAGAGTCAGGATCTTGCCGCAATACAGTGCGTAACCCTTTCGAAAAGGTAAATCCAATCTTTTCATTAATCCCTATTTGAATAGCTCCATCAATGGCCGCTTCTACAGGATCCTCTAAACATATAAGTTTTGTTTCTTTTAAATTCAACATGCGTAACATGGCATATAAGGTAGCTGTTTTACCACTTCCCGTAGGTCCACAAATGGTAATAAGCCCATAAGGACGTTTTAGTAATGCAATAATCTTCTCTTGTAGATTGGCTGACATACCCAGTTCTAATAAATTTTTATGCACCCCTTCATTTCCCATTAGACGACACACAATGGCCTCACCATGTAGACTAGGCAAACTAGATACACGCATGGTTACAGCATACGATTTAGCTGTCCATTCCCATCGCCCATCTTGAGGCAATCTCTTTTCGCTAATATCCATGCCACTGAATACCTTGATGCGGTTTACAATCATGTCCGCATCAGTAGCATCGATAAACATATAATCCGTTAATAATCCATCAATTCTCAGTCGCACTTGTACGCCATCTGGAATAGGATCAAAATGTATATCACTAGCACTAATCGTAATGGCATATGTAATGATTGAATCCAATGCAACATCTACATACAATGTCACCCCCTCCTTCATACCTTGCGGTGTGTTTATACATCACCTCTGCTCATTGCACTATGTAATTCTGTATAACAAGAAAAACTCCTCTTTATTTCTAAATAATCCACAATGCGTGTACAGGTACGCAAAAAAACAACAAAAAAAGAGACTCTCTTGAGTTTTCACTACTCAAAAGAGTCTCTTATCTAGTATGTTATTCTAAAATAAAATGTATTATTCTATTTTTTCAAATTATAGAATACTGCATCGCCTTTATATTGTGCTGTTTCGTATAACATTTCTTCGATGCGAAGCAATTGATTATATTTAGCAACACGTTCAGAACGTGCAGGCGCACCTGTTTTAATTTGGCCCGCATTAACAGCTACTGCAATATCTGCAATAAATGTATCTTCTGTTTCGCCGGAACGATGAGATACTACGCATGTATAACCAGCGCGTTTTGCAGTTTCCATAGCATCAAAGGCTTCTGTTAATGTGCCAATTTGATTTACTTTTACAAGAATAGAATTAGCTACACCAAGGTCGATACCCTTTTCAAGGCGTTTTGTATTCGTAACGAATAAATCATCACCTACGAGTTGAACGCGCTTACCAAGGCGTTCTGTTAATACTTTCCAGCCATCCCAATCTTCTTCTGCAAGACCATCTTCGATAGATACGATAGGATATTTATCGACTAAGTATTCATAGAAGTCAACCATTTCGCTAGCGCTCAATACTTTGCCTTCGCCTTCTAGATGATATTTACCATCTTTATAGATTTCACTGGAAGCCACATCGAGAGCTAATTTGAAATCTGTACCAAGTTCATAACCGGCACGTTTAATAGCTTCGCAGATTACTTCTAACGCTTCTTCATTAGATGCCAAGTTTGGTGCAAAACCACCTTCATCACCTACAGCAGTGCTGAGACCTTTATCGTGAAGCACGGATTTCAATGTGTGATATACTTCTGCACAGCTACGCAATGCATCGCTAAATGTTTTAGCCCCCACTGGCATAATCATAAACTCTTGAAGGTCTACGTTATTATCAGCATGAGCACCACCATTTAGAATGTTCATCATAGGAACAGGAAGTTCTTTAGCATTAAAACCACCTAGATATAAGAACAAAGGCAAATCTAAAGATTCAGCAGCAGCTCGTGCTACAGCCATAGATACACCTAAAATTGCATTGGCACCCAAGTTAGCTTTGTTATCTGTGCCATCAAGTTTAAGCATTAAATTATCAATCGCCACTTGTTCTGTCGCATCATAGCCGATAATAGCAGGGACCAATTTTAGCATTTACATTGTCTACAGCTTGTAAAACACCTTTGCCACCATAGCGTTTTTTATCGCCATCGCGAAGTTCTACTGCTTCAAACATCCCTGTAGATGCACCAGAAGGAACTGCAGCTGTTGCAATTGTACCATCTTCCAAACATACTTCTACTTCTACTGTAGGATTGCCACGAGAATCCAAAATTTCACGAGCTACGACTTGTTCAATTACTGCCATAATACTACCTCTTATTTATATACTACATTAATCTATTAACAAACTTTCACCGGTCATATCACTTGGCTTATCAATATGAGCCAACGCCAACATAGTCGGTGCAATATCACATAATTTACCTGATTTAAGTTGCTTATGTATATTCTGAGCTCCCACTAAAATCAATGGCACTACATTCGTTGTATGGGCTGTATGAGGTTTTCCCGTCTCATGATTAACCATTTGCTCTGCATTGCCATGATCGGCAGTGACTAAAAGCTGACCTCCAACCTCTAATATAGCCTTCGCAATACGTTCTAATCCTGCATCCACAGTTTGAATTGCTTTCACTGCAGCTTTAAAATCTCCTGTATGCCCTACCATATCTGGGTTTGCATAATTTAGGATAATCATATCGTATTGACCACTATGAATAGCATCAACTACCTTATCGGTTACCTCAGGAGCACTCATTTCAGGTTGTAAATCGTAGGTTGCAACGGCCGGAGATGGTACAAGAATACGGTCTTCACCTTCAAATGGAACCTCATTACCACCATTAAAGAAATATGTTACATGAGCGTATTTCTCTGTTTCAGCTATGCGTAACTGACGATAGCCCCCATCAGTAAGGACCTCACCTAATGTATGATGCAACGTATCCTTTTCATAGACGATATGAACAGGCAATCCATCTTCATACTTGGTCATTGTCGCCATAAAGATAGATATAGGTTCTCGTTTAAAACCTTCAAAATCAGGTACAGTTAAAGCCTTCGTCAATTCACGAGCTCTATCAGGTCTAAAGTTACAGAATATAACGGCATCTCCATCAGAAATCATCCCGTTTGGATCGATAACTGTAGGCACTACAAATTCATCATTCACGCCATCAGTATAGGATTGTGTAACGGCGTCACACGCAGAATTAGCCTTATTACCAACACCATTGACAATAGCATTATAGGCTAATTCCTCACGGTCCCACCGATTATCACGATCCATCCCATAGTAACGGCCACTTACAGTAGCGATTTCCCACAGTTTACATCGTCCATAAAGGACTCTAACTCCTTAAGATAGGTTAATGCTGATTGTGGTGGCACATCACGTCCATCGAGAAGGGCATGCACATATACCTCTTTAATGCCTTCATGTTTAGCACCGGCAATTACGGCCTTAATATGCTCTAAGGAACAATGTACATTGCCATCAGATACAAGGCCAATAATTTGTAATTTACCATGCTTAGCATGCTTATATAGCTCTTGCATTACAGGCTTTTGGAAAAACTCACCGCTCTCTACATCCTTTGTAATACGCGTTAAGTCTTGATATACAATACGGCCTGAACCAAGGTTGAGATGTCCAACTTCTGAATTACCCATTTGCCCTTCTGGCAAACCGACTGCAAGACCTGAAGCTTGTAATGTTGTATGAGGATACGTATCCCACAAATAATTAAAATAACTTGGTTTTGCTTGTACTACGGCATTCGTCGTATCTGTTTGGTCCCCCATACCAAAGCCATCTAGGATGACTAGCATTACGGGTGCCTGTAATTTTCGCCATATTTATACCTCTAGTATGTTATTTACTTACGTCTTGAGCCGCCATGATGATTTCATTAAATTCATCCACGATTAACGAAGCACCTCCAACGAGGGCTCCGTCAATATTAGGCTCACTTAAAATTTCACGCGCATTATTAGCCTTTACACTACCACCATATTGAATTCGAACTGATTCAGCTACAGTAGATGAATATAGCTCTGCTATATAATCACGTATGGATTTACATACTTCCTCTGCTTGATCAGCCGTTGCAGTCTTGCCCGTACCAATAGCCCAAATCGGTTCATAAGCGATAATTAACTGTTCCACTTGATCCGCTGGGATATCTTGTAAGGCACATTGTAATTGTCCGTGAATGAAAGAAATCGTTTCATTTGCCTCTCTCTGAGCAAGGCTTTCACCAACACAGACAATCGGTTGCAAATTATGATGAAATGCACTCTTAATCTTTTCATTTACCATAGCATCTGTTTCACCATAGTACTCACGGCGTTCAGAATGACCAATGATAACATAAGAAACGCCAAGCTCTGTTAGCATAAGAGGTGAAACCTCACCAGTAAATGCACCAGCATCATGATAATCCATATTTTGAGCCCCTACGCCAACCTGTGTATCTCGTGTTAAGGACACAGCTCTCTCAAGCGCAGTAAAGGGCGGACATACAACTACGTCACAGTCCAAATCTTTATCACCTAGAAAACTGGTAAATGCTTCAATCAAGATAGAACCGGATGCAATGGTTCCGTTCATCTTCCAGTTTCCTGCAATAATTTGTTTTCTCATTTTAGGCCTCTGTTAAAGCAGCAATACCTGGCAAAACCTTACCTTCCAATAATTCAAGGGATGCACCGCCACCAGTCGAAATATGGCTGATTTTATCTGCTAAGCCGCTTTTTTCAATAGCAGCTACAGAATCACCACCACCAACGATAGTCATAGCATCAGATTCTGCAACGGCTTTAGCTACTGCATTCGTACCAGCTGCAAATTTATCCATTTCAAATACGCCCATTGGGCCATTCCAAATGATAGTTTTCATATTAGCCAATGCTTCTGTATATAGTTCACGTGTTTTAGGACCGATATCCAAAATCATCCAGCCATCTTCGATGTTATCGACATCCACGATTTTTGTGTTCGCATCATTGCTGAAAGCATCTGCTACTACAGCATCGATAGGTGTCAATAATCTAGCACCTGCAACGCGTGCTTCCATAACTAAATCTGTAGCGATAGCATCTTGACCATCTTCATATAAAGAACTACCGATGTTACAGCCTTGAGCCTTAATGAAAGCATTCGCCATACCGCCGCCGATAATCATAACATCTACCTTAGGTAATAGATTGGAAATAACAGAAATCTTATCTGTTACCTTAGCACCACCGATAATGGCAGCCATAGGTGTTTTTGGATGTACTACAGCTGCACTTAGTGCATCAATTTCTTTTTTAAGTAAGAAACCTGCACCCATAGGGATGTAATCAGCAATGCCAACTACAGATGCTGCATTACGATGAGATACACCAAATGCATCATTGATAGCTACATCAGCAAGAGAGGCTAATTGTTTAGCAAACTCAGGATCGTTTTTAGTTTCTTCGTTATGGTAACGCAAGTTTTCAAGCATCAATACATCGCCAGGTTGTAATGCTTCAACAGCTGCCTCAACCTTAGGACCAACACAATCATCGACAAACGCAACTGGTTTGTTGATAAGCTCAGATAAACGTTTAGCACAAGGAGCCAATGTCATATCCGGTTTACGTTCACCCTTTGGACGACCAAAGTGAGATGCAAGAATGACCTTAGCATTGTGGTCGATTAAATATTTGATTGTATCTAGTGCACCACGAATGCGAGTGTCATCAGTGATGACACCATCCTTCATAGGCACATTGAAATCCACACGTACAAAAACGCGTTTATTATCTACATTCATATCTAAAATGGTTAATTTCATCCTAGAATTTCCTCCCATTATAGACCTTTACTAGCTACGAAAGCTGCCATATCGATAAGGCGTTCAGAATAGCCCCATTCGTTATCGTACCAAGAAACAACTTTCACCATGTTACCATCCATAACCATTGTCAAATCAGCATCAACAATGGAACTACGAGGATCAGAACTAAAGTCACAGGATACCAATGGCACATCGGATACGCCTAAGATACCTTTTAATTCACCAGCTGCTGCTTTGCGGAATGCTTCATTGATTTCTTCTTTTGTAGCAGGTTTTTCAAGTTCGCAAACAAGATCTGTAGCGGATACATCTGGTGTAGGAACGCGCAATGCAAAACCATCTAATTTACCTTTTAATTGAGGCAATACTTTAGCAACAGCCTTTGCTGCACCAGTTGTTGTAGGAATAATAGACATAGCTGCTGCACGAGCACGGCGAGGGTCTTTATGACGTGCATCAAGAATTTTTTGGTCATTAGTATAGGAATGAATAGTTGTCATCATGCCGCGTTTGATACCAAATTCATCGCATAATACTTTAGCAAATGGAGCCAAGCAGTTAGTTGTACAAGATGCATTAGAGATAATGTGATGTTTTGCAGGATCGTACATATCTTGGTTAACGCCCATAACCATTGTTAAGTCTTCATTTTTACCAGGTGCAGAAATCAATACTTTCTTAACAGTAGGTTGATTCAAATGAACCTTTGCTTCCTCTGCATCGCGGTATTTACCAGTACATTCCATAACGATTTCTACGCCTTCTTCAGACCAAGGCAATTTAGAAGCATCACGGTCATGGAATACGCGAATTTTTTTGCCATCTACATAAATATTTCATCGTCAAATGTTACTTCATTAGGGATTGTGCCATGTACGGAATCGTATTTTAACAATAATGCAGTACCCTCATTATCACCAGTCGCATTAATAGCTACTACTTCAACATCTGGATTATTAATTGCCGCACGTACTACACATTTACCAATACGACCGAAACCATTAATACCAACTTTAACTGCCATTGTTTTGTCCTCCTCAAAAGAACTATATAATACTAAAAATAATAAACTAAATTATAACGCAGGAATATTTAGTAATTGGCGCATACCTTCTGCTGCTTGGTCATCTATTATGAGGATTCCCTTTTTACAAGACCTCATAACGCTGATAATAGCACCAGCTTTATCAAAGCCACCTGCTACAGCTACGACATGCGGTATATTTACTATATCCCTTAATGAAAGCCCTATGTTGTTCGTCGCATAGACGATAGAACCATCCATAGAGCAATACTGACCTAATGCTTCACCTACGGCATCGCCATCAACGAGTTGACGGCGCACATCCTTCGGTATATGTCGTACATCGGCCATATGGAGTGCTTGACCAATACCAAAAACTAATATATCAGTTCTATGGATTAATTCGCTAATCTCCTTGATTTGTGGTTCTAATGTTACAAGCATATCTAGGGAATCTTTAGATAGCCCATCTGGTAAATGAAGCATCTTATATGAGCCATGCCAACGTTCTGCTAATACAGAGGCGATTACATTCGCTTGATATTCGACGACTTCACCAACACCACCACGGGCTGGTACAACCACGGGATGCAACACACTACTAGGCATTTCATCAGCCATTGCCGCCATGGTACTACCGCCACTAACGGCTATAACAGACTCATCGGTTACCATACGTTGAACCACTTTCGCAGCAGTAAAACCTAAGCGTTTTAACATTAATGATCCTTCACTTGGTGTGATAATAACATCATCAATATGTAATGCTGCTTTCAACCGTTGCTCTAATTCGCCAACACGTTCATATTCATAAAGAATACTACTTAATTTGGGAACTAGTTCTCGTCCTTCAGCACTTAGATAGATACCAGGTTTAGAGATTTCAACTAATCCGTTACCACGTAATGCATCAACATGAGATCGTACTGCACGTTCTGATATATCCGTAGCTAGTGCTAAACTCCTACGGCCGAGAGGTTCTTCATAGGCTAGATGACTCAATAATTTGTAGCGATCCTTTAAGACGGTCATTAATTCCGGTGCTATACGCTCGCATACCATTAACAACTCATTCATAGGGTTCCTCCTTTACCCTTTGATAAGGATAACGATATTCGTCCCAGACAAACAAAATCAGTCCCACCTAGAATAAAAAAATACTTCTACATGATTATTTTATACCTTATTACAACTTTATTCAAGTAAAAAACGCCCTTTCGGGCGTCTTTTACATCGTATTTATAGATATATGTCGTGATTATTTTGTACCGAAAATACGGTCCCCTGCATCACCTAAACCAGGCAAGATATAGCCATGTTCATTCAATGTTTCATCAAGAGCGGCTACATAAATAGGTACATCAGGATGTTCCTTATTAACAACCTCCACACCTTCAGGAGCTGCTACGAGGCACATCAATTTAATACTCTTAGCACCTTTTTCTTTCAACAACGTAATCGCTGCAGATGCACTACCACCAGTAGCTAACATTGGATCTGTAACGATGAAATCGCGTTCGCCTACGTCACTAGGTAATTTGCAATAATATTCTACTGGTTTTAACGTTTCTGGATCACGATATAAACCGACATGACCAACCTTAGCTGTTGGAATCAAGCTAAGCATGCCATTTACCATGCCAAGACCAGCACGCAAAATTGGAATAATACCTAATTTCTTACCGGCAATGCGTTTACCTGTCATCTTAGTCAATGGTGTTTGCACTTCTACATCTTCTAATGGCAAATTACGTGTAATTTCATAGCCCATCAACAATGTAATTTCATCTAATAATTCGCGGAAATCTTTGAACCTGTTTGTACATCACGCATCAATGTAACCTTATGATGAATCAATGGATGTGTCATAACATTAACGTTCATGATTATGCCCCCTATAAAAACAATCCGAATCCGAAATCATTATTTCGGCCTTTTACTATTCATACATACTCTATCACATATTTACAAATCCTGCCATATAAATATGACCACTACAACATAAAAAGGGTGAGCAAGAAAAACTCTTACTCACCCTTTTGGGTTCTTACTATACCAATACCTATAAATTATAAGTTAGGATATAAAGGATATTTTTCACATAATGCAGCTACGCGTTTTGCAGCATCTTGATGTTTTGCTGTATCTTCTGGGTTTTGAAGTACTGTAGCAATAATATCTGCAATTTCTTTCATATCGTCTTCTTTAAGACCACGTGTAGTCAATGCAGGTGTACCTAAACGAACACCACTAGTTACAAATGGGCTAGCTGGATCGAATGGAATTGTATTTTTATTAGCTGTGATACCGATTTCATCGAGAAGATGTTCTGCTTCTTTACCAGTCAAACCTGTATTGCGCACATCTACAAGCATAACATGTGTATCTGTACCACCAGAAACGATAGTCAAGCCTTTAGCTATCAATTCAGCAGCCAATACTTTTGCATTTTTAATAACTTGTTCAGCGTATACTTTAAATTCTGGTTGTAATGCTTCACCTAATGCAACAGCTTTTGCAGCGATAACATGCATCAAAGGACCACCTTGGATACCAGGGAATACAGCTTTATCAATAGCTTTTGCATATTCTTCTTTGCACAAAATCATACCGCCACGAGGACCACGCAATGTTTTATGTGTTGTAGTTGTAACGATATCAGCATATTCTACTGGATTTGGATGTAAGCCAGCAGCTACAAGGCCAGCAAAGTGAGCCATGTCTACCATGAAAATAGCGCCTACTTCGTGAGCTACATCAGCCATTTTCTTGAAGTCGATTTGACGGCTGTAAGCACTACCACCAGCAATGATCAATTTAGGTTTTGCTTCTAATACGATTTTGCGGAATTCATCATAGTCGATTTGTTGAGTTTCTGCATTAACACCGTAAGGAACAACATTGAAATATGTACCAGATACGTTTACAGGAGAACCATGTGTTAAGTGACCACCATGGGACAAGTTCATACCTACAATAGTGTCACCAGGTTTTAACATAGCAAAATATACAGCGAAAGTTAGCTTGAGACCCAGAATGTGGTTGTACATTTGCATGTTCTGCACCAAACAAACGTTTAGCGCGTTCAATAGCCAATGTTTCTACTACGTCCACATGTTCGCAGCCACCATAGTAACGTTTGCCAGGGTAGCCTTCAGCGTATTTGTTAGTCAATACACTACCTTGAGCTTCCATAACGGCTTGGGATACGATATTTTCAGAAGCGATCATTTCTAATTTATCGCGTTGACGCATTAATTCTTGATCGATAACTGCTTTAACATTAGGGTCTTGTTTTGCTAAGAAACTCATGGGAATCCTCCTTGAAACATATGTAAATATAATGTGATAACTAATTGAGTAAAGATGTATTATTTTTCAAGAGCAGAAATTTTTTCTACGCGACGCGCGTGACGTCCGCCTTCAAATTCTGTATTAAGCCAAATCGTAACAATATCCTTTGCAAGGCCCGGTCCAATCACGCGTTCCCCCATCGTAAGAATATTGGCATTATTATGTTCGCGACTAGCATGTGCGGAAAATGTATCATGACAAAGCGCTGCACGTACACCTGCAATTTTGTTGGCTGCAATACCAATCCCAATGCCTGTACCACAGATTAAGATACCTCGATCTGCTGCACCATCTACAACGGCATGTGCTACTGGTTCAGCAATATCCGGATAATCACAAGATTCTGTACTATGTGTACCAAAATCTTCCACTTCATGTCCTAATGTAGACAATAATTCCTTAATTTCTTGTTTTAAATGTAATCCACCATGATCACAACCAATAGCAATTTTCATAGCTCTATCTCCTATTCTTTTGATGATACTAATCCAGCTTTCACCAAATTATAAATTTGCTCAGCACATTGATTATACACGTCTTGATTGGAACCGAAGGGATCTACCACATCTCCTGTACCATGCCCCCATTCAGCAAGGGTTTTAATTTTAGCTACTTCAAATGGAAATTGACGAAGTAACACAGATTTATGATCTTGTGTCATACCAATAATCAAATCTGCTGAATTGACAAGTTCCATTGTAAGAGGTCTTGATTCATGGCCAGAAATATCAGCGATAGATTGAATCGCAATCACAGCTTCTTCTGTAGGCTTAGCACCATAAGCAGCAAATAATCCAGCCGAAACGACGTTCACGTCTAGACCAAGCTCTGTTGCTAAGGCCCGCGTAATACCTTCTGCCATTGGGCTACGACAGGTATTACCAGTACATACATACAAAATATTCATAATGACATCCTTACCGCCACAATTTCTGTGGCTATTTATACATTATAGCAAATACATCCAATATGTAAAGACATTTTTCTATTATGAATGGACATAATAAATATTACCTAATTGCTTATAAATAGATAATATGACCGGCACACGCCTTTTCCATGCGATTCATGACCGCTACGCCGAGGCCTGTATTCTCAACACCTTCTGCTAAAATATAGTCTACATCACATTCATTAAAATGATGTAATGTCTTATAAAAATCGTGAGCTAAGGCAACCGCATCACCACTATGTCCATATACATGAAATTCACCGTGTACACTATCTTTTAACAAATCATATGTTTCTTGACTAACCAAGAATGCACCACGCTTAGTTTCCTGTTCACGAATCACATTACTGAAAGCTTCCGCCACATCCTTTGGATTGCCTATAAATGCACGCATAGGTGCATCGGGAGCATAATGCTTATACTTCATACCAGGAGCCTTTGGCGCTTCATTTTGAGACGATAAAAACGGATCATAAGACACATTATCTACAACTTGTTCTAACATTTCTTTTGTAATTCCACCGGGCCGTAAGATGGTCACTCCATCATCTCTCACCTCTACAACCGTTGATTCCACACCAATCGTACAGATTCCAGCATCCACAATATACGGAATACGTCCATTCATATCATCATAAACGGATTGTGCCGTAGTCGGGCTTGGACGGCCTGAAATATTAGCACTAGGCGCTGCGATTGGCACACCGGCCAATTCTAATATGTTACGGCATACAGCATGATCTGGACATCGTAATGCCACGCGAGCTAACCCACCAGTTGCACGGTCAGGCACGAGATCGGATTTAGGCAATGTAATTGTTAAAGGACCCGGCCAAAAAGCCTCAATCAAGGCCTTTGCTGTTTCAGGTATTTCTTTCACAAGCGGTTTAATGCTTTCCGCATTGGGTACATGTAATATCAATGGATTATCTGAAGGACGACCTTTAGCAGCATAGATTTTATCCATTGCATCTGCATCAAGGCCATTAGCACCAAGGCCATATACGGTTTCCGTAGGAATTGCTACAACATCACCATGACGCAACGCATGTGCAACTAATTGAAGATTATCTCTTGTAAGTTCGGTAATGGTTTTAGTCTCCACATTCTCACCCCTTCACGCGAGCCGTCACAACTCGATTAATGCCCGCTAAATCTGCTACAAAAGATATATCTACATAGGAGCCAACAGACTCCAGTAAAGATTTTACATCTTCAGCCTGATCATATCCTACCTCAAAGGCCACAAGTCCATAAGGTTTAAGATATTTTACGCACTCCATAGCTAACTGACGATAGAAATCAAGGCCATCTTCACCACCAAATAATGCAATATGAGGCTCATTAAGTACATCAGGAGACAGGATTTTCTTATCCTCTAATCGAATATACGGCGGATTAGATACAATCACATCAAACAACTCATTATGATGTTCTAAATAAGAAAACATATCCGATTCGTGAAATTCGCTACGATTCTCTAGCTTAAATGCTTCTTGATTCTTTGTGGCTATTTCAAGTGCATCACGAGAAATATCAAGGCCCATCCCCGTTGCTGTAGGCAGATAATGCAAGAGGCTTAATAAAATAGTACCAGGGCCCGTACACATATCAAGGATTCGAATAGAGTCTTGTTGATGATAGGAACTTAATACATATTCTACTAATGTTTCTGTATCGGGACGAGGAATGAGGACCTTATCATTTACAGCAAATGTCAATCCCATAAAGTCTTTTGTTCCCGTTAAAGATGCTACAGAATGTCCTTTAGCCCGTTCAATGACAAGCGGTCTAAATCTATCCAGTTCTTCTTGCTCTAATGGTTGATCATAATTCGTATATAGATATATACGATTCTTCCCTAAAACGTGAGAAAGCAGTACTTCCCCATCAAGTCGAGGTGTATCCATCCCCTTGCTTTGAAAGTACTGCTCTGTCCACTGGAGAATACGACCAATCGTCCAAATCTCCTTATACATTTGTATTAGCCTCCTGCATTTTAGCTGCTTGATCAGCGGCATTTAAGGCTTGAATAATTTCATCGAGATCACCATTTAAAATGGCATCCAATTTATACAATGTTAAATTGATACGATGATCTGTTACGCGGCCTTGTGGGTAGTTATAGGTACGAATACGTTCACTACGATCACCTGTACCAACTTGGCTTTTGCGGTCTGCGGCCATGCTAGCTGTAGCCTCTTGTTCAGCCTTATCTTGCAATTTTGCACGCAATACGCGCATCGCCTTTTTCTCTGTTTTGTAGCTGAGAACGTTGATCCTGACAAGCTACGACAATACCTGTTGGTAAGTGGGTAATACGGACAGCAGATTCTGTTTTATTAATATGCTGACCACCGGCACCACTGGCGCGATATGTATCGATTTTCAAATCCTTATCATTGATTTCAATATCAACATCTTCCATTTCAGGAAGTACTGCCACAGTAACCGTAGATGTATGTACACGGCCTTGTGTTTCTGTAGCTGGAACCCGTTGTACACGATGTACACCAGATTCAAATTTCATCTTGGAATATACATTCTCACCATCTACAGAGAATACAACCTCTTTAAAACCGCCTAGTTCAGGTTCATTAGCATCGATAATTTCACAACGCCACCCTTGGCTTTCAGCATATTTTGTATACATACGGAATAAGTCGCCTGCAAACAATGCCGCTTCATCACCACCAGCGCCACCGCGAATTTCGATGATAATATTTTTATCATCGTTAGGGTCTTTTGGTAATAAAAGAATTTGTAATTTTTCTTCTAATTCCTCTTTTTGAGGTTTTAATTCTTTCAATTCTTCTTGAGCCATTTCACGGAATTCTTCATCCATCGTTTTGTCTTCAATGACTTCCATGGCTTCATCAATACCAGCTAAAACCTTTTTATATTCTCTAAAAGCTTCTACAGTTTCAGATAATTGGGCATGTTGACGTGTTAGTTTACGCCATTCATCTTGACGCGCAATGACTTCAGGGTCACTGATGCGTTGCTCTAGATCCATAAATTTATCTTCAATAACTTGTAATTTATCTACTAACATAGGTAACCTCAATCTTAATATGTTTCATCTTCATAAGCATCTTCTTCTGGAGGGCGTACCTCTTCTAATGCACGAATGGCAACCTCGATTTGATCCGCTTCTGGTTCACGGGTCGTCATGTACTGCAACGCTAAACCTGGTTTAACGAGAGATTTACAAAAGAGTTTTCACTACGTCCTGCAAAACGAATACATTCATAGGCAATACCGGCTACGACAGGCATCAATAAAACACGTGACACAATGCGCTCTAGCAAGTTAGGCCAGCCTAAAAAGGCAAATACAAATATACTAACTACCATTACAATGAGTAGAAAATTAGTCCCGCATCTCGGATGTAAACGAGATTGAGCACGCACATTTTCTACGGTCAAAGGTAGATCATTTTCATAAGCATGAATGGTTTTATGCTCTGCTCCATGGTATTGGAATACACGTTGTATATCCTTGGTTTGACCAATACCCCATATATAGAGCAAAAACAAAGCCAATCGAATAGCACCTTCAACAAGGTTCAAAATAAAGTGATTATCTTGAATACCAGGAATAAATTTAACTACAAATGTAGGAAGGGCTACAAATAAAGCGATTGCAAATAGTGTGGAAAATACCATGGTAATGGCAATTTCACTATTCGACATTTCTTCCTCTTCATCACCAGCCGCTTTCGCAGAGAAGGACAAGGCCTTCATACCGATGACAAGAGATTCATATAAGGCTATACAGCCTCGTAAAAATGGTTTCTTTAATATAGGATATCGCTCTTGAATGGACGTGGTGGCTTCCTTTTGCACCACGATAGAACCGGAAGGCTCACGTACAGCTGTCGCCGTATATCCTGGGCCACGCATCATGACGCCTTCAATGACAGCTTGTCCACCAACGAACTTCTTAATACGTTCTTTTGCCAAAGGATTTCCTTTCATAAACAAATAGAGGCAGAGCCCAAAGCCCTGCCAATAATTGTTTCGCTACATAAACTATTATTTACCGTAACGTTTGTTAAATTGTTCGATACGACCACGAGCTTGAGCCGCACGTTGTTGACCAGTGAAGAACGGATGGCATTTGGAGCAAACGTCTACACGAAGGTCTTCTTTTACAGAGCCAGTTTGAATGTGTTACCACAACCGCAAGTAACTGTAGCTTCTTTATAGTCTGGATGAATACCTTGTTTCATTCTATACACCTCTTTCCAGCAATCAATATTATTCTTATAGATTATAGCACGATAATGCGTACAAATCAAGAAACTACTCTTTAGAAGCCTGTTTTTCTTCAATTGCTTCCGCTAAGATAGTTTCTAAATCACTTTCATTCAAAAGATCGCGTAATGCAATCAATTCTTCCAAGGAAAGAGTAATCCCTTTTTTCATACTTGTATATTCGCTATCCCAAGCACGAAGATCAAATTTAGGATTATATTTCCCCCAGCTTGTGCATGTAAGTTGTTTTTTCCAGCCATCTTTATCTTCAGATAATGTGCCGATAACTTTGAAAATTTCGAAATTAATAACAGCCATTGTTACCTCCCTCCTCACCTAATTACAGTGTACACTATGTGTCAAATTATGTAGTTCTAAATCGATACGATATATTGTAAACCAAATTACCTATATTGACAATTATTTTTTATAGTCACTGTAGTCTTCAATATCGATGGATGTCGTCGGAGGCATTACGTCAGCACCCAAAGAATTCATATTTTCTTGCCATGATGCTCGTGCAGATTTGATAGTCTCTTTATACGCTTCATCAATATTTTTGGCCGCATTAACTAGTAGCGATTCATCATTTACATCGAGTACACGACGACGTACACTGCTAAGCATATAACCGAAGGATTCTTCTGTTTGTACAAGCATAGAAATCTCTTGCATCAAGGTTTGTCCAATTGTGCTAGAGAAATATGTATACCACATATACGCCAATTCTGCATCAGGGAACATCCAATATACACCCGTACTAGGTGCTTCTGTACCCATAGCCACCTCTACATGGTCACTATAGCGGGTAAAAGCTAAGTAATACGCTCCATTTTCACGGAGTGCCGCACGTCCTAGTTCTGAAACACGACTATCTATACAATAAATGCCATCCTGCCCTAAGGCTACATCAGTTTGACCGCCAGGCAACAAAATAGAACGTAGGGACAAACCATAATTTAGTACGGTAAATACTGGTAATTGAGCAAAGACACCATGAGGTAATGGAATATAATTAATAGCTTTCCATTCGTCACCAACCCGTTCACGAAGGCCTACGCGCATCTTTTTAACATCATATTTACCATAAATGATTTCATAAGCCCCTAGAGGAGTCCATTCACGAATAGATTCTACACGTTTTTGGTTCAAAAAGAATTGTAATGCCATATTATTCAATCCCAATTGATTTTGTGCCATCGTTGCTGGTAAGAACAATTGAGCAGTCCCTTCTGGAACCAAATTATGCAAACCATTAGCAACCTCTTCTACAATATCTTCAGAGGATTGGAACATACCAACCGTACCTGTAAAGATATGGTCGAAATAGCTACGATGTGGCCATTGATTAATAATCTGAGCCATTGGATACAATCGAGAGATAATGCTATAGCATACAGGAGATGCTGTATAAAGTACCACCTTTTTATCCTCATAGGATTGCAAGATTTCTTCTATCATGCCAGCATATTCTTCTACATAAGCATACAATACGAGTTCCCCCGTTTTGCTATGAGCTTCTATACTTTCACGTACAGGGGTTTCCCATATAGTACCCACATCAAGGCCATCTAGAATACCCGTATCACTAATAAAATCAAAGAGCTCTACCGTAAAGGATGGTCCATACAATGCACGGAATGTGTTTACATCATATGGAATAGGTCCAAAGGATTCAACAGTAGACTTCTCTGCTAATCCATACAAATCCTCTGGTGTAACACCCCATTCACGAGAATTTGCATTGCTGGAGAGCAATTGATCTAATACTTTAAAACGCATTAATTCGTTGACGATATCAATACCTTCTATGCCATATTGGGCACAAAGAGTAATCAATTCTTCATTATTCTTTTTCATATTAAACCTTTCCTGCTGACGGACAAAGATGATTTAAAAAACATGTTTCACATAAAGGCTTACGTGCCTTACAAACGCGTCGTCCATGATAAATCAGCCAATGATGGGCTGCAGACCACTTCTCTTTTGGTATCGCCTTTTGTAACTTCTGTTCCATTTCTTCTGGCGTTTTCGCAATGCCTAATTTCAATCGGTTCGCTACGCGGAACACATGTGTATCTACCGCAATAGCCGGTGTTCCAAATAAGACGGATACCACAACATTTGCCGTTTTTCGACCTACACCGGGTAATTCAACGAGCTGATCAAATTCACGTGGCACTTCTCCATGATATTGTTCTACCAATATATGACAAGTGGCAATCAAATTCTTCGCCTTCGATTTATACAAACCACAATCCTTGATAAGAGTTTCTAGTTTTGTAACACCAATTTCTAGCATCTTAGCAGGATGATTTAATGCAGGGAACAATCGTTTTGTAACAATGTTAACCCTCTCATCTGTGCACTGTGCAGATAACACAACAGCGACTAATAATTCAAATTCATTTGTGTATTCAAGAGCAGGTTTAGCATCAAAATAATGTTCTTCTAATAATGCTAATTGTTCTGCCTTAATTGCTTTCGTAACACGCACGATAAACTCCTTTCTCACTTGTGAAAGTACGAACTCGTACAATTTATATCTTACCATACGTATTCATTAAGTTCTATGTTATAATAAATCATGTTATTCTAATATAGAATACAGGAGGCAACTATGAACAATATTAATGATACATTAAAACGTATAAATGAACTAGCAGCTAAGAAAAATCTGGTCAAGAACTAACACCTGAAGAATTAGCTGAAAAGAAAGAGCTATATAACATCTATTTAGGCTTTATTAAAGGACAAATCACAGACACCTTAGATCGCGTTGAATTTGTTGATCCTAAAACAGGTGAACGAACAGCACCTAAAAAAGCGCTTGAAAACTTAGCGTTAAAGGCAGATGAAGAAATTAAAGAACGTAAGGACATTCACTAACACTAAAAGGCACTTCAATTTGAAGTGCCTTTTTAAATTCATTTCTTTATAATTTGCCTAATCGTTTCATTGCATCATAGATTTTTCCAGCTAATCCCTTCATTTGGAATTTAGGAATACCACATGCAGCAATACGAATACCATTGCCTAACGCAATGCAATAAATATGTTCTTTTTTAAGTTCTTCACAAATAGCGGTACCAGAATCAGTTGGTATAGTTATAAAGAAACCACCACGATATGGCAACATAGGTAAGCCCACTTGTGCTGCCTCTTGTTTAAAGATATCTGCACGATCGCGAATCAATTGATAATAACAATTACGTTCGTCCTCATAAGCCTTAAATTTATCAGGATCAGAAACGATATTAGCCATAGTGCGCATTGCTGGACGACAAATATTCGACCAGGTTGCACGACTAGTCGATTTATTCACTTCTAAGAATTCATCGGCGATTTCTTCATCAGAAGAAATACCAATCATAGCGCCAACACGTTGACCATACATTGTAAAGCCCTTAGATAAGCTATAACATACACAAACTAGGATTTCCTTTGGTAAGTGCCCCATCTTTTTAAAGAATGTGCGGACTTCTTCTTTTTCACCAGAATAATCCAAATAAGCCACATCAATACCAATGATGACGTTATTGCGACCAATAGCAACTAATTCTTTCAAGAAACTAAGAATAGAATCCCAGTCCTTATCCTCTACAGAATATCCTGTAGGATTATTACCTGGTGTATTAAATAAGATAACAACATTTGTTTGTTTAGCAGCTAATTCCTTAACACGATGTTGGAATGCATCATGATTAAAGTTATTATGTTCATCAAATAAAGAGTATGTAACAAGTGTACGTCCATTATCACTGCAAATAATGCGGTATGCACCCCAGTACCAATCTGCAGTTAATACTTCATCACCAGGTTCAGTATAGTTATGTACCAAATGATGAATACCGCCTGTACCACCAGTGGTTGCGATGCTACGAATAAAGCCGTCAGGACGAGAATCGCCAAAGCATTCTTTTTCAGCACATTCCAAATATTGTGGAATCCCTGCAATAGGGGCATATCCAATATGTTCGGTGTCAGATAAATTTAAATATTCTTCTTTTACAGTTTTTAAGAATACTAAATTACCTTCTTCATCATAAATAGCACCCAAAGTACCATTTACTACATTTTCACGACCATTTAATTTTGTATCTTCCGCCGCCTGTCCTGCAGTTACAAAGATTACATCTTTTAATTTTTTTCCTCTTGCGTGTTTCGCTGCTACACTTGTCATCGCATACACCATCCTAACTAAAAAGAACTATTACATCAATATCATACCTAAAGTTAAGCATTTATACAATGAGTATTAATGAAATATTGTATACATGAATACATACAAAAAAACCACCCATCTATGATGAGTGGTTTTACTTGCTCTATTATGATTAGAATGTGTAACCTACACCAGCATGTAAGCCTTTGGAAGTCTTGTCATTATCGTTTACGCTATATTTGTCATAACCATAATAAACATTCAAATCAATGTTAGGTTTAACTTCATATTGAGCACCTACTTGATAGGATTGTTTAATATCGTTGCCCCAACCAGCTTTAGCAAAGCCGTTAACTTTGTCAGTCAAAGGCACGTGACCAATTACACCAGCTTGAACACCTAACTCAGTGTCATGTGTACGGATAGCTGTACCAGCACCGTAAATATTTACATTAGGATGTACTTTGTAAACATAAGCCAATTGGTGATCTTTAATATCGCCATTTTTAGCATTTACTTTGTTATAAGAGTATTGAAGAGCAGATTTATTGCTTAAATCATGTTCTAAAGATACACCAAAGCCATCATTGTTAGTGCCACCGCTATTAGATACGCGTTGATTGAACGCATAATCAGCTTGAATTTTTGTGGAATTATCACTGATTTTAGTTACAGGCACGGATGCAGCGAATGCACTGCCAGTAATCACTGTTGCAGCTAAAGATAATAATACTAATTTTTTCATTTGTACCTCCTATACACACATAAATATGTGTCTTAATAAGTTACTTTTATTCTAATATTGTATAAGTATATATATTAAATATTAGCGTTTCATGAATACAGGGATATCAGGGATACCACTTGTAGGAGCAGATGTGTTTGTTGCTGGACGTGCAGCAGTTGTTGTTTTACCGAATTCTGGAACATTCTTAGTACTGGAGTTAAAACCAGTTGCAACAACTGTAACTTGAACGCTATCGCCCAAGCTTTCATCAATAACAGAACCGAAGATGATATTTGCATCAGGATCTGCTGCATCAGAAATAATTTCAGCTGCTTCGTTAATTTCGAACAAGCTCAAGTTTGCACTACCGGAAATATTAAGCAAGATGCCTTTAGCACCATCGATGGAAGTTTCCAACAATGGGCTGTTGATAGCCATCTTAGCAGCGTCTGCAGCGCGGTTTTCACCAGTAGCTACACCAATACCCATCAAAGCTTCGCCTTGTTCAGTCATGATAGTTTTAACGTCTGCAAAGTCAAGGTTGATTAAACCAGGGATTTGGATCAAATCGGAAATGCCTTTGATACCTTGACGAAGAACATCATCAGCTTTACCAAATGCATCAGACAAGGAGCATTTTTTATCTACAACTTGTAACAATTTATCATTAGGAATAACGATAATTGTATCAACTTTTTGAGTCAAGAATTCAATGCCTTTTTCTGCTGCAGCACGACGACGTTTACCTTCAAATGCAAAAGGTTTTGTTACAACGCCTACAGTCAATGCGCCTACTTCTTTAGCGCATTCAGCAACTACAGGAGCAGCACCAGTACCAGTACCACCACCCATACCAGCAGTTACGAATACCATATCAGCACCTTCAAGAGCTTTGATGATATCTTCGCGACTTTCTTGAGCAGCTGCTTCACCGATTTGTGGGTTAGCACCAGCACCAAGACCTTTAGTAACTTTTTCACCGATTTGAATAGTTACATCAGCCTTGGACAATTCAAGTACTTGGCTTTCAGTGTTAACGGATAAGAATTGAACCCCTTTTAGTTCACTTTCAACCATGCGGTTAACAGCGTTATTACCGCCACCACCGACACCGATAACTTTAATATTTGCAAAATCAGACATCGAACTTCCTCCTCTTATCGTTATCTATTTCTGTCAATATAAATGCGAATACATCTATTTATATACTGAGTTAATTATAACAATTACATTTATTTTACACTAAAATTTAAAAACTTTCCACTACAACTATAATCGAATCTTGATAATTAGAAACGTTTAGTCATAATGTTCTTTCGAATAGCAGCTAAATTAATAAAAACCCGTAACCCAAAACCAATCAAGGCAACGTAGTATAAATTAATCCCAATTAAATCGCCAATATATACTAATACAACAGCAAGTATTACATTGGAGAAGAATCCACTGATAAAATTACTTAAATCAAATAGTCTCTCTAATGCGGCACGACTGCCACCAAATACCGCATCTAATGCAGCTAGCACAGCTACAGAAGTATAATTAGCATAGCTTGCTGGAATATGTAATGGTGTAAACCATCCTACCACAACACCTACTATGAGTCCAATGATAGCAAAGATATAAATATTCATTCTTTACCTCCTAACTCATTTGATTGTAAATGCTCTTCTCTATAAGAACCGGTAAATGCCGGAATGGCAATGGATGGCTCCTCTTTTATGGTCACCTTAATGCCCCAATGTTTTAAAGAGTCTACAATACCTCCACGCATAGTGAGGGCTGAATTCAATGTTTTAGGATCCCCTATGGCCTTAACTGTAAATGGAGCGCCATACACCTTACCATTCACGGTAATCGTAGGACCTGAACAACGAATTTCGGACGTACCAATCAAACGTTGATCATTGATTGCCAATGCTTCAGCACCACCAGCTCGTAATTCATTGACGATACGTAAAATATCTTCATCATGAATTACATATAGGTTAGGATTTTCGCCCCCTTGAATTGGTTTAGCACTATCCTCTATTAGAACGGTCACCCCAGGTCCTTTGACATTAGTCAATGCGGCTTTGCGAAGTAATGTTTCATCTGCACTAGAACCGGAACCACTGGCTTTTAATTGCTCAATTTGCTTTAGTAAAGCATCCTTTTCATGTTCTGCATCTTTTAACTGAGCCACCAAATCACCAGTTCGTTGTAGCCGTATATTCTCTTGAATATTATCTTGTGTCATCTTGTACTGAGTAATGACCATGAATCCCAATACAAAGCTGACAAGACCAATAGCCCATCGTTCGTGTTTCACAACATCATCCACCCTTTTTGTGCTTATAACTAATCTTGTTTTGATTTTGATACATTAGCACTTTGTTTTGATGTATCCTTTTTCTCAGATTGGCTAGTGTCTGACTTAGATTTATTAGATTTTGGTTGCACCGTTACCTTATCGGTTTTAATGAAAGGAGATGACGGATTAACATCTATATATTGAACATTACCTTGACTCTTAGGTAAATCTTTTAGCATAGACGCTGTTAAATCGGCTTTGCTTTTCAAATCTTCGCCATCGCCTAGTCGAATCTGTATACCTGATACGGTATACGCCATCATATTATTAGGATCACCAATATTGATTTCTGCAATTTGCTTAAATGTATCATCATCTAAGGCACGCAGATAATCAAGAGCCTGTACAATCGGCTTATCGGTAACCATATCACCTAGCAGTATATTACCACCCTTAACACCAGAAATCATAGGCACCGTCGTGTCTTCAATGACACTATCAGATGCAATCACTTGCCCATTCTTATCCAAGGTTAAATACCCAAATTGAGCTGGTATCACAGCAATAGCCTTACGCTCGACTACACGAACCACCATTGTTAACGGCAATTCGTAACCAATTTGAGCATCTTCAATACGAAGATCCTTTGATAATCGGTGTCGCAAGTTTTCTCTATTGATACGAAGTACATTGACTGGTTCCCCAATATCACCAGCAACCTCTACATCCTGTACAGTAACCTTATCAGATCCAATAACTTTAATAGAACCAAGCGGAATAGGTAGATTAAATAAGCCTAACAACACTATGGCTACAACACCACCTATTTTTAGAAATTTCTTTCTAACCTCCGCTTTCTCTTGTTTACGTTTACGAGCTAATTCACGCTCACTGTTATGTATTGAATCTCCATCATCCTTGTGGATTGGCTCAGTCTCAGGATGAAGAAAGTCGGGTCTATGATGCTCCGTATCTATCTGATTTGAGTTGGGTGGATGTTGCTTAAAATCATCCATAACTACTCTCCTTACATACTACAGCATTTAAAACTTCCCATAACCTGCTGTTAATAAGATTTTTTCACATAATTCAGGAAAATCTATGCCCACCTCTTTAGCAGCCTTTGGCACCAAAGAAGTAGCCGTCATACCTGGAATAGTATTGTATTCCAATACATACATATTATCTTTATCATCAGTCATGACATCAACGCGAATAGCCCCACTCGCTTGTACTTCACGATACACAAGCTCACCAATAGCTTGCATTTCTTTTGTCATATCTGCACTGATTGGAGCCGGTACTAAATAATCAGTAGCACCTGCTGTATATTTACTAGCGTAATCATATTCACCAGAATGTGGTCTAATTTCAATGATAGCCAATGCCTTACCATCCAATACAGAAACGGTAAATTCACGACCATTTAAATATTGTTCCACCACAAGAATTGGGTCATATGTAAGCGCCTCTGTAACAGCTTTAGTCAATTGATCTTCTTCTTTTACAATGGTAACGCCAATACTTGAACCTTGTGTTGCTGGTTTCAATACAACCGGCAAGGAGAATTTAGATTCAATATCTTTAATGATATCTTCTTTCGACTGTAGATTGCCATTGTAGGAAATAGATTCCGCCGTAGGAATGTGAGCGCCTTTGAATACATCTTTACTTACTTTTTTATTCATTCCTACAGAATGAGCCATGATACCGGATCCAGTATATGGAATTTCAGCCATCTCTAATGCACCTTGCAAGGCACCATCTTCACCATAACGTCCGTGAATCGCATTAAATACAACATCGCCCTTAAGGTTTTCAATGTCTTGTAATACAGTACGAGGATTTAGTTCTAATGTGGAAACGTGATATCCCCTTACTAATCAAAGCCTCTGCGATGGCTGCGCCAGTTCTACGAGATACTTCAGCCTCAGCAGATGGACCACCCATTAATACGATGATATGTTTATCTTTCATTGTAAACCTTCTTCCAATAACGCTAATAACTTTGGACCATATTGATTAATCGAACCTGCCCCCATAGTAATAACCAAATCATTTGGTCGTACCACCTTCGCAAGGACTGCTGGCAAATCATTTACATCTTCCACATAATTTACATGTTGATGCGTTACTTCACTAATAATATTCGGAATTGTATGACCATCAATGCCACTAATTGGATCTTCTCCAGAGCTGTATATATCTGTCATATAAATTTCGTCTGCACTGGTGAAAGCCGTAGCAAACTCGTCTTTCAATAAGGATGTACGAGAATAGCGATGAGGCTGGAACACACAGATAACACGATGCTTTTCTAATTCCTTAGCGGCTTTTAAAGTTGCTTTGATTTCTGTTGGATGATGAGCATAATCATCGACTACCCATACACCAGCTACATGCCCCTTTGTTTCAAAACGACGTTTAGCACCGATGAAATTTACCTAATGCTTTCACAATGGATGGCACCGGAACGTGACAACATTCGTGAGCCACAATAAAAGATGCTAAAGAATTTAGCACATTATGATTACCTGGTACACGTAAGGACACTCTGCCCAATGTTTCACCTTTACGAACTACATCGTAAACTAAAGAACTATCTTCATAGTGGATATTTTTTGCTACATAATCATTAGACTCTTCTAAACCATATGTGATAAATTGACGTTCCACTTTGCTCATAACATAACGAATGTTATCATTGTCGCCGCAAACAACTGCTTTACCATCAACAGGTAATGTTTCAACGAATTGACAGAATGCATTCAATAGATTTTCCATCGTCTTATAATGATCCATATGATCATCTTCGATATTCGTGATAACAATCGTCTTAGGTCTTAATTTTAAGAATGAACCATCACTTTCATCGGCTTCAACAACAGAGTATTCACCCTTACCTAAACAACTACTCCCCTTGAGGTAATCAACTTCGCCACCGATAATAACAGTTGGTTCCATTTGTCCTTCTACGAGAATTTGACCAATCATTGATGTAGTAGATGTTTTACCATGAGCACCGGCTACGGCAATGCCATTTCGTAACATCCAATACGGCTTTTACAATGTCAGAGCGATGTAAAATAGTGATACCTTGTTCCTTTGCTGCTACGATTTCCGGATTATCTTCACGAATAGCTGTGGAACGAACTACAGCATCTACACCTTGTACATAATCAGCATTATGACCGATATGAACGGTAGCCCCCATTTGTCTAAAACGTTCAATTACATCAGATTCTTTGACATCAGAACCAGATACTTCATATCCTTTTTGAATTAAAATATTCGCAATAGCGCGCATACCAGATCCACCTATACCGATGAGATGAATCTTATGGATACCTTCTAACATAATTACTCTCCTTAACTATTTCGCAATAGATAACGCTAACTCAGCAATATCATGAGCTGCATTTGGTTTTCCTAAACGCAAAGCACTAGCCCCCATTTGAGCTAACAATTCACGATTTGCCATAAACATTTCGATTTCACCAATCAAATCATGGCTCGTCAAAACCTTATCTACAATCATATGCGCAGCTCCTTCTTGTACGAAAATGCGCGCATTATACGTTTGATGATCTTCTGCAGCATAAGGATATGGCACCAATATAGATGGAATACCACGTACAGCTAATTCGGCAAGACCGATAGCACCAGATCTAAATACGGCCAAATCCGTAGCAGCTAGTGCCTTAGGCATATCATGTAAATATGGCAAAATCAACGATGATTCACCCAAACCAGTGCCATCGTCAATTCCTAATTGCTCTAATACAGTATTATATTCCCCATTCCCTGTAATATGTATCAACTTAATACCCGGTTTACCTTGAAAATGTTTATGTACATCTACCATGGCCGTATTAATCGTACGGGCACCACGAGAACCACCAGCAATAAGGACTGTAAAAATATCATCAGACAGTCCAAAAAATTGTCGACCTTCTGCACGAGAATCTACGAGTACATCAGGACGCACTGGATTACCTGTATATACGACGCGTTTCGCCTTGCTAAATGATTTTGCGGCTTCATTATAACCAACCGCGACAATATCAACAAAACGGCTCAAGATTTTATTCGTAATACCGGCAATAACATTTTGCTCTTGAATTAATGTAGGGATATTACGCAATGCTGCAGCCATTAAAATAGGACCACATACATAGCCACCTGTACCAATCACAACATCTGGTTTAAAATCCGAAATAATCGAATTGGCCTTTACAAGAGAAAGCGCTGTTTTCCCCATTGTTACCAACGTACCTAATGAAAGTTTACGCTGCAAACCTTGTACAGGTAATGTAACAAAATCAATGTTCTCCTTCGGCACCAGATCAGCTTCTAAACCATGTTCTGTTCCCACATAGAGGACCTTAGCATCAGGTTGCTGTTTCATAATTTCCTTATATATCGTAATGGCTGGGTATATATGACCACCTGTGCCACCGCCAGAAATGATGATTCGTTTCACGCCCTTAGCCCCTTTCCTCTAATTCTTTAACACAGTTTTTAAAATCGTCGCCTCGTTCTTCAAAGCAACTATACCAGTCAAAGCTAGAACATGCTGGTGAAAGCAATACAATATCTCCAGCTTTTGCTAATTGATAGCCTAATGCAACAGCTTCTTTCATAGACTGTGCACGATGAATATTTTGAACGCCCATTTTCACAGCAACGGATTCAAATCGATCTGCTGCTTCCCCCATAAAAATGACCTCTTTAGTATGTGCTTTTACAACATTCATGAAGTCTTCTAACGGCGTCATCTTATCATGACCACCGGCCAATAAAATAACAGGTTTATCAAAGGCATCTAAAGCTTTCACTACAGAGTCTGTATTAGTAGCCTTAGAGTCATTATAGAATGTTACATCATGGAATGTTGTGACCCGTTCCAATCTGTGTTCTACACCATGAAATTCTTCAATAGTATGTTTAATATGCTCTACCTTTACACCTAAAGCATATGTTAAGCAATTACAGCCAATATATTTTCAATGTTATGAGAACCCTTAATATGGATATGTTCTGTATCAATAACAGGAATAGCCTTGCCATCTGATACAGCATAGCATGTATTGCCTTCAAAATACGCACCACTATCAACCTTATGATGTTGGCTAATGCTAAGAATTGTACTGTGAGCATCTTGTTTCATAGCCGCCACAATAGGGTCATCATCATTGAGGACAACAAAATTACCAGCAGTTTGATTCATAAAAATACGAGCTTTAGCCGCTGCATAGTTTTCCATTGTCTTATGACGTGCTAAATGATCAGGCGTTACATTTAATACAATAGCGCCTAATGGGCAAAAGGATTTAATCGTTTCTAATTGATAACTAGAGAGTTCAGCTACTAGATAGCCACCTTCTGGCATATGATACGCGGCTTCACTTAGGGAGTCACCAATATTTCCGCCCACCTTGACAGGAAGGCCAGTAGATTCCATAACTTGCGTTAATAGGGTGGTTGTAGTAGTTTTACCATTTGTGCCAGTAACACCTAAAATAGGAGATTTGCAAACATCATAAGCAAGCTCTACTTCGCTTACTACATCAATCTTACGATGCAAAGCCTCTTGTACGATTGGAATGGATAAGGCGATGCCCGGAGAAATGATAATACGATCTACACCATCAAGTAAGCTATTATCTTGTCGTCCCGTAATGATGGTTACACCAGCATCGTCTAATCGTTTACGTGTAGATGGTTCAAAGTCTACTGATTTATAATCATTTAAAACTACATTTGCATGTAACTGTGCCAATACCCATGCGGCACCAATTCCACTGGAACCAGCACCTAGAACAAGAATATTTTTCTCTCCATAATCCATTTATATCACCCTAAATCACTAAGCACGAAAAATTTTTTTATCTCATCTTATAAGAATACCATTAAATGCCCTTCAAGTTAAGTATTTTTCACGTATTTAACTATCAATTTACAAATATAAGGTCCTTATATTAAATAGTTACAGTTGCAAGTATAACACCCTAACACAGCTAGAACTGCACCACCAAACCAGAAACGATTAACTACAGTTTGTTCAGACCATCCGGATAATTCAAAATGATGGTGAATTGGGCTCATCTTAAATACGCGCACGCCTCGTGTTTTTAAAGGAAATGACTTGAATGATAACAGACAAGGCTTCCATTACAAAAAAATACCGCCAATCACTACGAGTAATAATTCTGTTTTTAGTTAAAATAGCCATGCCTGCAAATGCGCCACCAAGAGCCAAGGACCCTGTATCGCCCATGAATACCTTTGCTGGATTAATATTAAATACCAAGAAGCCTAAACATACGGCGGTTACAATAGCGCCAAAGAAAGCAACGCTTTCAGCAGCCACAGAACTTTCAGTGGAATAAATCATCAAGCCGATTACAGAAAACGCTATCGCTGCTACAGCGGATGTACCAGATGCTAAACCATCTAGACCATCTGTTAGATTGACCGCATTCGTAGCACCTACAATGATCAAGAAAGCCAAAATATAATAGGCAAATCCCAATTGAACATGTGCATCTATAACAGGAATCCATAATGTTGTAGGAATAACCATAATTTCAGTAATACAATAACAGAATACAGCAGCTAAAATGAATTGGCCCAATAATTTTTGTTTTGCTGTTAAGCCAAGATTACGTTTTTTAACAGCTTTTACAAAGTCATCAAAGAAGCCGAGTAAACAATGACCAAGTGTAAGGAATAGCAACATACCTGTCGCCACATTCCATGGTGCAAAAATAGCCACACCGATCGTAAGAGCCACCATCATAAATGCACCACCCATAGTCGGTGTGCCAGCCTTAGCTTGATGGCTTTCAGGACCTTCCTCACGTATACTTTGTTGAGCATGCAATGATTTAAGCATAGGAATACCAATTTTGCCCAATACTAATGTAATTATAAATGTCACTACAAATGCTAATAGAATGTGGTAAATCATATTACTCCCCTATTCTCTAATAACGGCCAATACGGCTAGAAGAATCTAGCCGTTATAACCTCTATTCACGTTCTTTTAATTCCTCTACAACACGTTCCATTCGAAGACCTCTGGAACCTTTTACCAAAATAACATCGCCTTTTTCACGAATATCATTGTAGGCATTTGCCATTTCGAGATGACTATTACAACGATGTACCTCTAAACCTGCTAATTTCGCTTCTTTAGCAATGAAATTTGCCGCCTCACCAAAGGTAAATACAACGCTATATCCTTCTTCGGCCAATAATCTGCCAACTTGTCGATGGCCTTCCTCCGTAAAATCACCTAGTTCAAGCATATCGCCGAGCATAGCAATTTTACGTTTACCTTCTAATTGACCCAATGCTTTGATGGACTCACTCATAGAAGAAGGATTGGCATTATACGCATCATTGAGAATAACAATGTCTTCAAATGCTACAATTTCTTGACGCATAGGTGTGCCTGTAAAATCACTAAGACCTTTTTTAATCTTACTAGATTTAACGCCTAACACACGACCTGCAGCAATAGCAGCTAACGCATCATACACATTATGCTCACCAATCATAGGCAAAAATACGTCAAATACTTCGTCATAACATTTGCAGGTAAACTTAATGCCATCCTTTTTATAGCGTAAATGACTGCCAATTACCGTAGCATTACTATGAATACCGTAAGTAACAGTTTTTCCTTTTGCAATGGAACTCATGGCCTTTACGAAATGATCATCTTCATTTAGAATGGCCACACTATCGGGGCCTAAACATCTAATCAATTCACCCTTTGCCTCAGCAATAGCTTCTTGAGAGCCCAACAATTCAATATGACTAGTTCCTACATTTGTAATGATGCCAATTGTCGGTTCTGCAATAAGGGCTAATTCTTCAATTTGACCTAATCCACGCATCCCCATTTCTACAACACAGGCTTCGTGTTCTGGTGAAAGTTGCAACAATGTTTTTGGTAAACCAATTTCATTATTAAAATTCTTTTCTGTTTTTAATACATTAAACTCAGTACTAAGAACAGCGGCTACCATTTCTTTTGTCGTCGTCTTACCTGATGAGCCAGTAATGGCTACTACAGGAATTTGAAAGCGTCGTCTGTGAAAGTTCGCCAAGTCTTGGTATGCCTTTAGCGTGATTTTCCACTTCAACACAAATAATACCGTCTACACTGCGTCCCTTTTCAACGATTGCTGCTGTTGCCCCTTTTTCAATGGCCGTATTAATAAAATCATGACCATCAAATGTATCGCCTCGCAAGGCTACAAATACATATCCCGCCTCAATCGTACGCGTATCTGTAGATATATCTTTAAATTGTAAACTTACATCGCCCTTACATGTGCCACTAGTAGCATCAATTATTTCTTGTAATGTAAATTCTGCCATATTAGATCTCCTTAAGAGCTTTTCGAGCCTCTTCTCGGTCATCAAAATGAATTGTTTCATTTTTTAATATTTGATAATTTTCATGACCCTTACCAGCGATAATAACGATATCACCTGCTTTTGCATCATGAATTGCATGATTAATTGCTTCTCTACGATCGACAATTACTTCATAAGAAGTACCGTCGCGAAGTGCTTCTTTTACACCCACTTCAACGTCCTTAACAATTTGTACAGGATCTTCGGTACGCGGATTATCGGATGTTACATAAATCTTATCCCCGTATTCTGCTGCAATACGGCCCATAATTGGACGTTTTGTAGCATCGCGGTCGCCACCGCAGCCAAATACGATGATGATACGATTTTCTTTAATTGCTTTTGCAGTTTCTAAAATATTTTGCAACCCATCCGGTGTATGAGCATAGTCAACAACAACGGCAAAATCTTGCCCTTCTTCGATCAATTCAAAGCGTCCAGGAACGGAACTAAAGGTTTTTAATGCCGTATCAATCGCTTCCATGGAGATGCCTTCTTGTAAACAAGCTCCAATAGCAGCCAATGTATTATACACATTAAACAAGCCTGTTGTATTCATCGATACAGGGTAGCTTTCACCCTTATAATTCACAGTATACTGGCTATTCTTAGTAGACATATGAACATCTGATGCATTCAATGTGCCCTTGCCTAATGTACTATACGTAATCGTTGGAGCCGTAGTTTTTTCCATAACGCGATGACCATAGGAATCATCGATATTAATAACAGCACCTTTATTATCTTTTACTTGATTAGATGCACTAACTTGTTCAAACAATTTACATTTAGCGGCCAAGTAATTTTCAAATGTTTTGTGGAAATCCAAGTGATCTTGCGTCAAATTCGTAAATACGGCCGTATCAAATTCAACACCGCTAACACGGCCGAGTGCCAATGCATGAGAAGATACTTCCATTACACAGTATTCCACGTTTTCTTGAACCATTTGATGCAAAATATGCTGTAAATCAACAACATCTGGTGTCGTATTATGAATTGGATAACTCGTATCACCAATCATAATATGGACAGTACCAATGACCCCCACCTTGTGACCTTGAGCCTTAAGGATATGACGAATCATATGGGTCGTAGTCGTCTTACCATTTGTGCCTGTAACACCGACCATACGCATGCGATTAGCTGGGTAATCAAAGAAGTATGGAACACACGCCATCATAGCTTGACGTGTATCAGAAACGGTGATAACACACACATCATCAGGTACAGTAACCGGTTTTGGATACGATAACGGCAACAGCACCAGCAGCAACCGCTTTATCGATGTAATTGTGACCATCAACTGTAGCCCCATCAAGAGCGATGAAACAAACTATTTGGTTTTACTGCTCTGGAATCAGCTGTTATATCTTGAATAGATACATTTTGATCGCCTTGTACTTGTTGTACATCTAACGTACTTATAATATCTTTTAAGGTTTTCATACTACATTCTCCTCTATATACGCAAATTAAAGCAGCCCATAAGAGCTGCTTTGCCTGCTAATCTATAATTTGCTGTTTCGTTTGTACATTGCGTTCTGAAGTCGTACTTTTAGTGCTATACACAAAGGAATCAGGCAAAACCATCCCCAATTGTTCTTCCGCAATTTTTTGAATGCGTACTGGAGATTTTAAGGATGCCACCTCTACATCAAGGGTATCATTATCCTTTGCTAATTGTACTACAGTTTGTTGTGTTTTAACTACTTCATAACCTAATTTTGTAGTATATGCGTTCATAGCCATCATGATCATCAAAAAACCAACAAGGATTGCTATACCTTGAATGATTTGTCTCATCAATGGACTAATATCAAAAACAACACTAGCTCTCGCTTTTTTCGCTTGTACACCTAGCAACACATCACGTTTAACGTGGCCCACAACAGCCTTTCTCGCTAACATTAAAATAACCCCTTCCAATACTACAATTTAATCCCTACTCTAAGTTTTGCACTTCTAGAACGAGGATTCATTTCTACTTCCCCTGCACTAGGCTCAATGGCCTTATTTTTAGCCTTAAGAACAGCCTTATGATGACATACACATACTGGTAATTCTGGCGGACAAATACAAGCTGTACTTAGCTCTTTAAATGTTTGTTTTGTGATGCGATCCTCTAAGGAATGGAATGTAATAACACCAATTCTCCCCTTTGGCTTCAACATACTCACAGCATCTACAAAACTATCATGCAAAATAGCAAGTTCTCGATTCACTTCAATGCGTATCGCTTGAAATGTACGTTTTGCAGGATGTGGACCATCCTGTCTTGCTTTTGCCGGTATAGCTTTCTTTATAATTGACACCAATTCGCCAGTAGTGGTAATTCTCTTTTCATTACGGGCTGCCACGATAAATTCAACAATACGTTTAGCCCAGCGTTCTTCACCGTAATCACGGATAATCTGTAATAATTTATCAGATTCATATTCATTCACGACGATTTCCGCAGTAATAGGTGCCTCTTTATCCATACGCATATCAAGAGGTCCATCATTCATATACGAAAAACCGCGTTCCGGTGTATCCAGCTGATAACTAGAAACACCTAAATCGAATATAAATCCATCAACTTCATAAATACCTTGCTCTTCTAAAGCATGTTTTAAATCTGAAAAATTTGTAGGTATCGTCATAACCTGACAAGTTAAATCAGACAAGCGTTGTCTCGCTACCGCTAAGGCATCTTCATCTTGATCTAAACCGATAATCATGCCTTGTGAACTCAATCGTTCACCTACGGCATGAGCGTGACCAGCGCCACCTAAGGTACAGTCAACATAGATACCATCAGGATTGGTAACAACAGAATCCACCGTTTCATTCAACAGCACACTGACATGATTAAATTCCACGATAGCCTCCTACAACACAATGCCTTCTAATCCTTCAGCCAAGGACTCTACGCTGTCAGCCACTTCCGCATCATATGCATCAAAGCGTTCGCGGCTCCAAATTTCAACCTTATCACCAGTACCAATAATAACCGCATCCTTTTGTAGCTCAGCATGCTCACGAAGGGCGCTTGGCACCAAGATTCGGCCTTGTTTATCAAATTCAAGTTCTGCGGCACTACCAAAGTAAAAACCGTTTGATAGCACGCGCATTTGCTTTATTAGATGGTAATGATTGTAATGCTTTTTGAAAGTTGCTCCCAACTTTCGGCAGTATATATAGCGATGCAGTTATCGAGGCCTTTTCGAAAGTACACAGTGATCACCTAGTTGTTCACGTATTTTTGGCAGGTATAATCAACCGTCCTTTTGCATCTATAGTGTGATTATATTCACCCATGAACATCTAACATCACCGCCTTACAATCCTCATTCACCACTATATGGTAAATTTTACCACAATCCCCCACTCGTTACAATAAATAAAACATAAAAATTGGTGAAATTATGAATTTTCCTTCATCTTCAAATCAAAAGAAAACCGCGTAGCACGAGTGTACTACGCGGTTATACATACCTTAGATAGACAGGTATTCAGTGCCTACCTTTTGGGAGGTATCTTATTTAGTTGTCTTTTTAGCTACTTGAGGATTAGCAGCTAATACTTTTTCAAGCACTTCTTTAATTTCTTTATTTTGTGCTTCTAAGCTAGCAACCTTATCTTCTAGAACTTTTACAGTTGCAGGAGATGCAGGTCTGGAAGGTGCTGTAGGAGCGGAGCCTATACCAATAGTTACACCAGCATTTGCCATTACACCATTATCACCATCATAAGCAGCACCAGCGTGGAATAACAAATCAGGATTTGCATAATGAGCAACACCTAATGCAGTTGCTGTTTTACCTTTGTATGTACCAACAGCTGCCATGATTTGAGCTTTTTGGCCTTCATGGTATTCAATAGGTTTCAATGCTGCCAATGCGGCTGCAGATGCACCTACTGTTTTAACTTCACGTTCTACACTGCTAATGCGACGAGAGTTATCTTGAATTTGTGCTGTATGTTGTTCAATAGTTTCATGATCTTGCATTGTTAATGCACTTGCACGCAAGCTGTAATTTGCAGCTTCAGCTAATGTACTAATATCTGCAGTATTCTTGTTAACTTGTAAGCCCATTACATTGATACGTTCATTGTTTTCCAATGCAATCGCACCTACTGCCTTAGTTAATTTAGTATTGTCATTAACTTGATTTGTTACAGTAGCAATACTTTGTGTATTTGTATTAACTTGGTTAGATACTTCTGTTACACGGTTATTAACAGTGTTAATATTAGTAGCATTTGCTTTCACAGATTCAGTAATACCAACAATAGCATTTGCATTAGTTGTTACACGGCTATCAATGTTTTTAATATTTTCTGTATTCACGCTAATATTCTTAGCATTTACATTGATATTATTGATATTCGTAGTAACTTGATTAGATACTTTAGCAATGTTAGTAGTATTTGCTGTTACTTGATTATTTACTTTTGTAATATTGTTTGTATTTTCAATAACGGATGCATTGATAGTGGCAATATTGTTAGTATTTTTGTTAACTTGAGCAGATACACTATTAATTGCTGCAGTATGTTCATCAACCTTGTTGATTACTTTTTGAACTGTTACATTAGTATTTTGAATTGCTTCAGCATTTTGTTTGATAGCAGCTTTGTTAATATTGATATTTTCAGTATTGTGTTTAATTCTATCAGTATTAACTTCTACTTGGCTTTGAACATTTTTAATGCGTTCTTCGTTAGCGTTAGCTTTGATTGTATTCGCATTAACTTGTTCTTTCACCTTAGATACATCAGCACTTACATTTTGCAAGTCTTTAATTGCTTGTGTATTTTTGCCAACTTGATCTTTCAAGCCAGATACATCTGTTTGAATACCGTTGATAATCTTAATATTGTTTTCAACCTTAGCATTCACATTTGTTACATCAGATTTAATGCTAGTTACATCAGATTTGATGCTAGTCACATCATTCTTAATATTTGTAACTTGATTATTGATAGTCTTCACATCATTCTTGATGTTTTCAACATTGTTGTTCACAATATTAATCTTCGCATCAATCTTCGCATTGATGTTAGTAATATCATTCTTCACGATAGTTACATCAGCTTTGATATTGTTAACATTCTTTTCAACGTTTACTACATTAGCTTTAATATTGTTAATGTTAGAAGTATTGTTTTGAATATTTACAGTATTAGCATTGATAACACTATTTTGAGCTTTAATGTTGTTTGTGATGTTTTCAACTTTCTTTTCAACATTAACGATTGTAGTGTTACCTTTACCTACTTGACCTTTCAAGGATTCAATAGCTTTCGCATTAGAATCAACTTTACCATTCAAGTTACCAATAGCTGCTGCATTTGCATCGATACGAGTGGAGTTAGCATTTACCTTAGCAGAAACATCTGCAATGTTTGCTGTGTTACCTGCTACTTGTTTAGATACACTAGCAATAGCTGTTGTATTATTAGTTACATCAGTGCGAATTGCTTTAATATCTGCTGCATTCACATCAACTTTACTATTAATATTAGCTACATTATTTTGAATAGCTGTAATAGATTTGCTATTGTTTTCAATAGCTTTTGCATTCGCATCAACTTTTACATTTACATTGTTGATCTTACTATCAATCTTCGTATTGTTTTCAACAATCTTCGCATCGATATTTTTATCAACTTTGTTAATAATAGTTGTGTTGTTGTTATTAATTGCAGTTTCAATATTCTTATTGATTACTGTGTTGTTATTAGAAATTGCGGTGTTGATATCGTTTCTAATCACTGTATTATTTGCTTCAATCTTAGTATTGATTGTATTTTCTACATTTGTGATTGTTGTACCAATTTTACCATTCAATTTCTTGATAGCATCTTCATTAGCAGAGATACGTTCAGAATGATGAATAATGTTGCCATCAATGTAATCAAGACGTTGATCATGACGGTCTACGCGTTCTTTAAGGCCAGATACATCACCTTTAACGCCATCAATCTTAACATTTACATCACCAATCTTCGTATTAATTGTGTTGTTAATTTGTTTGTTGTTTTCATTGATTTTTACATCAATATTTTTATCAACCTTGTTAAGAATTGTAGTGTTATTTTCAGTAATCTTGTTATCGATAGACTTATTAATAACTACATTATTTTCATTAATTTTGTTAGTAATAGTGTTTTCGATATTTGTGATTTGAGTACCAATATGGCCTTTTAATTCATCAATAGCTTTAGTATTGGATTTCACACCATCTTCTACAACACTGATACGTGTAGAATGATCTGCGATGTTATCTTGTAAAGTAATCCAAACGTTGATCATGACGATCTACGCGATCTTTAAGACCTGCTACATCACCTTTAACACCATCAACTTTAACATTTACATTGTTAATAGCTGTTGTATTCTTTGCAATATTAGTTGCATTAGCATCAACTTTTACATTTGTTGCATCAATACGTTTGCTATTATCTACGATAGCTTGTGCATTAACAGCGATGTTCTTAGTATTGTTTGCAATGTTAGTAGTATTAGTTTTCTACCTTAACATTTGTTTCGTTGATGCGTTTGCTATTATCTACAATAGCTTGTGCATTTACAGCGATGTTCTTAGTATTGTTTGTGATGTTAGTAGTATTATTTTCTACCTTACCATTGATATTAGTGATTTGAGTTTTAATATCGTTGATAACTGTAGAGGATTGACCCTACTTTGCCTTTCAATTCATCAATAGCTTTAGCGTTGATATTGATATTCTTAGTGTTGATTTTCAATAGCAACCTTGTTGTCGCCGATAAACTTACGGTTTTCAAGAGCAATTGTGCCAGCTACATTAATATCTTTTGTATTTTGATCTACCCGTTTAGTTAAGCCATCTAAATCGCCTTTAATACCATCAACTTTTACATTGACATTATTAATATCAGCTGTATTGCATCCACTTTAACATTTACGTTGTTAATAGCTGTTGTATTAGCATCTACTTTAACGTTTGTTTCGTTGATACGTTTGCTATTATCTACGATAGCTTGTGCATTAACAGCGATATTCTTAGTATTGTTCGCAATGTTAGTAGTGTTATTTTCTACCTTAACATTTGTTTCGTTGATGCGTTTACTATATATCGTTTTCACGATCAGCATGTAGTAGTGATTTTCACCTAGCTTGATCGTTTTATATCATCAATAGCTTTATTTGGTTTTTCTTAGATTGTATGTGATGTTAGTAGTGTTATTTTCTACCTTACCGTTGATATTAGTGATTTGGTTTTTAATATCGTTGATAACAGTAGAGGATTGACCTACTTGACCTTTCAATTCATCGATAGCTTTAGCATTGATATTGATATTCTTAGTATTGTTTGCAATGTTAGTAGTATTAACCTTTACATTATCTTCAACAGCACTAATGCGTGTAGAGTTATCTACAATATTGCCTTCTAAGTAATCTAAACGTTGATCATGACGATCTACGCGACCTTTGAGACCATCCAAGTCGCCTTTAAGACCATTTAAATCACCTTTAACGCCATCAATCTTAACGTTTACTTCACCAATCTTAGTATTGATTGTGTTGTTGATTTGTTTGTTATTTTCGTTGATTTTTACATCGATGTTTTTATCAACCTTATTAAGGATTGTTGTGTTATTTTCATTGATTTTAACGTCGATATTTTTATCAACTTTATTAAGAATTGTAGTATTGTTGTTAGTAATAGCAGTTTCAATATTATTATTGATTACTGTATTGTTATTATTAATAGCTGTTTCGATGTTCTTATTGATAACAGTGTTGTTATTAGTGATTGCAGTATTGATATCATTTCTAATCACTGTATTGTTAGCTTCAATCTTAGCATTGATTGTATTTTCTACATTAGTGATTGTAGTACCAATTTGGCCTTTCAATTTCTTGATATCATCTTCGTTAGCACTAATACGTGTAGAGTTATCTACAATATTGCCTTGCAAGTAGTCTAAACGTTCGTCATGACGATCTACGCGTTTAGTAAGACCAGCTACATCACCTTTAACACCATCTACACGGACATTAACATTATTGATTGCTGTTGTATTAGCATCAATTTTCTTGTTAACATCAACGATATTAGCATCGATTTTTTTGCTCAAGTCGATAACATTGTTATCAATCTTCGTATTGATTTCATTAACCTTGTTATCAATGTTTGTGTTGATTTCAGTTACTTTATTATCAATCTTAGCATTGATTTCATTAACTTTATTATCTACCTTTGTATTGATAGTTACATCGTTCTTATCAATCTTAGCATTAATTTCGTTAACTTTATTATCAATCTTAGTATTGATTTCGTTTACTTTATTATCAACTTTTTTGTTGATAGTAATATTATTATTATCAATTTTTGTATTAATAACATTTACATTGTTATCGATTTTTCTTGTTAATAATATTTACATTATTATCAATATTTGCATTGATTTCAGTTACTTTGTTATCAATTTTTTGATCAATAGCAATTACTTTGTTGTCAATCTTAGTGTTGATTTCTGTAACCTTATTATCAATCTTAGTATTGATTTCATTAACTTTATTATCTACTTTTGTATTGATAGCAATGTCGTTTTGATCAATCTTCTTATTGATGTTTGTAATATCGTTTTTAATATTGTTGATATCTACTTGAACATTACCAATATTTTGACCAACTTTACCCTTCAAATCAGCAATATCTTTTGTATTGATATTGACTTGATTTGTAGTATTGCTCAAATCAGTTTTAATGTTCTTAACATCATTTTCTACAGCTTGTAAACGACCTTCATGGTTGCCCATAGCGTCAAGAATAGTATTAATACGATTATTATTAAATTCTATTTTAGTTGTATTGCCATCAACCTTAGTGTTCACATTGTTAATTGTAGTGTTGACATTATTAATCTTAGCATCAACATCAGCATTCACTTTATTGATAATAGTTGTGTTGTTAGCATTAATTTCATTTTTGATTGTCTTATTGATTTCGACATTATTTTGTTTAATGCTATTGTCGATGTTAGCGTTAATAACTGTGTTATTAGCGTTAATTTCATTTTTGATTGTCTTGTTAATTTCAACATTATTTTTGTTTAATGCTATTATCAATGTTAGCGTTAATAACGGTGTTATTAGCGTTGATTTTATTATCAATGTTTAGTGTTTACTGTATTGATAATATTTGTTTTACTATTATCAATTTTAATGTCTACATCTTTATTGATTTGATTAATAATCTTAGTGTTGTTTTCACTTATCTTATTATCAATTGTTGTGTTGATGTTGTTGATAGTAGTACCAACTTTACCTTTCAACTCTTCGATAGCTTTTTTATTATCATTGATGTCTTTTTTGTTATCGCCGATAAGTTTACGGTTTTCTATCGCAATGGTATTGTTGAAAGTAATATTTTTAGTGTTTTCGTTAACTTGTTTAGACAAGTCAGCAATAGACTTGCTGTTATTGTTAACGTTAACAGTCAAGTTGTTAATAGCTTTGCTATTAGCATCAACCTTAACATCTACCTTGTTAATATTCGCTTGTAATTCGTTTTTAACATTAGCAATATTTTGATTGATTTTTACATTATTTTCGTCAATCTTATTAACAATTGTTTTGTTAATTTCAACATTATTAGCTTCAATGCTATTTTTGATATTATTGTTAATAACAGTGTTATTAGCATTAATTTCATTCTTAATAGTCTTGTTGATTTCTACATTGTTAGCATTGATTTCGTTTTTAATGTTGTTATTAATAACAGTATTGTTGTTTTGAATACTTTCATTAATAGTTTTGTTCACTGTATTGATGATAGAAGTATTATTCTTTTTCAATCTTAGCATCAATATTTTGATCTACTTTATTAATGATTGTTGTATTGTTATTTTTCAATCTTAGCATCAATATTTTGATTTACTTGATTAATAATCGTTGTATTGTTATTTTTCAATCTTATTATTAATCGTTTGATCAATATTTTTGATTTACTTGATTGATAATAGTAGTGTTATTATTTTGAATTTCTTTTTTGATGTTGTTATTTACTTGATTAATAATATTCTTATTATTTTCTTCAATTTTAACATCAATCTTTGCGTTTACAGTATTGTTTACTTGATTAATAACATTGTTAGTAACATTGTTGATAACATTTTTAGTTACATTATTTGTAACTTTGTTTTTCAATGTTTTTTTCACACTGTTATTAAGTGTATCAACTTTTATATTAAGATTATTAATAGCTAATGAATTTTTGGATACTTTATCAGCTAAACAATAGAATTTACTATTAAGGCAGTTAACATTACCTTTCAATACGCTAATATTGTAAGTATTTTGGTTAACTTGATTTTTAATATTAGTTAAATCAACAATAACCTTACCAGAGCCTTGTTTTTGAGATTGTTGGTCCCATTGTTGTTGGTCTTGTTGTTGCCATTGTTGATTTTGTTGTTGAGACCATTGTTGTTGATTTTGTTGGTCTTGTTGTTGACCTTGTTGCCATTGTTGTTGATCTTGTTGATGTAAATCAATTGGTTGTTGTTCAACTGCTTGACTACCTTGGCCAGGTGTTAACCATTTTTGACTACCAATAAGATCAGTTCTATACCAATCTGCAGGTGTGGATGCAGAAGCAATGCCTCCACCCAAACTGGCACTTAACAAAATGGCTGCTACAATTGTAGTAGCCGTTTTTTGATGCGACTTAGCTAACTCAGATGTTACTACATATGCATTCTTAGTCGCACTCCATACTACTTTGAATACCTTATTCATATTAAGTTCCCTCCCAACTTATGCGGCTCTCACCCCGCACAGATGAAATAAATGAAAAATACCGGAATATACTTCACTAAATATTCACAATATCTAATTAAATACTAGCACAAGATATTTTAAAATTAAAGCGTTTTTTTAATAAGTTAAACTTATGCTTCATATTTTTACTCATGCTTTTTATATAGCACAAATCATGAAAAAGCCTTATTTATCAAATTTTTCCGATATAGAAATATTCCTCTTCATTTTATATTTAATTAATATTTTTACTTGTATTTTTATTTACACAGATAAAAAAGGCCTATCAATGTATATGTATACATTAATAGGCCTTATATATTTTACCGTTTATTAATCTAATTAGAATTTAGATTCGATAGCACCTTGCAAATCACCTTTTGGTAAGAAACCAATTTTACGATCTACTACTTCGCCATCTTTCAAAATTACAAATGTAGGTAATACTTCTACTTGTAAATCACGTGCCAAGCTTGGTTCTTCATCAGCATTTACTTTTACAAAGTTTGCTTTACCTTCTAATTCACCAGCAATTTCTTCAAAAACTGGCATCATGCGTACACAATAACCGCACCATGGTGCCCAGAAATCAATAACTGTTACGCCACCTTGATTAAGAAGATCTTGATATTCTGCTGTTTTTAACTCTTTTAATTCGCTCATTATTTCCTCCTAAGGCAATTGAACTAATACACAATTTTGAATGTAATCCAAACCTACCTCTTGAGCCTTAGCCAAGACTGCGGGTTTATCCGCACCTGGTTGTAACCAGATCATCTTAATGCCCAACTGTTTACATTCATCAATTGCTGCAAGCCCTGCTGCTTCTGGTACTACAAAATCAACAACGCTAGGAACAACTGGCAACGCAGATAGACTCGGATAACAAGTATCACCATCGATACTCTCTACATTTGGATTAACCGGATAGACTTCATATCCATGCTCTTTTAAGCACTTATAAATCTTATACCCAAACTTATCGGTTTTATGAGTGGCACCTATTACAGCCCAAACTTTTTCAGCTAACGCATCTTTAATAGTCATTCTTACCACCTCTTATATACTATTATATATTAATATCGAAAACTGTCAATATATTATATCGATTTTTTTAAAACAATATGTTCACAACGTAATTCTTCAGTTCGCGCTGTATGTTCTAGTAATGCTTCTAATGAGATACTTGGTGCATCACATTTAGGTATCAATCCTGCTAATACGGCTAATTCACCTAAAATACGCTCTGCTGACCATCCGTTATCTCTCAATTCTTTTACAGTTATACTTTTCTGCCGTTTTGAAAGCCTATGTCCGTCATTATCAATGAGCAGCGGTGCATGGCCATAGCATGGTGGCTCAGCCTGTAACATACTATATAAATACATTTGTTGAGCCGTAGTTTCCAGTAAATCATGACCCCGAATGATTTCTGTAACCCCCATGGATATATCATCTAGAACGACCGCTAAATTATAGGCATACATCCCATCTCCACGGCGCAACACAAAATCATCAACACCTTGACGCAGTACAAAATGCTGTAGACCTTGGTATATGTCGTTGAACTCCATAGTAGAATCAGTTACCTTAATACGCATAGACGGATTCTTTTCAAGTTTTTTTAGCTGTACCGTAGCACTATCCAAATTACGACAATGCCCGTCATAGTGATGAACGACTTCACCTCGATGAGGTGCGGAAGCAATTGATTGTAAGCGAGTACGATTACAAAAGCAAGGATAGATTAAATCTGTATCTTCTAATCGTTGCAAAATCTCATCATACATTGGTAACCGTTCACTCTGCCAATATGATGGTTCTGGTCCCCCCACACGAGGGCCTTCATCCCATTCAAAGCCAAGCCATTCTAAATCGTCTAACAAAGCCTCCCCTAAAGAGCGCTTAGATCGTTGTAAATCAATATCCTCCATGCGTACCACATAGATACCATGCTGATTGCGGGTAGATATATACGACAAAAGGGCGATCCACACATTCCCTAGGTGGATATACCCCGTTGGGCTAGGTGCGAATCGTCCTTTCATAAATAGTATCTCCTTATATGGCACTCTAATAATATACTATTATATTAATACATTATTATATTAACACATGGTGAGGATGACCTCAGTTTACAAACTATATATTAGCCAAGGGATACGATACTATCAAAAACACCAGCATCTTTGATTTTTTGTTCGTTACCCATGGAGCAAATATGATTATCCTGTAACACAGGTTCTACAACATCTGCAAGAGCTACGATGTCTTCTGGCTTACAAGCAATGACTTGTTTTCTAAATGCTACCTTATCTTCAATATTGGCACCGCTGAAGTATAACCCCATAGCACGAGGTCCACGCAATGCAGGTGTCATCGGTAAATCAAGTCCACTCATAGTACCGATAATATATTTACGCATTTCTCGGTCTGTTAATGTAAATTGACGTAGATATTCAGGCAATTCTTTATACACATTAAGTGTTTCCACAAGATTTGGATCTCGATAACTACAGAAAATCATATTGCCATCGTCGTAGAAATTAGCAAATGCGCCATAGGCCCCACCTTGTACGCGAATGCGAATCCATAAGTATTCATAACGCAAGATCGTTTCTAATACGCTCATAGCACCAACATGAGTAAATCCATGATCAATGAAATTACCACCTTGTGCCACATATTGAACCTTACCAGCTGTGACAATACCTTCATTGCTCGTTGTATGTTCTATGGATAACACATTATTTGGCAACGCCTCTGCATTCCAAGTACTGAGCAATGGTTTCATTAACTCTGTAAATGGTGCTAATTCTTGTTCTTCACCTACGAATAAAATTTCTACATTATTAGAACGGAAATCTTGCGAGCTACATCGGCCAATTTTTCTGGCAATAATGGTAATGCCGCAGGATTAGTAGCTAACTCACTAATTTTTTGATAATAGCCTAAATTACCATCATCGCGGAATTTACCAACCTTTGATACCTTAGCCATTACACGTTGACTAACGATAGTATTCCCTCTACGGAACGCCTCATTATCCCAAATAGCTTTGCCTTCTTGTACAAGTTCTGTTAGACGCGTTACATCGGTGTATTGAGCATCATGAATAACTTCATTTACGATATTGCACAATTCAGGTAATTTAGCATGTAACACCTTACTACGTACAACCATGAGAGGTACAAACTCATCCCGTTTGCCCGCTTTACTAATACCTGTAATATCTGAACTTAATCCACCAAGATTTAGATTGATTAATTTTGCCAAATCTTCATAAGAACGTTTGGATGTATCTACACGGCCGATGATATCACTTAAAATATCGGCATAGAATAATTCATCTTCAGTAAGACAATCTAGTTTAAAATAGTAGGCCACATAGTTGATGCCCTTTGTGAAAGTCGGAACAAAATGAATTTTTGTATGACCAATCATACTTTCACGACGCTCTACATCTTCCACCTCCGGACTTAAATCAGATAATTCTAAAAGTGGAATAGTTGCTAACGCTTCTTCACTATCTGGTGTCTCTTGACGAAGTTTAAGACGTTTTGTTTGTTCTACGATAGCTTCTAGCTCATCTTTCGACATAGAAGCTTTGATAGCTGCTAACTGTTCTTTAACCTCTGCATCCTTTTTATCTTGCAAGCCTTGTTCAGGATATAAGGATACGAGAGACTTATGATTATTATCCAATATAGAATGACGAACCAAGTCCTCAAAATAAGAACCTTGCAAGCCTTTACGAATATTAGCTAATGCTTCTTCGTAGTGTAATAACTCAATTGGATCTTTGCCATATAGCCAATTATCCATCATGCGGATGACATATGCTAAACCGATTGGACGGCCCCCAAAGTCACTTTCACGAAGGGTAAACTCAATGCTATTAAGAGAAGCCTCTAACAATTCCTTGTCGATGCCATCCTTACACAATTGTTGTAATGTAGATTCAACAATTTCTTGTAATTGACCTTGTTTATCCATGTTAGAGCCGCTAGCTTGAACAACCCAAATTGGTTGACGGATGCTATCTAGGTAGTAACCAGATACATCAGAACCAATGCCAGCTTTCACCAACGCTTGTTTTAAAGGCGCTGCAGGAGATGTCAATAAAGCATGTGTTAACACTTCAAAAGCAAGGCTTTGTTCTGGTGTTACGTCTGGCAATACATAGGAGAAAGCATGTAACGTGCGATTATCCGTGCTTTCATCAGAACCCACACTATAAGGATACGTAATTACTTTACCTTCCTTAAACGGAGCCTGCTCAGTCACCTCAGTATCGATTTCGATAGCATCGAAATGGCTCAAATATTCATCGTTAATAAAGCGCAATTGTTCTTCAATATTCATTGTGCCATATAGGAAAATATAGCTGTTCGATGGGTGATAATACACATCATAGAATTTTTTAAATTTTTCATAGGTCAAATCCGTAATATTATCTGGATTACCACCGGAGTCAACGCCATATGTTGTATCAGGGAACAAAGAATGCATCAATTCGCGTTCTAATACGGAATCTGGAGAGGAGTAAACCCCCTTCATTTCATTAAATACAACACCCTTATACGTCAATTCATCATCAACAGAGTCAAGCTCATAATGCCAACCTTCTTGCATCATGATTTCTGGATCCTTTGCGGCACGTGGATAGAAAACAGCATCGAGGTATACATCCATCAAATTATGGAAATCCTTGTCATTCTTACTTGCCACAGGATACATCGTTTTATCAGGATAGGTCATGGCATTTAAAAATGTATTCAAGGAACCTTTTACAAGTTCCACAAATGGCTCTTTTAATGGAAATTTACGGGAACCGCAGAGCACGGAGTGCTCCATGATATGAGCGACACCTGTGCTATCTTGAGGTGTTGTTCTAAAGGCAATATTAAATACTTTATTAGTGTCTGGTGAGTCAATATAAATAAGACGAGCACCAGATTTTTCATGTTTCATTTCATAGGCTGTGCCATTGATTTCATCAATACGTTCTATGCGATCAAGGCGAAAACCGGAATATATTTTATTCAGTTCCATAGATACCCTTCTTTCTAATTTGTTTATAATGTATATATATATGTAAAATCTTAATCTATTATTGACTATCTATTATACCACATTACGAAGATTTACACGAATTTCAAGAATTATTATCAAATTACAAAGATTATCTATAACTTATTCTTATTCATGAGATATAAATGACTCATATAAAGACAAAATAAATCAGGACACCCTTATAGGAGTGTCCTGTTTTATTATTTATCTTGTTTGATTTGCCATTTTTGGTTGCGTCGACTTGTCAAAAGACCTTCGAGAACAACCTCAAATTGACGAAAACTCAATGTATAAGGAGCATACATATCTGGTACAACCTTATAAGATATGGTCACCTCTGACGCATCATAATTATAAAATATACCATGTAAATTGCTCACCGTTGTATAGCCTGTCTGTGCTTGCTCTAATGTAGGGATAGGTTGCGTTTTTAAATTAGCTAACAAGTCGCTAATAAAACCTTCCTTACGCCCCTGATCATCGAGCATTTCGTCCATAAATGTACGTAGACTATCCATCATGTATATTAGCCTCGTTCGTTTAACAAAAGACCATTATGAATAACACGAACTGCATCTTTTACGCGGTTTTGTGCAACCAAGCAAGAAATACTGATTTCAGAAGTACTGATGATTTCAATATTGATGCCTTCTTGGCTAAGGATGTCAAACATTTGAGCTGCTACACCTGGTTGACCCAACATGCCAGCACCAATGATAGATACTTTTGCCATGTTTTCATCAATGTTTACAGCTTCAATATCAACAGTTTGTTGCAATTCGCTTAACACTTCACGTGCCAATACCACATCATCAAGAGCAATTGTGAAGATAAGGTCTGTCTTAGGTTCACCTACAGAGCGAATAGATTGAACAATCATATCCACATCTACGTTTTTTGCTGCTAAAGCTTTAAATACCTTTGCCGCAACGCCTGGTTTATTTTCAACGCCCACAAGAGCTACTTTTGCTGTATTTGTATCATCGGCTACGCCTGTAATTACGTGTTTATTAGATTCCACGGTATAATCCTCCCGAATAATTGTGCCTGTATTATTACTAAATGTAGAACGAACATGAATTGGTACACCATAACGGAACCCCATTTCAACAGCACGCGGTTGCATTACGCCTGCACCTAAGCGTGCCATTTCAAGCATTTCGCCATACGTAACTTCTTCTAGTTTGAAAGCTTCCTTTGCTACGCGAGGGTCAGTAGAGTATACACCTTCTACATCTGTAAAGATTTCACATACATCGGCTTTCATAGCGCCTGCTAAGGCAACAGCAGTTGTATCAGAACCACCACGGCCCAATGTTACCATGTCACCGTATTCGGTAATACCTTGGAAACCGGCAACAACAACGATATCGCCTGCATCTAATGCTTCGAATACACGGTTAGGATCAACACCTAAATACGACCCTTATTAAAGTTATCACTACTTGTAATACCAGCTTGATCACCAGTTAAAGAAACAGCCTTTTGGCCGCGTTCATTAAACGCCATAGCCATCAATGCAATCGTCACTTGTTCGCCAGTAGACAACAAGCGGTCCATTTCACGACCATATGGTTTAGATGTTACTTGTTTTGCCAAAGCTACCAAGTCATCTGTTGTATCGCCCATTGCGGATACAACTATTACAATGCGATCGTCCTCTTTCTTTTCATGAAGGACACGATCAACGATATTAAATATTTTTTCAGGTGTTGCAACAGAACTGCCACCAAACTTTTTGACGATTAATGCCACTATTATCCCTCATTTATCATTGTACTAAAAAATAACATGCATATACTTTACCACAAAACAAACCGCACTGTAAAGGGATATACAGGTATTTTTCCACTATAAAAGAACAAAATTCTTTTTATAGCGGACATGCATTGTATTTATAATCAATCGTTAATGTTCGTAACTTGTCATATGCTCCATACAAAAAAGACCAGCCCTAAGGCTGGCCTTTTACAGTCAAATACAATCTATTATTCAACTACGATAGCTTTTTCAGATTCCCATAAACCATGGATGTTGCAGTAAGATACAGCAATCAATTTACCAGATTTTTTCAAGGATACTGCCAATGTACCTGCGGAAACTGCATGTACAGGACCTTCGTTTGCTGTTGCACCGTCACCATGTACGTTGAAGGATAATTCACCAACTTCGTAAGGCAATTGAGTGCCTTCAGCTACGAAGTACAATTTAATCCATTCAATGTGATGTTCTACAGTGTTTGGATGAGCAATGTCTTTACCAACGGATAATTTTACGTCGAATGCTTCACCAGCTTTTACTGTGTCAGCAGCTTCGATAACAGGAACGTGTTTTTCAGTAGCGAAATCGCCAGATTTAATGTAATCATGTACAGCCATAGTTAACCTCCTGGTTATAGTTATATACATACTTAATGTCTAAGAATATTAGCACCTTGTGCTTATGACTATATTATACATTTTCGATATAGTTTAATCAAGGACTTTTTCGAAAATTTTCTATTTATTTGTGAAGTGATGTGGGCTGTGGCTCCATCGGCCGGGTCTTCCTAACGGAAGGGCCAAAAGTCGCCACAGCCCACATCACTTCACAGCACTCTAGGAAATTTTCGGAAAACTCCATGGTAAGAGGGAAACACCGGCCGGGTCTGTCCCGTAGGGACAGGGCCAAAGTCGCCTCCGGAGGCCTACTATTGCTACATTATATAAAACTTTCAAGTATCACAAAAAAAGAGTGTGCATCGGCTAAGCCTCGCACACTCTTGCTGCTTTTGTATTTATAGGATTGATACGATTTAAGTTTGATGAATGTTTGGCGCTACGCGCCTCCATCCATCTGTAGGTCATTGGCTTCGCCTCGACCTACTAAAACTCAATTCCTTTTGCTGCTTTTATGCCTTTTTCGTAAGCGTGTTTTACCACGTTCATTTCTGTCACTGTATCAGCGATGTCTATGATTTCAGGTTTTGCATAGCGACCTGTTAGGATGACATGTAATCGCTCTGGTTTTTGTTTAAGCATGTCTACAACGGAGTTAACATCGATGAGTTCATAGTTAATGGCATTGTTGATTTCATCCATAACGATGAGATCCCATTTGTCGGAGTTGACTTCTTCTACTAGTGTTTTCCACGCTTCTTGAGCTGCTGCTTTGTGTTTTTCTAGTTCTTCTACAGTTACCTTATCTCGATTGTAATAGATAAATCCTTTGCCCATAGATTTGATAGTAACCGTATCCCCCAGTTTTTTTAGGCCTTCTAGTTCACCGTAGCCATGGCCGCTTTTGATGAATTGTAGAATCAAAACTTTTAAGCCTTGTCCTACAGCGCGTAAAACGACACCTAAAGCGGCTGTTGTTTTTCCTTTACCATTGCCTGTATTGACGAGAATTAAACCACGTTCGCTCATTTTTATACTCCTATTATTTATGTCACACTATGTAGGGCTGCATCTATTGTTAATATGAAGATTTAATACTAATATAATAGATTTATTTAGTATGACCAAAGGTTTCACACATGTCTACAAAATGCTTGGCCCCTTCAAGAGAACCCGCAAAGTTAAGATGTAGATAGGATGCCAACACGTTATCGGTAGCATATCCTCCATCATAGGACTGAGGTTTGCGGCCCCCTTCTAAGTGAAAGGCCCATGGAAAGTCTTCAATGGTTGGTTCCATGGTGGAGAAATGGAATTCATGACCATGCAAAGTTGTTCCGGTATTGCCAAGTAATGTGTTGCGTTTAGCTGTTGCTGTTACATAGCCTACCTTTTGCAGTTTTTGTTGCATCACGCAATTGGCAGGCACAACACCAACAGTATCAAACACATTACCGTCAAAATCGTGAATGTGTTCACATAGGTACATAAGCCCACCGCATTCAGCATAGATAGGCATATGCCGTTGATTAGCTTTAAGAATTGATTCCTTCATAGCCGTATTTTCGGATAAAGCCTGTAAGAACATTTCAGGGAAACCACCGCCAAATACGAGGCCATCTACATCGGGAATAGCGCTATCTTTTAATGGACTAAAGTAAACTAGTTCCGCCCCCTGCGCTTCTAAGGCCGACAAACTTGCTGGATAGTAGAATGAAAAAGCTTCATCATAAGCAACGCCAATTTTTGTTCGTTTTGTAACACCCTTGGTTGCATCAATCGGTGCAGGCATAGGTGCGGCACTGGCTGCCACCTTATAAAGTGCCTCTAAATCCACCATAGATTCCACAGCATGCTGAATTGTAGCAATAGCCTCTGTAGGGTCAATTTCTGTAACCGGCGTCAAACCGAGATGGCGTTCAGGAGAATGCATACGATCATCACGACGTATAGCCCCAATAACAGGAACGCCTATTTTTCCATACCTTCACGAACCATTCGTTCATGGTTATCGGAACCTAAACGATTTAAAATGACCCCTTTAAAGTCCACATCCTTATCATAATCTCTAAAGCCCATGGCAATGGCGGCTGCGCTTTCACCCATGGCCTTACAATCGATAACAAGCACAACAGGAGCGCCTAATTGCTTAGCGATTTGAGCCGTACTGCTCACGCCCTCACGGCCACCATCATAGAGGCCCATAACACCTTCAATAATGGCTAGGTCTGCATCACCCGCCATGGATGCAAAAAATGATGGCAATGTATCCGGTGGAACTAACCAAGAATCTAAATTGTAACTTTCACGGCCCGATGCAATTTTATGAAAGCCCGGATCAATATAATCCGGGCCTACTTTAAAGGATTGCACCCCATGGCCACTTGCTCGATACGCTGCGAGAAGGCCCGCAACAATAGTCGTTTTACCGACACCGGAATTGGTACCAGCTATAACAACACGTGGAATGGGTACAGTATTCATATGTATTACCTCTTATTAATACTATCTATACGGCTTTCACTAAAAGCATTCAGATATCAGAGTATAGTCAATTAACGATCTTTACGTTTTGCCAAAATTGTGGACAAATAGTTTAATTTCTTGTCCTTAGGCATATTATCAAGACCTACGAAAACTTGTTCATCAGGCAAGCCAACGCGAGAAATCATAACAGCATCATCTGCCATATTGTGTTTCAACAATACTTCTTGCACTTCGTCAAAGTTTTTATACACCTTCATGATAACTGCATCATCGGCAACAGCCATAACAGCATCAATTTTTTCCTTAGGTGCAGTGGCTGGAACGATAGCCAAAACCTCTTCTTTTTCTACGATTGGATAGCCAAGATGGGAACCAATGGCACAGAATGCAGTGATACCAGGAATTGTTTCAATTTCAAAGCCTGTATTTTCAATCAAACGATATACGTACATATATGTACTATAGAACATTGGATCGCCAAGTGTTAAGAAAACAACATTTTTACCTTGTTCTAAATACGATACGATAACGCGCTTAGCCTCTTCCCAACCTTCTTGTTGTGTAGCATCATCGAGCACCATTGGGAATACAACTGGAACGATTTCAGTATGTTCTTGAATGTATGGTTTCGCAATATTAAGGGCTACAGAACCATCTTTCTTTTCTGTTTTAGGTGTAATGATAACGTCTGCTTCGCCTACAATACGCGCAGCTTTCACAGTCATTAATTCAGAGTCCCCAGGACCAACACCTATGCCATATAATTTACCTTTCATGATGATTCTCCTATTCTATATTTCAATATGATTAACATTACTATTATACCTAATTTATTAAATATATTCAAAATGTTGTGAAAGTCTACTCTTATTTCACATTCGGAATCGCCGGTCTATGACTGCTGCGCTTACCGTATATATCATCGATACAATCTTGAATATGTTGGCAATAGATATCTTGAATTTCTGTATATTCACCGAGGGCATGATGCATTTCTTCTACTTCATAACCAGCCTCTTTCAATACATTGACTACACTATCCTCTTCATCGCCAAATAAATCATTAAGCGCATGATCGCCAAGCACCAGGAGCAATGGGTGCACATAAATCTTATTAGGTTTCTTACCATCAAGCCATTCCCAAGGTACGGCCACATCGTCTACATAAGGAGCATTTTCCAAAGTGGCTACACGAACATGATTAAGGCCACTGCGAATCAATTGATATTGCAAATACCCATATGCAGAATTACCAGAGCCTAAACCACCATGACCAACTAATAATAAACCATCTTCATTGCTGACGGATAAGGATGTAACAAATGTGTCGATTAAAATTTGATAATCATTCGGGTGTTCTTCTTGGCCCATATAGTATACCAATGGTCTGCCTACTCGCAATGTATTAAGTTCTTGTGCCCGTTCGTGATTTAAAATATTATGTTTCAACTTATCAAATTCTTCACCACCAGTGAAGTGCAATGGTTGTACATAAATATCTGTATATCCTTCACCAATGAGAGCATCTAATGCGCCTTGCTCTGTAGGAATTTCAATACCACGGTCTCGTAAACGCTTACAATGATACGCGATGAAAAGGCTAAACGCACTTCATAATCTGTATATTTCTCTTTAATACGGTTTACAACAGCATCAATTTGATGTTCACGAGCGGAATCAACTGTTGAGCCAAAGGCCACTACTAATATAGCTTGTTTCATAACGGTCTCCTTATCAAATATAATTCACTATTCATCATACCACACGCATTACTATAGTTGGATACCATACCCCGTATAAAGATAATATTATAATTAACTTTCATACCCATATATATGGATAACAAAAAGCATCCGCCCCTAAAGGTGGATGCTTTTTGAAGATAGTGTGTATTTATGAGAGAGTTTATATACAACCTTACCAGAAGTAATTAAGAAATCATTCCTTGTGCTTCTATACGGGAAGGTCGAATAACAGTTTGATATGATTCGCGTTGAGAGCTACGTTTTCTATCAGACATACGAATCGCTTGACCTAAATGTTTCAAGAATAAATCTTGTACATATGGATTTTCACCTAGTCCTTCATTCCAAATATCTACGTTGTACCCTTGTTCTGTCAAAAGTGCATAAATAGAATCGGAACGATCACCGCCAAGATAATCCATTAAATGAGTAGAACCAATCAAAGCCAATGGTACAACGAGTACATCTTTATGACCCATTCTATCTACCAATGTTAAGGCCTGCTTAAATGTAGGGAAACCATTTGTGGTAAATACTGCTACATTAGGAGCAGAACCATACATAGCTTTCAATTGTAATGTGGAGATTCCAATTGATTTTGACCATTTGCCATCAATAAAACGGATTTATTAAGAGACTTAGTATTAATATGACGCATGATGCCATCTAATGTAGCTTCATAATCATCAGCGTAATTTTTAACACCTAACGATGTTAATAAGGGTTTACCGATATTAACTTGAGAGAAATTATATTCACTGCTATGTAAGAACTTAAGTGCTTGCTTACGCATTTGTTGATAGCATTGATCCGCTACGAGAGTAATCGGTTGAATATATACCTCATCAATTCCCTTGCGACTAAATTCTTGCATGACGTCGGTGAAAGAAGCAATCGTATCATCATATTTTTCATTCCACTTTTCCACTAATGCATCAGACAAAAATACGCGTCGTACCTCTACATCTCTGTATAAGGAACGAACTTTAGACTCTATAGTGCCAATGGATGTTTCCACTGCTTCTTTATAAATTGATCCAAAGGATGCAATGATTATACCTTTCATATGTGACCTCCATATACCCATATATATGAAATAATTTTCATAAATGAAAATTATTATCAACTACTATGTACTAATCATACAGGATTAACGTATGAAAGTCAATGAGAAATATTATCATATAATTATTTTTGAAGATTCTATATATTGCCATGATCCTTTTTACTAGTAATAAATATATTACATAGACATTTACATAAGGTATAAATAGACCAAAAATCCAAAAACGCACTACTATAAGAATCATGTAACCGCAGAATTAGTACTTTTAATACGTATATAAAACACCAAATCAAAAAAATAGACACAATAAAAATCAAAAATATATGTTCTAATGATATTTTTAGATAAAATAGTCCCTATTGAATAAATTAATATTACAAGTAACAGAACCATAATTTGATATACCATATAATAATATATCAATTCACTTCTTGATATACGTCCCCGCCAGTTAAATAACTCCGTTGACAAAATCTTTTTAAAAATCGGTGCGATTTTATATAAGGAAAACTCATCTAAAAATTGTTCAAATCCGCCAAAATCAATTCTTATAAAATTAGAGCCAACCTTGTTCAATACAATTTGATAATCCATAGTCATTATCATATTCATTGCTAGGGAACAAAGATAATATTAATAATCCCTACTACCCATATGTTTAAATTAACTGACATACTTGTAATCAATGAATCCTCAGTATATGATACCGCTAATATAGGTGGTGAATAATTTAAATAATTAGTATACAACGTATATATACCGGCTACTATAACAAATCCTGAAATCCATTTTTGCTCGACGTCTAAAATTCGTCTAATTGCTAGTACGGAAAAAATTAGTAACGATATTCCTAAATTAGCATATCCAATTAAAGACACTATACTCTCTTCATATTCTGGTAAGGAGTTAAATGTTAGTCCTGGCATAGCAATATAAGAAAAATATACTAATATTATAGAAATCAAGTAAGGAGTACGAGTAATACGCCATGATAACATTAAAGATTTAACGTTAGTTTTTAACAAAAATAACTCATCTTTAATTACCTTTCTATTTATAATATCTTTTACTTTCATGTTTTGTAATACTTTCATTAATTGACCTCTTTTAAACCGATGGTTTTACAAAAATTAGATAAAAAACATATATGTTCACAACAGGCACTATAAGAAAGAAAATCCAAAGACCACTATTACCACTATCATGAAGTCTTCGAACAAGTAAACTAAAAAAAGGAATACACAAAATAGCAACTATCAATACATTTACCATCACTATACTATTTTGGCCCATAATTTTAGGAATAAATGGTAGAAAATAACTCGATATCATAGATAGAATAGAAAACAAAACTGTGAAAAGCAGCAATTCATCTCTAGAAGAACGACCAGTAAAATTGAATACATCCTTTATAAATACATTATGTAAGACATCCATAAATTCCAAGTCATCCGTTGTAGACGTCTTTTTATTTATATCCTGAACTTCATCGGTTCTTCGAATTAAATCGAGCCACAACTTACGAAGTTTACTTTTAATAAGCGATACGTTCAAAGGATCAACAACTAAACATGTTCCGTCCCAAAATCCAGACTTTGGTTGTTCTCCATAACGATTTATCTTATTTCCAGGAATTAATAAAAATAATAATATAATTCTATTCATAACTATAAAGAAGTATGATTTATTTAGATTAAGCATTGAACTGACTCCTGATTTAGTTATAGATATTATAAAGTTATCGGGACTAACAAAAAAGGTTCCTCCCTGCCAGAACGTAATTAAGGAACTAACCATAACAACCAATATGATACCTACATATCTGTGAATACCATAATCCTGACATCGATACCCCAATACTATTAAAAAAATAATATATTGGTAGTCATCTCTACTCCATAAAAAAAAATACTCATACGGCATTGGATTAATAAAAAAAGCTACACTCAACGTAAGTAAATATATATAAATTATGGTTGTATAGTAAATTAACGCAGTTGTTATGTTTATGCGTCTATTTTTAAAAATATTGGTTATTCGCAAAGATTCTATATTATCTTTAAACAATCTTATTTCATTATCTATGTTTATATGCTTACTCATTCTATATAAGACACTTTCTATAAACACTTAATTAATCTCAAGTAAACGCCAATCTATTACAAAAATATATTTTTTGTTAAGAGTTTATAGCAACCACAAATCTATATGTCGCTATAAATATAATTAACATCTTATACAATTAATCATTTTTAACAAAACAGAATGATAAATCCTATCATAAACATTGAATTACTTATAATTATACCGTCATAACCAATAAGAATATTTTTATAAAACATAAGATTTTTCCTCATTTATTATGATTTTTTATAAAAAACAATCGTATTATTTATACGTGTACAGGTATGGGGTTTATTGACATCCATCCCCTAGGTTGCTACGATTGATTTATAGATTATAGTTATGTCTGCATAGTCAGATGATGTTGTTTAATGAGGTGATTCACTTATGTTTAGTGTAAAAAAACGTGCATTAACAGTTTCTGCTGCATTAGCGGCTTTCGCATTGACCTTTGGTGCTCCTGTGCTCGGCCACGCTGCATACCAATTGAATGATGAAGTAAAAGATCCTACTCCAGCATTAAAAGAAGCTGCTGCAATTGGTGTTCGTACACACAATACTGAAGCTTTACAAAACTTGCCAAACAAAGATGCTATGGTTGTTATGAGCTTTGGTACAACTTATAAAGATACTCGTGCGAAAACAATCGATGCAACTGTAGATGCTATTAAAGCAGCTCATCCAAACACAAAAGTAATTACAGCTTTCACAAGCCATATTATTCGTGATCGTATCCAACAAAAAGAAGGTATTACTTACCCAACTCCTGAAGAAGCATTGGCTGAACTTAAAAAGACGGTTACACTCGCGTTGCATTAGCATCCCTTGATGTAATTCCTGGTATGGAATACAACTACGATGCAGCAGTATATAATTTGTACAAAGATAATTTCAAAAAAATGACACTTGGTACATCTCTTATGTACTGGATGGGTCAAGAAAACCAAACTGACCAAGTTATTGAAACATTAAAAGCTGTTCAATCTCAATTCCCTAAATTAGGCAAAGAAGACGGTCTTCTTATCATGGCTCATGGTACTCCAGATCCTTCCAATGCTTACTATTCTGTAATTCAAGACCGTATCCATACTCTTGGTATGAAAAATGTATTTATCTACACTGTAGAAGGTACTCCAAATCTTGAACAAGTTATCCCTCAATTGAAATTACATGGTATTAAACACGTTACATTGATGCCATTCATGATGGTAGCTGGCGACCATGCAAATAATGACATGGCTGGTGCAGAACCAGAATCCCATAAATCCATTCTTGAAAAAGAAGGCTTCAAAGTTGACACTTACATCCATGGCTTAGGTGAAAATCCTAACATCCGTAACTTATTCGTTGAACGTGCTAACGAATCTTGGGACGCATTACAAAAATAATCAATCTACAATTTAACTAGTATCGTTATATAACGTACATAGGAGTACATCATGAAAAACTACTACTCTGTAGTCTTGCTTTGGTCATGATCGTACTAGCAATAGCTGGGTGTGGTAAGTCCACATCCAGCTCTTCTGCTACTACGAAGGAACTTACCTTTAATGGTGAAACCTACACTGTACCAAAGGATCCACAACGCATCGCCGTTCTTTCAAATTCTGTATTGTCCATGCTATACGCAGTAGATGGCAAGGCAATTTCCCGAGCTAGCACAACAGATAAACTAGCGCCAGAATTAGAAGCATTACCTGCATTAGGTCAAACGGCTAACATAAATATGGAACAATTGTTAGGTTTAAAACCAGATGTGGTATTGGGTTTGGAAAACCAACATAAAAAATATGAATCCCAATTACAATCTAACAATATTCCAGCCGTACTTTTCAATTACGATGGTATCAAGGATAATGTGCCAATGCTAACATTCCTTGGAGAGTTAACAAACCATCAAGATAAGGCTAAATCCGTTATTGCCACCTATGAAAGTAATATTCAAAAGGTTAAGGATGCCATTAAAAATCAACAACCTGCACGTATTGCCGTATTGCGTGCTACCGGTAAAGGTGTGACAGCCGAAACCGACGAAGCGGTAACTGCATCTATGGTCAAAGAATTAGGTATGACAAATGTTGTAACATCTCACCTAGATGGTACAACCAAAGATAAAACGGTACCGTATTCTCTTGAAACATTAACCGCTGATAACCCTGATATTATCTTCGTCGTTACCATGGGTAAAGAAGAAGAAATTACAAAGGCCATGAAGAAAGCTATGACAGATAATCCTGCATGGGCTAATCTTAAGGCTGTACAAAACAACCGTGTCATCTACTTACCATCTAAACTATTCCTACTTAACCCAGGTCTACAAACACCTGAGGCTATGGCTCGTTTAGTGAAAGAAGCATATGGCATTGATGTTACATTTTAACATATCCTAACATACTAAAGAGGGCATTCCCCATTTCGGGAATGCCCTCTTTCACTATTAGTCTAGCCATCTACTCAACTAAACCTTTTACGCGTACATATTGTTTATCATCAAAGGTATCGATTTGAACATCTACGGAGAAATACATCTCTAAATAGTTCATCCGATACGATTTCTTTCGTGTCTCCAGCTGTCACTAAATGACCATCTTTTATAATAGCCATATAATGAGAATATTGTACAGCTTGCGTCAATTCATGGAGTACCATCAATACGGTTAACCCTTGTTCATCGTTTAATCGTTTTAACAATTCCATGATTTCTAGTTGATGGTTAATATCTAAGTATGTTGTTGGTTCGTCTAACACTAATAATTTGGGTTGTTGTGCTAACGCCATAGCAATCCATACCCGTTGCCGTTCACCACCAGATAAGGATGGAATTAATTGATTCCGTAAATGATTCGTTTTTGTAATTCCTAATGCATAATCAACGATTTCTCGGTCCTCTTTAGCCGTATTCTTCCACCACATTTGGTATGGATAGCGTCCACAATATACCAATTCTTCTACGGTCATATCCTTTGGCATATTAGGCACCTGTGGCAGAAACGCCATTTGACGTGCTAATTCATTTTGTGAATATGACTGTAATGGTTTACCTAAAATAGTCACACATTCACGAGGACTATGAATATATCCAATCATAGACCGTAAGAGTGTACTTTTACCACAACCATTAGGCCCGATTAAAGTCGTTATTTTACCAACAGGGACAGATACATTAATATCATGTAAAATATGACGATTTCCGAGAGTGACGGATAACTGATTTACATCAATAGCCGTATTCATTAGTTATCCCTCCTCAATAGATATAAGAAGAATGGCGCCCCGAAGAATGCCATGATAATGCCAACCGGTACCTCAATTGGACTCCACATAACACGCCCTACCGTATCACTAACAACGAGGACGAGTGCCCCTAATAATGCAGAGCCGGGAAGTAAATACGCATAATCATTACCGATGATAAGTCGTAACATATGAGGTATAACGAGGCCTACGAAACCGATTAAGCCCGCAATACTAACGGCACCTGCTGCTAATAAAGCCGCAACAGCAGTCATAATAAACCGCGTTTGTTCTACCTTAAGGCCTAGCCCCTTTGCTGTTTCATCACCTAAACTTAAAATAGTAAGACGTTTGGCACCTAAACAAGCAAAAATAAGACCGACTAACGCGTATGGGAACAGAACCTCTACTTGTGGCCAACTGCGTGCAGCCAAGCCACCTACCATCCAAAGTAAGGCGCCTTGCACACGATCTCCATAGAATACAAGTAGTGCAGAAATACCAGAGCCTAAAAAAGCAGCCACCGCAACACCAGCCAAGATGATACGGCTTGGGCGTACACCATTCTTCCAAGCAAGAGCATATACCATCAACGCCGCAGCCATAGCACCTATAAAGGCGACGAGAGGCACAATATGATCATAGCCAGGGAAAAGAATAAATATAATAACACCGGCAAGTCCAGCACCGGAGGAAACGCCAACGATTTGAGGATCTGCCAAAGGGTTCTTCATAACCGCCTGTAAAATGGCACCCGATACGGCTAAACAAGCACCAACTAATGCAGCAACAATATTACGAGGCAACCTAATATTCCAAATGATTTGCGATGCTGTATCTGTTAGCTCACTAGCCCACAATGTATGCCAAATCTCCGATAGTGACACCGGTGTGGAGCCCCAAATCAGTGAGATAATCATGCTAGCTATGACAGCAATAACCAAGACAATAATAACTGATATGCGAAAGAGTTTTCGTTCATTCAGAGAGTCCACAGTAACCTCTCCTTTCACCAATACATGGTGCTATCAGCACCCGTATTATACATATAAACCTCATAATAGATACAGTAAAACCCGAATCGCCAGCAGTATGCAACGATTCGGGTTACTTTTTATTTAGATTCTTTGCCTTCTACGAAGAGCATATCGTTGCGTTTTACATCTGTGTAAAGCAATGCATTACATACGGATGCTGCAATTGGGCTACCACCCTTGTTACCTTTTACAGTGATATAAGGAACTGGGGATACTTCCATCAAATAATCTTTGGATTCAGCAGCGCCAACAAAGCCTACAGGAATACCGATGATAAGAGCTGGTTTAATACCTTCTTCAAGAGCAAGACGCAATACTTCGTACAATGCAGTTGGTGCATTACCGATAGCAACGATTTGGCCTTCTAATTGTTTGCCAAATGTGCGCATAGCAGCGATAGAACGTGTTACGCCCAATTCTTTAGCCATTTTAGCTACATTTTCATCTTTGATTAAGCAATGTACTTCATTACCACGAAGTTTAAGAGCCGGTTTAGAAATACCTGTGCGAACCATTTCTACGTCAGTGTAAATATCTGCACCATTATCTAATGCTTCGATACCTTTTTGAACAGCGTCAGGGCTCATTTTTACGAGTTGAGCATATTCAACGTCACCAGATGCGTGAACTGTACGAGATACAACGCGTACTTCATCATCGGTTAAACCTAAATCCTTTACATAATCGTAAATGATTTCCATACTTTTATCTTCAATGGCTTTAGGATTTTTAACGTAATCCATTAGTGTCCTCCCATAATTTGAAAAATTCATCATTCGATGATACCACAGGGCATTCTAGTTTCACCCGTGGACGATCGATAACAATAACGTGGATGCCAAGGTCGATGGCAGCCTGTAATTTCGTATCAGCACCACCTACGAGGCCAGAGTTTTTCATAACCACAACGCTCGCCTTTGTATCGTGGAACATAATACGATTCATATCGTAAGAAAATGGACCTTGTACGGCAACGATACGTTTAGGACTCACATTGAGGTCTTCCATCATTTGCAACACCTCAGCAGTTGGCAAAATACGTGTCCATACTTCACAGTCTTGCAACGCTTCAGATTTAGCAAAGATGTGCATCGTCTTACTACCAGTAGTCAAATATACATGATTGTTATTTTCCTTTGCCAATTTGCCGGCTAAATTAGCTGCTTCTGTTTCATCCACTACGATATGCAACTTATCATAGTCTGGCAATGGTACCTCTTTTCGTTCAAACCGAACAAAAGGAATGCCCACCGCCTTAGCTGCATCTTGAGCTGTTGCAGTCACAATAGCCGCATACGGATGGCTTGCATCGATGAGTAGGCGCACATTATGCTCCTTAATCAACTGTTGCATAGCCTCTTGGTCAAGACGGCCCGTATGAACTGTAATGCCTTCATGAGCAGCCAATTCCGCCCCATATTGGCTCACGACAGTCACGAGAACCTCTTCACCGGTTCGTTCTTGGATATCAACCGCTAAGGTTCGACCATCCAAGGTGCCAGCAATGACCCAAATCATAATTTATAGCCTCGAGGTGTAATCATGCGACCATTTCAACATAAGTTTGGCTATTACCAATGATAACAAGTGTTTGCATATCTACTTCTTCTTTTGTGAAGTTTTCAAGATCAGAAATCACCATATGTTGACCTGGACGACCTGCTTTTTGCACGATGCCTACAGGTGTTTTAGGGTCGCGGTATTTAAGAACGATTTCACGTACTTCATCTAAATGAGTTACGCGTTTTTTACTGCGTGGATTATACAAGGAAATAACCATATCCCCTTGTGCGCAGAGGTCAGCACGTTTTTTAATTAGATCCCAAGGTGTCATCAAATCGCTAAGGGAAATAACGGCAAAGTCATGCATCAAAGGTGCACCCAATACAGATGCTGCTACGTTGACAGCACTAAGACCTGGAACGATATCCACGGAAGGGCGTTTGTCTGCTGGTACTTTATTAGCCAATTCCAATACAAGACCAGCCATGCCGTACACGCCGGAGTCACCAGAGGATACTACGACTACTTGGTGACCTTCTACAGCCAAATCAACGGCTTGTTGACAACGATCCACTTCTTGCATCATCGCTGTACCTACCGTTTGTTTACCTGCGATAAGGTCTTTAATCAAATCAAGATATGTTAAATAACCGACTACACGATCTGCCGCTAAAATCGCTTCCCGTGCTTGTGGTGTCATAAATTCAGCGTCCCCAGGTCCAATGCCGATTACTTTGATGTTACCTGTGCAATGGCTACCGTTGTTTTGGGATACACCGTTTTGTGCTGTATTAATATTTGGCTCTTGGCCGCTAGTAATGCTGTTGTCTCGCATACGTTTCCTACTCCTATTGTTCCTTTTACAAATGTGGATTCTTTTAAATCCTGTTCTTCTATAACGGGTGCTATCTCTTCTTGTGTGTAGAAATGAATAGCCCACCCTAATTCGTTTACGGCCTCTAATAGGCCCACTTCATCTTGTTTCACGATAACCGATGCAGCTGTGACGATGCTTTTTGATGAAAGCTTATGCGTCTGTAGAGATTGTGTAATGGCATCCAGTATGAGCTCCTTTGGTGTATCTCGGCGACAACCAATCCCCATCGTATACGTACGAGGACGTAAGATGAGTTGCTCTGGATACTCAGTAATCACCTTATCTGTTATAACTACACGACGAACACCATCAGTCTCAGGCAATGTAAATACATCTACCATCTGAACAGTACCATGAGTACCGATATGTGCTGTAGCAGATTGCACTAAATGCTGTGCATTGACCAATGTTTTATCGATATAATAATTAACCGTTTCACCTGCGACGACAGCTGAGTTCACATCCACTAAGGTTTGGAATCATCTACCAACAGATGCTCATGCCGCGCCAACACGTCAGGCGCTGGCAATCCATTAACATCCGTCGCCGTTGTAATAACTGGGTCCGCATCGATGGCCAGCGAAATGGACTGCGTCCATTCGTTGGCGCCCCCAAGGTGACCAGATAACAAACTGATAACATGATGACCGGCCTCATCCATTACGACGATGGCAGGATCCTTGGATTTATGTTCAATATACGGTGCAATCATGCGCACTACGATACCCAGTGCCATAATGCATAACACTTGATCGTAATCTTTGAAAATCTGTCCTATATGATGTTTGAGAGAATCAAAATAGATAGCCTCACCACCAGAGGGACGGTTCTCCTTTTCATAACAATCCGCATGAGGTGCTACCAAAGATTTGATGCGTTGTCCTAGCTTTGCACCACGCTCAGACACAGAAAGAATAGCGGTTCTATTCTTCTTGCTTCCCGTCAAAGGCGCAACAGTTTCTAGTTCTTTCATCACACTAGTCCTTAGCACTACGATACATGTGAGCAAAGCCCTTATCGTAAAGCTTAGATAATTCGTATTCACTGTCTAGTACATGACTAACAACGATCATAGCTTGACGTAATACGCCTTCTTCAGCCACGATATCCGCAATGGTTTCCAATGTGCCACGGATAATGCGTTGGTCTGGCCAAGAAGCTTTCACTACGATAGCTACAGGTGTTGTTTTATCATAACCGCCTTCGATAAGTTCAGCTACTACCTTATCTAGCATTTGAACGCTAAGGAAGATACACATGGTCGCTTCATGAGCCGCCAACATGCGCAATTTTTCCTTCGGAGGCATTGGTGTACGGCCTTCCATGCGCGTAATAATGACGGTTTGAGATACATTTGGCAATGTGTACTCTTGCTTTAATGCTGCTGCTGTAGCGAGGAATGAACTTACACCAGGCACCACTTCATAGGTAATGCCCATACCAGCCAAGGCATCCATTTGTTCTTGGATAGCACCGTAAATAGCGGGATCACCGGTGTGCAAACGAACAACCTTTTTGCCGTCAGCTACGGCAGCTTTCATAACTGCCAATACCTCATCAAGGTTCATAGTGGCACTGTTATGAATTTCACAACCTGGTTTACAAGCCTCTAAAATAGCAGGGTTTACCAAGGAACCGGCATAGATGACAACGTCGGCCTCTTGCACTAAACGATACCCTTTGCGCGTAATAAGCTCTGGATCCCCAGGGCCTGCGCCTACAATATGCACGTCAACCATATTACTCTCCTTCTGCGATACGCGTTGCAGATACAATGAAAATTGGACTCAATGGGTCCAACAAATGATATGGACCAGCCTTACGATAGCGGCTAATGGACATTTGGTACCCTTCATATGTGAAAGGACGACCTTTCAATTCTTTTAAAATGGTATATCCCGTTTCCATCGTTACCGCCGTTACAACAAGGCGACCGCCTACCTTTAACAATCGTTGTACTTCATCCATAATGCCCGTCATACCGCCAGCACTGCCGCCGATAATAACCGCATCAAGCTCAGGTAAATCTTCCATACCTTCTGGAGCCTTGGATTTTATGACAGTCATATTATTTACATTGAATTTCTTCATATTTTCATGAATCAACTCAATGCCTTTATCAAAACGTTCAATAGCATATACATGACCTTTAGGTGCCGCTAATGCAGCTTCGATAGAAATCGAACCTGTACCAGCCCCCACATCAAGGACGATGCTATCTTCTTCGATGCGTGCCTCATTCATAACGGCTTTGCGAATCTCGCATTTCGTCATCGGCACGTCACCGCGTATAAATTCCTCATCAGGAATTCCGAAAAAATGTCTCATCCTAGTACCACCATAACAGAATGTCCAAAGCCTTCGAGCTCAGTTAATACCTCTAATGTAGAATCTACGATTTTTTCATCATCGTAACTCAAGCGCTCTAAGGCTGCTGCTCTCGTTTCTTTTGGCCATCCTGCATCTATTAAAATACGCGCAATATGCGCTGGATTATATTCAGGATCCGTTAAGAATCCCATCTTTTTCCCAGCTTCATATACGAGTCTTTCAGGCGCTGGTTGGCGTCCGTGAAAGCTCATTAAATCCGCATCATGCCACACTTCGTTAAGGCGTGCAAAGGCAAATGTCATGGAACTAATGCCTGGCACCACGTCAATGCGTGTGGTAGGAAATTTCTTTTTCAAATACGGTAACAAGCTATAGTAGCCCGTATCACCGCTAACCATAACCACAACATCATGGTCGTGAAGTTCACGCTCGATTTGTTCGGATAACCAACTTAGTTTCCCCGTTACAGGATACGTAATCTGTCCGGGTTCCTTAAAATCCTCCAAGGAGCGTTCACTACCTACCAAAACGGTAGCATGTTTAATTAAATTAAGGCCTTTAGGCACCACATAATCAGGATTGCCCGGGCCAATGCCTACGATATACAAGGTATGTGCCAATGTTCTAGCTCTCCTATTTCTTTTGCATGCTTATCCATAGCCAAAATCTCCCCCTTTAATGTGGTAATAATAATACCTACTTCAGCCTCATTGGCAATATATCGTTCACTGCGCATAGATGCGCGGTCTACTACACGTTGATATACACCAGTTAGGCCTTCTCGCTCTAAGATAGGGAAGGTAGATTCTGTAGTTTGGCAATTAAATAACTCTTCACACACCGCTTGGGATGCTCCTTCAAGAGCTGCATAGGCCACAATACTTTCCATGCGACCATCGCTCATGCGATTATGGGTATGGAAACTTCCGCTAGCAAGCTTAATGAGCTTACCGATATGACCGATGATCAAGATACGTTTAAAGCCAATATGAACGGCTTGCTCAAGCATAAATCCGATGAAGTTGCTGGTTTCAGCCATTTGGTTCTTATGGATACCAAGCACTTGTTCCGCTAAATCTTGACCGATACGCCCCGGTACCAGAACTGCCGTTTCGCAGCCATTGGCTTTCATTACCTTTAACTGAGGCACAAGAGAATTCTTAAACCCTTCTTCACTCATCGGCTTAACGATACCCGTTGTACCGATAATGGATATACCACCTTCGATACCCAGCGTATGGTTCAACGTCTTCTTAGCCAACACCTTACCATTAGGAACGCTTACTGTTACCGTCACACCTTGACCTTGCGTACAAAACTCTTCAAATACGAGTTTCATCATCGCTCTAGGGCCCGGATTAATGGCCGGTTGTCCAGGGGGCATGGCAAGACCGGGTTTTGTAACCGTACCGACACCAAAGCCAGCTCGAAAACGTAGCTTGCCTGTGTCATTAAGGGTCACCGTCGTTTCCACATCATTGCCATGGGTCACATCTGGATCGTCACCGCCATCCTTCATCACAGTCGCCTTTGCCTCTGTTTCAGATATGATTTCCACAGATTTAATAGGTACCTCAATGAATTGACCTTGCGGATTCTCAATGACAACCTTGTCCACAACATCGTGTTCTAAGAGGGCCAATAGACCTGCTTTCATGCCTGCCGTAGCACATGAACCGGTCGTATAACCACCCTTCATGTCCTCTACTCTCATAGCGCCTCCTACACCGATAGGGTTAGAGATTCACTAGAATCAATCTAACCCTATCTCTTATGCTTATATAATTAGGAACGGAAGTTAACGAATTGCAATTCAACCGGTACATCCAATCGTTTTAACATCTGAATAACCGCTTGCAAATCATCCTTATCCTTGCCAGATACGCGCACTTGATCCTCTTGGATAGACGCTTGTACCTTAAGCTTCATATTTTTGATTGCCTTTACTACTTCTTTAGCATTTTCTTTTGTAATGCCTTTTTTAATAGTAATCACTTGGCGTACAGTGGCACCAGCAGCAGGCTCAACCTTACCATAATCAAGGTTCTTAACCGCTACATTACGTTTAACCATTTTGCCTTTTAATACATCGATAATAGCGTTCAATTTATATTCGTCATCACCGATGATTTTAATGGTATCACCGTCAAGGCTAATTTCCGCTTTAGAACCACGGAAATCATAACGCGTACCAATCTCTTTCTTCGCTTGGTTTACCGCATTATCTACCTCTTGCATATCCACTTCGGATACAACGTCAAAGGAACAATCTTTAGCCATTTTATACCTCCTACACCTGAACCCGTTGGGCATGGGGTTCACGCATTATTTTCATCATCATCCACGTATTCATTGAATGGAATACATCTATATAATTATATCGTAAATTATCAATATTTACTAGGAATTCAAATAATTAGATTATGATGATTTTTCATTAATCTAAATACAATAATTATCTTCGTATCCTATTATCTTTATATAATCAACTAAAATACCCAATAGCAATATTTTAAAATCTATCACTATTGGGTATTAATACTACTTATATTTTATTTAATCGGTAAAACAATATTTTGACCAGTAGGTTTACTTGGATTCATAGCATTAGGCAAATCTTCCACTGTTGTATTTAGATCTGTATCAGTAGATACAAGAGCTACAAATTTTTGGCCAGGTTCATAGTAAATATTAGTCCCTTTCATGAACAAGCCACCAACCAAACTTACTGCAGCAGCAACGGCAACTGCTCCATTATCAGAATGGCCCTTTCCTTTAACTTCTGCAGTTAATGGAACATTTACACCATTAATAGTCTTAATGCTATCAATTTTAAACTCTAAACGACCTTTGCGTCCAAGCATACCATTTTTTCTTGCTTTTGTAATTGTCCCTAATACCTCTTGGTTTGCTGGAATAACAACTACATCATTGATTAGTAAATTTTCTATGGTCTTTAATCTAAAGGTATTTCCTTCTTTGCTTTTCTTAGAACTAATAGGATCGATTAATTCTAAATTTATATTTGTATCTTTAGGAATATACGCATGTCCAGCAGCAACAGATGATGTCTTTACAGTTGCCGTAGTTTCACCACTCTTTAACAACTGAATACGATTAACTCCAGATGGTAATTCTGTCTTAACTACAGATTCTTGCATCGCACTTGGTGCACTTGTATCTTCTGCTGAAGCAGTCAATGGTAATGCACAAGAAACACTAAGACAACCTACAACCAAAAGTTTTAATAATGCTTTAGATGTTTTCATATATTCCTCCAAAAGCAAATAAATTCACAAGACAATTTATAACTACAGTATAGCATATTATGAAAAATTAATGAATTCCTTCATTTATAGTTAAACAACATAATATACTAGGATGACCAATACAAAACTTTTATTATAATACAATCTATCTATAAAATCTCAATATCCTCATACTGTGGTTGTACAACCCACTCACCACGAAGATTTACAATTCCCCACTTACCTTGAGATTTTACCGGAGCAAAACCATGTTTAACGGGCATTGCAGAAGTGATCGTGTTATCACTAAATAATACTTTACCACTATCATCAATAAGCTTATAATCACTAGAAGTCTTATGTACCCAAGTATATGGTCCACTAAATTTGTTTATCCCCATATCTTTGGAGGTAGTCAAAATGACATTTCCTGTTGTCATATCGATTAACTGTTGATTATCACCACTCACGACAACCATATTAGTTAGGCTTACAAATCTAATAGAATCATAGGTAAACGGAATAACTTGTTTACCTGTATCCACGTCAAATACACCCGCTTTTTTATTATCTTTATTGATAAGTACTAACAATCCATTAATATCACTAAATTCACCTAAATCATAATTACCTGGTTGAATAATATAATTACCTTCACGATTTACGAACCCAATAAGACCTTGATTTTTCACAAGTGTACCGTAAGCAGTAATTGGCCAAACTGCATCATTTTTACTGTCGATAACAATTTTACCATCACGATTAATATAACCGCGCTTTACACCATCATATACAGGGTTCCATGCATCACCATAATAGATTCCGCCATGATTACTAAGGGTTATTCCTACAGCCATACTCAACAAGCCTCCAAGATTAAACTTGCTTATATGGCGTCGGAATTCTGCCAATCCATCATCATATGCGTCAATATCATTAGATGGTGCTTCAAATACAGTGTTACCTGCACCATCAATTGCTACAGTTTTACCTTTCGCATCTTTTACAAAAGCACGATCTTCACTAAATTTCGTATATACTTCTTTAAATTGTGGAGCGATTACAGTATTACCTGATGCATCAGTAAAACCCCATTTTCCTTTTACAGAAACGGCCGTATAGGAATCACTTGCATAGGTTTCCTTATGGTTTAACGAATTTGATTCTTGTTTACAGTCTCATCATGATGATCAATAATTTGTTTAACCTGTTCATCTAAAGCATCTTTACCACTTGATAAAACGGTACCATCTACTTTAATATGTTCTAAAGTTTTCTTTAACTTTACGAAGTATGTTCCGTCCTCAGCATAAGATGGATCCAACTCTTTATATTGTGGATCAAGCAAAACTTGACCATTAGTTCCTACAAGTCCCCATTTACCATTTTGCTTAACCTTAGCTAATTGACCTAGTTTAATAAAAGCACTATTACTTTCAGTAGCCTCATCAATGTTTGCTTGGAGAGACTTAAATGCTTCTGGTGCTAATTTTTGAGAACCTCCAATAATTGGTACAGCTACATAATCACCTAATTGCCCTACACCAACAGATACAGTTGTACCACTTGATTTAGTAGATACCTTTTCAGTCGTAGAAATATTAGTAGTAGATGTGGATGCACTATGTTGTTCACGTGTTACACGCGTACTTGTAGATGTTGGTGTATCATGATTTGTTACTGTTGTACTACTAGTGGATGTTGTACTAGATGCTGCGAAAGCACTCGTAGACATAGCCGCCAACACACATGCGACTAATAAAGATTTCTTGTTGAGTTTCATAGGCCTCTCCTCTTATTACTCAAAGGACTCTAGATATAAATTTTATAAACAAATATTAATATAAATTATACTATACGAACCTTTATATATACAATAAATTGTGAAAAATTCTTCATCCATTATTTTTTTGCTATAATAGGACCTATGAAAACAGCAACCATAATCGACTTGATTGTAGATGCTAATGTACACACGCAATCTATGAATCATATCATAAAACAACAGCATATTTCACAGCGCATGCGCCGGCGTCTAAAAAATGATGGTATCATCACCATTAACGGACAACCGGCTACATGGGATACCCTTGTTCACGGCGGCGATCATCTACTTATGAAATTAGCACCTGAACAAGAATTTTCACGCACTCCAATGAATCTGGAAATCGTATACGAAGACGAACACATCCTCGCTGTAAATAAAGCCGCCGGTGTTCTTATGCACCCTACCTCGACGGTACGCGATGGAACATTGGCAAATGGCGTTCTCTATTATTATGACGAAACCGAACAAGCTCATGACTTTCACCCGGTCCATCGCCTCGATAAGGACACATCGGGCATCGTCATCATCGCTAAAACATCGGTAGTTCAACACGCCTTTGATAAGCAACATACCAAATTTCAAAAGGTCTATGATGCTATCATCGAAGGATTCATGCCGAGCCAATCGGCAACAATTAATTATCCCATCGGCCGTAAATCAGGTAGCATCATCGAACGATGTTGCACATTAACAGGTAAACCGGCTCGTACAGATGTAACGGTACTTGCACGCCACACAGTGTCACAACCGGTACTAACAGATATGCATGTAAACAGGCAAGAGGTTCTTACTCATGTGCAATGTGTATTGCATACAGGGCGAACACATCAGATTCGCGTTCACCTATCTCATGTAGGCTTTCCCCTAGCTGGTGATGATTTATATGGCGGTCATTTAGATTATATCCGTCGGCAAGCGTTACACGCTGGCTACCTAGCTTTCACCCATCCTATGACACAGGAGTATATAGAACTACGGGCCCCTATGCCAACGGATATGAAAGATTTACTATATCTCTAACAGATTCATCTAGAAAACCTTATAAAATTGTGGTGCTTTATATCGTTTCTTGATATACTAACAATGAATAGATATGTATCATCATAAGTTGATGACAATACTTTCAAAATACATACAATCGGCTACAAAGCCAAGGAGGACAACATGCCATTAGTAACGACTACGGAAATGTTCAAAAAAGCTTATGAAGGCGGCTATGCAGTAGGTGCTTTTAACGTTAACAATATGGAAATCGTACAAGGTATCGTCGATGCAGCAAAAGAGGAACAATCCCCTCTTATTTTGCAAGTATCTGCAGGTGCTCGCAAATATGCTAAACATATTTATCTTGTAAAACTAGTAGAAGCAGCATTGGAAGATAGCAATTTACCAATCGCTCTTCACCTTGACCACGGTGATTCTTTTGAAATCTGTAAAGATTGCGTAGACGGCGGCTTCACATCCGTTATGATCGACGCTTCTCACCACGATTTCGACGAAAACGTAAAAATTACAAAACAAGTTGTTGAATACGCTCACGCTCACGGCGTTGTAGTAGAAGCAGAACTTGGTCGTTTAGCTGGCGTCGAAGATGACGTTAACGTATCCGATGCAGACGCACGCTTCACAGACCCAGAACAAGCTGCTGAATTCGTAGCATTAACAGGCGTTGATTCCTTGGCTATCGCTATCGGTACAAGCCACGGTGCTTACAAATTCAAAGGCACACCATACCTCGACTTTGAACGTTTGGAAAAGGTTGGTAAATTATTGCCTAACTTCCCTATCGTATTGCATGGTGCTTCCTCCGTATTGCCTGAATTCGTAGCAAAATGTAACGAATTTGGTGGCAATATCCCTGGCGCACAAGGCGTACCTGAAGAAATGCTTCGCAAAGCAGCGCAAATGGCGGTTTGCAAAATCAACATCGATACAGACCTTCGCCTTGCTATGACTGCATCTGTACGCGAATACTTGGCACAAAATCCATCCGAATTTGACCCTCGCAAATATTTAGGACCTGCTCGTGACGCTATTAAAGGCATGGTAGCTCACAAAATTAAAGATGTATTAGGTTCTTCTCACAAACTATAATCTATGGCTAGTGGATTTGTAAAAGGAACCTTAATCTTAACCATTGCCGGTTTCGTAGTGAAAGCCATCGGTAGTATCAACTGGATTCTTCTCTCCCGTATCTTGGGCGGGGAAGGCATCGGGATCTACCAGATGGCCTTTCCTATCTATTTGTTACTATTACAAATTTCGAGCGCAGGTGTGCCGATTGCCATCTCTATTTTGACGGCAGAACGATTAGCATTACACGACTTTGGTGGTGCTAAACGAGTATTTAATATTTCTTTCACAATGCTGACCATTACGGGCTTTATCGCCAGCTTGGCCATGTACTTTGGCGCAGATTGGCTTATCTCTAGCGGTCTCATTGCTGAAAGCCGTGCCTACTACTCAATCATCGCACTTGCTCCGGCAGTATTCTTTGTAACGTGGATTTCCTGTTTCCGCGGCTACATCCAAGGTTATGAAATGATGACCCCAACGGCGGTCAGCCAAATCGTAGAACAACTATTGCGCGTTATCGTCATGCTCGGTGCAGCGGCCATCTTATTGCCATATGGCTTACCTGCTGCAGCTGGCGGTGCTAGCCTAGGTGCTGGCGTCGGAGCCTTTGGTGCCTTTCTCGTGCTCTTGTACTATTACTACAAATTGCCTAAGGCTAGTAGTACTGGTGAAAGCTACGATGGTCCACGCGAATCGGCCAAGGAAATTTTATCGCGACTGTTATCGTTGTCCATTCCTATTTCCTTAGCCAGCATCATGTTACCATTAACGGCCAATCTTGATTTGCTCATTGTACCACGTCGCCTATTAGACGCTAATTTCCCGATGAATGAAGTAACAGAACTGTTCGGCTATCTTACAGGTATGGCAGTGCCGCTCATCAACTTGGCTACCATTATTACAGCGGCCCTTGCTACGAGCATAGTACCAGCCATCTCTCATGCTTTTGCTAAGCGAGATTATGAAGGTATTTACGAACGCACTGCTGGTTCTATGCGCTTAACATTTATGGCAACCGTACCATTTACGGTACTATTATATGTACTTGCGGCACCAACTGTTACGTTGATTTACAATGCACCTAGGCAGAACTGGCAACACAAATCACAGCGTTCTCTATCTTCTTCCTCGGTGTACACCAAGTTACAACAGGGATTTTACAAGGCCTTAACAAGCCACGTATTCCGGTTATTAATATGGGGATTTCATTAGTAATCAAAGTCATCCTGAACTGGACATTAACGGCCATCCCATGGCTCGGTATCGGTGGTGCTGCCTGGGCAACCGTTGCTGATATTGGCTTTGCAGCGTTACTCAACTTGATTTACATCAAAAAATACACAGGCTACTTCCTCGATATTTCCCTTCTATGGAAAAACGTGGTCAGTGCCGGTGTCATGGGTATACTCATCTTTATGAGTTACCACTACTTAACAGATATCTTGCCAATGTGGGTTAACTTCATACTCACAGGTATCGAAGGTTTATTACTCTACGTCATCATCATGGTTCTTTTAAAAGGACTTAACAAAAACGATGGTGCTAGCATGCCACTTATTGGTAGATTCTTTAGATAATTACATATACAAATAGTAAGAGGACCGACTCATTTGAGCCGGTCCTCTTTTAGCTGAGCAATATATATTGCTTAATGTAATCAATCTTATAGAGTCACAATACATAATATTTATTTTTTATTGTTCAATTGTTCCGATATATTTCGTTCAATTAAAAACTTTGGCATGCCTAAACCCAATTTAAATCTACCATAATCCTCTTTATTATGCTTATAATCTACATATTGAACGATATCACGTAATTTAAAATTGCTTACATGTACATCATGAGGTTTGACCATATAGTGAGTATAAAGATGTGTATCATCAAATACAGTCATCACAAACAAAGTATCCTTTTCACCCTTAACTTCATAATAAGCACCTGGTAGAGCATCATTCCATACGGTAGCAAATTGAATGGGCTTACCTTCATTTAATTGATCTGCACCAATAAATCCAATTAGAGAATGGTACATGATATTCTGTTTCTTTGGATCGTCTCGTTTAAAAAGAGGTCTTACGGAAATAGACTCTTTAATTTTACCAGACTTAAAATATTCGACTTGGCTACCATTTTTAGTGACTTTTGTACCTAAAGATTTACTATTTTTTAAAATTCTGAACGTAAAAGGTCCTCTATGTACTTCAGAGGTATATTCTAATATATCACTAGCAGGTTTTACCGATGGCAATACGATGTTCGCCAAACCATTCATAGTTGCTTTGACTAATGTATCATCACCTTTAGCACTTATCTTTTTAACTACCCCTTTGGGAAGCATATACCCAATATGATAGGAAATCGTCGGTTGTTTTGGCATAGTAAAATTGATTGTTCCTTCTACCAAATCATTCTTATATACGATTGAATCCCATGTAGCCTTTTCAACGGTTGGATATGTAAAAGTATTAGCACCTAACACCTTTTCACTAATTTTTTTATTACCTGCTATGGGATTATATCTTTTATAAAACACTTCTTTCATAGCATCAGAATTTAACTTACTATATGGTATATTCGTATCTTCCCAGTTATCCCCCTTAGGCTGTGGCCTTAACTCGTAATACCACTCCCCATTATAGGTCATTACTCCACCTGCACTGATTAATTCTTTATGCTTACCCATACTTCCCTTAGCCTGAGCTACAATACTTGGTTGAGGTATAGTAAATTTTATATTCGCTCCGTTTTCTTTTAAGATAAACACTGTACTAGAGTATCTAACACCATGATTTAATTCTCTTGTATGATATATATCCATTGGTGTTTTCGACATATCATAATTAGGAATCGATGTATTATCTCTTGTAACTTTCTCTACAATTCTTTGATCCATTTGTCTAGATTGTGAGGTATTTTTTCGATAATTTTGATATTCATCAGCAGGTATAGATGCATCGGCGCCAGGAATATTTACATCTATCGCATAGGACTGCCCCATGCCAAACGTTAATCCAAGTAAACCTAATGCTATTACACGTTTCCAGTTCATATATTTTCTCCTCAATTTATACTCTACACGCTAAGATTCATTATACCTAATTATTAATTTTTTATCAATTTTTTATAAATTTATTTTAGAATCACCCAATACACAACATATTTACACAAACACAATTCCTACTTGCGTAATATGCTATAGTATATTTTAGGAAAATGAATTATAATTATATTGTACTTAATGTACAGTATTTTACACATTGAGGTGATGTTATGAAAAAACCATTAATTGGAATTTCCGGCAATACGCTACGCGATAATAGCGGTGCGTATGTCGATTTAATCCGTTCTTACGTGAATCAGGATTATGTCCGCTCCATCGAAGAAGCCGGCGGCATTCCTATTATTATTCCTTTCACGGAAAATTTAGAGCAAGCAAAGGAAACTATCAATATCGTTGATGGCCTACTCCTTACAGGTGGTCATGATGTGTATCCGCTCAATTATGGCGAGGAACCATTGCGAGGCATCGGCGATGTGTTCCCTGAGCGCGATCAATTCGATTTTGCCTTACTAGCTGCAGCGGAGGCGCGAAATATTCCTGTATTCGCCATCTGCCGCGGTTGCCAAATCGTGAATGTTTATCGTGGTGGTTCCTTGTACCAAGATTTGCCATATGATGAAAATTGCACGATTAAGCACAGCCAAAATCAAACGCCTGCATTACCTACGCATACGGTAGAAATTGAACCTGATTCTAAATTAGCGAAAATCATCGGCACAACCACATGGATTACAAATTCTCATCATCATCAAACGTGTCGAAATATTGGTGAAAGCCTAGTTGTTACAGGTCGCGCCAAGGACGGTACAGTAGAGGCATTAGAGGATACGAGTCGTCCATGGTTTGTAGCAACTCAATTCCATCCAGAAATGATGCATGTGAAAGATGTACATGCAAAAACATTATTTAAAGCCTTCGTAGATGCTACTAAGGAGGCCAACTAATGGATAAGAAAAGTAAATTTGGATTTTGGAGTATTGTACTCCTTGGAATCAATGGTATCGTTGGTACTGGGATTTTCTTGTTACCTAATAAGGCCTATGCCATTATTGGGTCAGCTAGTTTAGGGGTCCTTTTATTTGATGCGGTCATTGCAGGATGTATTGCCTTGTGCTTTGCAGAGGCGGCTAGCCTTTTCACACGTAATGGTGGCCCTTATCTATATGCCAAACATGCATTAGGTGACTTTTGGGGATTTGAGGTAGGCGTCCTTAAATGGATTGTAACCGTTATCGCCTGGGCCGCCATGGCCGTTGGCTTTGCCACAGCATTAGGTGCAGCAGTGCCAGCCTTAAGTGGTGATTTTGCAAAGGATGTCATTTCCTTTATATTAATCGTAGGCTTAACAATCGTAAACATATTTGGTGTTAACGTGTCTAAGTTTGTTAATAACTTGATTACCATCTCTAAATTAGTACCTCTCGCCCTATTTATCGCTATCGGTATATTCTTTATTAATGGCGCTAACTTTACACCTGTATTTCCACAAGATACCTATGTAGAAGGATCCTTTGCACAAGCAGCCGTGCTTCTCTTCTTTGCTTATACAGGATTTGAGGTTATCGCTATTGCCGCAGAGGATATGAAGAATCCTAAAAAGAATTTACCGCGTGCCATTATCATGTGTATGCTACTCGTATCAGTCCTATATATGGCCATACTTGCCGTATCTATTGGTGTTCTAGGATCTGACCTTGCTAACACAAAAGCACCGGTACAAGATGCTTTCAACGTAATCGTAGGCCCAATTGGCATGTACATTGTATTGGCAGGCACATTAATTTCCATGGGCGGTATTAACTTTGCCGAAGCCTATTACGCTCCTCGTATTGCAACATCCATGGCCGAAGATGGCATGCTTCCAAGTGCCTTAGCTAAACGCAATCGCTACAATGCACCATATGTAGCAGCGATTGTCACCGCTATTGCCAGCGTACTACTCGCCTGGTCTGGTTCATTTACAACCCTTGCTGCTATTAGTGCGGTATCCCGTTTCACACAATACTTACCAACATGTTTAGCAGTCATCATATTCCGTCGCAAATGGGCAGATAAAGAACGATCCTACACAATCCCAGGTGGTTACACCGTTCCAATCATCGCCATTGCTACATCCCTTTGGATGCTAGGCCAAGCCCAAACAAACCAATTACTTTGGGGTCTAGGGTGGCTGTATTGTCATTCTTCCGCTCTACATTTGGTACTGGCGTAAGAAAAAAAAGCTGGTATAATCAAAGAAAAAAAGAAGATATCTAATTACATTTTTTGTACACAAAAGAGGCAGGAGCTCGCTCCTGCCTCTTTTAAAAATTAGAACAGGCCTGTTCTATTTCTGAACATACCTATATAAGGTCTCCCAAAAAAATTAGTACAGGCCTGTTCTATCTCTAAACACACCTATATAAAGCCTCCGTAAAATTAGTACAGGCCTGTTCTATTTCTGAACATACCTATATAGGGGCTCCGTAAAAATTAGTACAGGCCTGTTCTATTTCTCAACATACCTATATAAGGTTCCCTGAAAAATTAGTACAGTCCTGTTCTATTTCTCAACATACCTATATAGGGGCTCCGTGAAATTAGTACAGGCCTGTTCTATTTCTGAACATACCTATATAAGGTTCCCGAAAAATTAGTACAGGCCTGTTCTATTTCTGAACACACCTATATAAGGTCACTCAAAAATTAGTACAGGCCTGTTCTAATTTTTATGGACATGTATGATGTACCGATCAATAATCCGTAAAAGGTTCTTCTTCAACAGGTTCGGTCAAATCTTCTTCGATATAACCGTATTCATCAATGGATTCTTCTTCGTCGCGCGTATCAATGTATATACTGATTACGGCCAAACCACCTTGTTCGTTAAGGCTCACGATAAGGCTCATAGGGCCATAGACCAAAATAAGGTTATCGTCTTCATCACGAATGATATGTGGTACGGCAGCAAAGTGTTGATTCATAAGTTGATCAAAGTAGTCCTCTACATCGAGGCCATTTTCTAGTGTAATAGATTCTGCATCGCCTTTTTGGAACACTACCTTGGTATCTTCATCAATGAATTGGTAAAAATCATCGATATCAAAGTTATCTGTTTCAAGCCATATGCTTAGGGCCGCAATCCAGTCTTTCACAGTGTGTGGCACAATTGGGAAACGATATGGTGTTTCATCTAAGGATAAACGAAGATCATCGTATTCAAACGCATAATTTTCTTGGCTAGAAACGATACGGTCAATACGGCCATCTTCATTGATATCAACAAACAACATATACGCATATTGGTCGCCTTCTTCATAAGCAACGGTCAAACCGTGACGGCCCTCATGAAATAAGGCGTCTTCTTCGTAAACCTCTGTAATATGCATCACACGACATATAACAGGTACATGGTCAGATTGGATGGAATCAACCATGGCCGTTAAGAATTCTAAGCTTTCACGTTTATTACGAGCAATGATACCACGACCCGTAGAAACATATTCGCAATCATCGTCGAGCATGGCTTCAACACCATGAAGATTTGCGGATTCTAACGTGGCTTTCATCAATAATAAAGATTGTATTTCAGTCATACTAATCCTCCAAATATTTTCAACTAGTATACTAATTGTATCATAGACTAATTTAAAATTCTCGGTTCATGTCATATAATGGAATAAGATTATACAGATTTTGGAGGTCCCCATGAAATATACAACTATCGTATTCGATTGTGACGGCACATTGCTAGATACGTTAACAGATTTACGCAATGCGGTGAATTATGTATTGCGCGCTCATGATTTGCCAGAACGGTCGGTTCCTGAGGTGAAAGTAGCCCTTGGCAACGGCGTAGCTCATTTGATGCATCAATCACTGCCAGATTCCATTTCGGAGGCTGAATTCAACACCTATCTCGACGAATTTAAAGCATACTACGGCGAACATTTACAGGATTACACAGCCCCATATCCTGGCATGCTTGACGTATTAGATACATTACGTGCCAAAGGATATAAACTCGCCATTGTTTCTAATAAAATCCAAGAAGGTATTACTCCATTAAATAAGGAATACTTTGGTGATCGTTTACCGGTAGCTATTGGCGAACGCCCTGGATTACAGCGTAAACCAGCACCAGATATGGTACTACAAGCATTAAAAGAATTAGATTCCACACAAAGTGAATCTATCTACATCGGTGATTCTGAAGTCGATGTAGCTACTGCAAAAAACTCTGGCCTACTATGCATCGGCGTTACATGGGGCTTTAGAGACGAACAATTACATAAAGATTTAGGCGTCAAACACATTGCTCGAAAGTCAGAAGATATCGTAACGATTATCGAAGCGCTTAATGCATAAGATATCATAATGATTATCGAATAGTTTAATGCATAAAAAACGACTAGCACCATATACGTATGTATATAATGCTAGTCGTTTTATATTGTATAGATTTACATTCCTATACCAAATATCGTTAATATTTCCATAATAACTGGTATAACGAATACGAATAATACGGAGCTAATGGTTACGAGTCCTGTGGCAAATGGTAAATCAGAACCTGCTTCATTCGCTACGATTGGCAATACGGCGATTACCGGTCCTGCGGATTGAACGATGAATGTGACGACCGCAACGGAATCTAATGTAATGCCCATGAGGTATTGGTAGCATAGATAACGCAGAACATAATAAATGGGGCTACGGCAAAACGGCCAATGATACCACCGATGGAATCCTTATTTAAACGCATGCTTTTAAGGCCCGCATCATGTAATACGATACCAATATATAGCAAGGATAATGGTGTTACCATATTCCCTATATAGTTTAACGTATTATGTAATACCGTAGGCAATGGAATCTGAGCATACAAAAATACCAGTGCCAAGAAAAATCCTAGTAAAGGAGGCGGCAACAATTTTTTCCAAGAAAACTTGCGTACCAAGGTGCGGAAGCTTTCACCATGGCTAGCACCATTCGTAGGCAACGGATCAGCCTCAATAAGGAATACACCAAACATCCATACAGATATGGTATTACCAATATAATACAGCAAGAAAAACGGTAATGCATCAGGCCCAAACAATGCAATCTGTACAGGTAGTCCAATAAATAAACAATTATCGTTAACTACCATATTGATAAAAATACCGCGCCGTCCCCGTGGGACATGTACAATTTTCATCATAATAAACGCAATGATGTATGACACTACATAGGTCATCATCACGACGAGTAATCCATACCGCAAGTCCCACAAATCCGATGTTTGCACATTGTGAAGCACGGACATAAATACGCCGACCGGCAAAATGACGGACATGATGAGCCTCGATAGATTTGAGCTAAATGTATCATTAAACATGCCCCGCCCTTTTAAGAAATATCCAAGAGATATGAGCAAGACGATAGGCATGATACTTTGTAATGAAGTAAGAAAAACCATATAACCTCCTACATACTTTATATGTAGTATATCACAAAAGAAGACCCCCGAGTTTCGTAACTGAACCAAAATCTACTGTGCGCATACATTTCTCCAATGGTCAAGAATTATGTTAAATCCATATGCAATACCCAATTTTTAGAGGAATTAAACTAATAAAATCGGCTACGATTTATAACTATCCTTGTAAATACTCACTTATTTAATTATGCATTTTAAGCATTGTTACTATTACCTATAGTATTGATTCAAAAGTGTGATATATGTTACATTTATGAGGCAGTGCTTTCAGAGCACCTATAGTTGTAGTTAGTTGATTGAGAAATGAGGAACAACATCTGTTATTGTCCCTTGGGCTGTTTTATTAGGCTCTTTAGCACAATTAATAGCGAGTTATTTTGATTTCAAGAAAAATAATCCTTTCGGATCTGTTGTATTCGGTGCATACGGTTTATTCTGGTCTGCCATGGCTGGCGTTTGGTTAATCCAAATGGGCTCCTTCGGTCCTGAAATCCAAAAAGGTTTCGATGTAACACAATTAGCATTCGCCTTTGTGGGCTTCTTAATCTTCTCTATCTTTGGCACCATCGCATCTTTGAAAACCAACAAGGTTGTATTCGCTATTATGCTATTAATCTGCTTCCTATTTTTCGGTCTTGCAACAGACCTATTCTTAGGTGGCAAAACAGGCTTCTTCGCCCTTGCAGCATGGTCCGAATTATTCATCTCCCTCTTGGGCTTCTACGGTTCTGGTGCCGTACTTGTAAACAAGGTATTTGGCAAAACTATATTCCCTATGGGTAAAAGCATCTTATAATTGATTGAAAACTAGATAATACAATTAAAGGTCTATATATTACTGAGTTGTAATATATAGACCTTTTTCATTACATATGTACCTTTAATTTATTTATAGCTAAATTGCGCATCCATAATCATTTGTCGCAGTTGCTCAATGCGTACACCATTTGGCAATCTATCTCTATAGAACTGCAATTTATAATAGTATCTAGTTCCTTCATAATCAGTAACTAATACCATGTCCGTCCTATTCTTTAATGGCCAGCCATACATAAATTCAGCTAGTAAACTGCGCACACCATCATTATTAACCTCTATTACACTATCCTTAATGGGCAATACCATCTTAACAGTAGGTTCAGGAATCGTTCTCTCTTTAACAAGATTTTTAATCTCATTATCTAAGGACATACTATTACCATCAATAGATCTTGCCTTAACATGCATAAATACCCCATCAGAGGTTCTAAACACCCTACCATCAATATCTTTTGTTTCGCCTTTTGTTTCAATAGCATCCTTTAATACGCGGAATTGATATGGTCCGAAGAAATTTGTTTCTGTAAAAGTATCTAACGATTCATCATATTGACCATTATGCTCATTCGTAACACGTATCATTGGTGTTGTATCAATTGCTTGTGAAAGCACTGGTGTCGCTAGCAATACCCCAAGGCTGATAGCATATATAATTCGTTTCATCTCTACGCCCTCCACGATTATCGATGATACGGATAATCCTGTTCAATATCCTCTCTATAATCATCTTTATACCGGATTTCATCAATCTCTGCTGGAGTCAACACACGACCTTCAGCATCAACATATTCACGAAACTCATTAAAATATATCCCTTCTATATCTGAAGGTTCTAATTGTGGTTCATACGATTCAATATTTCCGTATGTACGATTAACTTCATCTAATATGCGATTCTGTTTCTCTATATCCGCATCACTATCTGTTTGATTATTCGATGATCTAGATTTGCAATAAATGCAATGACGATGACGGCAATAACTAAGTACAACATAGGCATCTCCTACAATATGACTACTATATTATTAATTGTAACATATTGGGTTATATAAATTTAAAAGTCAAGTAAAAAAGGTTCCTATTGGTCACCTAGGTGACTATTAGGAACCTCTAATCTATTTACTTTTACACTTGACATCGTTATATTGAACTTGAGGCCTCTAAATGGGTCCAGTCTTTGCTAATCTTCTAGAGATTGGCGGTGATCAATATGAGTACATACAAAGTGCTATCATTAATGATTTCCTTTGGCATACTTGTAGCGACCATTATCATGGCTGCAAAGTGATTGACCTCTAGGTAAAAGCTAGCTTTCTAATCGTGGCATGAAAAAAGGCCCGACAGAGAAGTCAGACCGTTTCTTCAATTTAAAACACTAGAAGCGAAGTCTGGCGTCGAAACCATTTATGCCTCACTTTGATATAAATTATATCATATCTAAGCACGGAAGGGAATTGAACAATTTCCTTCCGTGCTTTCATTTATAAACCTTCATGGTGCACACGAATAGCATAAAACTCTTGAAATACAGGAGCTTGCTCCTCCATGAGATTTCTCATTGCAATGAGTCTACGTTTTCCCACACGTCTATCTAAAACTGCAAAGATACGTACAATTAGATTATCACTAACCAAGCTCTTATCTATGTTTTGATTCTCAAATTCATCAAAAGCCTGATAAAAGCACCGCTGATCAAATACGCCTAATTCTAGTGCTGTATTGTCTATAAACGGAAAACCTTCATGCATTCTCTGTTCATAGGTATCATCTTTAGGAAACAGATGGGCCTTCACATATTGATTCCAATAATTGCCTTTTATAATTTCCTTACCATTATATCGTATAGCAGCCCGCCCCTCATGATCAGGCGATTTACTATAAGTGGTAACAAAATATTGAATATGCCCTCGCAAGCTGATAGCAAGATATTCTGTTTCTAACTTATGCCGTATTCCAGACCACGTAGCCATAGGATTCACACCTCAACACACGAAATAAATATACACATTACTTAAAAGAATAATCCTGCTCATAGTCCTCTTGATAATCTAGTTTATGACGAACCGCATCAACTTCATTGGGACTTAGTACATTTCATATTACTATTATTGTATCATAGCAAATCCACTTTACCCTTATAGGTATCTCCTAAGTTTGCAATCTTAGCATCTGAAATAATACTATGCAATAATCCCTCGTTCACCATCTTCTCTAACTAATAACGTAATTACATATTGTGTATTAGGCTCATTCGGCAAGCAAAAGAAATATCATTGGCCACAAAACTTGGTTTTTCCTTTGTTTTCATAGTACTCCAACGACCATTTATAATATTCGCTCTTTTGAAAGCTGTAAATGGCAATGTATAAGACAGCCCACCTTCTGGAGTATGCATATGTATCTCTGTTACAGCATTATATTGGGCTCTAGATATAGAATAGTTTAAATTTCTACGTTTGACATCGCTATATTGAACTTAAGACCTATAAATGGGTCCATTCTTAGCTAACTTTATAGAAATTGGCAGTAAGATTTCCATCAATTGAATCATTAGTATGATATAATATTAGATTATTAAGTTATGTATTTGAAAGGAGAATTATATAATGCAACAATCATGGAAAATTGCATTTGCCTACATAGGTGTTATTGTAGGTGCAGGACTCTCGAGTGGACAAGATCTTCTACAATATTTTATAAGTTTTGGCCAAATAGGTCTTATTGGTGTTCTATTACTAGGTCTATTAAATGCCGCATTTGGTAAAATCATGCTTTCTTTGGGGAGCTACTATCGTGCAGACAATCATGAAGAAGTTTTTACACAGATTTCCCATCCTATTATTACAAGAATACTTGATTTTGTACTAATCTCTGGTAGCTTTATTATGGGATTTGTTATGATTGCTGGCGCAGGCTCAAACTTAGAACAACAATTTGGATTCCCTTTTTGGCTTGGTGGATTAATTTGCTCACTTTTAATCATAACCGTATCATTTATGAACTTTGACAAAATAACCAATGTTTTAGGTGTTTTTACTCCTATCATGATTGTTATGATATTCATCATTACAGGCTACTCTTTTATTGGTAAAAGTCATGATTGGACTACATTAGAGGCTATAGCCCACACAATCAAACCAGCCACAAGCAATGTATGGTTTTCTGTCATTAATTATTATTCTCTATGTGCTATGACAGCTGTTTCTATGGCCTTTATTTTAGGTGGTTCTGTTGTTCGTATTGGTATTGCTGAAAAAGGTGGCACTCGTGGTGGCCTATTAGTCGGATTAGTTGTTTTTATAGCTGCTATCTCTATTTTTGCAAATCTAGATACAGTAAAAGATGCAGATTTGCCGATTCTTGCTATTGCCAATCAAATTCATCCTTGGCTAGCATATATATATGCAATCACAGTCTTTTCACTTATTTTTAATACAGCATTCTCTCTTTTTTATTCTATTGCTAGACGTTTTGCCAACGGCAGCACAAAAAGAATGAGAATTGTTATTATTTCTGTAGTAATCATAGGATATATATGTAGTTTCTTTGGTTTTAAAGATTTGATTAGTATCCTCTACCCAATTCTCGGTTATATGGGACTATTACTCCTAATTATTCTTATTTATGGCTGGCTCCGTGATCGTAAAGATATCATTATGGAAAAACTCTTCCGAAGAAAGATGCTCCATTTATCATTAAAAAAACATAGTCCTCACAAAAATCTTTCAGAAAAAGAACGCGAACTATTCCATACATTAGGTGATATTAGTCAAGCAGATACAAAATCTCTTAAAGAAGATATTCATAATGAAGCAAAAGAAATACTTTCAAATACGGAAACAGTTCAAGAGCTAAAAGACTATGTAGAAGAGCATCTCGCAATAGACGAAGAAGTTATACATCAAAATATCAATATTCTACAAGAACAACAGGAAGAATCAAAATCAACTGAATCTTCTAAAGATAGACCTATCAAAAAGTCCAATATAAATAACAATGAAGTAAAATGAATAACGAGGAAATAATGACAGGTGTGGAATTAGAAATTATACTAAAAGCTGGAAAAATACTACTTAGCAGTGGCGCCGAAATCAGTCGTACAGAGGATACTATGAACTACATAGCACGAGCTATGAATTTTAAAGATTTAGAAGCCTACGTATCCAATAGAGGTATTTTTGCAACTGCTAAGAAAGCTGATGGAACTGAAATTACTCGTATTTGTAACGTTCCTGAAGTCGATATTAACCTCAGCAAAATTGAATCTGTTAATGCTCTCTCCCGACGTATCACACAAAAAAATATTACTATTGAGGAGATTGAAAGTGAACTTAATCAAATTGATACCATGTCAGACTATTCTTTTTTTTGGAGATTAGTAGCTTATACATTAGGAGCTTCGGGCTTTAGCTATGCAATTGGTAGTTCTATAACAGACTCTATAATTGCAGGTATTATAGGCTTAATATTAGGCGTCTATATGTGTACGATTAAACGCATACTTAGCTCTGATGTATTGATTACCATTTTAGGTAGTATTCTAATAGCCTTATTGGGTAATCTCTTTATCCACTTTGAATTAGGCTCCAACCTATCAGTTATATTACTAGGAGCCATGATTGACATTGTTCCCGGAGTTCCTTTCGTCAATGCTATTAGAGAGTATAGCCAGAATAACTATAATACAGGAATAACCCTTATGATGGGCGCGTTACTTACCTGTATTTCCATGGCTGTAGGGGTCGCAGTAGTACAATCACTACTCTTCAACACACAAATGATTCCTCTTTATACCTCTAATTTAGATACTAATTCCTTAACCTCTATGTTTATGCGTAGTATAATGGCTGGTATTGGTACTACAGCATTGCAATCTTATTCCGTGTAGCTAAACAACATTTTATCGATTGTACAATATTAGGATTCATCTCATGGTTCTTGTTCTTAACATTATCTTCACTACAGTCTAATGTTATGCTCTCCATATTTATCAGTGGTTTTATCATCGCCATAGCATCAAGAATATTGGCTGTTAAACGGAAATGCCCTGCTATAGTTTTCCTAATGACTAGCTTATTCCCTTTACTACCAGGGCTCAGCTTTTATCGATCCATTTATTATATGCTAATGGGACAAGAAACTATTGCCATTAGCTTCGCAAAAGAATCCTTTTTGATAGCTTTTACAATTGCTATATCTATCGTAATTGTAAAACATATAAAACCACCACGAATCAAAAAACACACTTATAAGTAATATAACCTTATAACAAATTCATGTAAATTAAAGCATTCTGTAATAGTTTAGTAACATAGTGACTTATATCACCGACAAAATATATTGTCAATTGATATATTTATTTCATCTTCCTACTGGGCTGACGGATACGTAGAATTGACTACATGCACAGTAGCACACATCGTGTGATAGCCGACCGTCTGGGCAAGCTTTTGTTCAGATGGTCTTTTTTTATTGCCATCTCATAGCAAATGCTTCTTTATCAATTTTTGATAATCTCACGTATATGAAAGGAGTTTTTTTATGAGAAATCGTTGGCTTATTGCACTAGCAGCTATTGGACTGCACATATCCATCGGTAGCGTGTATGCATGGAGCGTGCTCACGCGCCCTATCATGGTAGATATGGGATTTACCTTATCACAAACAACCTGGACATTTTCACTAGCCATTCTAATGCTTGGTCTATCTGCAGGTTTTCTTGGATCCTTTGCAGAGAAGATTGGTCCTAAAAAAAGCGGTCTCCTCGCCATGGTATTTTGGGTAGCAGGTCTATTCGGTACAGCCTATGCACTTAGCATCCATAGCCTTACCTTACTATATCTATTCTACGGTATCATTGGCGGTATTGGGCTAGGCATCGGCTACATCACACCAGTTTCTACGCTCGTAAAATACTTTCCAAATCGTCCTGGATTTGCTACCGGATTAGCTATAATGGGATTCGGATTTGCCTCCCTTATTGCAGGTCCTCTTATGCAGTACCTTGTGGCTCATGTGGGCTTAGTAAATAATTTCATTATCCTTGGTATCACCTATCTTATAGTTATGAGTGCCTCTTCCCTTTATTTGAAAGCACCTACGCCAAAAGAACCGACACGCTCTAATCAAGATAAATCTACCATGTACGTACATAATCACGGTATGCTAGCTAATGATGCTATGAAAACGTGGCAATTCAGTGCTCTATGGTGGGTCTTCTTTGTTAATATCACCTGCGGTATTGGGCTCCTATCTCTAGCATCCCCAATGGCACAAGAAACCATTGGCATGACACCAGCAGCTGCGGCCTCTCTAGTCGGTATTATTGGCATTTTCAATGGTGGTGGTCGCATTGCATGGTCCACTATCTCTGATTTCCTTGGACGAGCACAAACTTATATATTATTCTTTATCATGGAAATCATTGCCTTCTATTTACTGTCCCAAACCAATAGTGCATTAACATTCCAGATTTTAATACTCCTTATTATCACCTGTTACGGTGGAGGCTTCTCTTGTATGCCAGCATATCTTGCAGACCTTTATGGTATACGCCAACTCTCTACCATTCACGGCCGTATCCTAACAGCTTGGGGCTTAGCAGGCATTGCTGGTCCCATGATTGTATCGTACTTTCACGAAGCCGGATATGGCTATTCCATGGCTTTAGTGTGCTTTGCAGTTTTATTTATATTAAATACAATAATTGCTATAGTCTTAAAAATGTATGGCAAGAGGGACCTTCACGGCTGACACCTACATGTAAACATGAAAAAAGGCCCGACTGTGAAGTCAGACCGTTTCTTCAATATTAAAATTCGAGAAGCGAGAGCTGGCATCCGAACCATTTATGCCTCACTTTGCTATCAATTATATCATAAAAAATCTACTTCGCCCTTATATGTATCACCCAAGTTTGAAATCTTCGCATCAGAGGCGATTCCTGCTAGTGCTGGCAAATACTTTCGATTCGCATCGTATTTATAATAGATTGTATGTATATAAAGATTATGTGCATCTTGCGTACTAAATCGCCACTCACTAATACCATCTTCATATTCAAATGTTACCAACACGCCAGGAACGCCATCATTCCATATATACGTATGGCTACCACTACGCATATTCTTTCTAGCTTTTAACTGTGCTTCAGAGATTGTGACAATGTCAACAAGATTAGCCCAGATTTCCCCCTTATGCTCAACAGGATATACTTCTATCATCTGCGAAATACCTGTAGGATCCTTATATATTTTAATATGCTCATTACCGGATGCTTCCTCAACGGCATCATTTAATACCCGATAATTGTAGTTATTAAAGCTTTCAAAATGACTATCCTTATTTAACCGATCTAATGAAGTAATATTAGGCACAATGTAATTAGCAATAATGTCCTCGATGCCTCGTTTACCAATACCTCGCTCGCCATCCTCTCTAACCATCAAGGTAAGTACATATTGCGTATCAGGCTCATTATTTAAGGCAAAAGAAATATCATTTGCCACAAAGGTAGGATCACCTTTAGTTTTCATGGTACTCCAACGGCCATTAATAACCCTTTCCCCTTTGAAAGTACTACCATCAATACTGGATATATCAAACTGATCTTGATTCATATGTGACCATTGTTCCTGCAATGCAGAACGCACATAGCCTTGCTTTAATTCATTATAGGGTTTGCCCAAATACTGAGCACTTTGCTCATACGGATGATTATCCACAAATAAACTAGTATAAATAAAAGGATGGTTAAATGTATACACCAATGTATTAGTATCGTATTAGTATCTTTCACATTCGGAATAGGGGCAGATTGTGTGCCACCTTTGAAAGCTGGAAACGGCAGTGTATAGGAAAGCCCGCCCTTATCAGTATGCATATGGACTTCGGTTACAGCATTATATTGGGCACGCCACACAGAATAGTTTAAATTTCTACGCTGCTCAGCATTCATCTCATCAACACGATATAGCAATCTAGCCGCATCACTAACCTCCGCAACACTAGTAGCATTATAGATTCGTTCATTAAGAATACTATCCATCAAATCATTCTTATAAAAATCAGCACTAGAATGCTTAACTTTTGCATTATACCCAGGCAACTCATTAGCATTGCTGCAACCACTCAAACACAACACCGCAATCAAGCCAGCAAATAACAAAGATTTTCTAAACATAAGCTCTCCTCAATACACACTAACTAAATTTTGTATATTGTAACGTACTTATATAGTAATAAAATGATAACAAAAGAGGTTCCTATTGGTCACATAGGTGACTATTAGGAACCTCTAATCTAT